>Ga0208794_1000189_pt1 | contig 51344 bp, 47 predicted proteins | sample 32_taG_FD_184106 | JGI IMG/M metagenome (GOLD analysis project Ga0208794, IMG submission 184106) | Marine viral communities from the Gulf of Mexico - 32_GoM_OMZ_CsCl metaG (SPAdes) (version 2) | ecosystem: Environmental > Aquatic > Marine > Oceanic | place: Atlantic Ocean: Gulf of Mexico... | reverse complement strand
TGCTGTCAGGAACGGTGGCGCCGACCGCGTATATCTGGTCGGCAAGAACATGGTGGCGCTGGCGGACGTCTTGCCCAAAGATCTGCTTGCTGGCCACTACAACTCCATTGGAGAAGGTCTGGACGCCATCATGGGCGACCTTGCCTATGGCGACGCAATTATGGTCAAAGGGTCCAACGGTGTGGGCCTGTCGCGCGTCGTTACAGAAATCAAATCGCGATTTGCACAAAGCTGACACACCCGAAAGTGTAGTAGACAAGAATGCTCTATTTCCTTGGCCAATTGGGTGAGCAGCTCGCCGCCTTCAATGTGTTTCGCTACATAACCTTCCGCACAGCCGGAGCGGTGGTGACAGCGCTGTTCTTCGTGTTCCTGTTCGGGCCGGGGATGATTGCGCTCCTGCGCGTCAAGCAGGGGCGGGGACAGCCAATCCGCGAGGATGGACCGGCGGGGCACCTGCTGACCAAGAAGGGCACGCCAACGATGGGCGGGCTGATGATCCTGTCGGGCGCGGTGATCTCGACCCTTTTGTGGTCGAACCTGACCAATGGCTATGTCTGGGTGGTGCTTTTCGTCACAATCGGGTTTGGCGCTATCGGGTTTTACGACGACTACCTCAAGGTCAAGCGGATGAGCCATACCGGCTTCGGCTCGAAGCAGCGGCTCATTCTGGAAGCGCTGATCGGCGGCATTGCGGCCTTCTTCATTTCGCAGCTGGCTTCGGGGTCCTATGGCACCTCGCTGCTGTTTCCCTTCGTCAAGGATCTGGCGCTGAACCTGGGGTATTTTTACATATTGTTCGGCGGCTTCGTGGTGGTTGCGGCGGGCAATTCGGTGAACCTGACGGACGGGCTGGATGGCCTGGCAATTGTGCCGGTGATGGTGGCGGCGGCGTGTTTCGGGCTGATCGCGTACCTCGTCGGTTCGCAAAACTATGCCGATTATCTGCTGCTCAACGCGGTGCCGGGCACGGCGGAACTGGCGGTGGTCTGCGGCGCGCTGATCGGGGCGGGCTTGGGCTTTTTGTGGTTCAATGCGCCGCCGGCGCAGATCTTCATGGGCGATACCGGATCGCTGGCCCTGGGCGGTGCGCTCGGCACCATTGCCGTGGCCACCAAGCACGAGATCGTGCTGGCGATCATCGGCGGACTGTTCGTGCTCGAAACCGTGTCGGTGATCGTGCAGGTGACTTCGTTCCGGCTGACCGGCAAGCGCGTGTTCCGCATGGCGCCGATCCACCACCATTTCGAGCATCTGGGCTGGACCGAGAGCCAGGTGGTGATCCGGTTCTGGATCATCTCCTTCGTGCTGGCGCTGATCGGGCTGTCGAGTCTGAAACTGCGCTAAATCCCGGCGGCATCTGAAACTTTCAACGATTCCTCTTCGTAGCTGCAGGCGACAACACCAGTTTGTCGTGAGACAGCGACCGCTGCGTTTCGCGGCGGCAATCCGAGGAATATTGACGTGATTATTTTGAACCGCCTTTCACTCACCGCCGCATTTCTGGCCGCCTCTACCGCTCTATCCGGTGCCGCACTTGCCATGCCCGCCGTTGGGCTTGTTGGTGACAGCACCCTTGTGATGTTCGATACCGAAAGCCGGGAGGTGTCTGGCACGATGGAGATCAGCGGCATCGATGGCCTTGCCGGCATCGATGTCCGCCCGGCAGACAAGATGCTTTATGGTGTGACGCTGTCTGGCGAGGTCGTCATCATCGATACCGCGTCGGGCGCTGCAACAGTGAAGTCGACCCTGTCGGAAATGCTGCCCAGCTATGAGGGCGCCATTGTCGATTTCAACCCCGTGGCAGACCGCCTGCGCCTGATGAGTACGGACGGCACCAATCATCGCGTCAACGTGGATGATGGCATGGTGACCGTGGATGGCTCGCTGGCCTTCGAAGACGCTGACATGCATGCCGGAGAGGCGCCAAACATTGTCGAGGCCGCCTATATAAACTCCTATGGCAAGCCTGACTCGACCGCGATGTATGACATCGACGCGACCATTCACGGGCTTATCCAGCAGGTTTCGCCCAATGACGGTACGCTGGCGGCCATCGGCAAGCTCGGCGTGGAAGGCTCTGCCTATGCCTTCGACATTGCCACGACTGAGGACTTAACCAACACGGCTTTCCTGGTCGTCGACAATGTCCTGCACACGGTCGACCTCGAAAGCGGCGCCGCCGAGGCCTTGGGTCCGATCGAAGGCATTGATGGCATGATCACAGATCTCGCCATCCTGCAGTGACACCGGTCGCGTTGTGCCCGATCTCGTTCAAGGTTCGGGCGTATTGCAGGTGAAGAATGGAAGGTAGCGGCAGTGCCGTGGCCTTTCTTTTTGAGCGGGATTCGCAAAACGCGAAGGCTTTGGCAAATCGGTAACCAAGTGGTTGATACACTCGATACAGTTTGTATTGCGTAGCCCGGTTTTCTCCCGATGATGTTTTCTCGCGCCGAAAAAACGCCCTTGGCCGAGTGGTGGTGGTCGATTGACCGCGAACTGCTCGGAGCACTGGTCATGCTGCTGGCGGTTGGCATGGTGCTCAGTTTCGGGGCCAGTCCGGCGGTGGCCGAGCGTATCGGGCTGGATGAGTGGCACTTCGTGATCCGCCACGCCATGTTCTGCATCGTCGCCGTGCCGGTAATGATGGCGACATCGCTGCTTAGTCACCGGCAGGCCCGTTTCGTGGCGCTGGGTACGCTGGTGGTCATGACCATCTTGCTCTGGGCGACGCTGTATTTTGGAACCGAGGTGAAGGGTGCCCGGCGCTGGATATCGCTGGGCGGGCAGACCATCCAGCCGACCGAATTCGTCAAACCGGCCTTTGCCGTAATCGGCGCCTGGTTGTTCTCCGAATTCATGATCCATCGCAATGTGCCGGGGCGCGCCATTGCAACCGCAATCATGTTGCTGCTGGTCGGTGCGTTGTTGCTGCAGCCGGACCTCGGTCAGACGGCGCTGGTGATGGCGACCTGGGCCGTGCTGCTTTTTTTCTCGGGCATTTCCTGGTGGGTGATTATCGGGCTTGGTGGGGCAGCGGGCGGGCTGCTGATTGGCGGCTATTTGTTCTTCCCGCATTTTGCGCGCCGTATCGACTCCTTCGTCAATCCGGAAGACGGCAATACATATCAGGTGGACCGTGCGCTGCAGTCGCTGATGGAAGGCGGCTGGTTCGGCCGGGGCCCGGGCGAATCCGTTGCCAACCGGCTTATTCCGGACGCCCATGCCGACTTCGTGTTTTCGGCCGCCGCCGGGGAATTCGGCATCGTGTTCTGCATGGGGCTGGTGGTGTTGATCGGCTTTATCGCCATTCGGGCGATGATCGCCGCGCAGCGCCAGTCGAGCCTGTTTGCCCGGCTTGCCGCCTCGACGCTGGCGGCGCAATTTGCCATGCAGTCGGGCATCAATCTGGCGGTGAACCTCAATTTGATGCCGGCCAAGGGCATGACGCTGCCGTTCGTGTCCTATGGCGGCACCTCGATGATCGCGGTCGCCTTTGGCATGGGGCTGATGCTGGCGCTGACGCGTACCAAGCCTGAGGAACGCATGGTGACCGGCCTTCCCAGTTACCGCAGTGCCGTGGTAGCCCCCGCCGAATGAAAACATTTGTTCTTATTGCCGGTGGCACGGGTGGCCATCTGTTTCCGGCCATGGCGCTGGCGCAGGAGTTGATCCGGCGCGGCCACGCGGTCGAATTGATGACCGACCATCGGGTGGAGAGCTATGGCGCCGACTTTCCGGCCCGGCGCATCCATATCGTGCCGGCGGCGACGCCCTCGGGCAGCAATCCGCTCAAGCTGATTGGGGCGGGCACGACCATTATGCGCGGCATCGGCACAGCCTGGAACATATTGCGCAAGCTGCGGCCCGATGCGGTGGTCGGTTTTGGCGGCTATCCGACGTTTCCGCCATTCATTGCCGCGAACCTTCTGGGTATCCCCGGGGTGCTCCATGAACAGAATGCGGTGATGGGCCGGGCCAATCGGGCGCTGGCGCGCTTTGCCGATGTGCTGGCGATGAGCTTTCCGGAAACGCGCTTTGCCGAGAACCAGAGGCTGGACAAGGTCGTGACCGGCAATCCGGTGCGCGACCGCGTGCGGCCGCTGGCCGGCAAGGCCTATCCCGCGCTGGGGCCGAAAGGGACCATCCGGCTGGTGGTGACCGGTGGCAGCCAGGGCGCGCGGGCGCTGTCTGACATCGTGCCGGCGGCCATAGCATTACTGCCCGAAGCCCTGCGGAACCGGCTGCAAATCCTGCAGCAGGCGCGGGCCGAGGATATCGAGCGGGTGGCTGAGAGCTATCGGCAATCGCGCACCAGCGTGGAACTGTCGAGCTTCATAGCGGACCTGCCCGAGCGGATTGCCGATGCGCATCTGGTCATCGGACGGGCGGGGGCCTCCACGGTGACCGAGCTTTGCGTGATCGGGCGCCCGGCCATTCTCATTCCGCTGCCCGGCTCGCTGGATTCAGACCAGAAGCACAATGCCCTGTTTCTGGAAGAGGGCGGCGGTGGCTGGGTGGCCGAGCAGGCCACGCTTTCACCGCAATCGCTTGCCACTCGACTGCACGGGTTATTGAGCGATCCGGACCAGCTCAAGCGCGCTGCAGGCGCCGCGGCCGCGCTGGGCAAACCCGCCGCAGTCGAGCGGTTGGCCGATATTGCTGAGACGCTGGCCGGCAAGAATACCCAGATCGAAGGGAGATCCACACCATGAAGATGCCCCGCAATATCGGGCCGGTTCATTTCATCGGCATAGGCGGCATCGGCATGAGCGGTATCGCCGAGATCCTGCACAACCAGGGATATGTGGTGCAGGGCTCTGACGCCGCGCTCAATCCCAATGTGCAGCGGCTGCGCGACATGGGGATCAAGGTCGAGATCGGCCAGAGCGGCGATAATCTGGGCAAAGCCGAGGTGGTCGTCGTTTCCTCGGCTATCAAGAAGGATAATCCGGAGCTGATGGCGGCGCGGGCGCGCGCACTGCCGGTGGTGCGCCGGGCCGAGATGCTGGCCGAGATCATGCGCTTCAAGACCGCCATTGCCATTGGCGGCACGCATGGCAAGACCACCACGACAACGCTGGTCGCAACACTGCTCGATGCGGGCAATCTCGATCCGACGGTGATCAATGGCGGCATCATCAATGCCTATGGCACCAATGCGCGGCTGGGCGGCGGCGAGTGGATGGTTGTGGAGGCCGACGAGAGCGACGGCACCTTCGTCAAGCTGCCGGCCGACGTGGCGGTGGTGACCAATATCGATGCCGAGCATCTGGACCACTATGGCAGCTTCGAGGGCGTGAAGAAGGCCTTCCACCAGTTCGTGGAGAATGTGCCGTTTTATGGTTTTGCCGTGATGTGCCTGGATCACCCCGAGGTGCAGGCGCTGGTGGGCGAAATCCGCGATCGCCGGGTCATCACCTATGGGCGGAACCCGCAGGCCGATGTGCGTTTGATCGATCTGGAAAACCGCGACGGCGTGCAACATTTCTCCGTGGAAATCCGCGACCGCATCCGGCAAACGCAGTTACGCATAGATGGGCTGGAACTGCCCATGCCGGGCATTCACAATGCGCTCAACGCCATCGCGGCGATTGCTGTTGCGGACCAACTGCATGTACCGGCTGAGGCGATCCGCAAGGGATTGCGTGAGTTCACCGGGGTGAAGCGGCGCTTCACCAAGACCGGCGAAGTCGGCGGGGTCACGGTAATCGATGATTATGGGCACCATCCGGTAGAAATATCGGCAGTGCTTCGGGCTGCGCGGCAGTCGGCGCGGCGCGACGTGATCGCGGTGGTGCAGCCGCACCGCTATTCGCGCGTCAACGATTTGTTCGATGACTTCGCGGCCTGTTTCAATGATGCCGATACGGTGATTGTGGCGCCCATCTATGCGGCTGGTGAACAGCCGTTGCCGGGCGTGACGCATGAGGAGCTGGTCAATCGCATAAGGGCGCGCGGGCATCGCGATGCGCGGGTGATCGACAGGCCCGAAGCGCTGGCGCCGCTCTTGGCCTCGCGGGTCGGGGAGGGGGATTATGTCGTGTGCCTTGGCGCGGGCAATATCACGCAATGGGCTGCGGCCCTGCCGGGTGAGCTCGAGGCGCTGATGGGCGAGACTGACAAATGAGCAAGCATGTCGCCGTCCTGATGGGCGGGTGGTCCAATGAGCGGCCGGTTTCGCTGAGTTCGGGGACAGAATGCGCGGCGGCTTTGCGGCGGGCAGGCTACCGGGTCACCGAAGTCGACGTTGGGCGCGACATTGCCAATGTGCTGGCGGAGCTGAAGCCGGATGTGGCATTCAATGCCCTGCATGGGCCGTTTGGCGAGAGCGGGATGATTCAGGGCCTGCTGGAGCTGCTGCAGATCCCCTATACCCATTCGGGCGTGCTGGCCTCGGCGCTGGCGATGGACAAGCACCAGGCCAAGATCACGCTCAAGTCCGCAGGCGTGCCGGTGACCGACCATGTGATCGTGAACCGGGCCGAGGCGGGCAGGGCGCATGTGATGCCACCGCCCTACGTGATCAAGCCGATCGCCGATGGGTCGAGCTTCGGGGTGTTCATCGTCAAGGGCGAGACCAGCCATCCGCCGCAGGAAATCCTGCGCGAAGACTGGAACTCGGGCGAAGAGGTGATGGTCGAGCGCTATATTCCGGGGCGCGAGCTGACCTGTGCGGTGATGGGCGACGTGGCACTGGGGGTGACCGAGATCGTCACCGAACTGACCTTCTACAATTATGAGGCGAAATACGCCCAAGGCGGGTCAGTTCACGTTATTCCGGCCGATCTGAAACCGAAAATTTACGACAAAGTGCAGAAGATGGCACTGGCCGCCCATGCGGCTATCGGCTGCCGCGGCGTGACCCGTACCGACTTCCGGTACAACGATGCGGTGGGCGAAGACGGCGAACTTGTCTGTCTGGAAATCAATACCCAGCCGGGTATGACGCCGACCTCACTGGTGCCCGAGCAGGCGGCTCACGCCGGGCACTCCTACGAAGAGCTGGTCTCCTGGATGGTGGAGGACGCGAGTTGCAACAGGTAAAGAGCGAGACCTTTCTCGCCGGGGCGCGGCTGGTGGACCCCCGCGCGCTGCCTGTTCCGATCCGCAAGCCGCGCTGGAAGCTTGCCAACCATATCAACCGTGCCCTGGTGCTGCATGGTGGACTGATCCGCCGCAGTGCGATGGTGGCGCTGGTGCTCGCTGCCGGTATTGCCCTGTACCAGGTGCGCGAGCCGATCGGCCAATTGGCCAATACGCTGGGTGGTGTTGCCCAGGGCAATTTCGCGCAGGCGGGGCTCGCCATCGGCGAAATCTCGATTTCGGGCCAGTCGCTCACTCGGGAGCAGGATATTTTCGATGCGCTGGGCATCCAGCCGCATACATCGACGCTGGGTTTTGACGTGGAGGCGGCGCGCCAGCGCGTGGCTGAACTGCCGGCTGTCGAAACGGTCATCGTACGCAAGACCTATCCGGGCGATGTCGACGTGGTCATCACCGAAAAGACGCCGGTAGCGCGCTGGGCTGTCGATGGCGTGACCTTCCTGATCGATGGCCGGGGTGAGCAGATTGCCGAGGCCGGTCCCGATTATTCTGGGCTGCCGCTGGTGATCGGCGATGGTGCAGCTGACGATGCGCTGGTGATGATCCGGGCGCTCAATGGATTTCCGCTGCTGCAGGATGGTCTTGTCGCGCTGTCGCGCATAGCCGACCGGCGCTGGGATTTGATCTTTGATACGGGCCTGCGGGTGCAGTTGCCAGAGCAGGGCGTGGCACAGGCTATGGCACGGCTCGTTTCCTATCAGAATGACTATCAACTGCTCGACCGCGACGTGTCGGTGATCGATCTGCGCATCGACAGCGTGGTTGCCGTGCGCCCCAACAAGACTGACGAAGATCCCGACAAATCATGATGAGCGATGCGATGACTTCCCGGCTGCGGCCGGTTCAGCCGGGCAAGACCACCCTGGTGGCGGTGCTGGACATCGGCTCCACCAAGATCTGCTGCGTGATTGCGCGGCTGGTGCCGCGGGCCGAGGGCAAGGCGCTCAGGGGCCGCACGCATCAGGCCGAAGTCATCGGCTTCGGCTATGGGCCGGCGGCCGGGGTCAAGAGCGGTGTCGTGACCGATATCGACAAGGCCGAGCAGGCCATTCGCAATGTCGTGGGCATGGCCGAGCGTGCCGCCGGCCTGACGCTGGAAAGCGTATTGGTCAATGTGACGGCCGGGCGGTTGGGCTCGGAGACATTCTCGGCTGCCGTCTCGCTGGATGGGCAGGAGGTTGAGAAGGCGGACATTTTCCGCGTGCTCAAGGCAGTCAATTCGCGTTCGGTGCGGCCGGAACGCTCAATTGTTCATGCGTTGCCGATCGGTTACGCATTGGATGGGCAGAAAGGCATTCGCGATCCCAAGGGCATGGTCGGCGAAAAGCTGGGCGTGGATGTTGCGGTGGTGAGTGCTGAGACGCTGGCCATGCGCAATCTGGAACTGGTGCTGCATCGCTGCCATTTGCAGATCGAGGCGCTGGTGGCGACGCCCTATGCCTCCGGCCTTGCGACGCTGGTCGATGACGAGGCGCAACTGGGCGTGGCGTGCGTCGACTTTGGCGGCGCGACGACCACGGTTTCGGTCTTCAATGACGGACACATGGTCTATGCCGATGCCATCGCCATTGGCGGGCATCATCTGACGCTTGATATAGCGCGGCAGCTTTCGGTGAGCGTGGCCGATGCCGAGCGGCTCAAGACCCTGCATGGCTCGGTGTTGCCGGGGCAGGCCGACGAGCGCGAGATGATCGCCATTCAGCCTGTTGGGGCTTCACATGATGAAGCGCCGGGGCAGATTCCGCGCGCCGTACTGACCCGCATCATGCGGCCGCGCATCGAGGAAATCCTCACGGCGATCCGCGACCGGATGCAGGCCACGGGCATGATGGACGTGTGCGGCCGCCGCTTTGTGCTGACCGGGGGCGCCAGCGAAATGACCGGCCTGCCGGAAGTGGCGCGGCGCATTCTGGCGCGCAACGTGCGCAATGGCCGGCCCATGGGCATTTCCGGTCTTCCAGAGATCGCCAAGGGCGCCGCCTTTGCCACCATGGCTGGCATGCTGGTCTATCCGCAGGTCTGCGCCCAGGAATATGTGGAGCCGCGGGGCGCGCGGAAGCTGACCGGGACGGATGGGTATATTGCCCGGGTGGGCAACTGGCTGCGGAGCAGTTTTTAGCCAATCCATCGCTGGGCCGTCCTTGGGTCAAGTCCAAGGAAAAGATCGCGGGTGAGGAAGCCTCTCAGGCCGCATAGGCTTTTCGATCGTGGCAATATCGATCTTGCGCATTTGCAGCATGGCCTGCATGGCACGATTGGCGCCTTCGCGATCCGGGCCGGTCAGGGCCTTGTTAAGCTGGCGGGGCACGACCTGCCAGGAGAGGCCCCGAAGCGGTCCTTGCACCAGGCGCACATGCTTTCCTCGCCGCCCTCGCTGATCAGGTCAATAACCGGATGACCTCAGCCGGGGCGGGTGTGGTTAATTGTTCCTGAAAGCGTAACCCGGGCGTGTCGCAATTTGCGCGAAAGTTAACTGGGATGATTCACTTGTTAGGGCGGAGTTAACGAATGGATGGGTAAATCTTAACCAACCACGCCACTATGGGGCCACCTATGACCATCAATCTGACTATCCCGGACATCCAGGAACTCAAGCCCCGCATCACCGTGTTCGGTGCGGGCGGTGCCGGCGGCAATGCCGTCAACAACATGATCGAATCCGGCCTTGATGGCGTCGATTTCGTTGTTGCCAATACCGATGCGCAGGCCTTGGCCCTCTCCAAAGCTCAGCGCATTATTCAACTCGGTGTCGGCGTTACCGAGGGCCTTGGTGCCGGCTCGCACCCGGAAGTGGGCCGTGCGGCGGCCGAAGAGAGCTGGGACGAAATCAACGATCACCTCTCTGGTTCGCATATGGTGTTCATCACCGCCGGCATGGGTGGTGGTACCGGCACTGGCGCGGCTCCGGTGATTGCCCGTGCGGCTCGCGAGCAGGGCATTCTGACGGTTGGCGTGGTGACCAAGCCGTTCAATTTTGAAGGCAATCGTCGCGCCCGTCTGGCGGAAGACGGCATTGATGAGCTGCATCGCCATGTCGATACGCTGATCGTCATTCCGAACCAGAACCTGTTCCGCGTGGCCAATGAGAAGACCACCTTTGCCGATGCCTTCGCGATGGCTGACCAGGTGCTGTTCTCGGGCGTCGCCTGCATCACCGATCTCATGGTCAAGGAAGGTCTGATCAACCTCGACTTCGCCGACGTGCGCGCCGTGATGCGCGGCATGGGCAAGGCGATGATGGGTACCGGCGAGGCCTCGGGCGAAGATCGTGCCCGTCACGCTGCCGAAGCGGCCATTGCCAATCCGCTGCTCGACGATGTGTCGATGCAGGGGGCCCGTGGCCTGTTGATCTCCATCACCGGCGGTCCGGACTTGACGCTTTATGAAGTCGATGAAGCGGCCAGCCGTATTCGCGAGGAAGTCGATACTGACGCCAATATTATCCTGGGTGCCACCTATGATCCGAACCTGAATGGCACGATCCGCGTGTCGGTCGTGGCGACCGGTACCGATGCGACTATGGTTCAGGCCATGGAGCCGGCCAAGCCGCATGCTTCGCGCACGCCGCTTTCGGTCAAGCGCCATGTGCCGGCTGAGCATTCGGTGGTGCCGCAGACGGTGCAGCCTGTGACGGCGCATGCCCAGGCGGAGGCCGAGGAAATCGGTCACCAGGTGGAAGCTGCTGTTGCCGAAGCCTTTGCCGCGCACAAGGCTGCGCCGGCCTTGGCCGACGAAGACGACGGCATTGTGGTCGAGCCCTTCACGCCTGAAGCAGAGAGTCTTGCCGAAGCCGAAGAAGCTCCGATGGTGCAGGAGCAGCCGATTCCCAGCGTCTATGTGCCGTCGCATGCTGCCCGCCCGGAAGGACAGCGCCGGATGCCGCGCACCGAGGAGCTGCCCGCTGTTGCGCGCCGGTCACAGGAGCTGCAGGATCGTCATGAGGCCGAACCGCGCAATGCGCGGGCCCTGTTCAAGCGCCTGGCCTCCAATGTCGGGCTCAATCTCGGCCAGCAGCAGGCTGAGAGCCGTGCCGAGCCGCAGGCCCCTGTGGCCGACGATGCCGCCGCACGCAGCGCAATTGAGGCTGGTGTGGCAAGGACTTCCCGGGTCGCTCCGGCCAGCGAGGGGGCTCGCGGCCAGCTGGACAATCAGGGGCGTGCCCCGGCGGCTGCGCCTGCCAAGGAGCATCTGGAAATTCCGGCATTCCTGCGCAAGCACGGTTGATCCCTCGGCGATCTTCGACAAAAAGCTCTCTCGGTGCGGCTTCCGCACCGAGTTTTTTTTGGCTAACTGTCTCAACTGAGCGTGAACGTCCCCGCGGAGCATTTCCAGGCATGAACAAACTATCGCAGCGCCAGCGCACGCTTGCCGGCGAAATCAGCTTTGCCGGTTATGGCGTTCACAGCGCGCAGCCGGTCACGCTGACCTTGGCGCCGGGGGCTCCTGAAAGCGGCTACACCATCCGCCGTGACCTGGGCGAGGGACGTTTCACCAAGCCAGTGCCGGTGCACCATTCCCGCGTGACGCGGACGACCCTTTGCACCACGCTGGACCTGGGCGACAGCGTCAGTGTCGCTACCGTGGAACATGTGGTCTCCGCCTTGAGCGGCATGGGCGTGGACAATGCGCTGATCACGCTTGACGGTCCGGAATGCCCGATCATGGATGGCTCGGCCTATCCCTTCGCCGAGGCAATTCTGGCGGTGGGGCTGGAAATTCAGCCGGTCCAGAAGAAATTTCTCAAGATCGTGCGCGCCGTGACCGTGCGCAACAATGACGCCTTTGCCGCGCTCGAACCCTATAATGGCCGCGCGCTCGACCTGGAGATCGATTTCGATTCCAAGGTGATCGGCCGGCAGCGGATGATTTTCGACTGGACGCCGCGGCGCTATTTCGAGGACGTCTCGCAGGCCCGTACTTTCGGCTTTGTGCGCGATGCCAAGATCCTGCGCCAGGCCGGTTACGCGCTCGGTTCGAGCCTGGATAACTCCATCACCGTGCATGAGGATCGCATCCTCAATCCCGGTGGTCTGCGCTTTGAAGACGAATTCGTGCGGCACAAGCTGCTGGACGCCATTGGCGACCTGTCATTGGGCGGGCTGGCCATCTGGGGCAAGTTCCGCTCCTACAAGGGCGGTCACGCGCTTAACGCGCATGTGCTGGCCTCGCTCTTTTCCAGCGACGCCAACTATGAAATAGTCAATGCAGAAGACCTGCCGCTGGAATTCGAGAGCTTTGAGGACCAGCCCGAGGGTCTGGAAGTTCATCACTACTTGCGGTCCGTGCGCTGAGGGGCCTTGGTCCGGCAGCCGCGCCACAGTTTTGATCCAATTGCCGACTAGGCCCGCAGACCTGCTGCGGAATGATTTTGAACGGGGCCGTTCGTGAAGCTTGACGTTTTGAGCCAGTTTTCCAGCCGGGCTATCCGGTTCGCTGCCATGGGCCTTATGGCCGTGGTCCTGACCGCATGCTCGGGCATGAACCTGTTCGGTCCGCCCAAGATCAAGGAAGAGCCGATTGTTCCGGCCCAGACGCTCTACCAGGGTGCGCTGGACGACATGGATCGGCAATACTACCAGACTGCCATCAGCAAGCTCGAGAAGCTGGAGCGTCAGCATCCGCGCGATCCGCTGACCGAAAAAGGCAAGCTGATGCAGGTCTATGCCAATTATCGCATTGGCCGTTTTGACGAGGCGATTCTGGCCTCAGACCGTTATCTGGCGCTCTATCCGTCCAGCTCGGAAGTGCCCTATGTGCTCTGGCTCAAGGGCACGGCCTATTTCGCGCAGATCAAGGACATCACCCGCGACCAGCAATTGTCGCGCGATGCGATCGATACCTACAATCTGCTGATCAGCAATTATCCCAAGTCCGAACATGCCAGCGACGCCCGCGAAAAGCTGCTGGTGGCATTTGACCAGCTTGCCGGCAAGGAAATGTCGGTGGGCCGCTACTACCAGGGCAATGGGCAATATGCTGCCGCCATCAACCGCTTCCGTGAAGTGGTGGAGCGCTGGCAGACCTCGACCCATATTGAAGAGGCGCTTTATCGCCTGACCGAAACCTATCTGCTGCTGGGACTGACCAGCGAGGCCATGTCGGCGGCGGCTGTGCTGGGCCACAATTACCCTGCCAGCGATTGGTATAAGCGGTCGTTCGAATTGCTGGGCAAGCAGGGGCTGGCGCCGCAGCTCAATTCGGGTAGTTGGCTGGCCGGTTATCGGGCCTGAGGCCTTCAACAAAATCAATGTTGCTATTTTGTTCCGGGGCGCTATCATGCGTCCCGGTCCTGCTTTTGTGACCCGACTTTGCTGTGGAAGGTTGCCCGAAGGGCGGCGGAGCACGCAGAAGCGGTGGTAGAAGCGGGTCATTGGTGGTGTGGCCACGGGAAGAAACGCGCATGCTGAACGCGCTGTCAGTCCGCAATATTGTTCTTATCGACCAACTCGACCTGGCCCTGGATGGGGGCATGACGGTGCTGACCGGTGAAACCGGCGCTGGCAAATCAATCTTGCTCGACGCGCTGACGCTGGCGCTGGGCGGCCGGGGCGATGCCTCGCTGGTGCGCCAGGGGCAGGAGAGCGGTCAGGTGGTGGCGGTGGTCGAACTGGCCGCCGATCACCCGGCGCGGGCGCTGCTGCGCGACAATGCCATTCCCGATGATGAAGACGTGATCCTCAGGCGCGTGCAGTTTGCCGATGGGCGAACGCGCGCCTTCATCAATGACCAGCCGGTATCGGCCTCGCTGCTGCAGAAGGTTGGCAGCCAGGTGGTGGAAATCCACGGCCAGCATGACGACCGGGCGCTGGTGGATGTGGCGACGCATCGTGCGGCGCTCGATGCTTTTGGCGAGCTGAGCGCGGAAGTCGATGCGGTGCGCGAATGCTGGGCGGCACTGGTGGAGGCGCAGCAGGCGGTGGCGGAGCAGCGGGCACTGGTTGCCGAAGCGCTGGCCGCCGAGGACTATGCCCGGCACACCGTGGAAGAATTGAGCAAGCTCAACCCGGTTGCCGGCGAGGAGGAGGAACTGGCGGGCCGCCGGCAGCAATTGCAGCAGGCTGAAAAGGCTGCCGCCGATGTGGTCGAAATCGACGAAATCCTCAACGGTCCGAATGCGCCGACACCAGCGCTGGCGTCGCTGATGCGGCGGCTGATGCGCAAGATCGATGGCGGCGCTGAGCTGTTCCAGCCGATCGTGGATGCGCTCGATGCGTCGCTGACAACGCTGGACCGCACCGGTGACGCACTGGAAGAGCTCAAGCGCGAAATGGCGTTCGATCCGGCCGAGCTGGAAGATGTCGAGGAGCGCCTGTTCGCGCTGCGGGCGGCTGCGCGCAAGCACCAGACCGATTGCGATGGGTTGGCCGACGTGCTGGCGAAATATCAAGGCGATCTCGAAACGCTGCAGAGCGGAGAAAGCCGTCTCAAGGGGCTGGAGGCGGAAGAGGCCACGGCGCGCGCACGCTATCGCGAGGCGGCCGATATACTCAGCGCCGGGCGCAAGTCCGCTGCCGCGGCACTGAGCGAGGCCGTGGAGGCCGAACTGCCCGACCTTAAGCTCGGGGCGGCGCGGTTCATCGTCGACCACCAGGCCGACGGCGAGCGCGTGTCGGCGACCGGTTATGACCAGATCGCCTTTCATGTGCAGACCAATCCGGGCACAGCAGCCGGACCGCTGCTCAAGGTGGCGTCAGGCGGCGAGCTGAGCCGGTTCCTTCTGGCGCTCAAGGTTGTGCTGGCTGATCGTGGTTCCGCGCCGGTACTGATCTTTGACGAAATCGACACCGGTGTGGGCGGGGCCGTAGCCGACGCCATTGGCAGGCGGCTGGCGCGGCTGGCCAAGACAGTGCAGGTGCTCACGGTGACCCATGCGCCGCAGGTGGCAGCGGGGGCAGACCGGCATCTGCTGATTGAAAAGCAGATGGTGGAAGAGGGGGCATTCATGCGCACCCATGTCCGGCCGCTCGACAAAGCCGCGCGACAGGAGGAAGTGGCGCGCATGCTGGCCGGCGCGGAAATCACCAAGGAAGCGCGCGCTGCTGCCAAGAAATTGCTGGCGGCGGTGGGATAACGATCTTGTTCGGGTACCCCCTTCCGGCCTCTCCCTGAAAAGGGAGGGCGCCCCGTGGGAACCCGCCGTTTTGGCGTGCCTCGCTCTTTGCCGCCCCCTATCAGGGGGAGGCCAGGTAAGGGTATCCTCTTTTTTGCAAGAATCCTGTCCGAGTAGTCCCCATGTCCGACCTTTCCGTCAAAGACGTTGTTGATCTCTCCGAAGACGAGGCCCGCGCGGAACTGGAGCGGCTGGCTGCGGAGATTGCGGCGGCCGACATTGCCTATCACCAGCAGGATCGCCCCGAGATCTCGGATGCAGAATACGATGCGCTCAAGCGCCGTAATGATGCGATCGAGCAGGCTTTTCCCGAACTGGTGCGGACAGACAGCCCCTCGGAGAGGGTGGGTGCGGCGCCAGCAGAGGGTTTTGCCAAGGTGCGTCACGGCGTGCCGATGCTCAGCCTGGCCAACGCCTTTTCCGAAGACGACGTGACCGATTTCGTGGCGCGGGCCAAGAAATTCTTCATGGCCGATATTCTGCGCGATCCAGATTTCGAGTTGGCCTTCACGGCTGAACCCAAGATCGACGGGCTTTCCGCCTCGCTACGCTACGAGAATGGTGTCTTTGTGCGTGGGGCGACGCGCGGCGATGGCACCGAAGGGGAGGACATCACCGAGAATTTGAAGACCATCGGCGATATCCCGCTCAAGCTTGCGGGAGCGGGGTGGCCCGCCGTGATCGAAGTGCGCGGCGAGGTCTATATGACCCACGCCGAGTTCAAGCGCCTCAAGGAGCATTCGGCCAAGTTCGGTGGGCAGGACTATGTCAATCCGCGCAATACGGCCGCCGGGTCGCTGCGCCAGAAAGACCCCAAGATCACGGCCAGCCGCAATCTCAATTTCTTTGCCTATGCCTGGGGCATAGCGGAGGACGAAAAAGGTAATCCGACGCCGCCTGCAGACACGCAGGCCGAGGTGGTGCGCAAGTTCAGGGAATGGGGCTTTGCCACCAATCCGCTGATGCTGCGCACCCAAAGCGCCGACGAGCTGATCGCCCAGTATCGGACCATCGAAGCGCAACGTGCGACGCTCGGCTATGATATTGACGGGGTGGTCTACAAGCTGGACCGGCTGGATTTGCAGCAGCGCTGGGGCTTTGTCGCGCGGGCGCCGCGCTGGGCGATCGCCCACAAGTTTCCGGCCGAACAGGCGACGACCATTCTGACCGGCATCGATATTCAGGTCGGGCGCACGGGTGCGCTGACGCCGGTGGCCCGGCTGCAGCCAGTGACCGTGGGCGGCGTGGTGGTCGAGAACGCGACGCTGCACAATGAGGACTACATCAAGGGCATCGGCAATAATGGCGATCCGATCCGCAACGGGGTCGACCTGCGCGTGGGCGATACGGTGATCGTGCAGCGCGCCGGAGACGTCATCCCGCAGATTGTCGATGTGTTGCTTGACAGGCGACCGGCCGGAGCCGAGGCCTTCGTCTTTCCGCATATCTGTCCCGCGTGCGGGTCGGAGGCCGTTCGGGAAATCAATGAGAAGACCGGCAAGATGGATTCGGTGCGGCGCTGCACCGGTGAGTTAATCTGCCCGGCGCAGGCGGTCGAAAACCTCAAGCATTTCGTGGCGCGCGATGCGCTTGATATCGATGGCTTGGGCGACAAGCAGGTGGCGCAGTTCTATGCCGAGGGACGCATCGCCCGGCCTGCCGACATTTTCACGCTCAAGGCCCGGGATGAGCGGAGCATGAAAAAGCTCAAGGATGCGGAGGGGTTCGGGCCGGTTTCCGTAAGAAAGCTGTTCGATGCAATCGATGCGCGGCGTGAGCCGGAGCTTGACCGGTTCATCTACGCCTTGGGCATCCGCCATGTGGGGGAGACGACGGCGGCATTGCTGGCCAAGGAGTTCGGAACGGTGGACCGGTTCCGGGAAACGGCAATCGCGGCGGCACAGCATGAGGACGGACACTCTGTGTTTCCGCAGATTGGCGGGATTGGCGAGACGGTACGGGCCTCGGTCATGGCGTTCTTTGCCAATGAGCGGAATGTGCAGGCGCTCGATGACCTGTTGGCCGAAGTGCGGCCGCAGCCCTATGTGGTCACCGTTTCCGCCGACAGCGTGGTGGCGGGCAAGACGGTGGTGTTTACCGGTTCGCTGGAAAAAATGACCCGGACTGAGGCCAAGGCCATGGCCGAGCGGTTGGGTGCCAAGGTGGCCGGTTCGGTGTCAGGAGCCACCGATATTCTTGTGGCCGGGCCTGGCGCCGGGTCCAAGCTCAAGAAGGCCGAGGAGCTGGGCGTCGAAGTCATCAGCGAAGATGAATGGTTCGAGCGCGTAGGGAAATAGCCGCATAGGAGGGCGCGATGCGCAGACTCATTGGATTGGCGCTGGGCGCCATGATGCTGCCGGGCATCGCGATTGCCAGTGAGGCGGGCGATCAGCTGGCCGAACTGCTCTATGCCGGAGAGGCGGCCGGCCAGCGTGCCACTTATGAAGAGCAGTGTGCCGTGCCGCACGCCGATGCCTGCTTTGGGCTGGGGCTGATCGACCTGATCGGAGCCATTGAGGGGCTGTCGCAGGCCTTTTATCGTCATGGGGCGGTGACACCGCGATTGCCGGCCGCCGCGATGATGCTCGGAATTGATGCGGATATGCCGTCGGGGCCGGCCAATTCTGATCCGGAAGCGCTGGACTATGCGGGGTTGCGCGGCATTCTGGCTGACTTTGTCGCCGGGTTGGACCGGGCGCGGGCCAGTTTTGAGACCGCAGGCGCCCAGGGCGACTATGTGATCACCATCGATCCGCTGCGCGTGCGTCTCGATATTAACGGCGACGGCGCGGTGGGTGAGCGGGAAACGCTGGCGACCCTGTTGGGCGACCAATTGGCGCTGCCGCAGGGCAAGAGCAAGGGCGACAAGACGGCGGTGCCCGATCTCAGCATCGGGTTCGACCGGGCCGACGCGATCTGGCTGGCCGGCTATAGCCAGATCAGTGCTATCCCCTTCGACATGCTGCTGGCCCATGATTTTTCGCGCCTGTTTGAGGCGGTGGGGCACAGGCTGTTTCCCGAGGCCGGCCTGCCGATGCAGGATTATTCACGCGGCGGCACGCTGATGATGGATCCGGAGACTGATACATTTTTGGCCGATTTGATCGCCGGGTTGCACACCAGCAATTTTCCGATTGTCGACAGGGAGCGCTTTGCCGGTGTGCAGGCGCGGATGCAGGCGGTGACGGCCCTGTCGCGCCAGAACTGGGCCGCTATTTTGCAGGAGACAGACGACAATCGCGAACTGGTGCCATCGCCGCGCCAGACCTCGTTGGTACCGGGCCAGCCGGTAACCCAGGAAATTGTCGACGCATGGATGGCAACGTTGGACCGGCTCGATGAGATTTTGGCGGGCGAACTCCTGCTGTCGCATTGGCGGTTCCGCCAGGGCTTTGACCTCAACGCCTATTTCGAGACCGCGAGCGAAACCGACATCGTGATGCTGCTGGCCGGGCAGGGCGCCTTGCCGTTTCTCAAGGAAGGGCCAATTGCCGATGCCAACAGCTTTGCGGAAGGCAATCGGGTATTTGGCGACAATTGGCCCAATTTCGCGATCTGGTTCAATTGACCACATAGTCTGGTCCGGCGAGATTGGTATACCCACACCAAGGAACCTCCTATGCGTCTGCCTTTTGCTGTCGCTGCTGCCTTCCTGACCCTGACCTCGCTGGTCGCGGCCCAACCCTTCGACACGCCGGAGGCGCTGTTGGAGGCCTTTTATGCGCCCTATGTCGGCGGTGAGCCTTTCCCCGACGAGACAGTTTTCCGGTCCGCTGCGCTCAACGCCATGTATGTGGCGGATGCGGAAAACACCCCGGAAGGCGAGCTGGGGGCGCTTGATTTTGACCCCTTCATCGATGGGCAGAATTACGACCTTGCCGATTTTTCTGTCGGTTCGCCCGATATTTCAGGTGACACCGCTCTGGTCGAGGTAAGCTTCTCCAATTTCGGGGAACCACGCCTGATTGCCTATGAACTGACGTTCGAGGACGGTGGATGGCGGATCAACGATCTTGAGGCGGTACATCCGCAGCATTCCTATCGGCTGAGTGAGATATTCGAGAGCGCCAAAGAATACTGGTAGAAGCGGCAGCGCCTGTTTCGCAACTGACGCCGCCTGACCTTCAGATTTCCATCGTGGCTTGTTTCAGCCAATCTTTTACCGCGCCGCTGACCAGCGGGCCAATTTCGGTCCAGACGCGGGCGTGATAGGCATTGAGCCAGTCGCGCTCGGCTGGGGTCAGCAGGGCGGGATCGATCGGGCGGGTATCGATGGGCGCCAGGGTCAGCGTCTCGAATTCGAGATAGCCGGGATAGGTCGGCGCCTCCCTGACAATGATGAGGTTTTCGATGCGGATGCCAAATTCACCGGCCTTGTAGTAGCCGGGCTCGTTGGAGAGGACATTGCCGGTCTCGAGCGGGGTGGTGTAGCGCGAAGAGATGCCGACGGGGCCTTCGTGCACACCCAGGAAGGCGCCGACGCCGTGGCCGGTGCCGTGATTGTAGGTGACGCCATCCTGCCAGAGGAATTGGCGGGCCAGAACGTCGATCTGGGCGCCTGTCGTGCCGGCTGGAAAACGGGCCGTCGAAATAGCGATCATGCCCTTGAGGACGCGGGTATAGCGGTCCTTCTGTTCGGCAGTGGCCGGTCCGGTCGAGAGCGTGCGGGTGATGTCGGTGGTGCCGGCGAGGTATTGGGCGCCAGAGTCCACCAGCATGATCTCGCCGGGGTTGAGCTTGCGGTCCGTCTTGGTGGTGACGCGGTAGTGCACGATGGCGCCGTTGGGACCGGCGCCGGAAATGGTGTCGAAGCTGGCGTCGATGCAGCTTTCTTCTTCCCGCCGGAAGCTTTCGAGCGCGGTGACAATGCCGGTTTCGGTCAACTCGCCTTTGGGTGCTTCGGTGTAGAACCAGCTCAGGAATTTGGCAAGGGCGACGCCATCGAGCTTGTGGGCTTCGCGCATGCCGGCCAGCTCGGCCGCGTTCTTGCGCGATTTGGGGCCCAGCACCGGGTCGCGTTTTTCGATCAGTTTTGCGCCCGCCGCGCGCAGGGTTTCGGCGATGGCGGCGGGTGCGGTCTGCGGATCGATGAGGACGGGATTGCCCGTCTTGCCCAGGGTGTCGAGCGCCTCGGAGAGGGTCGTGGCCTCGGCGACAGTCGCTATGCCGTCCAGCGATGCGGTCAGCTCCGGCGTGATCTTGGCAGCGTCTAGGAAGAGCGTGGGCAGGCCGGTGGCCGGGACAATGGCGAAACCGAGGACGAAGGGCGTGTTGGGCACGTCGCGGCCGCGCATGTTGAACAGCCAGCAGATGGATTCGGGCAGGGTGAGGACGACGGCGGAGGCCTTGTCGGTGGCAAGTGTCTCGCGCAAGGCGGCGATCTTGTCGCTGGCGGCCTGGCCAGCGCGATTGTGGCCGAGGAATTCTATCGGGCTGACCGGCGGGGCCGGGCGGTCTGTCCAGATGGTATCGACCAGATTGGCGTGCGGCACGGCTTCGGCGTGGCCAGCGAGCTTTTCGTTGAGGTCGCGGATCTCGCCGGGTGTGTGCAGCCAGGGGTCATAGGCCAGCTTGCCGCCCTTGGGCACGTAGAGGCGGATATCGGGACTGATGCCGCCCTGATTGACCTCGTGCACGGTGACAAACGCGGTGTCGGTCTGCGCCGGCGCTTGCAGGGTGTAGCGGCTATCCACGAACAGTGCGGCCTTGTCGGGCCCGACGACGGCCAGACCGGCCGAACCGGTGAAGCCGGTGAGATAGGCCAGGCGCGCCTCGCTGGCCGGTACCGACTCGCCACGATGGGCGTCGGCGCGGGGAATGAGGAAGGAATCGATACCCACTTTTTGCATAGCTGCCCTCAAGGCAGCCACACGAGGCGCCACCTGTGACGGGTCTGCCTTTTCCTCAAAGCTCTGAAAAACTGCGGGTTTGAACTGATTTTCGGTCATCGTTAGTCCTGGCAGCCGGAAGGCATGCGATGCGTTTCCGGCATAGCTGTCTTGTTGTCTTGTGTCTGGTTTTGCGCCGGGCAAAGCCTATCTTATGAGCAAGAGAACAGGAGCCCATGAAATGAGCAAGCAGAACAATGTCTTCCAGCGCGCGTTCAACGCCATTGTGGAAGGCCGCACCCGCCAGGCCGAGCGTTACGTTTCCCGTTTCGAGCGCGAACATGATCTGGGCCGCAAGGTAAACAACCGTTAAGTCTGGCCTGCAACTACGGCATGGCTGACCTGCCTGCCTGGACCTACCCGGACCAGTGCGAACAGCCTAAATGAGCGATGTCGGATGGCAATGGACCGTCCGTCACATGGAGATGAGAGATGACTGAAAGCAAGAATGGTTTCCGCAACGCATTGGGTGGTCTGATCGACGCTCGCGGTCGCGAAGCCACCCGCCAGGTCAGCTTCCGCATGCAGCATCAGTTGATCGGCGCGGTGACCAAGCGCCCATAAGGCTGCTGCATCCAAAAATAGCTGACGATCAATGCCGATCCCCGAAGCCCGCTTCGGGGATTTGTTTTTGGGCACATACGGGGCGGCCGCCCTTCCTTTCCCCCGGATGGAGAGAAAGATCAGTTCTTCTCCAGCACCAGCGTGGTCCATTCCTTGCGCTTGAGGTGATCCTTGAGCGCGAAGCCGGCAGCCTGGTATGCCGCGATGACGCCATCGGCCTGGGTATTGAGAATCCCAGAGAGAATTGCTGTGCCGCCAGGCTGGGTAATGGCCCCCACGCCCGGGGCCAGTTCGGTCAAGGGACCGGCCAGAATGTTTGCGACCACCAGATCGTAGGGTGCGCGGGCGTTGATCTCGGGGTGGTCGAGGCCGGTGGCTTCAATGGCGTCGATCTGGTCGCCGACGCCGTTTTCAACGGCGTTGTCGATGGTGGTGGTCACCGCGATGGGGTCGATATCGGTGGCGAGAATGACCGCCTCGAGCCGCTTGGCCAGGGCAATGGCGAGGACGCCAGTGCCGGTGCCGATATCGATCATGCGAGTGGGCGTGCGCTCGGTCAGCAGGGCCTCGATGGCCTCCAGGCACCCCGTGGTGGTTTCGTGGTGGCCGGTGCCGAAGGCCTGGGCGGCGTCGATCTTCATCGGCGTCAGGCCATCGGGGATGGGGCCGGTCTCGTGGCTGCCATAAACATAGAAGCCGCCAGCAATAACGGGCGCCAGGCCCTCAAGCGATTTGGCGACCCAGTTGATCTCCGGATCGATGGGGACGACGGAGAAATCCACGCTGCCCCCGAGCACCTGGCGGGCCAGTTCGGAAAAGGCTTCGATATCGGGCGGGCTATCGCAGGAGGCCTCGAATATCCACTCGCCGGTCTCTTCGTTTTCGTGGGCAGAAGCGGTCAGCGCGAGATCATCGCGCTCGGAGACGGCATCGACCAGGGCATAGGCCTGCTCCTTGGTGAGGGAGACGGAAAGCTGGTCGACGGACATGGAAAAGCCTTGCGCTAGTAGAGTGGCTTTCCTTGCGTTACCGGAAGGGGCGAAGTCAAGGATGGGGATTGACGGGGGTGGTCTGTTTGTTCATTCTTTGTTCTGAACTGAGGGCGCGGCATGTATGGATTGATCGGACGGTTTCGGGCGGTTGAAGGCAAGCGCGATGACCTGATCGCGGTGATGCTGGAGGGCAGCGTGCCGATGGCTGGGTGCAGGAGCTATGTCATCGCGCGCGACCCTGGTAGCGCGGACGGCATCTGGATCACCGAGGTGTGGGACAGCCAGGAGAGCCACAAGGCCTCGCTGAGCATTCCCGAGGTGAAGGCGACGATTGCCAGGGCCATGCCGCTGATCGCGGGGTTTGAAGAGCGATTTGAAACCGAGCCGAAGGGCGGGATTGGAATCTAGGCGCTTCAGAGCAGATCGGAGTCACGCGCCGTTTGCAGGGGCCTAGCCGCGATAGGGGGCGTTTCCCGCGCGATACTCGCCTATTATCTTCCCCTCCGGCAGGCGTGGATGAGGGCCAGGTTTCAATCCCAGGTCCGCTATCCCTTCTTGATAAAACTCTCCAGCACCTTTTTCGTCCCCGCCTTCTCGAAGTCGATGGTGAGCTTGTTGCCCTCGATCTGGATGACTTCGCCATAGCCGAATTTGAGGTGGAAGACGCGTTCGCCCAGGGCGTAGCCGCTGGACTGGTTGCCGAGGTCGACCGAGCGGGCGACGAGGTCGCCTTCGATGGTGAGCGGGCCTGATCCCTTGCGGCTGGCCTGATTGGCGCGGGCGCGCTGCCAGCCGGGGGTTTCATAGACGCTTTCGAACGGGTCGGCCTTGTTGAAGCGGCTGGAGGCGCCGCCGCCATAGCCATAGCCGCCATAGGCCGAGCCGCGATCGGTGACTTCCACCACGTCGGGCGGCAATTCATCGATGAAGCGGGAGGGGATGGCGGATTGCCAGAGGCCGTGTATGCGGCGGTTCTGTGCGGCGGAAATGCGTACGCGCTTACGGCCGCGGGTGATGCCGACATAGCCCAGGCGGCGCTCTTCTTCGAGGCCCGCGCGGCCTGACTCATCCATGGAGCGCTGGCTGGGGAAGGTGCCGTCTTCCCAGCCGGGCAGGAAGACCGTGTCGAATTCCAGCCCCTTGGCGGAATGGAGGGTCATGATGGTGACGGCATCGCTGGAATCAGCGCTGTCGCGGTCCATGACCAGGGAGATGTGTTCAAGGAAGCCGCCGAGGGACTCGAACTCTTCCATGGAGCGGCTGAGTTCCTTGAGGTTTTCCTTGCGGCCCTGGCTTTCGACGGATTTGTCGGCGGTGAGCATGTCCATATAGCCGCTCTCTTCGAGGATATGCTCGACGAGCTGATAGGGCGGCAGGCTGTCAGCGCGCCAGGCCCAGTCGTCGAACTGGGCGACAAGGGCGCGCAATGTGGTGCGCTGCTTGGGTTTGAGATCCTCGGTTTCGACCATCAGCCGGACCGCCTGCAAGAGCGGGATACGCTGATGGCGGGCGGTCTCCATCAGCATCTTGACGGTGGCATCGCCGAGTCCGCGCTTGGGCACATTGATGATGCGTTCAAAGGCCAGATCGTCGGAGGGCTGGGCCACGAGGCGGAGATAGGCCAGGGCGTCGCGGATTTCCTTGCGCTCATAAAAGCGCGGGCCGCCGACGACGCGATAGTTGAGCCCGAGGGTGATGAAGCGTTCTTCGAATTCGCGCATCTGGTAGGAGGCGCGGACCAGAATGGCCATGGAATTGAGGGCATCGCCCTGGCGCTGAAATTGCTCGATTTCCTCGCCGATGGTGCGGGCTTCTTCTTCGCTGTCGTAAACCTGAATGAAGGAGATCGCTTCGCCACCCTCGGCAATGTCGGTGAAGAGCGTCTTGCCCAGACGGCCTTCGTTATAGGCGATCAGGGTCGAGGCGGCTTTCAGGATATTGGCAGTGGAGCGGTAATTGCGCTCGAGCTTGATGACCTTGGCGCCGGGAAAATCGGTCTCGAAGCGCAGGATGTTGTCCACCTCGGCGCCACGCCAGCCATAGATGGACTGGTCGTCGTCGCCCACGACGCAGATATTGGCTTCGGGCGCTGGTTTGCCCTGGGCGAGCAGACGCAGCCAGAGATACTGGGCCGTGTTGCTGTCCTGATATTCGTCGACCAGCATATATTTGAAGCGGCGGTGATATTCGGCAAGGACTTCCGGATTCTCGCGGAACAGGCGAATGCATTCGAGCAGCAGATCGCCGAAATCGGCGGCGTTGAGCGTCTTCAGGCGCGCCTGATAGTCGTAATAGAGCTTGCCGCCCTTGCCATTAGCAAAGAAGCCGCTATCGGCGGCGGGCACATCCTTGGGCAGGAGGCCGCGGTTTTTCCAGGCGTCGAGCATGCCGGCGAACTGGCGGGCGGGCCAGCGCTTCTCGTCGATGTCTTCGGCGGCCAGCAATTGCTTGATCAGGCGGATCTGATCGTCGGTATCCAGAATGGTGAAGGTCGGTTTTAAGTCGACCAGTTCGGCATGGCGCCGGAGGATGCGCGCTGAGATCGAGTGGAAGGTGCCCAGCCATGGCATGCCTTCGACAGAAGCTCCGGCAAGGCTCGCAATGCGGTCCTTCATTTCGCGGGCGGCCTTGTTGGTGAAGGTCACCGAGAGGATTTCGGACGGCCAGGCGAGACGCTGGCTCAGGATATGAGCGATGCGGGTGGTCAAAACGCGAGTTTTGCCCGTCCCGGCGCCGGCCAGCACCAGTAGCGGTCCCTCCGTCGTGAGCACGGCGTCGCGCTGCTCTGGGTTCAGACCAGCCAGATAGTTCGGCTCGCGCCGGTTCAACTGACTGGTAATAGGCCCGGCTTGCGGACGGGGCAGGGGTGCGGTGTCGGCCATGCGTACTCTGTTCCAAGGTCCGCGCTTTCAGGGGCGGGGGCGCGGCCAAGCCTTGACGAATCTCATTTTGTTCTGCTGGCCAATATAGGGATGGCGGCCGGGTCTGTATAGAAGTCCGGCCTGTCACGGCATCGTCATGCGAGTGTCATTGGTCTGTTTTCCACCGCGCCTAAGCGGGGTCCGCATCACCCGGGGGACCCAATCATGATTGCTCAAAAGCGTCTCGCTGCCCTGAGCGCAGCACTACTTCTTTCTACGGCTGGCGTGCAGGCCGCCGAATATTTCAACCGTATTGCCAGCTTTCCGGTCGCGCTGAACACGCCCGACGCCGAGGAAACCTCGTCTGAAATCATCACCGTCTCGGAAGACGGCATGACGCTGATCTATTCCGACAGCCCGGCGGGCGGCGTCGGCTTTATCGATATCACCGACCCGAAAATGCCAAAAGCGGCCGGTTTCGTGGCGCTGGACGGCGAACCGACCACAGTGGTGGTCGATGGCGGCAAGGTATTTGTGGGCGTTAACACGTCCGAGAGCTTTACCGAGCCTTCGGGCAATCTCTCGACCATTGATCTGGCCAGCCAGACTGTCGAGACCTCCTGTGACTTGGGCGGTCAGCCGGATTCGGTGGCGCGCAATGCCGATGGCTCGCTGATCGCCGTGGCCATCGAGAACGAACGCGACGAAGATCTCAATGACGGCGAGCTGCCACAGTTGCCGGCTGGGGCGCTGGCGCTGGTCAATGTGACGGATGGCACTGTCGATTGCGATAGTCTGAGGATTGTTGACCTGACCGGGCTGGCCGAAGTGGCCGGTGACGATCCGGAACCCGAATATGTGTCGATCAACAGCCTCAACGAAGTCGTCGTTTCGCTGCAGGAAAACAATCACTTCGTGATCGTTGACGGCAATTCGGGCGAGGTGACGGCGCATTTTTCCGCCGGTTCGGTGGACCTTGAGAACATCGACACCGAGGACAATGGCTCGCTCGATTTTACCGGCTCGCAGGCCGAGCGCCTGCGTGAGCCCGATGCGGTCAAGTGGATCGACGACGAGCGCTTTGTGGTGGCCAATGAGGGCGACTATAATGGCGGTTCGCGCAGCTTCTCGATCTTCAACAAGACCGGCGACATGCTGTTCGACAGCGGCGCCTCGCTCGATCATCTGGCGGCCCAGTACGGTCATTATCCCGATGGGCGCTCGGACGCCAAGGGTGTGGAGCCCGAAGGCGTGGACGTGGCCAAGTTCGGCGATGACACCTATCTGATGATCGGCCTGGAGCGCGCTTCGCTGGTTGCCATCTACAAGGACACCGGCGCAGAGCCGGAGTTTGTCCAGGCCATCCCATCGGGCGTTGGCCCGGAGGGCGCGGTGGCGATCCCCGAGCGCAACCTGCTGATCACGGCCAATGAGACCGATCTGGGTGCCGATGGCCTGGCGCGCAGCCATGTGATGATCTTCGAACTCGCGGAAGCCGATGCTCCGAGCTATCCGCACATCATGTCGGACCTCGACGCCGATGGCCGTCCGCTGGGATGGGTTGCCCTGTCGGGTCTGGTCGCCGATGCCGAAGTGCCGGGCATGCTCTATGGCGTGTCGGACAGCTTCCTGGGGGCACAGCCGTCGATCTATACGATCGATGCTACTGCTCAGCCGGCCCGCATCGCGGCCAAGACCGTGGTGACCCGCAATGGCCATCCGGCCCAGAAGCTTGACCTGGAGGGTATTACCCTCGACGGCGAAGGGGGCTTCTGGCTGGCTTCGGAAGGCCGCACTGACCGTCTGATCCCGCATGCGCTCTATCGGGTGGATGCTGACGGCGAAATCGCCGAGGAAGTGCCGTTCCCGGCCGAACTGCTGGCCGAAGAAGTGCGTTTCGGTTCGGAAGGCGTCACCATGATCGGTGAAGGCGACGACGCCACGCTGTGGATCGCCATCCAGCGCGAGTGGAAGAACGACGCCAAGGGCACCGCCAAGCTCGTGTCCTACAATATCGCCAGCGGCGAATGGGGTGCGGTGAACTATCCGCTCGAGGCTCCCGCTGAGGGCGCCTGGGTTGGCCTTTCGGAAATCGCCGCCCATGGCGACCTGGTCTATATCGTCGAGCGCGATAACCAGATTGGCGACAAGGCCCAGCTCAAGGCGCTCTACAGCGTGCCGGTTGCCGAACTGGTGCCGGGCGAACTGGGCGGCGAACTGCCGACCGTCACCAAGACGCTGGTACGTGACTTTATTCCCGACCTCACCTCCACTGGTGGCTATGTGCTGGACAAGGTCGAAGGCTTTGCCATCGACGCGGACGGCATTGGCTTCGTGGTCACCGACAATGACGGTGTGGACGACAGCTCCGGCGAGACCATGTTCTGGTCTATCGGCTCGCTTTGAAGCCAGCTTGAATGATCTTAAGGACGGCCGGGCATTTGTCCGGCCGTTTTCCTTTGCTCAAAAAGGGTCCAGGCGGCTTGCTTGTGCGCGGCAAGTGCCTACACTCACGCCAGTTTCAGCCGGGGCAGAACAGGCACAGTGCTCAATCGCATCTATATCGTGGTCGGCCTCTTTGCCATTGTGGTGCTGGCCGGCGCTTTCCTTGCGCCTCGCTTCATCCAATGGGGCGATTATCGCGATCGCATGGAGGTGCTGGCCAGCGACGTGCTGGGCGCGGATGTCTCCATCCGCGGCGATATATCGTTCTCGCTATTGCCCAGTCCAAGGCTGGCCTTCTCGGACGTTATCGTAGGCGATGCCGAAGCGCCGGCGGCCACGGTCGCTTCTGTCGAGGCAGAGTTCGTGCTGATGGACTTTTTGCGCGATATCTACAATGTCACCGCCCTGGCCCTCGATAGCCCTGTCGTGCATCTGACAGTGGACGAGAATGGGCTGTTCGGCAGCGGCGTGGATCTGAGTGGCGCTGGAAGCGGTGTGGCACTGGGCCATGCGCGCATCACCAATGGCAGCGTGCGGCTGGAGGATTTGCGTTCGGCGGAGACATTTGTTGCCAGCCGTATCGATGGCGATCTGCGTCTTTCCAGCTTTACAGGGCCGTTCCAGTTTCAGGGGCGCGCCGACTATGATGACACACGCTATGAGGTGCGGTTCAATTCTGGGGCCGCAGACACCGACGGCAATGCGCGGGTGTCCAGTTTTGTGAGCGAGGCGTTGCGCGGGTTTTCGCTGACGCTTGAGGGCATGCTCTCGACCGGCGCCGCGCCGCGCTTTGATGGGACGATGGCCTACCGCCAGGCGCCACCGGAAGCTGAGAGAGCGGACGATATCCGCGGCGACTTGCTGCTGGAAAGCGCGGTCACGGCCTCGACAGACCGGGTGGTACTTTCAGGCTATACGCTGCAGCCGGACGAAAATCGGGCTGGCATGCGGTTGACCGGCGCGGCCAGCGTGCAGCTGGGCATGCGGCGCAGCTTCGACGCGGTGGTATCTGGTGGAGTGTTCTCATTGCCCCCGCGCGATGCCACTGAAGTGGCCAGTGAGCTGCCGTACGAATTTGTGCGTCTGCTGTCCGAATTGCCGGCGCCCCCCATACCGCCCATACCAGGGCGGCTTGGTGTGGACCTGGCCGAAGTGGGGCTACGCGGCTTTGCGCTGCGCGATTTGCGCATAGACGCGGTGACGGATGGCCGAAGCTGGACCATTGAGCAGGCCGTGGGCCGCCTGCCAGGTGAGACCGAATTGCGTCTGTCGGGCGAGGCCAGCAACGATGCGGGGGTTCTTGGTTTCCGGGGCAATCTCAGTGTTGCCGCCGCGCGGCTGGAAGCCCTGTCGCAGTTGTGGAAACGCCCGGACGAAGACAGCCCCCTCTTCAACACGCCGGGAAGCCTAGAGGGCCGGCTCATGCTGGCCGGGGATGCATTCGGCCTGAGCCAAGGGCGACTGAGTGTCGACGGCAAATCCCATGAACTAGAAGTTCGGCTTGGCTTCAGGGCTGAGCCCAGGCTTGACCTGGTGCTGGGACTGGCCAATCTGGACGCCAGGGAAACCGCCGCCTTGCTGGCGCTTTTTCCTGATGCGGCCAATGACTCCAATTTCGCCATCAGCTTTCCCGATGGAAGCTTTTCTGTCTCCGCCCAGACGCTAGATGTGTGGGGATTGCCTGCCGTCGACCTGGTTGCCGAAGGGCAGTGGTCGCCCGGTGCGATGCGCTTTTCGAGGCTTTCGGCGTCAGACTGGGGCGGCGTGATGTTGAGCGCCGCATTGAGATTGTCCGGCAGTCTTAGCGAACCACTTGTGTCCGGGTCAGGTCAGATCGGTGTTTCGGCCAGTGATGCGCCCGGACTGGAGGCCATCTACGAGGCGACCGGCGTGCCCTTTGGCTGGCAGGACCGGTTGGCCGGTGGCTGGCCGGCCGAGCTGCAGTTCGTGCTAACCGGTGCAGACCCGGCAGAGGGGCAGATCCTGACCCTCAGCGGTTCTTTTGCCGAGGCGGCAATCGATCTGCGCGCGGAGATGGCGGGGACCTTGTCTGAACTGGCCGAGCGTGAGCTGCGTCTGGTGGCGTCGCTGGAGGCCAATGACAGTCAAGATACGCTGTCACGGCTTGGTATGGGCGCGGTGCCGCTTTTTGCGGGTGAAGGCGGTCTATTGGCGAGCCTGTTCTTTGAAGGCAGTGGCGCCGGCGGTTTTGGGCGTATGGCGCTCAGCCAGAATGGGCAAAGCGTGAGCTATTTCGGTGGGTTGAGTGTGTCCCAGAACGGCGAAATCGGCGGTGAGGGCACGGTTGAGGTTCTGCTGGATGAGGCGAGCGGACTTGCCGCGCTGTTCGGGGCGAGGGGAGCAAGCCTGCCCGGTGTGGATGCGAGTGCGGCTATATCGTTTGAGGGATTGCGGCGGCTGACGCTGGACAATATTGCCGGCGTGACCGGGGATACCGGCTTCAGTGGCTTTCTTGAGATGCAAATGCTTGGGCAATTGCCCAGCTTCAGCGGACAGTTGAATATTGATGCTGTCGAGCTGGTCGGGTTGGCCGCGGCCCTCTTCGGGCGTGATGCGCTGATCGGCGGGGAAGAGGCGGTCTGGCCCGAGGGGCCGCTGGCCGCCAACGCCACGCCAAGGCCATCGCGCGGTGACATCACTGTGTCGACGCAGGCCGTGCACCATGTCGGCCGCAATCTGCTGGGCGAAACCAGCTTCGATTTCTCCTGGAGCCCGGAAGCGGTCTCGATTGCCCGCCTGGTCGGTGCTGTGGGTGGCGGGGCGCTGCGGCTGTCACTGGAACAATGTTGCGCCGGGTCGCTGGCTGCACGAACGATATCGGGTCAGGCCACGTTGGACGGTGTTGTGCTGGACAGCATAGTCCCGGCCGCGGTTGGGCAGGGGCTGTCGGGCAATCTGTTTGCGGGCCTGCAGTTCGAAGGCACGGGCGAAAGCCTGGGCGAGACGGTGCGCAGCATGACCGGCGAAGGCAACTTCGCTTTCACCGAGTTTACGGCGAGCGGCCTGGCGCCCTCGGTTTTTCCGGCCATTGCCGGCTTTGAAGACGTATTGAACACGGAGGCGGACGCACTGGAGACGCTCATCGGGCTCGCTCTGTCGCAAGGTGACTTCGAGGCCGAGGAGGCGCGGGGGGCATTCACCATTGCCGGCGGGGTCGCACGGGTGGCCAACCTCATTATCGAGGGCGCAGGCGGGCGGTTGGCGGGGAGCCTCAACCTCGTGCTCGATACGCTGAGGCTGGACGGCAGCTATGTGCTGACGCCCCGCAACTTTACTGACCCGAATGGACTGGTCGAGACGGACTCGGCCCGTATCATTGCGCGTGTTGCCGGGACCTTGCTGGCTCCCGTGATCACGGTCGATCTGAGCGAGATGGTCGCTGCGATCCAGGTTCGTGCCAATGAACTGGAAGTCGAGCGGCTGGAAACGCTGAGGCTGGAGGACGAGGCCCGGCAGCGTGCCGCGGCCGAGGAGCGCAATCGCCTTATCCAGGAGCAGCGCCGCCGCGCCGCTGAGGAAGCCGCACGGCAGGCAGCTGAAGAAGAGGCGCAGCGGCTTGAAGAAGAGCGGCTGCTGCTGGAGCAGGGTGGGGCTGAACAGCCGGTAGAAGAAGGGGAGGAGCCCGTTTCCGGTCCTCTGAACCTTGGCTTTCAGCCTGGGGTGAACCGACCCATCGGCAATAGCGTGAACGAGCCGATCCAGCTCATTCCGGGGCGGTAGCGGGCCGGTCGCGATACCAGGCCAGGACCGCCAGCCGCGCGGCAGACGATAGATTGGTGGTTTGCCGCGTCTCGTCTATATGCCGCATGAGGGCGGCCATGCTCAGCTGGCGCGCCGAAGCCATGTCTTCAAGGCCGTGCCAGAATTCAGGTTCCAGCGCGATGGAGGTACGGTGGCCGGCAATGGAGAAGGAGCGCTTTTCCATGCCTGTTCCCTGGCATCAGGGCTTTTTGCGGAAGGCGTCGAGGCTGACCACTTTTTCGCCGCTGCTTTCTTCCGACCCGCCCGCTTCCGCGGCGGCCTCGGTTGCCGCATCGGCACCAGCCTCATCGGCCTCGCGCTCATCGGGGGCGGTAGCTGGATCGAATTGCAGTGCGAACTGCACGGAGGGATCAAAGAAGCTTTTTATAGCGGTGAAGGGAATGTGGAGCATTTCGGGCTGGCCGTTGAAGCTGAGGCCAACCTCAAAGGCGCTCTCGGTGACCTTGAGGTCCCAGTACTGGTTCTGCAGCACGATGGTCATTTCCTTGTCGTACTGCTTGAGCAGTTCTTCGCTGATGCGCGTGCCGGGCGCACGCGTGGCAAAGGAAATGAAGAAGTGATGCTCGCCGGGCAGGCCTGTCCGGGACACTTCCGCCAAAACCTTGCGCACGACGCCGCGCAGGGCTTCCTGGGCGAGAATGTCGTATCGCATGTGGTCTTCGGCCATAGTGCCCTGATCTCCCGTTATGTCCAGATCGATTCCCGAACGGCCCATATCAGCCCTACGTTCCCATGAAATTCAAGAACAAAGGCGGCTGGGACTACAGGCAAAACGGATTTGAGTGCAGGCTTCTGTTGCCAGGTGCCTGCGAACCCCGCCTGACGCCCGGCTAGGGGCGGAGGACTTAAATTCCCAGTGCTAGCACCGCTTACGCGGCGAGAGCGACCGGAGCCTTATGGTTGTCATTGGCAACTATAAGTTTTAGCCCGATAACGGCGGTACAATGCCGAGCGAAAGCACACTCTTTACGCCCTCGTCGATCCTATTTCGTCCCCATTGGCTCCCCCGGAAGGGGAGATGGTGGAGACGCCGGGTACTGCCCCCGGGTCCGATGGGTTTATTACAATGACAGTTTATCGCCATAGCTCTTGCGAGCAGTCCCTATATAGGCGAGCCCCCACGCGGATGCAAACCCGGACCGGACAATTCAGGGCCGGTTAACAAGTCGTGATCATGCTGGCGGCCCTTTGGTGGGGTCAAAGCATGGTTGGAAACAGACAGAATGGGGTTCGCCGGTCCTTCCGCGGCCGGCGCAGCACCCGTCCGTTCGAGCTTGTGACGCTCTTGCTGGCCGCGCTGGTGGTGCTGGGGCTCAGCGGCGAAGTTCCGCGGTTCCTGGGTGAAAGCGGCCTTGCGTCCTGGATTCTGGATGGTCACCAGCGGGGAGAAGCCGCGACGGCACCGGCCTATTCGCGCAAATTTGCGGTGTGTGGAGGCGGGGCCCGAACCACCTGCGTTGTGGATGGCGACACATTCTGGCTGGACGGGGTCAAGATCCGCATTGCCGATATCAACACGCCGGAGGTATCGGCGCCGCAATGCACTGCGGAGGCAGCCTTGGGGCAAAGGGCAACCATGCGGCTTGCGGCTTTGCTCAATGACGGGCCGTTTGACATTGTCCGAAGCGGCAGGGACGAAGACCAGTACGGCCGGAAACTGCGCATTGTCGAGCGGGAAGGACGTTCGCTGGGGGCGCAATTGGTGGCCGAAGGGCTGGCCCATGAATGGGGTGGCCATCGGCAGAGCTGGTGCTGAACGGGCGCTGGACAAGCCAGTAGTCATAGGTTCTGTTCGGGCCGGGAGAACAAGACAATGGCGCTCGAGCCGATAGAAGGCAGGGATTGCGACGGCTGTACGGCCTGTTGCGCGTTTCCGCCGATCCATACCGAGACCCTGCAGAAGCCAGCCAACACGCTATGCCCGCATTGCGCGGAGGGGCGGGGCTGTACGGTCTACGAGGCACGGCCCGATGTGTGTCGCGGGTTCTTCTGCGGTTGGTTTTTCCTGGCTGAACTGGGCCCGGAATGGCATCCGAACCAGAGCGGCGTCGTGCTGCGCTCCGAATCCTTTGACGACAATGCGGTGACCTTGCTCATCCTGCGGCTGTCGCCCTTCCTGGTGTCGGAGGAATTCGCCGGCATGGTCGGCGGCTGGGTCGAGGAAGGCGTATGTGTCGAATTCGAGCGGTTGGGGCCGCCGGGCCACTTGCCGGCCAAGATGCGGATGAACGAATTGCTGGCAGATGCTGTTGCGGCGCGTAACCTAAGGGAAATGCAGAAAATGTTCGCCTGGGCACTCGCCCATATCGACCAGACCCATGCCTGGGAACCTGACGGGACGGTGCTGCGCAGCGCGCTGGGCTGAGGTCAGCCGTTCCACTTCATTTTCATGTAGACGCCGCCGGCCTCCAATTCCTCCAGCATCTGATTGAGGCGCTTGCGTTTGGTTTCATCGCGTTTGGCCTGATTGATCCACATAAGGTAGTCGTTCCGTTGATAGGCGGGACGAGCATCATATCGGCTTCGCAGCCCGCGTTCTTCCAGGGCTGCGGCCACAAAATCGGGCATGGGCTGAATGGGACGGAACAGCTTATTGGGGATTGGCGAGCCTAGAATGTCGTGGTCCAGGTCGGTCTTGGGCCTGCCCATACTGGTTCTCCATCCGTTGGGTCTCGACCCATATTAGCAGTGGCTCGAGCATTCGCTGTCAGTTGAATTCCTCAAGCGATATCGAAGCGCCCGAATCGCGCTAGAATTTACCCATGCAGCCCTATCTTCAGCTTCTTTCCGACATCCTCGAAAACGGCACCGACAAATCGGACCGCACCGGCACCGGTACGCGGAGCCTTTTCGGCTACCAGATGCGCTTTGATCTTTCGAAGGGCTTCCCGCTGGTCACGACCAAGAAGCTGCATCTCAAGTCCATTATCTACGAACTGCTCTGGTTCATCCGCGGCGAGACCAATGTGCGCTGGTTACAGGAGCGTGGCGTTACCATCTGGGACGAGTGGGCCGACGAGAATGGTGATCTGGGGCCCGTCTACGGCTCGCAGTGGCGGAGCTGGCCAGCGCCCGATGGCCGCCATATCGACCAGTTGCAGAACGTGATCGACCAGATCAAGGCCAAGCCCGACAGCCGCCGCCATATTGTTTCGGCCTGGAATCCGGCTGAAGTCGACAATATGGCGCTGCCGCCGTGTCATGCCTTATTTCAATTCTACGTCGCCAATGGCCGGCTGAGCTGCCAGCTTTACCAGCGGTCTGCCGACACATTCCTGGGTGTGCCGTTCAACATCGCCTCCTATGCGCTGCTGACGCATATGGTGGCGCAGGTGTGCGATCTCGGCGTAGGTGATTTCGTGCATACGCTGGGCGATGCGCATCTCTACAACAATCATTTCGAGCAGGCGCGCGAGCAGTTGAGCCGCGAGCCGCGACCCTTGCCAAGATTGATCATGAACCCGGATCGCAAGCGGATCGAGGATTTCGTCTTCGAAGACTTTTCCTTTGAGGGGTACGACCCGCATCCGCGCATTTCCGCACCTATCGCGGTATGAGCCGGTCGCTGGACGAGTTGACCGGGCTGGTGTCGGAGGTTTCCGATATCTATGCCTCGCGCAATGACATCGCCCGCGACGATGACTGGTATCTGCTGAAAGTGCAGGAAGAGCTGGGTGAACTGGCGGCCGAGTATCTCAGGCTGACGAGGCGTGGCCGGATGAAGGGCGCCGAGCCCGAGACTGTCCGGCAGGCGCTGGAGGATGAGGCGGCCGACGTACTCGCCATGTTGCTGCTTTTTGCGCAGAACAACGCCATCGATCTCGATGCTGCCCTGGAACGGAAGTGGTTCAAATATCTGGGGCGTACGCCCGCGGTTTGACGATTTCCTGTCGGGCGAGGCGTGGTAATTATCCTGGTGTCAAATGCCGGGAGGGCGCGATGAGATCATTTGCTTTTGCCTTGGTGATGCTGGCCTGTGCTCCTGCGCTCGCCAACGACACGGCTGCCGTATTGACCACGGGCGGGTTGGAATTCGTTTCACATGGCGAGATCGCCATGCAGAGCGAGGAGTTGTTCATCTCCAGAAACGAGATTCGCGTGGTCTATACGTTCCGCAACGACAGCGACCAGGATCACGATCTGCTGGTGGCGTTCCCGATGCCGGATATTGTGCCTGACCATTGGTCGCCCGTCGCCTTTCCGACGGGGCCTGCGGACAATCTGTTCGAGTTTGCAACCACATTCAACGGGGAGCCGGTAGATTCGACGCTGCACGAATACGCCTATGCGGCCGGCGTGGATCGCACCAAGATCCTGCAGAAGCTGGGCATTCCGCTGGTGCCGATCCGGCAGGAGGCGATCGATGCGGTGGACGCGCTGGACGAGGAAACTACGGCGGAGCTGCTGCATCTGGGCATGGCGGTGCCGGATGAATTCGACGCGGGGGAGGGTTGGGAAACCCATCATTGGCCGAACTGGACCTATCGCGCGACCTATACCTGGGAGGCAACCTTTCCTGCAGGGGAAACAGTTACCGTAGAGCATCGCTACAAACCCAGCGTCGGCGGCACGACGGGCGTATCCTTCCTTTATGAGCCGTTCGAGGACGGCTATGATCCGGGTGCCGAATATCTGCGGAAATACTGCACGGACGAGAGCTTCCTGGCCGCCGTGCGTAAAACCTTGAGCAACCCGGACGAGCCCTGGAGCGCGCCTTTCACGGAAACGTGGATTTCCTACATTCTGACGACGGGCGGCAATTGGGCCGGCGGCGGCATCGAGCGCTTCCGGCTGGTGGTCGACAAAGGCAGTACCGACAATCTGGTCTCGTTCTGCGGAGAGGGAGTCACCAAGATCGGGCCGACGACCTTCGAGATGGTCAAGGAAGATTTCTGGCCACGGGAGGAACTGAACGTACTCATACTGGAGCGATACGAGACGCAATGAGGGCTTTGCGTCCAGGCTTTGATACTGCGCGGGGTTGACCCGGAGGGGCACTATAAACGAGGTGAATGACCCGGACGGTCCTCGTTCAGGTCCGAGAACGACATCGCAACAGGAATTACGCCGTGCTCTCTGCCCTCACTATCCGCGCCGCGACGTCATCGGACGCATCTCTCATTCTCGATTTCATACGTGCGTTGGCGATCTACGAAAAACTCGAGCACGAGGTGAAGGCGAGCGAGGCGGACATCGTGCGGGACCTCTTCGGGTCTGAGCCCAAAGTCTTCTGCGAAATCGCGGAATGGGAGGGCAAACCGGTCGGCTTTGCGCTCTGGTTCTATACCTATTCGACCTTTCAGGGCCGGCACGGCATCTGGCTGGAAGACCTTTTCGTCGATCCGGCCCTGCGCGGCAAAGGGATCGGGAAGGCCTTGCTGGTCCATCTGGCGCGGCGCTGCGTAGACGAAGGACTGGGACGGTTCGAGTGGTGGGTGCTGGACTGGAACGAGCCATCTATCGAATTCTACAAAAGCCAGGGGGGCGTGATGCAGGACGAGTGGACCAAAGTGCGCGTTGATGGGGAAGCGCTGGTCGCGTTGGCCGGCCAATGAGCGTTCTCATTTCGCTCATCGCTGCTGTCGCCCGCAACAATGTCATTGGTGCCGATCAATCCATTCCCTGGCGCATTCCGTCTGACTTTGCCTGGTTCAAGAAGACTACCATGGGCAAGCCGATGGTGATGGGCCGCAAGCAGTTCGAGACATTTTCCAAACCACTGCCCGGGCGACCACATATCGTTGTGACGCGGCAGCATGACTATCAGCCCGACGGCGTCCTTGTGCGGAACAGCCTGCAAGAAGCGCTGGCAGCGGCCCGGCGTTTGGCCGAAGCCAGTGAATTGAATGAAATCATGGTGATTGGCGGCGGCGACATTTACGCGCAGGCGATGCCGCTGGCCGACCGGCTCTATATCAGCCATGTCGATCTTGAGCCGGATGGCGATGTGCATTTTCCGCCAATTGATCTGGCTGATTGGCGGGTTGTCGATGAGCCGGACATGCCCCGATCCGAGCGCGACCCGGCTACCTATGCGATCAAAGTGTACGAACGCATTCACGGGACCGCGCATTGATCGATCGGGCGCCTTGCCTATATATGGCAGCAACGATTTCTCGAAGACACCGAAAGGAATGCGATGCCTTGGGAGAATAATGGTGGCGGAGGCGGCCGCAATAATGGCGGGCCTTGGGGCCAGGCGCCGGGTGGGGGCGGCGGCGGTCCACGCCGTCCGAGCAACAATACTCCCAATCTCGAAGACATTCTGAACCGCGGACGCGCTCAGTTTGGCGGTGGATTGCCGGGCGGACGCTGGCTTTTGGTCGGCGGTGTGCTGGTATTGGGCGCTTTCTGGCTGCTCAACTCGGTCTATACCGTGGAAGAAGCCGAAGTCGGCGTGGAATTCCGTTTGGGTGCGCCCAAGCAGGATTTATCCACTGCGGGTCTGCATTTCCATCTCTGGCCGATTGAAACGGTTGAGAAGGTGAACACCTCGCAGAACCAGACCACAATCGGTACGGCGACGGGCTCAGGTTCCCGCGGCAATGCCGATGACGGGTTGATGCTTTCTGGCGACCAGAACATCGTCGATGTCCGCTTTGCCGTGCTTTGGTCAGTGGGCAATCCGGTCGACTATGTGATCAATGTCCGCGATCCGGAAGAAATGGTGCGCAACGCTGCCGAAAGCGCGATGCGCGAAATCGTCGGCCGCCGTCCGGCACAGGATATTTTCCGTGATGACCGCGCTGGTATCGCGATCGAAGTGCAGCAGATCACCCAGGACATTCTCGATTCCTATGGCATGGGTGTATCGGTGCAGCAGATCTCGATCGAGAATGCCGCTCCGCCCGCCGAGGTGGCCGACGCGTTTAACGAGGTGCAGCGCGCCGAGCAGGACGAAGATCGCCTGCAGGAAGAAGCCCGCTCCTACGCAAACACCCTGCTGGGTGACGCCCGCGGTCAGGCCGCAGCGCTGCGCGAAGAAGCTGCCGCTTACTCCAACCGTGTGGTGCAGGAAGCAACCGGTGAGGCCGAGCGCTTCAACGCGGTGTATGCCGAATATGTCAATGCACCCGAAGTGACTCGCAAGCGTCTGTTCCTGGAAACCATGGAACAGGTTCTGGGTGCCTCGGAGAAGGTGCTGGTCGAGAACGGTGCCGGTGGTTCAGGCGTTGTGCCTTACCTGCCGTTGCCTGAACTGCGCTCCCGCGCCAACGCAAACACCGGTTCGGGGGAGTAAGCCATGAGCAATCGTCTCTTCATCATTGGCGGCGTCCTGGTGGCGGCCCTTTATGTGCTGTTCTCCTCGATCTATGTGGTCAACGAGCGTGAACAGGCCATCGTGCTGCGCTTCGGCCAGATCACCGATGTCCGCACCGAGCCGGGTCTGTACTTCAAGATCCCGACCGATATCGTGGATAGCGTACAGATCATCGAAGATCGTCTGCTGCGTCAGGATATCGCCGACATGACCGTGCAGGTCTCGGGTGGCGCGTTCTACGAGGTGGACGCTTTCCTGACCTACAAGATCGTGGATCCGGTGCTGTTCCGCCAGCGGGCTCTTGGTCAGTTGTCGGTCGCCCAGGATCGTATTGCCACGCGTTTCGACGCTGCCTTGCGTCAGGTCTATGGTCTGCGTGAGTTCAATGCGGCTCTGTCCGAGCAGCGTCCGCAGATGATGACCGAAGCGCGCGATCTGATGCGGCCTGAAATGGCTGCACTGGGCATCGAGATCGTCGATGTGCGCATCCTGCGCACGGATCTTGCGGATGAAGTGTCTGAACGGACCTATGAGCGCATGCGTGCCGAACGTCTGGCTGAGGCCGCGCTGCTGCGTGCCCGTGGTCAGGAACAGGCGCAGAGCCTGCGCGCCATTGCCGAACGTCAGGCGGTGGAAATCGTCGCTGCAGCGACACGCGATGCTGAAATCATCCGTGGTACGGGCGATGCGGAACGGAACCGCATCTTTGCCTCGGCTTACGGGCAGGACGCGGAATTCTTCGAGTTCTATCGCTCGATGGAATCCTACCGGACGGCGCTGGCCAATACCGGCACCACCATGGTCCTCTCGCCTGATAGCGCCTTTTTCCGCTACTTCGGTTCGGACGGCGAAATCCCGGCGGCCAGCACAAGCTTTGCAACGCCGCTGCCGCAGCGATCGGCGCCTCAGACCCCCAGCACCAGCTCGAATGAGCCGGCACTGGATGGCCTGGGCATCGAAGAAACCGTGGCGCCGACCATGACGCTGGACGATGGTTCTGAACTGCAGCCAACAGTGGGCACCGAGGCGCCGCCTCCGGCCGAAGAGACGGCGCCGGCTTCGAACCAGTAAGTCTTATGGCAGACAGAAAAGGCCCGCGCAGGAAACTGCGCGGGCCTTTGCTATTGAATTTATCAAGCTAGCGAACGAATTCGTCGTCGTAATAGCCCTGCAGGTAGAGCAGGGCGGTGAGGTCGCCATGGTCGATGCGGATGCCGGCCGCTTCGGCAACCGCTGGCTTGGCGTGCAGCGCCACGCCAAAACCGGCCACCCCGATCATGTCGAGGTCGTTGGCGCCATCGCCGACCGCCATGGTGCGAGCAAGGTCGAGACTGTGTTCGCCGGCCAGAGCCAGCAGGCGCTCGCGCTTGGTGTTCTTGTCGACAATGGGCTTGGCAACCGTTCCAGTGAGGCTGTCGCCATCGAATTCGAGCACATTGGCGATGGCTTCGTCGAAGCCGATGCGCTTGGCGAAATAGTCGGCAAAGAAGGTGAAGCCGCCGGAAACTAGCGAGGTATAGGCGCCATAGGCCTTCATGGTCTGCACCAGGGCACGGCCGCCGGGAGCAAGGGTGATGGCCTCGCGGCGCACTTCTTCGATGGCCTTGCGTTCCAACCCCTTGAGCAGGGCGACGCGGGTATCGAGGGCCTGGGCGAAGTCGAGTTCGCCGCGCATGGCGCGGTCGGTGATTTCCGCCACTTGCGATTTCAACCCGAGGGCAGCTGCCAGTTCGTCGATGCACTCCTGCTCGATCATGGTGGAATCCATGTCAGCGACCAGGAGAAGCTTGCGGCGGCCTTCACTGGGCACCAGATTGGCATCGACGGCCTTGGTGCCGATGATGTCGCGGGCGATTGCCAGTGCGCCAGGCGCAGAGGGTTCGAGAATGTCGCAGGCCACGCCGTGGTTTAGCCAGTTGAGTTCTCCGCCGGTTTGCGCCACCACAGCCTGCGCCAGCGCTGCGCTCAACTCAGGATCGGCGGGATTGGCGATGAGGGAAAGAACCGGCATGGCGGGCATAACTTTCGGGAGAGTGCGGTGACGAGCCAAAGGCGCGCAGTGCTGATAGCGGGTCCGACTGCCAGCGGCAAGTCGGCGCTGGCGCTCGAGCGCGCGCAGGCCAATGGCGGCGTCATCATCAATGCCGATGCCATGCAGGTCTATGACACGCTGCGGATCGTGACGGCGCGGCCGAGTGTCGAGGACGAGGCCCTGGCCGAGCATTGTCTTTATGGGGCGGTGCCGGCGGCCGAGCGGTTCTCGACAGGGCAGTGGGTGCGGGCGGCGCAAGCGGTTCTAGGAGACGTTGACCCGACGCGCGAGTTGATTTTTGTCGGTGGGACGGGGCTTTACTTCGAAGCGCTGACAAATGGATTCGCCGATGTACCGGAGATTTCGCCGGAGTTGACGCTTGAAGTTCAACAAGAGATTCAAGCGTTGGGGGAGCCAGAGCGGATGGCCCTGCTGGAGGCCGAGGACCCGGCGACAGCGCAGCGTCTCAAGGTGGCCGATCCACAGCGGGTGACGCGGGCCATTGCGGTGAAACGCGCAACGGGGCGGGCACTGTCGAGTTTTCAGGACGATCAGCAGCCAGGCCTGCTGGAAGGGTGGCTGGTCGAACGCATGGTTCTTTCACCGGACCGCGATGTGCTGCGCGAGCGCATCGCGCTGCGTTTTGAAGCCATGTTCGCAAGCGGGGCGGTGGAGGAGGTGGAGGCATTGCGGTCGATGCACCTCGATCCATCGCTGCCGGTGATGAAGGCCATCGGCGTGCGGGAGATCTCAGACTGGCTCGACGGAGTTCATAGCCGCGATGAGGCTATTACCCTGGCAACCATCGCCACCCATCAATATGCCAAGCGCCAGCGCACATGGTTTCGCAACCGCATGGGTGATTGGCCGCGCTTCGGGCTTGAAGGTGCGGCTCTCTAGGCGTTGATGTTGCGCAATAATCCCAGACGTTCGCGGAGCGCGAAGCGGCCGACCAGCAACACGGCGACGAAGGCGAGGCCGGCGGCAAGGCCGAGCCAGATGCCGACGCCGCGCATGTCGAGCACATGGCCCAAAAGCCAGGCGACGGGGAGACCGACGAACCAATAGCCGAAAATAGCCATGACCATTGGCACCTTGGTATCGCTGAGGCCGCGCAGTGCATGGGCGGCAACCACCTGAGCGCCGTCGACCAGCTGGAACAATCCGGCGATGGCGAGATAGGTGGCGGCGAAGACCACGGCGTTCTGATTTTGCGGCAGAGAGGGGTCCAGGAAGAGCGAAACAATGGCTTGGCCATAGAAGATGAACGTGAGGGCCGAGACTGCCATGAAGCCGGTGCCAAGCAGGAAGCTCATCCAGCCGGCCTTGCGGACGCCCTCAGGATCCCTGCGGCCATAAGCTATGCCTACGCGCACGGTGGCGGCGATGCCGAGGCCGAGCGGCACCATGAAGGCCAGCGAGGCGCATTGCAGCGCAACGGCGTGGGCGGCCAGTTCATCGGTTCCCAGCCGGCCCATCAAGATCGCTGCTGCTGCGAACAGGCCGACTTCGGCCAGCACGGTCAGGCCGATGGGGGTGCCGATGCGGAAAATTTCCCGAAAACGCGGCCAGTCCGGCTTCCAGAACCGAATCAGAATGTTGAAGCGCTTGAGACGGCGGTGTCGCAGCACATAGGTCAGCATGGCGCCGAGCATGAAGAGATTGGTGAGGACCGTCGCGATGGCCGCGCCGCGCAGTTCCAGGCGTGGAAGGCCGAAATTGCCAAACATCAACAGGTAGTTGGTTATGGCATTGACGATGACACCGCCCACCGTGATGACGAGGATGATGCGCGTTGCGTCGAAGGTCGAGAGGAACGAGCGGAGTACGATGACGCCCATGGCGGGGGCGAGCATGAGAATGGCGATCTGGATATATTCTTCGGCGCGCGACGCCAGGACCGGGTCCTGGCCGAGCCAGACATAGATCGTCCTGATCTGCAGCATGATCGGTGCCAGAATGGCAGTGAGCAGGATCGCCGCCCAGAACCCTTGGCGGACAACGCGCCGGATCGCCTTGATATCGCGGCGGCCGCGCGCCTGAGCGGTCAATGGCGCGACGGCGCTGACAACACCTACCCCGAACAGGAAAAGGGGCATGAGGAAGCTGTTGGCCAAGGTGCCGGCGGCCAGCGCCTCGGGCCCAAGCCAACCCATCATCAACACATCAGTGGCGTGCAGGGCGTTCTGGGCAACCTGGGCAATGACCAGCGGCCAGGCCAGGAGGAAGGTGGCGCGCAGTTCTGCGCCCCAGCCGCTTTTGGCGACAGGGATTTGCGGCGCTGCAGAACTGGCCGCGGCGTTCTCACTCATTGTCATGTCTCTCACTCGCAGCTCATGCTGTAATCCAATCCGATCCGGCGCGAAAGCGGGACAGGAGACCGTGGAGCGAATGGTGAAGCTGGTACCAAGACATTTTCTGCTTGTGGCCGGGCTGATGGGCGCTCTTGGCGTGGCTGCGGCCGCGGCGGCGTCGCATGGTGACAGCCGCAATCTGGGGGCCCTTTCAACGATGTTCCTGGCCCATGCACCGGTGCTCCTGGTGCTGGGCCTGGTGGGGCGAGGGCGGTTGATTGCGGGTGCCGGGCTGGTGCTCGGTGCGGGAACAATCGTATTCGGCGCTGATCTGGCGCTGCGCGAGTATGTAGGGCAGGGGCTGTTCAGCGGTGCAGCGCCACTCGGCGGCGGCTTGATGCTGCTGGGATGGCTAAGCATCGCGGTCGCGGGTCTGGTGGGCCAACGGAAGGCTTGAATTAATAAAGGTTAAAACTGCCGCGGAACCATTCACAGAGACGTGCATTCATTCGTGCGAGCATTTCGTTGGAGGAATACATGCACAAGATCCTGATCATTGCCGCGACTGTCCTTTCCCTGGCCGCCTGTACCACGACCCAGCAGGGTGCGACCGTAGGTGCAATTGGCGGCGGTATCGTCGGCGCGACCGCAACCGGTGGCAATGTTGTCGGCACGGCCGTAGGCGCGGGCATCGGTGCTGTCGCCGGCGCTGCAGCAGGCGAAGTTCTTGGCTATTACGGTACTAGCCGCGACCGCTGCGTCTACGAGCGTCCGAATGGTACGCGCTATATCGACACCTGCCCGCGCGGATAGCGCGTAGCACAGCCAAGCCGCAGCGCCCCCTGCGGCCAAGCGCCCCCAGGCGCCAGACACCCGGTTGCCCCCCGACCGGGTGTTCTTTTGCGCCTAGCGGATTATATAATGAACGTGCCTGGTGGACTTGAAAAAGTCACAGCAAACAGAGATAATTAGAACATACGTGTTACTTGTCTTGCGCTATCTGAACGACCGGCTTGCCGGAAACTTGGCTACCTCCTGATCTCGTGAACCGTAAGTCCGGAAAAGTTGCACACTCCCGGACAAACCCTTCCGCCGCACACTGCGGCACAACAGACCTAGAGGACCAAGACATGGCCGCCATCACCGGGACCGTGAAATTCTTCAACACCACCAAGGGCTACGGCTTCATCTCGCCCGACAACGGCGAAAAGGACGCATTCGTCCACATTTCCGCCGTGCAGCGTTCGGGCCTGCAGGGCCTGTACGAAGGCGACAAGGTGAGCTTCGAGCTGCAGACCGGCCGCGACGGCAAGGTCTCGGCCACCGAGCTGACCCTGCTGAGCTAAGCTACAGCAGTCCAGAGCTGACCGACGAACCTCACTGATTTCCAGGAAACGGTGAAGAACGCGGAGTTGAAGGGCCCTCCGGGGCCCTTTTGCTTGCAATCGTGTGCAAAATCTGTCGGGCTTGGGTCAACGCCGACTCGAACCAGTGTTGCCTTCCCCTATGCGTGAACTACTCAAACATTGGAGCCCAAAAGTCGAAACGGCGGCGAACCCGCGGCAGTCCGGTGCCATCCCCTATTCGATCGTAGAGGGGCGCATGGCGTTCCTGCTGATCACCTCGCGGCGCAGCGGAAAATGGATATTTCCAAAGGGTGCCGTCGAGCCAGGCATGACCCCGTGGGAAAGCGCGGCCATCGAAGCTCATGAGGAGGCCGGCGTGGCCGGCGAAGTCTCGAGCGAGCTGGTCGGCTCGTACCGGACCGGTGCGAGCGGGGACAATGTGGGCTTGGTGGATGTCGAGCTCTATCCGCTGTTGGTGACAGAGCAGTTTGACGCGTACAAGGAAGCGGGGCAGCGTATGCGCCATTGGACGACGCTGACCGAGGCGCGTCGCCTATTGGCCGACCCCGCGCTGGGCCGGCTGGCGGTGGCCCTGCACAATCGGCTGTTATCGAGCTAACCGATCAGCAGGCTCAATCCGAAGTAGAGAACCGCCGACACCGCTGCCGAGGCGGGCACGGTGATTACCCAGGCCGCGGCGATTGAATAGAAATGCTGACGGCGTACCAACATACGCGTCTCCGCACGCCGCGCATTGGCCAGAGCCTCCTGGGGCGTTGCATTGAGCTGGGTGGGATCCACGAAACGGGCATTAATTGGCACCGCGTTGTCTTTCATGTCGCGCCGGGAAATATATTCGCGCAGGAACCCTACGCCGAACACCGCGCCAACCGCGATATGTGTGGAGGACACCGGCATGCCCAGCGCCGAGGCAACCAGCACGGTGACGGCTGCCGAGAGGGCGGCGCAAAACGCGCGGATCTCATTGAGCTTGGTGATCTGCTCGCCCACGGTTCGGATCAGGCGTGGTCCAAACAGGGCCAGGCCCAGGGAGATGCCGATGGCACCAATGGCCAGGACCCAGAACGGCAAAGAGATGCCGGCAACCTCGCCGTGGCCGGTCTGGATGGCGGTGACGATGGCAGCGAATGGGCCAATGGCATTGGCTACGTCGTTGGCGCCGTGCGCGAAGGACAGGAGCGCCGCCGAGACGATCAGGGGTAGACGGAACAGCGCCGCGACATGCTTCTTGCGGTTCTCCATGTGGCGCGACTGGTGACGCACCCAGGGCATGGCAGCGAACCAGCCTAGCGCACCGAAAGCAATACCCAGAGGGATTGTGATACCCCAACCCGGTTTCCAGATGCGGCTTAGGCCCTTGGTTGCGAGATACATCGCGAAAATGCCCGTCATCACGGCCACGAAGATGGGCACCCAGACGCGGGCCGAGGTGATCTTGTCGAGGCGGGTGGTTATGGTCACGCGGATGATCACAAGAAACAGTGCGGCGATCATGCCGCCCATGACCGGGGATATGACCCAGCTTGCGGCAATGGCGCCAATGGTTGGCCAATTGACGATGGCAAAGCCGGCCGAGGCTATGCCCGAGCCGACAACGCCACCGACGACCGCATGGGTCGTGGAGACAGGGGCGCCCACAAATGTGGCCAGGTTCACCCAGAGCGCGGAAGCGAGCAATGCGGCCATCATCACAAGGATGAAAGTGCGGTTCTCCATTTCGGGTGAGATCAGAAGGTCGCGCGCCACCGTGTTGACGACATCGCCGCCCGCCAGAAGCGCACCTGCGGCCTCAAAAATTCCGGCGATGATCAGAGCGCCCACCATGGTGAGTGCGCGTGACCCGACGGCAGGTCCCATATTGTTGGCGACATCGTTTGCGCCGACATTGAGCGCCATGTAGCCGGCGATGAGGGCGGCGATGACCACGACATAGGTGCCCGGGCCCTGACCCACGGCAAAAGCTGCCCAGACCCCCACAAGCAGGAGAAATACCAGGGCAATGCCTGGAGCGGCCAGTGAGCGGCTGAGGTGATGGGTGGCGGTTTCCAGGCCTGAGAACCGCTGCAGGTCCTTGTCGAGCGCGCTTTTTTTGCTCATGTCACCGAACTGTCATATTGCAAATTGTCCTCGCCTTAACATCTCATCGGCGTGCTGCCAGCCCCCATTCGCGCGGGGTTATACCGTGTGCACGAGAATTCGACCCGCAAAGGCGCAATGGATGCATGGCGACTTGACTTGGGCATGACAGTGCTTTTAACAATGCGGCGTCTAGAATTTTCGGAGCGGTCCAGTGCGGGCACTCATTCTCGTAGTACGCAGGCGCATCGGCAACGTGGGGTAGAACCCCGCGCGAGAGCTGGTGCGCCGAACACAGGTCCCGAATGGGGCCTTTTTTATTGCCTTTTTTCCTCAAGCGCGGAAACACAGGCGGCAGGTGAGATAAAGGCCCCGCTGGAAGGGGCGAAAAGAGTAGGAAGGGCTGAGCAATGGCCGAGAAGATGACCGGCGCGGAAATGGTGATCCAGGCGCTGACCGATCAGGGAGTCGAACATATTTTCGGGTATCCCGGCGGTGCAGCCCTGCCGATCTATGACGCCATGTTCCAGCAGGATTTCGTCAAGCACATCCTGGTGCGGCATGAACAGGGCGCGACCCACATGGCGGAGGGCTATGCCCGTTCGACCGGCAAGCCGGGCGTGGTGCTGGTCACCTCCGGCCCCGGCGCGACCAATGCGGTCACCGGCCTCACCGATGCGCTGCTCGATTCCATCCCGCTTGTCTGCATCACCGCCCAGGTGCCGACCACGCTGATTGGCACCGACGCTTTCCAGGAGTGCGACACGGTCGGCATTACCCGCTCCTGCACCAAGCACAACTATCTGGTCAAATCGGTCGCCGATCTGCCGCGTATCCTGCATGAGGCTTTCCTCATTGCGACCACCGGCCGTCCGGGTCCGGTCGTCATCGATATTCCCAAGGATGTGCAGTTCGCGGTCGGCGAATATTTCAAGCCCGAGGCAGACACGCTGCGTCACCAATCCTATCGCCCGCAGATGGATGGTGACCTGGACGCGATCGAGGCTGCCGTTGAACTGATGCTGAAGTCTGAACGGCCGATCTTCTACACCGGCGGGGGCGTCATCAATGCCGGTCCGGAAGCTTCGGAGAATCTGCGCGAACTGGCAGAACTGACCGGCTTTCCCGTGACCTCGACCCTGATGGGCTTGGGGGCGTTTCCGGCCTCCAACCCGCAGTGGATGGGCATGCTGGGCATGCACGGCACCTACGAAGCGAACATGGCGATGCACGATTGCGACGTGATGATCAATATCGGCGCCCGGTTCGATGACCGCATTACCGGCCGCATTGATGCCTTCTCGCCCAACAGCACCAAGATCCATGTCGATATAGATCCCGCTTCGATCAACAAGGTCGTGCAGGTGCATGTTCCCATTGTTGGCGATTGCAATCGTGTGCTCGAAGAAATGATCCGCATCTGGCGCAGCCGCACCAATGCGCCGCGCACCGAGGCCATTGCGCCGTGGTGGACGCAGATTCAGCAGTGGCGTGACGTTGGTTCGCTCAATTTCAAGAACTCCGACACGGTCATCAAGCCGCAATGGGCCATTCAGCGGCTCTATGAGGCGACCAAGAAGCAGTCCAAGGAAGTCTATATCACGACCGAGGTTGGTCAGCACCAGATGTGGGCGGCGCAGCACTTCCACTTCGACAAGCCAAACCACTGGATGACCTCGGGTGGCCTGGGGACCATGGGTTACGGCTTGCCGGCGGCAGTTGGCGTGCAGGTGGCCCACCCAGATGCGCTGGTGATCGACATTGCCGGTGAAGCCTCGGTGCAGATGACCATGCAGGAGATGTCGACGGCGGTGCAGTATCGCCTGCCGGTCAAGATCTTCATTCTCAACAATGAGCGCATGGGCATGGTCCGGCAGTGGCAGGACCTGTTGCACGGCTCGCGCTACGCGCATTCCTATTCGGAATCGCTGCCCGATTTCGTCAAGTTGGCCGAGGCCTATGGCGCCAAGGGCATCAAGTGCGACACGCCGGCCGAACTCGATGCGGCGATTGCCGAGATGCTCGACTATGACGGTCCGGTGCTGTTCGACGTGCTGGTGGAAAAGGACGAAAATTGCCTGCCCATGATCCCTTCGGGCAAGCCGCACAACGAAATCATCCTGCCCGATACGGCCAATATCGGCGACATCATCGACGAGAAGGGACGGCAGCTGGTTTAGGCCACTGCGGAGGACAACGACATGAACGCACATTTGCAACCCACCGGTTCGGCCTATTTCCTGACCCAGGAAACCCAGCAGTCCGAGCGACACACCCTCTCCGTCCTGGTGGACAACGAGCCGGGCATTCTCGCGCGGGTGGTTGGCCTGTTTTCGGCGCGCGGCTTCAATATCGAAAGCCTGACCGTCAGCGAGACCGAACACGACAAGCGACTTAGTCGCATTACTGTGGTCGTGATCGCCACGCCCAAGGTTCTGGTGCAGATCAAGACGCAGTTGGAGCGGTTGGTGCCGGTGCATCGGGTGCACGATCTAACCGCGGAAGGCGCTTATCTCGAGCGCGAGCTGGCGCTGATCAAGGTCAATGGCACGGGTGATCACCGGGCCGAGACCCTGCGCCTGGCCGACGCATTCCGGGCGCAGATCGTGGACGCGACGGTGGAGAGCTTCGTGTTCGAGGTGACCGGCAAACCCTCAAAGATCGATAGCTTCATCACCCTGATGCAGCCTCTGGGGCTGGTCGAGGTTGTCCGCACGGGCCTGGCCGCGATCAATCGCGGTCCGGAGAGCATGTGATCGGCAAAAGCTGATCGCTCTCATCACAAGGTTCGATTGGGCGAGGCGCCCAGTCTGGTGTATGGCAGGGGCCTGTTATCTCAGGTTCCTGCCATGACTTTGCTTTCCGTCAATCTCAATGCCGTCGCGCAATTGCGCAATCGTCGCGATCTGCCCTGGCCAAGCGTAACGGGAATCGCGCGGGTGGTGCTGGAGGCAGGCGCCAGCGGTATTACCGTGCACCCGCGGCCGGACGAGCGCCATATCCGACGCACGGATGTGTTCGCGCTGTCTGAATTGCTGGGGGCGGAGTATCCGCAGGCCGAATTCAACATCGAGGGTTATCCGAGCGAGGATTTCCTCGACTTGATCGAGCAGGTGAAGCCGCAGCAGGTCACGCTGGTGCCGGACGATCCCGCCCAGGCGACGTCCGACCACGGCTGGGACTTTGCGGGCAAGGGCAATTTCCTGACCTCAGTTGTGCAGCGTCTCAAGCGCCTGGATCGGCGAATTTCGCTGTTTTGCGACCCCGATGCGGGGCCCGAGGGTGTTGCAGCAGCACGAGCCACCGGTGCTGATCGGATCGAGTTATTTACCGGTCCGTATGGGGCTTGCTTCGATGATCCGGCTGAGGCCGGACGGCAGTTGGCAGCGCTGGCGGTCACCTGCCGTGCTGCCCAGGATGTGGGGGTTGGGGTCAATGCCGGCCACGATCTCACACTGGCCAATTTGCCGGCGTTCCAGAAGGCTGTGCCCGGCGTTGCGGAGGTCTCGATCGGGCATGGAATCACTGCTGATGCCTTGCTGATGGGGTTCGCCGAGGCGACCCGGCGCTATATTGATATCCTGGCCTAAGGCGATTGTTCGATCAGAAAGAACACTTCGTACGCGCAATGAGGGCAATGAGCGGGAATTGAGGCAGCCAAGCTGTCCTGAATGCCGAAATTGCTGGTATTTCCCATACTTACATTATTGTAACCGGGGCACGCAGGTGTCCCTGGCTGACAAACTGGTGCCCTCTTGAGGCTTTTCGTGACAGGCACATATATCGCCTCAGTTACGATTTGTTACCAAAGGAGGGCATGCAATGTCCAAGCTCAAGATCGGCGTCATCATCTCATCCACCCGTCCCACCCGTTTCGGCGAAGTGCCGGCAAAATGGATCCTGGACAAGGCAAATGAACGCCCGGAAATCGAGGCCGAACTGATCGATTTGCGTGACTACAACCTGCCATTCTTCGATGAAGCTGCTTCCAATGCCTGGATGCCTTCGCAGAACCCCGAGGCCGTTCGCTGGCAAAACAAGATCTCCGAATTTGACGGCTACATCTTCGTGGTTGCCGAATATAACCGCGCCATCACCGGCGCGCTTAAGAACGCGATCGACCAGGCTTATGTGAACTGGAACAAGAAGGCGTTTGGCGCCGTCGGCTATGGCACCGTTGGCGCTGCCCGAGCCATTGAAAACCTGCGTACCATTGGCATCGAACTGCAGATGGTTTCCACCCGTTCGGCCGTCCATATCGGTGGCGCCGACTTCTTCGCCGTGCACCCGTTGGGCCAGCAGAACAAGCCCATGAGCGAGATCGAAGGCTCGATCGGTTCCTCGGCAAAGGACATGCTCGACCAACTCGTTTGGTGGGGTGATGCCGCCAAGGCCGCTCGCGAGGAAGAAAATTCGCTGGCCGCTGCAGCCGAATAGAACGCAGAGTTTACCAGCGTTCACTAGGTAAAAGGGGTTGTCCTATCCGGGCAGCCCCTTTTCGCATATGAACTATTCAGATCACCGGGTGTTGTTTGTGAAGGGGGACGGGTGTATAGCGGCG
>Ga0208794_1000187_pt1 | contig 51736 bp, 53 predicted proteins | sample 32_taG_FD_184106 | JGI IMG/M metagenome (GOLD analysis project Ga0208794, IMG submission 184106) | Marine viral communities from the Gulf of Mexico - 32_GoM_OMZ_CsCl metaG (SPAdes) (version 2) | ecosystem: Environmental > Aquatic > Marine > Oceanic | place: Atlantic Ocean: Gulf of Mexico... | reverse complement strand
ATTGTCGTTCCTTTCGTGGCCGGCGCCAAAGCCGCATTATGACAGCATCGCCATCCCGCCATTAACATGAAGTGTCTGGCCGGTAACATAGCCCGCTTCCTTCGACGCGAGATAGACGACCGCCGCGGCAATGTCGTTCCCCTCGCCCATCCGGCCTGCGGGGATTCGCGTGTTGAGCGCTTCTTTCTGTGCGTCGGGCAGGTCGGCGGTCATTGCCGTCGCGATAAAGCCGGGCGCGACGCAGTTCACGGTGACGCCGCGGCTTGCGAGCTCCTGCGCGAGCGCCTTGGCCATGCCGGTGACGCCTGCCTTCGACGCCGCATAATTGGCCTGCCCCGGATTGCCCGTCGCGCCGACAACGCTGGTGATCGAGATGATGCGCCCGAAGCGCGCCTTCATCATCGGCTTCGCCGCGGCGCGCGCGAGGCGAAAATTGGCCTCGAGGTTGATCCGGATGACATCGGACCATTCGTCATCCTTCATCCGCAGGATCAGATTGTCGCGCGTGACGCCGGCGTTGTTGACGAGGATGTCGAGCTTGCCACCCAGCGCCTCGACCGCCGAAGGCACCAGCGCATCGACGGCATCGGCGTCGCCAAGGTTACACGGCAGGGCGACATGATCGCCGCCCAGCGTATCGCGAAACGCGTTCAGCTTGTCGGCATTGGACCCCGAAACCGCCAGCCGCGCCCCCTGCGCCGCCAGCGCCTGCGCGATGGCCGAACCAATGCCGCCCGAAGCGCCGGTAACGAGGGCGGTCATGCCGGTAAGATCGAACATGAAAATTCTCCTGATATGCGAAATTCAGAGCGCTTTGATGAGCGCCTCGATATCGTCCATCGAGATCAGGCTCGTCACCTCGACCTCGCCCGACGCGCTGCGTTTGACCATCGGCCCGAGCACCTTGCCGCCGAATTCGACGAACTGGCCGACCCCGATGTCCTCCATCGCGCGCACGCTTTCGCGCCAGCGGACGCGGCCGGTGACCTGTTGAACCAGCAGATTGCGGATTTCAGCGGCGTCGCTCACCGGGGCCGCCGTCACATTCGCGACAACGGGGACGAGCGGCGCGGCGGGCGGGTTCGTACCGAGCGCTTCGGCCATTGCATCGGCGGCGGGCTGCATCAGCGGGCAGTGGAAGGGCGCCGACACGGGGAGCAACACGCCGCGCTTGATCCCGTAATCCTTGACCAGCGCGACGGCGCGCTCGACCGCGCCCTTGTGGCCCGAGATCACGACCTGCGACGGGTCATTGTCGTTCGCGACGGTGCAGACCTCGCCGTCGGCCGCCGTATCGGCGAGCTTTTGTGCGGTGTCGATGTCGGCGCCGAGCAGCGCCGCCATCGCGCCGACGCCGACGGGCACCGCGGCCTGCATCGCCTGCCCGCGCGTCTTCAAAAGCCGTGCCGTCGTCGCAAGATCGAACGCGCCCGCGGCGCACAACGCGCTATATTCGCCAAGGCTGTGCCCAGCGACATAATCGGCCTTCGCGGCAAGCGTCACGCCGCCCTCCTTTTCGAGCACGCGCAAGGTCGCAATCGCATTCGCCATGATCGCGGGCTGGGCATTCTCGGTCAGCGTCAGCTGATCCTCGGGCCCCTCGCTCATCAGCTTGAACAGATGCTGGCCGAGCGCGTCGTCGACCTCCTGAAACACCTCGCGCGCGACGCTCGATGCTTCGGCAAGCGCCTTGCCCATGCCGACCGACTGGCTACCCTGTCCCGGAAAGATGAATGCGCGCATGCCCCTGCCTTCATAATCGTCGTCCCCGCGAAGGCGGGGACCGTTGGAGTTCCTTGTTTTCGCCGCCGGGATATCCCGATGGCGGCCCCCGTATGCACGGAGGCGACAAGTCCTGCCGCCTATTCGCTCACCCCGCGCGATGCAAGCCGAAGGGCACGACCTTGTTGTCTGCGTCATGGCCGATGTCGGCACGGCCCAGCCAGGGGATGTTGCAGCGGTCGCACCAATAGCGCGCAATTTCCTCGGCATCGCTGCCGAACGGGCGATCATTGTCGGGTATGTCGCTGACACGCCCCAGCCGCAGCCCAGCCAGCCCGCGCGGGCCAAGGCTTGTCGCCATGTGGAAAAAGGCGCGGTCGAAGGCGTAGAGATATTCGCTGACCTCCTCGACGATCAGCACATGACCGGCAAGGTCGGGCTCGAGCGGAGTGCCGAGCAGCATCGACAGCGTCATCAGGTTGAACGCCGCGTGGCGGGCGCCATGCTCCAGCCCCGCCTCGCATGCCGCAGGATCGCGCGCGACCAGCCAGTCGAGCGCGCGCGCCACCGCCGCATCGCCGCCCTCGCGGCGAATGTCGGCGACCATCGGCCCGTGCGCGACATGGTCGAACCCGTCGCGATAGAGGCAGGCGAGCAGATTCCCTTGGTCCGAATAGCCGAGGAAGGCCTTGCCGCGCGCGGCACCGGTCATCGCCGCGACCGCGTCCTCGGCAATCCGCGCCGCGCCATATCCGCCGCGCGCGAACCAGATCGCGTCGATGTCGGGCCGGTTCGCCATTTCGACCAGTGCAGCAAAGCGATGTCCATCCTCACCCGCGAAATGGCCGTGGACCGTAAAACATTGCTCGTCGAACACGAGCTCGACATCGGGGTAGCCGAGTGCGGCAACCGCGCGCACGGCTTCGGCATCGTCGGGATATATGGGTGTCGACGGGGCGACGATTCCGATGCGCATAGATCGACTTTCGATTTCCGTTCGTGTCGAGCGAAGCCTGTCCTGAGCCTGTCGAAGGATCGAGACACCCCGAAGGCCGGAGCCAAGCCGATGGGCATCTCGACTTCGCTCGATGCGAACGGGAAAGGGAGTGTCGCCCTTGTTGCAAACCCTTCGCCAAGCCCATATCGCGCGAGCATGTCCGAAAACAAATCCTATTTCTTTTGCGGCGTCGGCGGATCGGGAATGCTGCCCCTGGCGCTGATCGTCGCGGCGCGCGGTGCATCGGTCGCCGGGTCCGACCGCAGCCGCGATCAGGGGCGCAGCGCAGCCAAGTTCGACTGGATCGAGAGCCGAGGCATCGAACTCTTTGCGCAGGACGGCAGCGGCGTCGCCCCGGGACAGACCCTCGTCGCATCGGCAGCGGTCGAGGATCATGTCCCCGACATCGCCGCCGCACGCGACCTCGGCCTGCCGCGGCTCACACGCGCCGACCTCAACGCCGCGCTGTTCAACGCGGCCGACCATGGCGTCGGCATCGGCGGGACGAGCGGCAAGTCGACCGTCACCGGAATGCTCGGCTGGATTCTCGCGCAGGCAGGGCGCAATCCCACGGTGATGAACGGCGCCTATATGCGCAATTTCGCTAGCGGCGAGACGCCTTTCGCAAGTGCCCTTGTCGGCGACATGGCGACCTATGTCAGCGAGGTCGACGAAAGCGACGGGTCGATCGCGTTCTATCGGCCCGACGTCGCGGTGGTCACCAACATCAGCCTCGACCACAAGAGCCTTGATGAACTGCACCAATTGTTCGGCGACTTCGCTGCCAAGGCGCGCGTTGCGGTCGTCAATGCCGACGATCCCGAATCGGCACCCCTGCTCCGTGGCGACAACGTCATGCGCTTCGGCTTTTCGGATGCCGCAGCGGTACGCGGCAGCGATTTCGAGGCGTTGCCCGACGGCTGCCGCTTCACCGTCCATTTCGCCGCCGACAGCCACGCGGTGCGCCTGCGGATGCCCGGGCGACACAATGCCGCGAACGCGCTCGCCGCTATCGCCGCGGCGCGCGCGCTCAACGTCCCCGTCGCGCAATCGGTCGCGGCGCTCGCCGACTTTTCCGGGCTCGCGCGCCGCTACGAAGTCATCGGACAGGCAGGCGGCGTGACCGTCATCGACGACTTCGCGCACAACCCCGACAAGGTCGCCGCAACCCTCGCCGCCGTTGCCGAATTGCCGGGCCGCGCGCTGATCTTCTTCCAGCCGCACGGCTATGGCCCCCTGCGCCAAATGGGCAAGGAACTGGCGTCGAGCTTTGCCGCGGGAATGCGCGCGGGCGACAGGCTCTATGTCAGCGACCCCGTCTATTTCGGCGGCACGGTCGACCGTAGCACCGGGAGCGAGGCGCTGGTCGCCGACATCGTCGCGGGCGGCGGCGATGCAGAGCATATCGCGAGCCGCGACGATTGCGGCGCAGCCATGCTCGCCGAGGCACACGCAGGCGACCGCATCCTGATCCTCGGCGCGCGCGACGACACGCTCACCGAGTTTGGAAGGGAGCTGCTCGAAAAGCTCGCGCGCGCTTGATTCCGTCGCCGAAACCTGTATAGGCGCCCCCATTCGGGGCGAGGCCTTGCGCCTGTCGCCCCGTTTGCTTTGCACCAATACGCAAAGCCGGACGACAGCCGGAGGGGTTTCGCGATTGGCGCGGAATCAGCGATCGGCCAAATCGAAGGACGCAAACCATGCCGTTTTACGAGCATGTCTTTATCGCGCGTCAGGACTTGAGCCAGGCTCAGGTCGATGCGCTGGCGGAAACCGTCACCAACATCATTACCGAGCACAAGGGCCAGGTTCACAAGACCGAAACCTGGGGCCTCAAGCAGCTCGCCTACAAGATCGCAAAGAACCGCAAGGGTCATTATGTGATGCTGTCGGCCGAAGTCGAAGGCGATGCGATCGCCGAGGTCGAGCGCCAGGCCGCGATCAATGAAGATATCATCCGCTGGCTCACCATCCGCGTTGACGAACTCGAAAAGGGTCCGTCGGCGATGATGCGCAAGCAGGAACGCCGCGGTGGCCGCGGCCGTGACCGCGCCGGCGAAGAATAAGGAACAGCATCATGGCACGACCCTTTTTCCGCCGCCGCAAGACCTGCCCCTTCAGCGCGAAGGACGCACCGGTCATCGATTACAAGGACGTCCGCCTGCTCCAGGGTTACCTGTCGGAGCGCGGCAAGATCGTCCCGTCGCGGATCACCGCGGTGTCCACCAAGAAGCAGCGCGAGCTGGCCCGTGCGATCAAGCGCGCGCGCCACATCGGCCTGCTCCCCTACATTGTGAAGTAAGGAGGGCAGCGTCATGGAAATCATCCTGCTCGAACGTATCGAGAAACTCGGCGGTATCGGCGACGTCGTCACCGTCAAGAACGGCTTTGCCCGCAACTATCTGCTGCCCAACAACAAGGCGCTGCGCGCGAACGAAGCCAACAAGAAGCTGTTCGAGGCGAACCGCGCCAAGATCGAATCCGACAACGCCGAACGTCGCACCGACGCCGAAGGCCGCGCCAAGGACATCGACGGCAAGCAGGTTGTCCTGATCCGTCAGGCGTCGAACACCGGCCAGCTTTACGGCTCGGTCGCGGTGCGTGACATCGTCGAAGCGCTGGCCGAGGACGGCGTCGAAGGCGTCACCAAGGCGATGGTCGAGCTCGAACGCCCGATCAAGTCGCTCGGCCTGTTCGACGTCAAGGTCAAGCTGCACCCCGAAGTCAGCGTGACCGTCGGCGTCAACGTCGCCCGCTCGCCGGACGAAGCCGAGATGCAGAAGGAAGGCATCGACGTCATCGCCGCGATGTTCGAGGAAGAACAGGCCGAAGCCGTCGCTTCGGCACTCGAACCCGACAGCGAAGACGAGTTCGAAGAGGGCACGCCCCCGTCGGAAGCCGCCGCCGAAGAAGCAACGGCTGCCGATACGGACGCCGAGGAAGACAAGGAAGCCTGAGCTTCTTTCCTCTCGCGAGACAGAAAAGGCCTCGGAACGCTGGTTCCGGGGCCTTTTTCCTTGGAGTCCGGTTCGGGGGGATCTGCCGCTCAATCCTCCCTGTGGCGAAGCCATGGGGGAGTCGAAGACGGCGCGCAGCGCCAGCGGGACCGCTCGCGAAGCGAGGGGTGGAGGGGCCGCGCGAGGTTGCGCCATTAGCCCCTCCGTCAGCCCTTCGGGCTGCCACCTCCCCATGCCTGCGGCACAGGGAGGATCGAACGTCCTCAGCTGGTCGATTTCAGACCTTCGTCATCCCGGACTTGATCCGGGATCCACGACCGCGCTGAAGGCATTGGCCTCGGATCAAGCCCGGGGTGACGACGAACCGCGATTGCGATTTCAAGTCGCAGACCGGTCGCCTAATATCCCATCAGGCTCAGCACTTCCTTGCGGCTGCGCTCGTCGTCGAGGAAGCAGCCGAGCAGGCGGCTCGTGACCATGCCGACACCCGGCGTCCGCACACCGCGGCCGGTCATGCAGCCATGCTGCGCGTCGATCACCACCGCGACGCCGTGCGGATGCAGATTGTCCCAGATGCAGCGCGCGACCTCGGCGGTCAGCCTCTCCTGCACCTGCAGCCGCCGCGCATAGCCGTTGAGGACGCGCGCGAGTTTGGAAATTCCGACAACGCGGTCGCGCGGCAAATAGGCGATCGACGCCTTGCCGGTGATCGGCGCCATATGATGTTCACAATGCGACTGGAACGGAATATCGCGCAGCAGCACGATCTCGTCATAGCCGCCGACCTCCTCGAACGTCCGCGACAGATGAACCGACGGATCGTCGGCATAGCCCGAACAATATTCCTTCCACGCGCGCGCGACGCGCTTTGGCGTGTCGCGCAACCCTTCGCGCGCAGGATCGTCGCCGGCCCACTCGATCAGCGTGCGAACGGCGTCCGCGACATGGTCGGGCACCACCAGCTTGCCGTCGCGATCATAGCGGTCGTCGACCAAATCGCCGTCGCCTGGAGTTCCACTCGATCCCGTCATTGCCCCGCTTTCACTGTTGCTTTGATGCCGCACATTTCGGGACGAATGCGCGAAGAAGCAAGCCCGCGACACCAAGTTTTTATCCTCCGCTATCGGGTTGACGTTGCGGAAACCGCGCTTTTCACGCGGTTGGACTCACAAGAAAATCTGGCGCCGATGCCGCCGAACAAGTGGCTTGACGCTCGCGTCAACTGGGCGCAGTTTTAACCCATTACAGAGTCCGCCCAAGCGGACCGTAATCCGGAGAGGCCGGTGTTTTCCCCGACACCGGTGGGAGAGGACGATGACCAGCGCAGCTGGCAGGTGGGAAAACGACACACATCTGGCCGACCTGGCCCGGTGCTCCCTGCCATGCAGGTCACACTCCTTCCCTTAGTCACAAATCTGATTTGGGCGACCCGCACCCGCGGGATCGGAAAAGGGAGGACATTGATGAAGTTCAACGCATTGATCGGAAGCTCGATCCTGGCGATGGCGGTGGCGACACCGGCAATGGCGCAGAGTGGAGATACCGACGCCTTCGGCGGCGAAATCGTCGTGACGGCGCAGCGCCAGTCCGAACGGCTTCAGGACGTGCCGATCGCCGTCAGCGCCTTTTCCGCGGAATCGCTGGAGGCGCAGCAGATCGAGAACCCGTCCGACCTGCAACTCACCCTGCCCAATGTTACCTTCACCAAGACCAATTTCACCTCGTCGAGTTTCACGATCCGCGGCATCGGCGACCTTTGCGTCGGCGTCAGTTGCGACAGCGCGACCGCGATCCACCAGAATGAATCGCCGCTGATCGGCACCCGACTGTTCGAAACCGAATTTTTCGACCTCGAACGCATCGAGGTGCTGCGCGGGCCACAGGGAACGCTGTTCGGCCGCAATGCGACCTCGGGCGTCGTCAACGTCGTGACCGCCAAGCCCGACCTCAGCGCCTTTGGGGCCGCGGGTGATTTCGAATATGGCAATTACAACAGCATCAAGGTCAAGGGGATGGTCAACCTGCCGATCGGCGACACGCTGGGCGTGCGCGTGGCGGGCTTCTATCTCAACCGCGACGGCTATACGAAGAATCTGTTCGACAACAGCCGTATCGACGACCGCGACATGTACGCGGTGCGCGGGTCGATCCGCTGGCAGCCCACGCCCGACACGACGCTCGACCTCCTCGGCTATTATTTCCGCGAAGAGGACAACCGGCTTCGTATCCAGAAACAATATTGCCAGCGCGATCCCACCGGCGTGCTCGGCTGTCTGAACAACCGCCGCGATCCCGGCGTCACCAATGCGAACTCGACCTTCGTCGGCGTGCTGACGAGCCGCGAGTTCCTGGCGATCCGCGGCATTCCGACCGCCTTCGGCCTTGGCAGCCTCTATGGCCCCGACGCGCTGTCGACCTTTCAGTCGAACCCCGATCCCCGCATCGTCAACACCGACTATACGCCGAACTATTTCTCGGACGAGCTCCAGATTCAGGGGCGGCTCGAACACAGCTTCGGCGCGATCAACGTCTCGCTCGCGGGCGTCTATCAGGAAGCCAGCGTCGACAGCAGCCAGGACTATAACCTGTCGATCCAGGACCGCAGCTTCTTCGCGCCGGCGCTCAATACCCTTGCCGCAGCGGCAGCAGGCGGCATCCCGGGGCTCCCGGCCGCTTATTTCGCCCCGATCGCGGCGGCGCTGATCCCCGGCGGTCCCAACGGTCCGCTCTGCACCTCGCTCGCCGAGGAAACGGGGCTCGGTTCCTATGGCGGCTTTTCGACCTGTACCGCGACGCCGCAGGATTTCGACCGGTCGAACCAGGACAGCAGCAGCTGGTCGGGCGAGCTCATTATCAGCTCCGACCTCGACGGCCCGTTCAACTTCCTAGTCGGCGGCATCTATGGCAAGTCGCACCTGACCGAGAACAGCTATTATGTGAACTCGTTCGGCATCGACTATCTGACCGGTATCCTCGGCACATTTACGGCGCTCGGCAACCCGCCGGCCGCGGGTGGCCCGCTGGCGCCGTCCTTCCTCGCCACACCCTTTTTCCGCAACAACACCGACGATCTGCGCGTCCGTTCATACGGGCTGTTCGGCGAAGGCTATTTCGAGTTCAACGATACGCTCAAACTGACCGCCGGTCTTCGCTACACCAATGATCGCAAGGCGGTTCGGGCACGCTCGACGCTTGCGAATTTCCTCACGCCGTTCGGCCAGACGGGCAGCGCATTCGATTCGCCGTTCGTCGGCACTTTCGACGCCGACCCCGGCACTGCGGGCAACCAGTTGTTCCAGGAACGCCGCGTCGGCTTCGACGAGGTGACCGGCCGCGCGGTCCTCGACTGGAAGATTACTCCCGACAATCTGCTCTATGCGAGCTATTCGCGCGGGTATAAATCGGGCGGCATCAACCCGCCGCTGCAACCGGTATTTGAGGTCGACGAATCCTTCGTGCCCGAAATCGTCAACGCGTTCGAAATCGGGTCGAAGAACCGTTTCGGAGCCCTGCAAATCAACGTCACGGGCTTCTATTACAAATATAAGGATCTCCAGCTCAGCCGCATCGTCGCGCGTACCTCGGTGAACGACAATGTCGACGCCGACATCTGGGGCCTCGAAGCCGAAGCGGTGATCACGCCGACGCCCGATTTCGTCGTCAACCTCGGCGCGAGCTATCTCAATACCAAGGTGTCGAGCGACAAGTTCCTCGGCAATCCGCGCGATCCGTCGGGCGGGCGTTCGGACACGGTGATCATCAAGGACATCACCAACGGTTCGAACTGCGCCGTGGTCCCGACGACCGCAGGCAATGCCGCCGGCGTCCAGACCTATGTCGGCGCGGTAAACGGCAGCCTCGGCCTGCAGGCCCCGGGGAGCTTCGGTCCGAACAGCGGCATCAACTCGCCGGGCGCCTTCGGCATCTGCTCGGTGCTCGCAGCGACGGCCGCCAACCCGTCGGCGCCGCTCCGCGCGCTGTTCGGGGTGCCGACGGGGCCGCTGCCCTTCATTGTCGAAAACGCAGGTGTTCCGGTCAACATCCGTGGCAACAAGCTGCCGCAGGCACCGAACGTCAAGTTCAACGCCGGCGTGCAATATACGCATCATTTCGCCAACGACATGTCGCTGACCCCGCGTCTCGACATCACCTACACCGGCGACAGCTATGGCAATATCTTCAACGGGCGGATCAACAAGATCAACGGCTATGCCCAGGCGAACGCCCAGATCCAGCTCAATGGCGTCGACAAGAAATGGTATGTGAAGGCGTTCGTTTCGAACATCTTCGACAGCCAGCCGGTCACCGGCCTTTATGTCACCGACCAGTCGTCGGGCCTGTTCACCAACGTGTTCACGCTCGATCCGCGCCGCTACGGCATCGCGGCCGGCTTCAGATTCTGACGCCACCCGGCACCCAAGAAAAGCCCCGCCCTCTCACGCGAGAGGGCGGGGTTTTTGTTTGGGCGCGATGTGCAGGCGGGGGCGAGGCATCGCCCCCGCACGCGGCACGCGTCAGAATTTGAAACGCACCGTGCCGCCATAGGTGCGCGGCTGGCTGGGATAGCCCGACACGCTGCCCGACTGCGCAACAGCCGGGAAGACCGTCGTCAGATATTGCGCATTGGTAATGTTGCGACCCCACACACCGACTTCGAGGCCGTTGGTCAGCGCGATCGTGAACGACGCGTTCAACTGGTTCACCTCGCGCTTCAGCGAGTCGGCGACAGCCTGCGGAATCCCCTGCAATCCCTCGACGATCCGCACCGGACTTTCGTACAGATAATCGGCGTGGAAGATCGCGCGCGTGCCGCCCGCGAACTCGTGCGTATAGGTGCCGCCGAGCGACATCGACAGGTCCGCAATGCCGGCGGGCTTGGTGCCCGAAATGTCCCCGAACGCCGAATTGACGAAGCTGTCATATTTGGGATCGAGATAGGTCATCGCCAGCGTCAGGTTGAGCCCGCGGACCGGGCGCACCGATCCGTCGAACTCGATGCCGAAGGTCGACTGCTTGCCCGCATTGGCGAGTGCGAAGCCGGTGCCGGTGAAGATGTTCGACTGGAACCCCTTGATCGACTGTTTGAACACCGCAAGGTTCAGCGCGGCGACCGACCATTGTGCCTTCAGCCCCGCCTCATAGACTTCCGATTCCTCGGGATCGGCAAAGCGCGAACCCGCAACCAGATTCGGTGTGCGAAGCCCGCCCGAGGTGATTGCGGGCAGGTCGGCGGCGAGCGGACGGCTGTCGCGCGACAGGTTGACCGAGCTCGCCTTGAAGCCCGTCGCATAGGTCGCATAGACATTGACCGTGTCGGTCAGCTCATACGACAGGCGCGCGCTATAGGCGAGGTCGCTGTCGTTCGTCCGCCCATCCTCCACCGCGTTCGGCAGGTTCAGGAACGGCGGCAGGAACTGAAAGGCTTTCAGTCCTGCAAGCGGGTTCGCGCTGCTGCCGTCGGGCAAGGTCATCGTCGGGTTGGCGGCAAGGAAGGCCGCAGTCGCGGGATCGACGCCGGCGCCGATCAACAGTGCCTGACGGAAGGGCGTATAGGCAGCCGCGTCGAGGTTCACGCCCGAAAAGACGTCGTTGCTGATGACGTTGGTCGCAAAGCGCTTGCGGTCCTTCGTATAGTTGGCGCCGACGGTAAGCATCAGACGATCGGTAAACTCGAAATCGAGCGTGCCGAAAATCGACCAGGCGGTGTTCGACATGCGATACGCCTCGTCGAGCCCGTCGCCTGCGCGGAAAAAGCTGCCGACATATTTCGTCGGAGCGCCTTCGAGCGCGCCCAGCGTGCCTTCGAGCATGGCGACGTTGAGCGCATTGCCCGACGCCGCGCGGATCAGCTGGTCGCCATAGGGGCGGAAGTGCGTCCCGAAGCGAATGTCGTTCTTCTGGTCGATCTTTTCGTTGAAATAATATCCGCCGACCAGGAAGTTGACCGGACCATCGAAGTCCGAGGTCAGCCGCACTTCCTGCGTCCAGGTGTCGATGCCAAGCTGCTGGCTGTTCTGGCCGATCAGGTCGGCGCTCGTGAAGTCCGAATCCTGGTTCGTGTCGGCGCGCACTTCGCGATAGGCGGTGATCGACGTCAGCGCGAGGTTGCCGAGGTCATAGTCGATCTGCGCCGAACCGCCGTAATTCTCGATCTCGTTGGTCGACAGGAAATTATTATAGACACGGTACGAAAAGGGGTTGTTCGCGTCGACGCTGGGGCCGCCCGCAAGCGCGTTGGTGATCGCAACCGTCGGTCCCGCGATGACATTGCCCGCGATACAGCAATTTTCGTCGATCTTGTCGTAATCGGCGATCAGGCGGATCGACAGCGCGTCGGTCGGCTCGAACAACAGCTGGCCGCGAAGACCCCATCGGTTGCGGTCGTTGACGTCGGTGCCGAGGTTGACGTCATAGGCATAGCCGTCGCGACGGTTGTAATTGCCGCCGATCGAGAAAGCGGCGGTGTCGCTGATCGGCCCGGTGACATTGCCCTTCACCGTGATCGCATCAAAATTGCCATAGGTAGCTTCGACCGAACCGCCGAAGTCATATTGCGGCTTTTGCGTGACGATACTGATGACGCCCGCCGACGCATTCTTGCCGAACAGGGTCGACTGGGGGCCGCGCAGCACTTCGACGCGCTCGAGGTTCGGAAGATCGCCGATCTGCGCCGCCGAGCGCGAGCGATAGACGCCGTCGATGAACACGCCGACCGAGGGTTCGATACCCGCGTTGTTTGCGCCATTCCCGAAACCGCGGATGATGAAATTGGTGTTCGCGCTCGACTGGAGCTGCGACACGCGCAGGCTGGGGACCGCCGACTGGAGGTCGATCAGGTCGCGGATCTGGGCATTTTCGATTTCGGCCGCCGAAGCAACCGAAACCGCGATCGGCGTATCCTGCAGGGTCTGCGAACGCTTCGAGGCCGTCACGATGATTTCGTTGCCGTAATCGAATGCGTCGACACCGCCGCTGCTGTCGGTGGACGCCGCGGCGTCCTGCGCGTGGGCAAGGACAGGAAGATTTGCGGCGCACAGCATGGTGGCGCCCAACAAGATGTTGCGCAAAGTCATGATGGTCTCTCTCTCCAACCCGCCGAAACCTGACCCATCGGGCCTCTGGAGGGGATGCTCCGGCAGGAACCTTCCGACCTAATCCGGCGTCCGCCAAGGTCAACAACAGCGCAGCGGAGATTTGGATTTTGCAAAAATTTGTGGCTAAAAAGCAACAGTTTACGCTACGGAAGCCGTCGCCATTCCGTCACGGGTGCGTCACAATGAAGGAAGTGATTGTGGTGCCGGGGACGCGATCCAATTGAGAAGTAACGTTTTGAAAAACGCAGAATCTTTTTACTTGCAATTTTTTTGTTACCGCCATTCTGTGCGATTTTCGGGGGTTCGATGCCGAATTTCGACAGTTTGTGCAACAGATGCGGTGATTCGTTTGAGGGTACGACCGACTATAATCCAGAGCGCCGAATCCCATTTGGCCCGTTACCCGGATAACAAGCAGGCAGTTTCCGTGCAGCCTCGATTAAAGCGGAGAATCAGACATAGACTCTGGCAAGATGGCGCCTGAATTCAGCGTCGCGGGGGTACGGCACGCTCATTTGTTACTCCGAAGCGCCGGTTTGGACGCCGAGAAGAAAGCGGCTGCCCCGCCTCCAGCCCCGCAATTATGGGACAGTCGGGCCTCGCATCACCCGTGCAACAATCTGCCAAGGATTTAAGTGTATCGGCCATTTCCTGGAGATGTCGCGCCTTTTGCTCGAGTAGCCTGATTTGATCGAGCGCCATCCGCTTTACATCGGCGCTGCGACGGCCCTGGTCGCGCCAAAGACCAAGCAAATCCCTGATCTCATCGACCGTAAAGCCCAGGTCGCGTGCGCGTCGGACAAATCGCAGGTTGTGGACGTCGCGGGATCCATAAGATCGATAACCGGCATCGGTGCGGGCCGGCGCCTCTACCAGGCCTACCTTCTCATAATAGCGGATCATCTTGGCCGACACGCCCGAAGCGCTTGCAGCTTCGCCAATGTTCATCGGATTGTCTCCCCTATCAAATTGCCGACGGGACGAAACGCTTGAGGCGCAGCGCATTGGTTAGCACGAACACCGATGACAATCCCATCGCTCCGGCCGCAAGCATGGGCGACAGCAAGGTGCCACTGGCAGGGTAAAGCAAACCTGCCGCAACGGGAATCAACGCGGTGTTGTAGCCAAACGCCCAGAACAAATTTTGCCGGATATTGGCCATCACTGCAGAGGAGAGTGCGATCGCCTTGGGAACATTCCCGAGGTCGCCCGCCATCAGCACGACGTCGGCCGCCTCGATCGCAATGTCCGTTCCGCTACCAATCGCAATACCGACATCGGCTGCGGCGAGCGCCGGCGCGTCGTTGATCCCGTCACCCACAAAGACGGCCTTGCCGAAATCGTTGCGGAGGGCTTCAAGCGCGCTGACCTTGCCGTCCGGCATCACCTCGGCCACGACATGGTCGATGCCGGCCTGACGCGCAATCGTGCGGGCGGTGCGCACATTGTCGCCAGTGATCATCGCGACCTTCAGCCCCAGCTTGCGCAAGGCGGCAACGGCCCTGACAGCCTCCGGTTTCAAGGGATCGGCTACCGCAACCATGGCGGCGAGGCGGCCGTCAACTGCCACATAGAGCGGAGACTTGCCATCGTGACCGAGGTCTGCCGACAAGTCCTCGAACGATGCGACGTCGACACCCAACTGGTTCAGATAGCGATCGGCGCCGATGGCAACCCGCCGCCCCGCGACTTCCGCTTCCACCCCAAATCCGGGGCGCGCCTCGAATCGGCTGACGGCAGGAAGCGTCAACCCTTCGGCCTCGGCAGCCTCCACGATCGCGCGCGCGATCGGATGCTCCGATTTCGCCTCGATCGCCGCGACCATCGCAAGAAGCTCGTCGCGCGGCGACGCGTCAAGCACGATGAAATCGGTGAGCGTCGGGCGCCCTTCGGTCAAGGTGCCCGTCTTGTCGAGCGCGACGATCTTTGCTTCGCGCAACGCTTGAAGCGCCTCGCCCTTGCGGAACAACACGCCCATTTCGGCCGCCCGGCCGGTGCCGACCATGATCGATGTTGGCGTGGCAAGCCCCATCGCGCACGGGCATGCGATGATGAGCACAGCGACCGCATTCACCAACGCAAAACCGAGCGCGGGGTCAGGCCCGAACAGCAGCCAAATGATGAACGTGAGCGACGCCAACGCGATTACCGCAGGCACGAACCACATGGTTACCCGGTCGACGAGCGCCTGGATCGGCAGTTTGGCGCCCTGCGCCTGTTCGACCATCCGGATAATGCGCGCAAGGACGCTCGACTCGCCCACGGTCGTGGCGCGAACGGCAAGATTGCCTTGCCCGTTGATCGTGCCGCCGACGACCTCCGCGCCTTCGGATTTCGCGACTGGAACGGGTTCGCCGCTGATCATCGATTCGTCGACGAAACTTTCGCCTTCGACGACGACGCCATCGACCGCTACGCGCTCACCCGGCCGCAGTTCGACGACATCGCCGCTTTGAATCTCTGCAACGGGCAGTTCGACGATCGCGGTTCCCCGGCGAACACGCGCGGTCTGCGGCGCAAGGGCAACGAGCTGCTCGATTACGCGCGACGTCCGCCCCTTCGCTTTCGCCTCGAGCCAGCGCCCCAGCAGGATCAGCGTCACGATCACCGCCGCTGCCTCGAAAAAGACATTCACTGTTCCGGGCGGCAGCCAGTGCGGTGCAAAGGTTGCGACGGTCGAATATCCCCAGGCGGCCATGGTGCCCAGCGCGACGAGCGAATTCATGTCGGGCGCACGCCGGAGCAAGGCCGGAACGCCCTTGGCGAGGAAGGCGCGGCCGGGGAACAGGAGGACGAGGCTGGCAAGGACGAATTGCAGCGTCCAGCTCGCCTGCATGCCGATCGTGCGCATGACCAGATGATGGAGCGGCGGAAAAAGATGTGAGCCCATTTCGATCACGAATACGGGCAGCGTCAGTGCAGCCGCGATCATGAGGTTCCGTTGCAGCACCGCGGCCTCGGCGTCGCGTTTCGCCGCATTGCCGCTGTCGACCGCTGCCGAGACACGCGCCGCTCCATAACCGGCCTTCTCGACGGCATCGATGAGCGTTTCGGCGCTCACGCCCGCACCTGCGGTGACGAAGGCGCGTTCGGTCGCCAAATTGACCGTCGCCGACTGGACCCCCGGGACATCGGCGAGGCTGCGCTCGACCCGTCCCACGCACGAGGCGCAGGTCATGCCCTCTATGCTGAGCTCGATTGGCGCAGGTACGGGGACAATATAGCCTGCGGCACCGATCGCACTCACCAGATCGGCGACATCGACATCGTCCGCGACGCTCACCGACGCGCGTTCGGTGGCAAGGTTGACCTCGGCGCGCTGGACGCCGCGGACGCCCCGAAGCGATTTTTCCACGCGGCCGACGCATGACGCGCAGGTCATGCCTTCGATTGGCAGGCTGATATCGTGGAGCGCTTGGCCCGGTATCTGAGTCGCGGCGGTAGCCATCTTGAAATTCCTCATAGATTTCGAAGCTGGCCCGAAAAATGCACCTTCCAAGTATGGTAAGGTCAAGTCCGAAAATTATCCTGAAATGGCTTGACCTTCCAACGCTGGCACACTGCATCCCCCGCTCCACACCGTAATCTACAGGAGAAAAAGCGTGGAATTTCACATCGAGAATATGACCTGCGGCGGATGCGCGCGCGGCGTGACCAAGGCCATCGAAACAGTCGACCCCGGCGCGAAGGTCGATGCGCGGCCCGCCGAACGGACGATCAGTGTCGCAACCCGCCTCTCCGCCACCGAAATCAAGCGCGCACTGATCGCGGCCGGCTTCCCGCCGACGACGGGCAGCACCGCCAACGATTAACTGCCTCAGCAGAGGGGCCGGTTCGGCGGGGCTTTCCCGGCCTCCGCCGAACGAACAATCGCGCTTCACGAAGCCCAGGCGGTTTCGATTGCTCGATTTTTTTCACTTGGCCGGTTGGAAAATCACGTCTGCAACCTGTATAGACGGGTGATGACATCACGTTCGCCACTGGCGGTCTCGGATTCGGACCATCCTGCATCGACTGCCGAAGGCAACGACGACGAAGCGATTGCTCCACGCTATGCCGTAATCAAACAGCGCATCGCCGATGCCATCAAGGACGGATCGCTCAAACCCGGCGACCGGGTGCCATCGGAATCAGAGCTGGTGCAGCAATTCGACGTGTCGCGAATGACGGCCAACCGTGCGCTTCGCGAGCTCCAGACCGCAGGCGTTCTGGTCCGGCGCGCCGGCAGCGGCACCTTTGTCGCCGAGCCCAAGCCGATCGGCCAGCTGATCGAAATCCGCAACATTGCTGACGAGGTGCGGGCACGCGGCCATGTGTATCGCGCGCGCGTGATCCAGAATCGTGCCGAACGCGCCAGTTCCGACACCGCGCCTCTTATCGAGGCCCGGCTCGGTACCAAGCTGTTTCATTCGATCATCGTCCACCATGAAGATGAGTTCCCGATCCAGATCGAGGAACGCTTTGTTCTGGGCTCGATTGCTCCCGATTATGACAAGCTCGACTTCACACAACTGACGCCGAACGAATATCTGTCGCGCATCGCTCCGCTCGAACGGGTCGAGCATCGGGTCAATGCGATGATGCCCGACGAGCGGACACGGACCATGTTGGGTCTGGCCTACAGTGAGCCGGTTTTGCGTATGACGCGCCGCACCTGGAGCGCGGGGCGTCTTGTCTCGCATGCCTGGTTGACGCACCCCGGCAAGCGCTTCGAGTTGACCGCAGCCTTTTCGGTCGACGACTGACGCCCTTTAGCTGGCGTCCGCCACGACCGGGGGCTTGCGGCGGCGACGCAGCCAGCGGAAATCGGCTCGGCTGAAGCTTTTGAAGAGCAGGTAGAAGCCCGTTCCCGAAAGCCACAATACGCCAAAGGCCATAAAGATGATCAATGGGTGGTTGAAGCTCTTCCGATCAATGTAGTCCATATTGTGGAGCATCCAGAAGAAGTCCCAGGTGCGCCATGTGTCGCCGCGCATGACAAGGAAGCGTGCGGTGTCGAGCGAGACATAGGCGCTGCTGTTCTCTTCGTCGTCAAAGTCGATGCGCCACATGGCGCCTTCGTGATCGCGCGCTTCGAGATTGGGCTTGGGAAGCACGCTCGCGCTCCGGATAGGCGCGCCGTTCATCATCGACGCGACGTGGCGTGCCAAGTCGCCATCGACATGGATTTCGTCGCCGCTGGTCGCATCGAACAGTTGAACCCCCGTGCGCGTCCGGATTTCATAGACAGGCCGGGCGCCGAGATCGCGAAGCACGATACCGACTATGGCTTTGTCATCCGGCAAATCGGCGAGATTGAAATAGGCGCCCTCCGGCAGAGGATGTGTGTGCGCCATTTGCCCGCCGTGGCCGCCGACGGCATCCTTGTCGAGAAGCGCCATCACCGAGCCGCTGAGCGCCCAGAGCAGGAATTGAATGCCGAGGATCAGGCCGACCCATTTGTGAATGCGCCGGAAGAAAAGCGGCGTCAGGCGGATAGGTTTCATGCCTTTTTCCTCTTGCGGCGGGGGAAAGACCAGATGAGCAACCACGCGCCGGTCAGCGCCATGGCAAAGGTGCTCCAGGTTACGACGCGCAGCAGCGGATTGTTGACGTCGCTGCGCTCGTCATAGTCCATGATGTGCAGCATCCACGCGAAATCGAAGACCCGCCAGAGCGCGTGGCGCCGCGAAATGAGTTCGCCGGTCGTCGGCGACAGATAGAGCGTCGGGCGATTCCACCCTTCGAACTCGACCTGCCAATAGGGCGGCTTGCGCGCCTGCATTTCGACCGGCGCTGTGTCGAGCAAACGAGTGGCGACAATCTGTCCTTCACCGGCATAGATGCGCCGCGCCTGTTCCTCGATTTGGGACTTGGAAAGGGCAGGCAGCGGCGCACCCGTGACCGCATCGTACAGGCGGGCGCCGTCGGGAGTTTCGGCGCGCCAGACGGGGCGGTCCAAAAGTCGCTGAAAACGGACCTCGGACGTTCCGGGTGCCGCCGCGACGATCCGCGACGGCGCCACAAGACTTGCCACGTCCACCGGTGTGGCTGCGGGAGCCCTGACCAGATGGTCACCGTGAATGATGTCGATATGCACCGCCACCATGTACATCCCGGTCAACGTCCAGAGCAGCGCCTGGACGCCGACCGCGAGGGCGAGCCATTTGTGCGTCCGCCGGACGAGAAGCGGCCATCGGATTGCCATGTCGCCCTTCCTCAGAACGCCGTGCGGAAACCGACATAGAAGCGCCGGCCGAGCAGATCATAGGTCATCGTGTCGGTGTTCGCATCGGTAAAGCTCTGGATATAGGGCGCCTTGCGATCGAACAGATTGTCGACACCGACCTGGAAGCGCGTCTTGTCATTGACCTCATAGGCAAGCTGGAGGTTGTGGTAAAAGACGTTCGGGGTGCGATAGCCGATGTCGCCCGGGTCGGCGTTGAAGTCGGTGGCCTTGCCGATCCACTGGGTCGACCAGGTCGCACTGACCTCATCCTTGGCGAGCGTCAGCACGCCATAGCCGCGCCATTTCGGATAACCGCCGTTGCCGCCGCCGATGAAGCCGTCGAATTCGATCGGCGCACCGCCCGGGAAGGGATGGACGACATATTTGTTGAGGTAGGTGACGTTCATGTCGAACGAGACCGACACACCGCCGACCATCTTGTTGTAGACGAGACCGAGGTCGAGCCCGTTCATTTCCTCGCGCCCGGTGTTGATCGGCTGCGCCGAGAGGAACGTCACCTCGCCGGTCAGCGGACTGCGCGTGAAATCGTCGCAGAAAGGATGCGACAGATTCTGGCTCGCATAGCATACGGCAAGCTTGGTCGATCCCGGGATCGCCCGGATCGCGTCCTTGATCTTGATGTCGAACCAGTCGGCGGTGAGCGACAGGCCGGGGATCATCGCCTTGGGCGAGATCACCGTGCCGACCGTCCAGGTCGTCGAGCTTTCGGGCCGAAGATCCTCATTGCCGCCGACGGTCGTCAGGATCGTCGTGCCGAGCTGGACATAGTTGGCGGGTACGCCCGATGCCTGGCAATTGGCAATCAGCGTCGCGTTGCCGCTCGTCGAATAGCGCGAGCAGGGATCGGTAGTGGTCAGATTGCCTTCGGATACGCCGCCGAACAATTCGGGGACGTTGGGAATGCGGAAGCCCGTGCCATAGGTTCCGCGCAGGCGGAAGCTGTTGCTGATCATCCAGTCGGCGCCCAGCTTGTAATTCCAGTCGCTGCCGAACAGGTCGTAGTCCGAATAGCGGACCGCGCCGTCGAGCGTCAGCGCCTCAAAGAAAGGCTTGTCGGCGAGGACCGGTACCGACAGTTCGAGATAGGCTTCCTTCGCCGTGCTCGATCCCGAAATCGGGTCCTGCTGGTTGGTGTTGGCGACGCCGAGGACGGTCAGCGGATCGGGATCGCGCCAGCCCTTTTCCTTGCGATAGACGACGCCCGTCGCAAAGGAGAGCGGTCCGGCGGGCAGTTCGAACAAGCTGCCGGTCAGATCGGCCGTGACGGTCGCCAGTTCGTTGCCGCCGCGGTCGCGCGAGGTGAAGAGGATATAGTCGAGCACTTCCGGCGTCAGGTCGCCCGCGCCGAGATAGTCGCCGCACGGGATCGCCGCGCCCGGCGCGGTGCTGCACTTCGACGTGTCGATCGTGTTGCGCACGCGCTCGAGGTTGGCGATGTTCGTCGACCCGTCGACCGCGGTGTTGCGGCCAAAGCTGCCCGCGACGTTCCAGTGCCAGTCATTCGACAGTGCGCCGCGCAGGCCGAAAGTGCCCTGCCAGGTATCGGTTTCCTGGAAGAACTGGCGCGGCCCCGGCTCGGCGAGGCGGCGCTGGATGAGGACGATATTCTCGCCCGTCGGGTTGGTCGGGTTGGTCGCTGAAATCGCCAGATTGCGCAACGTGCCGGGCGTCGCGATCTGGTTCGACTTGCGGAAGGTATAAAGAAATTCACCAAATGCTTCGACGCCGTCCGACAGGTCGTAATCGACGAAAAAAGCGGTGCTGACGCGCTCGATCGGGCTGACCGCGTTCAGAAAGGGCGCCGAATTGAAATTATGCTTGGCGGCGCTGTAGGGCTCAAAGAAATCGCCGTCGCCGCCGAGCACCTGGTTGAAGTTGATCTGCTGACCGTTGGGCAGCACAGCGCGCCCGCCGATCGTCGAGGCGCTGTTGACGCAGCTCAGCGCGCCCGGCGTGGTTTCGGCGAGCGAACAGGGCGCGCGCGTCGCCATGTTGACCGCCTTGGTCTTTTGGTAGGTGACGGCAGCCATGAAACCGCCGCGGTCGTTGCGTATCCCCCAGATGAGGTCGGCCGTGAAATCGGCCCCGTCGCCCTTTTCCGTGATGCCCTGACGCAGGCTGACGCCCAGACCTTCATAGTCGGTGCGCGTGACGAGGTTGACGACGCCCGCCATCGCATCGGCGCCATAGATCGCCGACGCACCGTCCTTGAGCACGTCGGTGCGCGCGAGCGCGACCACAGGGATCATATTGAGGTCGGGCGACGAGTTGGCGCCCGTTCCGCCAGCGACGATCCGGCGATCGTTGAGCAGCACCAGCGTGCGCTTGATACCGAGGCCGCGCAGATTGACCTGCGCGGTGCCATAGCCGTTGCCGGTCCAGTAAGCCGAGGTCTGGTTGCCGGCAAAGCCGGCGTTCGCCGGCAGGCGCTGGAGGACGGTTTCGATATTGACGAGGCCGGTATTCTCGATCTGCTCGGCCGACACGACGGTGGCAGGACCGACGCCGGCAAGATCCTGACGGCGGATGCGCGACCCTGTTACGATAATGTCGGATGCCGCTTGCGAGGCAGCGGCATCGTCGTTCGCGGCCATGGGCGCTTCGCCGCTCTGGGCGTGGGCGGGCAGCGTAATGATTGCGGCAACAGCCGCGCTCGCGAGCAGAAATTTCCTGGATGACATGGAGAGACCCCCCTTCGGTTACCGGACGGGGCCGAGAGAACATCAAATGTATATACAGGTCAACACAAAAATTCGTTTTTTATCAACGTGTTAAATCTATTTGCGCTCAATAGAGATGACAGTTCCATTACGCAGGCGCGCGGATCATCCCTCACAACTCTGTTCAATTTTTTTGTTCGTGCGAAAATTTGTGCGACAAGGCGTCACCGTCGGCCCCTACACTCCGGAAAATTCCAGGACGATGTAGCAGGGTGCCAAGCGACGGGAGCCGGAAATGCCGAGTCGCGCCATCGGTATGCCAAAACCATAGATCGCGGAGAGTCGGCCATCTTCAATTGGGTCTGATCGTCACGCACACTTGCCTTCTCTGATCGGACAGGTCCGAAATTGCGCGGCCTTGCCACTGCCGACGCGATTGTCGCCCGTGCGGCTGCGAAGCGCATTCCTCTTCGCTCATCGGGGCGCGCTTCGTTCGACCGGCAAAATCAGGGTAGCGACGGGCGCCTTCGCGTCCCCGACATTTGTATCTGCGTGCGGCGCGCGAACGCCGTTCGACTCGATATCGGCGATCAGATATTTCATCTCGGCAATTTCGCGCCGCTGTGCCGCGATGATTTCGTTCGCGAGCGCACGCGTGCGCGGATCACGGATGTGGGCGCGCTCGCTCGTCATGATCGCGATCGAATGATGCGGGATCATCGCACGCATATAATCGACGTCATCGATCGTCTCCTGGCTGCGGACGAGCCAGAGCGCCGTCGCAAACACGACCACGGCCGTTCCGAGGACGAGGTAATTTTTCCTTGGGTTACGGTACATCGACCGCATGAAGAGCAGCATCACGACCATCATCGCGGCGCCCATGATGAACGCCATCCAGAAACGCGTTTCGCTCCAGAAAATATGAGCCGCGCTATAGGTATTGAGATACATCAAGCCAAACATCACGGCAGTCGATGTGCCGATCATCGCCATGAAGCGGGTATAATTTCCGCCGTGTGACCGATCTTCGACATTCCGGCGATCCGTCATCGTTGGTTCTCCTGCTGTCTGGAGCATCAACGGTCATGGGCGGGCGGGGTTGCCCGGTCACTGATGTTACGGTCCGGCACAGTTGCGATCAGGCGCGATAGATCCGGCTGTTGCCCGCTCGATCGAATGCCATGACCTCAAAGGGATCGATGGTTCCGTCCGCCATTTCCATACCCGGCGAACCGCGCGGCATCCCCGGAACTGCGAGCCCGACAATGCCGCGCGGCCTATCATCGATCAATTTTGCAATATGCGGCATCGGGACATGCCCTTCGATGGCATAGCCACCGACGATCGCGGTATGGCACGACGCGAGATCGGCCGGAACTCCATAGCGCGTTTTGACCGCCGTCATGTCCGCCCGGTTGACGACTTCGACGCGGTAGCCTGCGACGCGCGCGATTTCGGCCCAGTCTTCGCAGCAGCTGCAACCGGGGTCGCGGTAGACGAGCATCGCCTTGCCGACGCCATCGTCGGATGCACCGCCATCGCGCGCGCCGGCATCCGCCGCCATGCCGCGGTTGCATCCGGCAAGCGTCGCGCCGGCAATTAGGGTGCCGAAAAGGACAAGCTTCCGCCTGTCATAGACCAAGGTCAAAGCCTATCTCCCTGCCAGCCGAATCGACATGATGTGTCAGAACCAGGCACGCACCCCGACAACGAAACTCGTGCTTTCCACGCTTTCGCCGGCAAGGCGCGCGAAGCGGGCCGTGTCGCCGAACTTCCGGCTCCACTCGACGCCGATATAAGGGGCAAATTCGGGCACGATCGCATAGCGCAGGCGAAGTCCGAGCTCGACGTCGGAGAGACCCGATCCGATGCCGTTCGCAGGCATGTCCTGAAGCGAAAAATTGACCTCGATCGCGGGCTGCAGCACCAGCCGCTGCGTGATGCGCTGGTCATATTCGCCTTCGACCCGCGCGAGCACGTCACCCTTGTCGGACAGGAAGAGCGCGCCTTCGACTTCGAACCAATAGGGCGCGAGCCCTTCGATCGCGAGCGTCGCATAGCTACGGTCGGGGCCGCCCCCGAAATCCTGCCGCACGCCTGCCTGCGCGTTGAAATAGGGGCCGATTGCACGGCTATAGAGCAGTTGCACCTCGCCCTCTTCGAGCCCTTCGCCGATTTCGCTTTCGCCCTCGCTCTTGATCGTCAACCGGTCGATATCGTTGCCGTACCAGGCTTCGCCTTCCCAACTGAGCCCGTCGTGGCCCTTGCGCGCCTGATACTCGAAATCGAGATTGATGAAGCCGAAAGTCTGGGCGCCATTTTCTTTCATCATCTGGTGGCGCGAATGCTCCATTTCGGACGCTGGATAGATACGATCGGCATACCAGTCGGACGGCGGCGGCGGGGCCGGCGCATCGCCGGGGGGAAGATCGGTGCCGACCGCGGCTTCCCCATGTCCTTCGGTGATGGCTTCGCGGGGCGTGCAATGCCCCATCGCGGCATGTTCGGGGGTGCAAGCGCCGTTGGCCGGCATGGCGGCGTGCGCGCCATCGTCCATATTGTCGCCGGGATCGGCTTGCATTTCGGTATCGCCGTGCGCCCCATGGTGTTCGACATCGTTGTCCATGGTGCAATGACCCATCGCTGCATGCTCGGGCGTGCAACCAGACGCCCCGCCTTCGCGCGCGGGGGCCATTGGCGCCGAAGCGCCGTGCCCGGCATGCGGGTCCGCCTGCGCTGCGGCGGGCATTGCAAGAGCCAAGGCCGAGAAGCTCGCGAACAACAGGGAAGCGCGCCTCATGCTGCATCCTCCCGCGGGCGAACGCTTACGACGCGCATCATTCCGGCGTGCATATGATAGAGAAGGTGGCAGTGAAACGCCCAGTCGCCGAGCGCGTCGGCGGTGAAGTCGAAGGTTGCGATGCCGCCGGGCTGCACAATCACCGTATGCTTGCGCGGCGCATGGTCGCCCTTCCCCGTCACCAGCTCGAAAAAATGGCCGTGCAGGTGAATGGGGTGGCTCATCATCGAATCGTTGATCAGGTTCACGCGCACGCGCTCGCCCTCGATGAAGGGAATCGGCTCGTGATGGTCGGACATCTTCACGCCGTCGAACGACCACATGAAGCGCTCCATATTGCCGGTCAGATGGATGTCGAGCGACCGGTCTGGCGCACGGACATCGGGGTTGCGGTCGAGCGCGACCAGATGGTGATAGGTCAGCACCTCGTGCCCCACATCTTCGAGCCCCTGACCCGGTTCGCCCATGCGGTCGACCGGCATCGGCGAGATCGATTGCACGCTCGGGTCGCGCTTGACCTGCGGCGCGACATCGAAATCGCGCATGCTGTGATCCATACCGCCGTGCCCGCCATGTCCCATCGCGGCGTGATCTGGTTCGGACGCATCTGCGACCGTACAATGGCCCATCGCCGCATGCTCGGGCGTGCAGCCGGCATCGCCGCCCGACATTGCCCCCATGCCCATATCCTTCATCGTCGCGAGCGGGCGCGCGCGCAGCGCCGGAACGGGCGCGATCATACCCACCCGCGGTGTGAGCGTCGCGCGCGCCATGCCCGAACGGTCGTTGGCTTCGGCAACGAAGCTGTAGGCACGCTCCTCGACCGGCGTCACGATGACATCATAGGTCTCGGCGACACCGATCTGGAATTCGTCGATCTCGACCGGAACGACGTTGAGCCCGTCGGCCTGGACAACGGTCATCCGCAAGCCGGGGATGCGCACGTTGAAGATCGACATGGCCGACGCGTTGACGATGCGCAGCCGCACGCGCTCGCCCGGAGCGAAGAGCGCGGTCCAATTGTCGCGCGGCCCATAGCCATTGACGAGGAAGGTGTAGGTCGACCCGTTGACGTCGGCGACGTCGGTCGGGTCCATCCGCATCCGGCCCCACTCGACCCGCTCCTTGAGCGACTGGTCCTTGCCCGCGAGCAACCCCGACAAAGTCTGGCGCTGGCGATTGAAATGGCCCGGATTGACCTTCATCTTGCGAAAGATTTCCTCGGGCGCAAGCCGGCTGTGGTCGGACAGAACGATCACATGCTCGCGGTCGTGCGCGATGGGGTCTGCGCCCGCGGGATCGATCACGATCGGTCCGTAGTGGCCGAGCTGCTCCTGCAATCCTGAATGGCTGTGATACCAATAGGTCCCCGACTGGACGACGGGGAACTCGTAGACAAAGGTCGAGCGCGGCTTGATGCCGGGGAAACTGACCCCCGGCACCCCGTCCATCTGGAAGGGCAGGATCAACCCGTGCCAGTGGATCGAGCTGTCTTCGTCGAGGTCGTTGATCACGGTAAGACGCGCCTGCTGTCCTTCGCGAAGGCGAACGAGCGGCCCGGGAATTGTGCCGTTGATGCCGATCGCGCGGCTCAACTTGCCGTCGATCCGCATGGTCTGCCGCGCTATGCGCAGACGGATGTCATTACCCGAGACGGTCGGCAGCGTGGCGGCGAGCCCCGCCGAAACAGGCTGCGCCCAGGCCGGAAACCACGCGGCCATCGCTGCTGCGGCGCCGCCGCCCAATGCTCCGCTGACAAAGCGGCGTCGATCTATCTGCATTTTCTTCCCGACATTGTTGGTCTTATCCAGCCATACGCAGGCAACAAGGGCATCCCTCACCCGCGGCCTGAAATTGCCGCACGGTCGGCGGGTTTCCGATTCCGGCGATCACGCATCGCTATCCGCAGCTCCGTCCCCGCCGAGCAACTGCCTGAGCTTGCTCCGCGCCCGATAGAGGCGCGTTTCCACGGTCTTTTCGCTGACCTGCAAAATTGCCGCCGTCTCGGCCTGGGTCGCCTCTTCGATGCCCCGCAGGACAAGGACTTCGCGCAGCTTCTGCGGCAGTTCGGCAATGGCGCCGCGAACGCGTTCGAGCTCCAAGCGGGCGTCGGCCTCCATATCGGGGGCCGGCACATCGCTCGCGATATGATGCGCCTCGTCGAGCGGAAACGCCCACGAGAAGAAAGCGCGCACCTTGCGCCTGCGCGCCCAATCGCGGCATTTGTTGATGGCGATCGTCGAAATCCAGACCCGAAAGGGGCGGTCGCCGTCGTAGCGGTCGAGCGCCGCGAAGCCCGACACAAAAGTTTCCTGCGTCAGGTCGAGCGCCTCGTCGGCGTCGCCCGTATGCCGCGCGATAAGCTGATAGACCGGTGCCTTGTATCGTCGGAAAAGTTCGCGGTGGGCGTCGTCACGGCCCGTCCGCGCCATCGCCGCCAGGTCCCGATCGCTCCTTTGCGCCAGGTCCGGACTCACCGCGCATCGGCGGTCAGCGCTTTGACCACGCTCTCGTCAAACTCCTGCGCCTGTTCGCGATTGAGAACCGCGCGCATCTCGAAAAGATGTTCGAGCGTTTCCTTCTGCAGCGTTCCCATGACATCATGCGTATGATCGATCGCCTCGGTCACGCGCGGACCATAGCCCTGCTCGGCCTCGATCGCCTTGGCGAGCCGAATGTTCGAAGCGCGCATTTCCTGCTCGAGCGCATGGCGGCGCACCGCGAAATCCGCTTCGATCTTGTCGATCCGCGCCTTTTGCGCGGCCGTCAGCTTGATCCGGTCGTGCAGGACGGCGTGAAGCTCGGTTTCGTTGGGGTTGGGGGTATCGGCAACGCGCTGACCAAGAAACACACCGGCGAAACAAGCGGCGAAAGCTACGGCTCCAACAAGGAGCAAACGGCGCAGATTCATGTTCAAGGCGCCTCGAGCAACGTAGAGGGCGCCAAAGCGCTTGCCGGACCAAAGGGGCTGAGCGGGCTCGCGGCAACCGCCGGCTGCGGAACGGCGCTCCCTGCAACCACGCCCGTACCAAGCGAGAAAAGTGCGACAAGCGCGACCAGGCGGCGCGTCGCCACCGCCTCCTCGCGGCGCAGGGCGAGCGCCGAGAGAATCCGGTCGTCGAGCGTGTCCAGCGCCGTCGGCGCAGCGACCTTGCTCAATAGGCGCAGCTCTTTGTCCATCGCTTGATCTCGTCAAACCTTCCTATCATGTCCATACGCACCGGCAAACGGCATCCCTCGCCATGTCCGCCAAATTGTGCGCAAGGGTTACAGACATCGATCGCGTATTAGCAGGACCGACATGCAATTGGAGATATTAATGTTCCGGAACATCCTCCCCCCCGCGGCCGCCGCGCTTGCGCTTCTTGTCGCGCCAACCGCTGCCTACGCGCACGCAAAGCTTGTCAGCTCCGCGCCCGCGGCCAATGCCACGGCCACAAAAGTGACCAAAGTCGAACTCAAGTTCAACGAAAAGCTCATCGCCTCAACGGTCAAGACCGAGCTGGTGATGACGGGCATGCCGGGAATGACCGACCACCCGCCGATGAAGATCCCCTATACCTCGGCGATGGGGAAAGACGGCAAATCGATGACGCTGATGCTGAAGCGCCCGCTGGTGCCGGGTACCTATAAGGTGAAATGGTCCGCCGCCGGCGCCGATACGCATCGGATGGGCAGCGAGTTCAGCTTCACCGTCAAATAGGTACATGGGCGACCCCATCCTGATCGGCATCCGGTTCGCGCTGTACGCGGACCTGATGCTGATCGCGGGGCTTGCGGCTTTTGCCCTACATGCGCTTGACGCCGACGAACGGCGGAATCCTGTATTGACCGAACGAATCTGGCGCGCAGAACGATGGCTTTGCGTCGGCGGGCTTGCCGTATCGACGCTCGGCTTTGCGGTTCTCGCAGCGTCGATGTTCGGGGTGGGCATCCTTGATCTTGAGGCAGCGTCGGTCGGCGAGCTGATTGTTCAGACCGATATGGGGATTGCCTGGCTGGCGAGAAACGCGGCGCTTCTGGTGGCGCTCGCCGCCACATTCAGCTTGCGGCAGCGCCCGACAGGTGCGGCCATTGTCGCAGCGACAGCCGGCGCATTTGCGCTCGCAAGCCTTGTATGGACGGGCCATGCCGGCGCCTCCGAAGGACTTGGCGGATCGTTGCACCGCGTAAGTGATATTGTACACATGATCGCGGCCGCCATTTGGGTCGGCGCGATTGCCGGCTTTCTTTTGTGGCTGGCGCCGAGACCCACTGCACCGGAGTCCCCAAGACTCGACGTGGCGGGTCGCAGTCTTGAAAGATTTTCGCGAACAGGAACGATCTGCGTGCTCCTTATCGCTGCGACCGGGTTGATCAACACCCAGATGATCATTGGGATTCCGGGTCTTTCGAGCGCGCACGCATCGCCATATGGGCGACTGCTGCTCGCAAAGCTCATTCTCTTCTCGATCATGCTCGCCATCGCGGCAGCCAATCGGTGGCGATTGGCACCGGCACTCAAGCAATTTCGGGGCACCCCGTCGATACCGGGCTCCGCGCGAAGCCTGGCCAGCGAAGTTGCCGCATTGCGCCGAAGCCTGCTTATCGAAGGTGGTGCTGCACTGACGATACTGGGACTGGTTGCCTGGCTGGGCACGTTGCCGCCTGGAACAGGAAGCAACGGCAACTGACTGCCAGCAATGTCAGGGCAGCAGGACTCGCTACGACCTCGATGCGCGCTCAGAACATCGTCCAGCTGCAACGCCGATCGCGGACGCGATCCAATTGAGAAGTAACGTTCTGAAAACGGGAATTTTTTTCTTGCATTTTTGCAGCCGCCATTCTGTGCGATTTTCGGGGGTTCGATGCCGAATTTCGACAGTTTGTGCAACAGATGCGGTGATTCGTTTGAGGGTACGACCGACTATAATCCAGAGCGTCGATTCCCGTTTGGCCCGTTACCCGGATAACAAGCAGGCAGTTTCCCTGCAGTCTCGATTAAAGCAGCGAATCAGACATAGACTCTGGCGAGATGGCGCCTGAATTCAGCGTCGCGGGGGTACGGCACGCTCATTTGTGACTCGACGGCTGCCCATTGGGTGGCCTCCCAGACACCCGGGACGATGACCGCGAAGGCGATCAGCATCTGCCCGGGCAGCAGCTTTGTCGGTGTCAGGGCGAGGCTCCGCGCCGCACCGGATATGCTCCAGCTTTGCGCCCTGATAATCACCCCGGGCGGGGGCTAGCCATAGCGCCTGTTCGCCGTCTCTCGCCCCGGCGCCTCCCTAAATGAGCGGAAATATCTTCGTCGGCATACCGCCGCTGTCGCTGGCATGCATATAGGCTCGCATGTGGACCGGGATCTTGCCGGCGCTGCTCGCTCGATCGAAGGGCATTGAAAATATGGGGGCGGCGACCGAAAACCCCAGCCACCGCCCCGCCAATGCGTCCCCGGGTAAAGAGGCATCGGCTATCGGATGATATTGGTTCTAATGCGTACGCCCTTTGCCGCGCACCAACGCCAAAGCATTGCGGTCGAGCGGGATCGAAAACCACAGACCTCCGCGATCGCCCTTCGACCATCGGATGACGGCCGTTCGCCTCACATCGTCACCGGGAAGCAAGAGTTCGACAATTTGCCCGGCTTCGAGACTATGGGTTGTCCGAAAGCCTGCGCCGTTCGCCGAGATATCGACGAGATCGATCGGATAGGCCTGGCTTGAAGTAGCAAGGATCGCCTCGGCATCGACCGGCAGGCGCTGCGCGCGATAGCTCTCCGCCTTTTGCTCGTGCATCAGGGCCGCGACAATTTCCTCGGCATCCTGGGTCTCAAGGAATGCGACGCCGTAACGCCCGTGCTCGGACCAGACGATTCTTCCTGCCATCAGCATGTTGGCCGACAGCATGATTTCGACTTTTTCATTCGGAGCCAGCGCCATGTCGGTATGCACCATCATGCCGCCGTCGGAGACATTGCGGACATGCGCCAGCCCGACGTCGCTTCCGCGTTTCAAGCGCGCGATGCGGTAGGCAGCAGGATATCGGTTGGTGTCGCGGCGATCCTCGGCGCCCGCGAAACGGTTCGAGCGGGCGAGATCATGTCGATCATCTGCCATTCCCTGCTCCTATCCCAGGCGCGGAATCTCACGCTCCGCACGCCTTTTGAAACGGTGTTTCCAAGCTTTCGTTCCAAATTTGGCGCGCCCACACAGGATCGCGCGCGGCGCCAATCTCTTGCCGCGTGTCACTAATCTGAAATGTATCTGGAGCAATATCTCTTAAGAAAAGAGATTCTTTTTGAAATTAAAGAATATCTTTAATGTCGCTTGCAAAACGATATTACCAGGAAACCTACATCTTTGTAAATAGAGAATTGCGCCGACCGAATGTCGCTCGGCGCTACGGCACCGTTGTCGATCGCGATTGAAGCCGACCGGCTCTCTGCACTGCAGACAGACGATCAGCGGCCACTACATTATTCTCACGGTCTTCGTCGGATGAGATCAAATGCGCGGGCAGCCCGCGTCCAGTTTCAAGAAACGCTGGACGGCCAAAGACAGCCCTGTTGAAGAGCGGCGCGCTCAGAAGCTGAAGCGCTCACCTGTGTCAACACCAAGGTCTGCGCCCGCCCTCATACCAGCGCGCGAGTCCTTCGTCGACGAGCGCCTCCCCTACGCTTTCACCATCAACCAGCACGATGCGCAGCTTCCGGCCATATTGATCCTCGTCGCGATCGACAGGCTTCAACGAAATCGTGCCGCTCTGGAGAATTTCGTGCAGCCGCGCCGTTGCCCTGTCGCCAAGGTCCTTCTCGGCCTGGCACTTATAGTCATGGGTCTCGGGGGTATCGATGTCGGCGATCCGGATCTTGGTTCCCTCAAGCCAGATCGTATCGCCATCGACGACGCAGTTGTAACCGCCGCCCGTATGGCAGAAGGAAAAGCGCACCCGCTTCGAAGGTTCGGTCGGCACCGAAGTTTCGCCACTGGCGGCGCCAACCAGCGACATGGGATGATCTGAATCACCTTCGAACCATCCCGAGAACAAGCCCTGGGTGATCGCGATGGTCGCGGCGAACACCAGCAGGAACAGGAGGATGACCGGCGGTCTCTGGCGGGGCCGTCGGCGCCGCGGCGCCCTCTCCCACTGGTTTCCTCGCTTTCCGCGATACTTGCGCATGACACTACCCCACCGTCAGAGCATAGTTCTACGATGCTCAATTTCTATCCCGAATTCGAACAAAAATGAATCGGTGAACGACAATACAGGATTCGACAGCCGTTTCATTTAGGGGCATCTTCTCATGGGGAGAGATATGATGCGCTATTTCCTGATCGCTGCAGCCTCGGCTGCATTGATGGCGCCTCCCGTCGCAACTGCTCATCCGGGCGGGCTGGCGGCGGATGGATGCCATAATGACCGCAAGAATGGCGGGCGGCATTGCCACCGCGCGCCGAGCGGATCGGCGTCAACCGCCCAGCGGCCTTCGCGGCTCACCGGCCCGTCAAGCGCCTTCCCCAATTGCGCCGCCGCGCGTGCCGCCGGCGCAGCGCCCGTCCGGCGCGGCGATCCCGGCTATGGCCCGCACCTCGACCGGGACAATGACGGTATCGGATGCGAATGACCCGGGGGGAACCATGACCAGATATTTCAATATTGCAGCGGCGCTGTTGCTGGCCTGCTGCCCGGCCCCAGCGGCCGCCGAGGATTTGACGATCAACGACATCGTCGCGCTTACCGAGATGCAACTCGGCGACGCCGCCATCATCGCCAAGATCGAGGCCGAGGGAGCCAGCTTCGACCTCTCCACCGAGGAGATGATCGACCTCAAAAGGAAAGGCGTGTCGAGCGACGTCATCGCGGCGATGGTCCGCTCGGGCAAGGCCGAAAGGGTCCCCGAGCTGTCGATCGACTCGTCCGACCCCAATGTGCCTCACCCGCCGGGGGTCTACCTCCTTCACGGGACAGTCGAAAAAGGCAGAATGGAGCGGATCGAGCCCACCAGTTCCAGCCAGATCAAGACAGGCGGAATCTGGGGCTATGCGCTGACCGGGGGAATCGCCTCTGCAAGCGTCAAGGTATCGATTCCGAATGCGGCGGCGCGCGTCGCGGCAACCACCAGGCCCTATTTCTACTTCTTCTTCGACGAGGCCGAGAAAGATGCCGCGGCGAGCTCCTTCATGGGCTCGACCTTCCTTGCCAGTTCGCCCGCCGACTTCAACCTCGTTCGCCTCGACCGCAAGAAGGATCGACGCGAGGCGCGCGTCGGCAGCATGAACCTTGGCGGCGCCAAGATGGGCGTCATGGACAAGGACCGGATCGCCATCGAATATGTCCTCGTTCGCCCCGGGGTCTACAGGGTCAAGGCCGGCGCCCCGCTCGAGCCCGGCGAATATGGCTTCCTTTATTCCTTGCCGGGAGCAGCGACCGGCGGCGCGGCCAGCGCGCGCATTTTCGATTTCACCGTGAAATGATTGCAGGCAAGAGCCTCAACAACCATCGACATTGCGTGTCGTTGACCTCCCACTCGAAGATAGCTCGCAAATGCAGAATTCAGGCGGGCCTTCGCAGAGCGAAACAAGCTTGGCCAGAGCGGTTTCGAGGTCGATCCGAAAGACCCCAGGTGACATATTCGTCGGCCAATTCCGCTCCTATCGGCGGGGAACGCAATCCTGACATATTCGACCGGAGCAGATAGGCTACTCCCTGCGATACGCTTCGATTTCCGCACGCCGACCGGCGCGCATTGCTGTGCACTCCGGTCCGCTGTTCATGCGAGATTCCAAGGTTTGCGCGCGCGAAGACCTTGGGCATGCGGGGCAGACAGTAGAGGAATTTTCAGATGTGGGTCACCGCATGAGAATCTTCGGCGCAATCGACCCTGGCGGTCTGCGCATGCGCGCTTGAAGCCGATCGAGATTGGCCTGGCGACCCGCGAACCGACCGATTGCACCGCCTTCATTCTCCCAAATCGCGGTTGCCGCCTCGATCGAATAAGCACGACCAAATCTACATCTTTTCAGCATCGCTGCCGTCCATCCCGTCATTATTGATCAAGGCCGCGAAGCTACAGATCGTCGCTCCGCTGCGGGGCGTTGAAAGCCCGCTTAGTGGCGAAGTTCCGCCGCTTCAATCCTTGCGATCCGGTCCTTGATCGACAGTCTCGTCTTCTTGAGCTCGCCCAGCGCCAAGGGATCATATCCTTTGGAATTCTGCTGCTTGGCGATGAGACGCGAAATGAGTCCGTCGTTTTTCTTTAGACGACGAAGAAGCGAATTTGACATCATTGTCCTCCATTTAATGCACTGCGGATGCCTACCATCCGCTCTGGATGCGCAAGACGGATTGCTCCGCCATCCTCTCAAGGCCAATTTGCGCAAATCATCTGGGGGATCGGACAGGGGCTAGTTTACCTGAGGGGAAGCAAGAATAGCCCCTGTCCTCACGACCTGACAGATATGTCAGGCGTGTTTCCGCTGGCCCGGCAGCTTTTTGCGTAGCGCTGTCGAAACCGAATTTTCCTCGTCGGACGCGTCCTTCTGCTTCTTGGGCTTACGCGGCTCGCGGTTTCCTCTCTGGTTCTTCTTTCCCATGTCGATAGTTCCGTTTGATCAGTTTTATCCCAAGGGCGTTGCCCTGGCGGCGGCACGCCTGACCCGGAAGAATTTGCGCATCCGGATCAGGCCGATCCAAGCGGTTGTGGTGGTACGGGACTGGCTTTCCTGTAGTTCATTGTCAGGTCCTGGAACGACGGGACGTCATGGGTTTGCCGAAAACATAGCTATGAGAGCTATGTTGATCGATGCGACTGCGAAGAAAATAAGTACTTTTAGCCTCAACTTGAATTGATGCGATTGCTGAGCTCGATCCGCGGCAACGATATCGTCGGGCGTCTGCGAAAAGGGGGTTGGCATGGCTATTATCGCTTTCAATCCGTGCCTGCGTGAAGAGGAGGCTTGCCACCACTCGCAAGGGAGCGACGACCAGCCTCTGTCTCGCAGCGGCACGAAGGACATCGTTCTTGAAAGAGAAACCGCATCGGACGCGCTTCTTTCAATGAAAATTGCAATTTTGAAAATTCAAGCAGGCCGAAAGAGTATCCGTGGCTCATTGCTTGATAAAATGCCCCCGGCTCCCGGACTTCAAATCATCCGGGCGGGGCTGGCTAGAGCGTTAGCAGTTTTTCCGTGCTACGGAGCCAAGGAGAGTATATTTCGGTAGCCATGGCTTCAAGATAGAGCCTGGAAATTATTAATCAAGCCGTGAGCCGGAATTGCGTTTTTCTACGTCGCGTCGATTTTAGCCTGATCCCAATTTTGCCTGCCAGCGTCATGGTCAGCGGCTGCCAAAAGCCGCTGCAAGTCGTGTCGCCTCGACAGCAGATCCTCGAGACTATATCCATCGAGCACCGTCATGAAGGCCGCAAGCGCTTCCTTCAGGGCGCCGGTCAAACCGCAAGCGGGCGCAATCACGCAGCTACCGCAATCCACGAGATCGAAACCGTCTTCGGTGTGTCGGACGACTTCGCCAATATTGATATCGCTCGGAAAACGCGCGAGCCGCACCCCGCCATAGCGTCCGCGCACGCTTTCGAGATAACCCGCGTTCACAAGATCATTGACCACTTTCATGAGGTGATTTTGCGAGATGCCATAGGCGCGCGCGATTTCGGCTATGGATGACAGGTCCTCGCCGGATTTGCCACCCAGGTAGAGCAGCACGCGCATTGCATAATCCGTGTAGTACGTCAGTCGCATCTGCTTCTCCCGTTGCGCCGCAGACTTAATATGCATTTTGACTACATGTTTCAATCCGCCCTCATAGCTGCGCTGAGCAAGCATGCTTGGCGCAGATCGCCATCGGGAATGAACAAATCGACGAAGCCGGGCCGATCTGCGCCCTGCGGCGCGGTCCGGAATTCATGATTTTCGGATGCCGAAGGAAAATGGACTGCCGGGCAAGAAGCATTGCCCGGAAGCGATTATCGGCAATCTGCATGAAGCGGAGGTCGTGCTCGCGCAGGGCGCCACAACTGCGGCGGCATGTCACCGGATCGCTGCGAGCGAGCAGACCTATTATCAGTGTGCCAGGAATATGGCGGCCTGGAGACCGATCAGGCGCGCCGGATGAAGTGTCTCCAGAAGGAAGATGCGAGGCTTGCGCGGGCGACCTCGGATCTGACGCTGGACAAGCTGATCCGACATGACAAAATCTTTTCTAGTTCATGATTTTTCACAGCGCGGAGTCCGGCACCCTGCCACTCGGCCCGATCATGGGCGCACGAGAAGAATCGTCAAAACGACGAGGAGAGAGGCAAGGACGAGCGGCGCCACGAAAAGCACGGCGAGCAGGAATTGTTCGATCAGATCAATACGGGCAACGACTGCCCGGACCACCCGAGCAAGGCCCTTCATATCGGCGCGACCTCGCTCGGCACCCGGCTCCCAACGGTGCGCGCGCGATCGGCAAGGCATGGTACCATCGCAAACATGACGCGTCGCGCCGCAGTTGTAGCCCGCACTCGAGGGTCGCACCAAAGGTCGGCATAAACGGCCGCATAGCTTTTGAGTTCTTCCGCACAATTTTTCCCGGTCCGGACAAGACCGGACACAAGACGCGTGACTTCACGCTCGGCGCAATCGAACGGGAGATCATTGTGTTCGATTTCGGACAAGACCGACCGTCGTACGCCCTCAATCTCGATTCCGAGCGCAGGGACCGCAAAATATTCGACCAGCGTCGCGAAAGGTGTCGGACGCTTATAATGACATGAGTCCTTCAGTCGCAGCGCAACGGCGACCAGCTTGTCCTCCACGCAGGCCGAACCGGCGAGCCGTTCCATCATATTATAGCCGTCATCGCCGATGACCCAGATCTGCGCAGAATCCGCGCCGTTGGTTTGAATTTCGTTCGCTCGATCGGCAGCACTTTGGACAAGCCGCGTAAACAAGGCGGCGCGTTTTTCCATTTCCATGATTTATCTCAACTTCGAGCCGACGGATCGGCGACCGACGGACGAAGCGCGGGCGATCCCGGGACGCGAATGCGAGGTCCGATCGACCAACGGATGGCCGAGACCGACAGCCGGTATTCGTACCATGCGAACAACCGCTAAGGGTTTGTGCGCACAAGCGCGACCCGCTTCCGCACAAGCGGAAGACGCCATGTTGAACTTGTCCATTGAATGCGCTCCGACCGTTTAAGGTCGTCTCCGTAGCTACATCACAGCGAAGCCCCGTCCCCGCCGGGCGCGGGCACGGGGCGGCTATCCTTCGAGAAGGCTGCCGGCGTGAAGGACGGAGCGTCGGAAGAGCGCAGAATCACTCATGGCCGCCATCATCGCCATTCGCCTTGTGAAGTCAACTTGGGTGAGTTTCGAGGCACTCCCAGTCGACCGTCATGTTCATGTCGGGTGAAACTTCTCCCGGCTGCCCTAGCCTTCTTCGCCGATTTCCATGCCTATCCAGAGAAGATGAAGCGCCGCAAAAGCCCAGGGCCGCCGAGACCGGCCACCGGCATCCTGGCGTGTGCGAAAACGTCACAGGCCATGGTTGCTTCATCAAGGGAAATGAATCGTTTCTTTGCGATGCAGATTGGTTGGGTCATGGGCCGCACTCAATAATTTTGAGGATTCTGCTACGTGCTTCGGGATATTCTGCGCTTCCGCCCACTTCTTGCTGGAGCGCGAGCCGAAGACAGGGTTGCTGCGGCGCTTGGTGCGCTGGCGGCCATCGCAATAGTCGCTGCGGGAAGTGCGGCATTGTTGCAGCACGTCACCTCGCTCTGGCTCGTCGCCCCCATTGGCGCATCGGCGGTGCTCATTTTCGCTGTACCATCCAGCCCCCTTGCCCAGCCATGGCCAGTCATCGGGGGCAATCTCGTCTCGGCGCTCGTCGGAGTGATGGTAGCCAAACTGATCGCTTCTCCAATCATCGCTGCAAGTGTTGCCGTTGCGCTGGCCATAGCTGTCATGTCGCAGCTGCGGTGCCTGCACCCGCCGGGGGGCGCTGCAGCGCTCATGGCTGTAATTGGCGGGCCCTCGGTGCATATGCTCGGCTGGTCGTTTCCATTTTTGACAGTGGGCTTGAATTCGGTCGCGCTGGTCGCGGCCGGGATCTTGTTTCACCGCTTGTCGAGACATTCCTATCCGCATCGAACGACAATGTTGTCAGCGCCCGCCGAGTCCGAGATCGACAATGACTTTGATGCCGCCGACATCGAAGAGGTTCTCGATGAACTCGGCGAGTCATTTGATATCTCGACCGAAGACCTCGAGACAATCATCGGCGCCGTCAAAGCCCACGCCGCCGCGAGAAGGCGCCGCGACAAGGTCAACATCTCGTCGATAGAGACCGCACGGCGAGCCGCCTGACGGCCGCCGGCGGTTTCATATTGAGATCCCCGCTCGTGCTGACGAATTGCGTGGCTCTTCGTCACGCGGATGCCGGATCCCTGCCAGTGCCGGCGGGATCGAACGCCTCTATGGCGTTGCTTGCGATCGATGATCCGAGTTGTCCAGATAGACCATACGCAAATATGGCTTCATCCGGCGATAGCCTTGCGGGAATTGTCGGTCGGCCTCTTCGTCAGACAATTTGGGCGAGATAACCACGGGATCGCCAGGCTCCCAATCGGCAGGCGTTGCGATGCTTTGCCGGTCGGTGAGCTGAAGACTATCTATGGCGCGCAATATCTCCTGGAAATTGCGTCCCGTACTGGGCGGATAAGTCAGAATCAGGCGGATTTTCTTCGAAGGATCGATGACGAACACCGCCCGGACCGTAACGAGAGGGTCGCTTTCGGGATGAATCATCCCGTAAAGGCTGGCAATGCGTGCTTCGGGGTCGGCAATCATGGGAAAATCGGGCCGGTGCGTTTGCGTTTCCTCGATGTCGTCGACCCATTTATGATGCGCTTCAACGGGATCGACCGAGAGGCCGATCGGCTTCACACTGCGCTTGCGCCACTGTTCATGAAGCCGCGCCACCTCGCCGAGTTCGGTCGTGCAAACCGGGGTGAAATTCCTGGGGTGACTGAACAGCAGTCCCCAGTCCGCGCCGAGCCAACTGTGGAAACGGATCGTCCCGTGCGTCGTCTCCTGCTCGAAATCGGGCGCGACCTGCCCAAGCCGAATTGTCATGACACATATTTCCTTTCGTTCGGGGTCAATAATGTCTCGGCATCGACGCTCGGTTCGTTGCAGCTGAAACCGCGCGCGGTACGCGAGCATGCGCGAGTGCAGGGCTAGCGATCATTGTCCGCCTCCAGCGGCGCCGCGGATCGATCGGCTTGCGAGATTTTCCGAAATTTTGTCATGGCAGGTGCACCAGGCTGAATTCTGCGCAAGCGCATGGCGCGCAGGCTCGGAGCGCGGTTGCCTTGCTGGCGAAATGCCAAGGACATGATCAGGGCGAAAAAGGCGATCAGACCTGGCATCGCGAAATTGCTGAAATGGACGAATGCAAAAAAAGCCATCCAGAACAGCAGCATGAAAAAGCCGGCACGGATCCCGAACACGCGCCATCCCAGGTGCTCCGATATCATGGAGCCTGCTTCGGACATCGCGCCGCAATGCGCGTCTCTCGGTGGATGCACGATCATCGAACACTCCTTGCCATTTGCTTTTGGGACAATTAGCTTCATTCAAGCAAATGAATATTATTCAGATTTAATATTAATTATTTTTCATTTAACCGAATTTGTTTCGCGCAGGCATGAAGACGCATTCGATGTTGGCGAATGATGCATGACTGAACGAAGTCGGGACAAATTCGGGAGCTGGGAACGGTGAAGCGAGAAGGCGCACGTGCACAAGATGCGAGAAAATGAGCTGCAGGATCAAATAGCACTCTTCCGGAATGGCATGCGTCCGCTCGAACCCGATGCGAGCCAGCGAAAAACAATCGGCCAGCAGGCGCTCGATCATGTTCTGGCATATTTGGAGTGCTTGCCGGGCCTTCCAGCCTATTTCCCGCCCGCTGCGACGCCAGGCCGATTGCAATCGCTGGACTTCCCCGAAGAGGGCGGCGATTTCGCACAGATTCTCGATCAGATCGCGAAGACCATCGAGCTTCCGGGATTTACGACGGCTTCACCGCGTTTCATGGGCTATATTCCGGGAGGCGGGCTTTTCCATTCGGTGTTGGCCGACATGCTGGCGGCCGCCTCCAACAAATATGCAGGTTTTGCCTCAGCCAGCCCGGGGGCCGTTCGTCTTGAAAATCGCGTCGCACGCTGGCTGTCCGATGTGGTCGGCTACCCGGCAGAAGCTGCCGGAACATTGACCTCGGGCGGCAGCATTGCAAATTTGACTGCAATTGTCGCCGCACGCGAGGCCCGCGACCCCGAGGGTGGAGGGGCAGTCTATATGACAAGGCTTGCCCACCATTGCATCGAAAAGGCGCTCAATATAGCGGGACGCGGGCGGGCACCGCGCCGATACATCGATATCGATGCCAATCAGCGCATGTCGACCACCCATCTTGCCGCGGCGCTCAAGGCCGATATCGCCGCTGGTATCCGGCCGTGGCTGGTCGTCGCATCGGCGGGAACGATCGATTGCGGCGCGATCGACCCGCTTGCCGAGATTGCGAGGCTTTGCCGCCAAGCGGGCGCATGGTTCCATATCGATGGAGCGTATGGCGGGCTGTTCGCCTTGTGCGATGAAGGCAGATCGCGTCTCGAAGGCATCAACCTTTCGGACAGCATCGCGCTCGATCCCCACAAGGCGCTGTTTCTGCCTTATGGAACCGGTGCCGTATTGCTCAGGAACGGGCAGCATCTGATTGATGCATTCAGCGTGAGCGCAGATTATATCGAGCCCCTCGGCGAATATGGTGTTGGCCCTTCTCCTTCGGACATTTCGATCGAACTGACACGGCATTTCCGGGCGCTCCGGCTGTGGCTCCCGCTGCAAGCCGCCGGCGTGCGTGCTTTTCGGGCCGCACAGTCGGAAAAATTGGCCCTGGCACGCTATTTTCACGATCGCCTCGGCAGTATCGAGGGGTTCGAGGTCGGTCCGCCGCCCGATTTGTCGGTGATCGCATTTCGTTATCTTCCGAAAAGCGCGGATGCGGACGAGTTCAACGAGCAACTGCTGCGCCGCCTTGTCGACGACGGCCGTGTCCTGTTGAGCGGCAGCCGCATCGACGGAAATTTTGTGTTGCGCTGCGCGATCCTCTCGTTTCGCACGCATATTGAACATGTTGATGAGGCCATCATGGCGCTACAAGAAGCCGTCGGCGCACTGCAACCCGATCGATAGGGGCAGCGCAGCTCACACCATTCGGCATGGAGGATCAATGACCATGGATGTCGCGGTCGCGCGTACCTTTCTGGAGATTGTCAGGACCGGAAGCTTTGTCGGGGCCGCCGCAAATCTCAATCTTACCCAAACGGCCGTAAGCGCGCGGATTCGCGGCCTCGAAACGCAGCTCGACCGCTCCCTCTTCATCCGCAACAAGGCCGGTGCCCGGCTCACTCCTGCGGGCGAACAATTTTTGCGGTTCGCGACGACGATGGTCCAGATCTGGGATCGCGCGCGCCAGGCGGTGGCGCTGCCTCCAGGTCGCGAAACCGTCGTGACCATTGGCGCCGAGCTCAGTCTCTGGAGTCCCTTGCTGCGCCACTGGCTGGTCTGGATGCGGCGCGAATGTTCCGACATTGCCGTGCGCTCGAACATCGACACGCCTGAACGCCTCATTGACCGCGTTCAGGATGGTTCGCTCGATGTTGCTGTCATTTACGCGGCGCCTCACCTTCCAGGTATAATCGCCGAACTACTCTTCGAGGAGAAGCTGGTTCTTGCGCGCACGACGCCGATCGGAGAGCCGCTCTCCCCGGAAGATCATGTCCATGTCGATTGGGGTCCGGATTTCACCGAGAGCTATCACGCGGCCTTTCCGGATATGCCCAATGCCGTCGTATCGATCGATTATGGGCCGCTCGCCCTTGATTATATTCTGGCCACGGGAGGGAGCGGCTATTTTCGGGACGGATTCATACGACCCTACCTCGACGAGGGACGGTTGGCTCTCGTGCCCGGCAGTCCAGAATTTTCCTATTCAGCCTATGTCGTACATTCGGCTACTGCCGATACCGGTGTGATGAACCGCATTCGAACCGGACTTCGTCTCGCTGCAGCGTGCTCCTGATCGCGAATTTCCGAGCAAAGGCGCGCGAAGGCGGCCGCAATCATGAACCCCTGAAAGTTCCAGATATCAAATTTCTTGATATCAATGCGAAATAATATGCATTTGCCACATGTGTGATGTCTGATCATGGGGTCATCCAAGGTCCGCCGCGACGGATTCGCCGAATTGGTCGGCGACCAAAGCGAAGGGGCCCCAGGAGGAATTCGGTGATCGAGGACCGGCGAACGACGTTCATGGAATTGGCGGGGAAGGAAGCCGGGCTCGACGCTGATCAGAGACAATTGGTAGAGGGGCTGACGCAATCCGTCTCGCCTGAGCAGGCATTGTGGCTGGGCGGGTATTTCACAGGGATTGGCGCTCGACGGCCTCACGCTGCAACAGCGGATTCTGCCGACAATAATGTGCCGCGCAAAATCACGGTTCTTTTCGGAACTGAAACCGGCAACGCGGCGCACGTGGCTCGCGCCCTCGAGACGCGCATCCGCGAGCGAGGTCGCGATGTCAAACTGATCGAGATGATCGATTTTAACGTTCGCCAGATTGGCAGCGAGGAAGACATGCTCGTCGTCGTCAGCACTTATGGCGACGGTGATCCGCCACAACCTGCAGCGGCTTTTTTCGAGTTTATCGAGGGGCACCGAGCGCCAAGGCTCGACAATATGCGCTTTGCTGTCCTCGCACTCGGAGATTCAAGTTACGAGCGATTCTGTGAGGCAGGAAAGCGGATCGACCGCCGGCTCGAGGAGCTTGGCGCCGTCAGGCTGGTTGCACGAGCCGATTGCGACATCGATTTTGAAGAATGCGCCGAAGTCTGGTCAAACGCTGCCATCGATCAATTTTTGGAAGCACGGGTGCAAGGCTCGAAGCCCATGTCGACCGATCTGGCATCGGGACAAGTCGCGCCGCCCATCCATGGCAGGCGCAATCCCTTTCTTGCGCCTGTCATGGACAATATTCTCCTCTCCGGTCGAGGGTCGACGAAACAAACGCGTCATATCGAACTTTCATTAGAGGGATCCGGTATGAAGTATGCGCCGGGCGATGCGATCGGGATTGCTGCCTCGAACGACCCGCAAGTGGTGGAGGAACTGCTTGAACTGCTAGGGGTCTCGGCGAACACGACGATCGAGGTAAAAGGAGCGACGATAACCGTCCAGGAGGCGTTCAGTCAGCGATATGAAATCACCTCTGCCGCCCCGCGATTTCTCGATTATTGGGCCATGCTGAGCGACGCGACCGAATTGAAGGAGTTGCAAGGCAGCGATCGGGCGGACGAACGCCATCACTTTCTACAAGCACATCACATTGTCGATATCGTCCGACGCTATCCGGTGGGTTCCGTGCGGCCACAGGGATTCGTCACCGGTCTCCGACCGCTTCAGCCACGGCTCTACTCGATCGCGTCAAGCCTGGCAGCGTTCCCGGACGAAGCCCATTTGACGCTCGCACCAGTGCGCTTTCAAATGCATGAGAAGCCCCGAAGCGGTGTGGCGTCGGCGCATCTCGCCGATCGCACGGAGGTCGGCAGCAAGCTTCCAGTCTACATTCAGGAGAATCCCCACTTTCGAATGCCGGCGGACGACCTTCCCATGATCATGATCGGTGCGGGCACCGGGATCGCGCCTTTTCGCGCATTTCTGCAGGACCGCGAAGCGCGCGGTGCGCGCGGCAAACACTGGCTGTTCTTCGGCGAACGAAACTTTCGCACCGATTTTCTTTATCAGACCGATTGGCAGACCTGGCACAAGAGAGGTGTGCTGCACGATATCGATCTCGCCTTTTCGCGTGATGGTGCGGAGAAAATCTATGTCCAGCACCGAATGCGCGCGCGCGCGCGCAACCTCTATGCATGGCTCGATGAAGGAGCGCATATTTATCTTTGCGGAGACGCGGCGAGGCTCGCTCCCGACGTTCATGATGCGCTGATCGACATTGTCGCGAGCGAGGGGCGCTCTGATCGCGACGCTGCGGAGGACTTTGTCCGAACGCTCAAGTCGGAGCGTCGTTTCCAGTGCGACGTCTATTGAGCGAGACCAGACGTGAAGAAGAAAGACAGCCTCACCGATCGCAGCATGGATTTGTCCCGCCCTCTCGAAGAACTGAATGACGACGAGCGACTGAAGCATGACAGCGACTATCTGCGCGGAACGATCGCTGATGGATTGCTCGAAAGGATAACGAACGCGATTCCTTCGGAATCGGACGTCAAATTAATGAAGTTTCATGGTATTTACCAGCAGGATGATCGCGATCTGCGCGACGAGCGGCGCCGGCAATTTCTCGAACCCGCCTATCAGTTCATGATCCGGATACGTTTGCCCGGCGGAATTTGCACATCGGCGCAGTGGCTCGCAATCGATGCGCTGGCCCGCGCGCACGGCAACAATATGCTCCGTCTCACGACCCGGCAAACTTTCCAGTTTCACTGGGTGCTCAAGGACAGCCTGCGTCCGCTGATCCAAGGTCTCAAAGCTGCGCAACTCGACACTATAGCAGCCTGCGGCGACGATAGCCGCGGCGTCATGTGTACCGCCGATCCGGAATCGTCGGCGATGCACGCCGAAGTCGCATCGATCGCACGGCAGCTGAGCGACCATGTGATCCCCAAGACGCGTGCCTACCAGGAAATCTGGTACGGCAGCGACCCGAGCAATTCAGCGCTCGTTGAAGAACCCTTTTATGGACGAACTTATCTGCCTCGAAAGTTCAAGATCGGCTTCGTGCTGCCACCATCGAACGACATCGATGTTTACGCCCAGGATCTCGGCTTCATCGCAATCGGCACCGAGGGCAAACTCGACGGCTTCAATGTTGTCATCGGAGGCGGCATGGGCCGAACCGACAGCGCCCCTGAAACTTATCCGCGACTGGCAAGCCTGGTCGGGTTCGTGCCGGTCGATCGAATATTTGCGTGCGCCGACGCGGTCATGTCGGTGCAGCGCGACTATGGAAATCGTCGCGACCGTCAACGTGCCCGGTTCAAATATACGATTGATGACAAGGGTCTTGATTGGATCAAGGCGGAGATTGAGGAGAGAATGCAGTCATCCTTCGAGGATGCGCGTTCATTTTCCTTTGAGTCGAACGGTGACCGGCACGGCTGGAGCGCGACGCCCGACGACCTCTACCATCTCACATTACATGTACCCAACGGTCGGCTCGATACGCTTTGGCTCGACGTTCTTCGCGAAATTGCAACGATCCACTCGGGTTGTTTTCGGCTCACGCCCAACCAGAATCTCGTGATTGCCCGCGTGGCCCGCGACAAGCGGTCGGCAATCGAGGAGTTGCTTGCCCGTTACGGAATCAATTACGCTCATTCGACGCCGCTTCGTCTCAATGCCATTTCCTGCGTCGCTTTGCCTACCTGTGGTCTCGCCATGGCCGAAAGCGAACGCTATCTCCCATCGCTTCTCGACAACATCGAGCGCCTGATGGCCAAAAATGGTCTTGCAGGCGACCCGATCACGGTCCGCGTCAGCGGCTGCCCAAATGGCTGCTCGCGTCCCTATATTGCCGAAATCGCGCTGACGGGACGGGCGCCAGGGAAGTATAATCTTTACTTGGGTGGCGGCTTTCACGGTGAGCGCCTCAACACCATGGTTCTCGAGAATGTGGCGGAACCGAAAATTCTGGAAACGATTGACCGTTGTTTCAATCGGTACGCCAATGAGCGCACGCCGAACGAGCGGTTCGGCGATTTCATGCATCGCTCCGAAATGCTGGATGACTTGCTTGGAGAGCATCCTCAGGGTCGATAGGGGTTCGTCGTCAGCAAACCTCCCATTCGTCCGCTGCGCAGCCGACGACTTGCTCCGCATAGAGGCAGAGTCTCGAAACATGCGGACAATGAGTCCCCGATTCCAAGATTGGGATATTTCAAATGGCTAAAACGGTATTTCTCGTCGATCTGTTCGGACTGCTGTTGGCAGTGGCCGGTTTCAACATCGCATTTCGTCAGGATGCCGTACGGCGCTTATGGAACCGCCGCTATGGAACGCGAAAAAGACAGACGCTTGCACCGCTCGCGCCCGACTCCCCCGTTGGTTACGCGCTCCGCATCTCGGGAATGATGCTTTTCGCTTTCGGGCTTGTTCTGGCGGCGTTTTTTACGATCGTTCACCAGAACCTCTGAACCGCCCCATGATTTGCTATGTCTCGCGCCGCACCGCCGAATACCGACCGGAAACGCAAGCGAGCTGGGCGCCACGTTTCCATCGTCGGGAAGACCTGTACCTTGCTTGCCATGTAGCAAGGCTCACCGGTCTTTGCCGGTGCGGTATTGCTCCAGATAGGCGATCACGTCTGCGCGGCGAGCCGGGTCGCCTATTCGAAATCCCATTTTGGTGCCGGGAATCATTTTTTGAGGGTCTCGAAGAAAGCGGTCGAGCGTGTCGGGTGTCCAGACGATGCGCGAGCGGCGCATCGCCGAAGAGTAGCTATATCCTTTGGCGGTTCCGGCGCGTCGGCCGACGACACCGCGATGCGCCGGCCCGACACGGTTCGCGTCGATAGAATGACAACTCCCACAACTGGCCTTGTATATCTGAGCGCCGCGGACCTTGTCCCCGCCCGACCGCTGCGCTGCGGCGCCGACCGCAAACGCGCCGGCGATCGATGCGACCATGACGAAAATCGTCAGGCGTTTCATGTCATTCTCCTGTGCGTCGGGGCTCCGGTCTTGATTGTTCGGCTCAGCCGAACAGGAAGGCGCCGGGAGGGATCGCTTCGCCGAGCGCCGAGGTCAGCAGGGACCAATGCGATGCTTCGTCGGCAGCAATCTTGGCACAAACTTGCGCGAGCTCCTTGCCGCCCAAGGATGGCATGACACCGATATAGGCATTGGCAGCGCCGAGTTCGTGCGCCTGCGCAAGCCTCAGAATATCGGCCTGTCCCTTGATCGCTGCAATATTGAGGCTTTCGATATACTCCGCCCTGCTCTTGGGCTCTACTGCAACACCGCCGAGTTGACGGACCGCGTTCGCGAGTATGTCGCGATGGCCTTTGTGGTGCCCCTGGAAAAGGACGGCAAGGTCGAGCACCGGCTTTTGCAGCAAGCCGCTTTCGGCACCGATTTGATACGCCTCGATTGCTTCATGCTCGAGTCCCAGGGCAACGTTGAGGATATCGATGTCACCCTGGCTCGCCGACCCTGCGCTTTTGCCGAGATTGCGAGCGAGCGCCGGTGCATCGCCCAGGATACCGATTGCGGCAGCCGACAGCACGCCCGTTCCCGTCATCCGGATAATGTTTCGCCGTGAATGATGTTGCTGCGTCATGTGAAGTCCTTTCAGCAATAGCGTTCGGAAGAGTGGCCCGATTGCCTCATCCGCCGGCATTGGATGCCGCCCCGCCCGAGAGGTTCCCGGATTTTCAATTGGGGCAAGTCGATCGAACGACCGCACGCCGGAACCTTTGAACCTCCAGCTCATCCAATGGACAGCCTCCCTACCGAAAGGACCATGATGAGCCTTCACACAGTTACCGATTGTCCTGACGTCCAGAATGCGGACGAGAGTGCCGAGCGAATTGCCACCCACCGCCCTAACCGCGCGGCTGTCGAAGCTGCCGTTCAAACGCTGATCGCCGCGGCGGGAGACGACCCGGGCCGCGAAGGCCTGCTCGAGACGCCCGCCCGCGTTGCCCGGGCCTATGATGAATGGTTTGCTGGCTATCGGGTGGACCCCGCACAATATCTTGGCCGCGTCTTCGAGGAGTCGGACGGCTATGAAGACACGATCTTGCTCCGTTCGATCCCCTTTACCTCGACGTGCGAGCATCATCTCGCGCCAATCCGTGGCCACGCGCACGTCGCCTACCGACCGCGCGGAAAGGTTGTCGGCATTTCGAAGCTTTCGCGCGTCGTCGACGCATTTGCCCGTCGGTTGCAGCTTCAGGAACGCATGACCAGACAAATTGCCCAGACAATCGAGACCGCGCTCAATCCCCGAGGCGTCGCGGTCCTCGTTGAAGCATCGCACGGCTGCATGAGCAGCCGCGGCGTCAATCAGCAAGGCGTGGCGCTGGTGACCAAGGCCTGGCTCGGTGAATTCGCCCTCGATGCGGAGCTCAGACGGGAATTTATGTCATCGATTCCGAGCGAAACTTCAGCAAAAGCAGCGCACGGCTGACCGGTCGAATGATTCTCAGCCTTGTCGTCGCGCCAAATATTCGAGCACCGCATTTGTCAGTCTCTCGCACCGCTTGCCGAGAAAGGGGAAGCTGTCGCGCAGCGCATCGGCGAGCGTCGCATCGAGGGATTTGCGCATCAATCTGCGGGCGCGATAAAGACGTGTCTTCACCGTTTCGGGACGAATGCCAAGCGTCTCGGCTGTCTGCTCCACGCTTAGTTCTTGAATATCGCGCAGGATCAAGACCGGACGAAATGCCTCGGGAAGCGCATCGATGGCACGCTCAAGCAGGAGACGGGCCTCCGTGCGGGCTGCAGCGGCGTCCGGGCTTTCGACTTGTTCGCCTCCCGGAAAGCCGAGAATCCGAGCGCGATCCATCTCATTTGCGTCGACCTGGTCGGAATTGGCGTATCGCCGGCGACGGCGAAGCCGACCGCGACTTTCGTTGATGACAATCCGCGTAAGCCAGGTGCCAAGACGTGCGTCGCCGCGGAAGCGATCTATCGCGGCAAAGGCGCGGACATAGCTTTCCTGCAGCACATCTTCGGCTTCGGCATCGTCAGCGACGATGGCGCGCGCTACACGATAAAGCTCCTGGTTATGGCATTCCATCATCTGCCGGAACGCGGCGGCATCGCCCGCGCTGATCCGGCGCACGAGGCTCCGCTCCGCGTGCTTGTCCAAGCTTCCTTGCCTGCGTGGCGCGCGTCGGGGGATTGGCATCGTCAATTCCATCGCAGACTATTAGATGCCGGCGCGCGCACGAAGTTCCCGGCCCGCCGGCAATAGAGGCTCCTAATCCGTGGGAGGTGTACAACGCAGTGATGCGTCCGTTGCGGCTTTCCCGAAAGTCCGGGTTTCGATCGGTCGCTGCGGCGCCCCCCTTGCAGTCTCGAAGCGCCGACTACCCGGATACTCGCCATATCTCGTAGCGGTGCGGCGAAGCGCGATAAGCTGCAACCCGACGGCGGAACGATTATCCCCTTGCCCGTCGATGCGATCAAAACTGCCCGCCTCGCGGACGTCGAGCGAGGGCGGCGTCATGCCGCTATCAATTCGTCTGCAGGTCCGAAAAACTCGTAATGGATGCGTTCGGACGCCACGCCGGCCAGCGACAAGGCGGTCACAGCAGCGCGAAGAAATGGCCGCGGCCCACAGATAAAATAATCGGCCTGGTCGGTCGGGGTATGTCCGGTGAGCCATTCGTCTGTGATCAGTCCGGCGCGGTCATAATCGCGGCCTGCAACTTCATCGTCCAATGGAGTCTGGTGAAAATCGGTAACTCGAACATTGGCGGCTGATGTTGCGAGCCTGCGTACTTGGTCGCGCATCGCATGCGTCTCGCGATTGTGGGTCCCGTGGATATAATGGACGGGCACCTTTGCGCCCTGTTCGACCAGCGATTCGAGCATCGCGACCATCGGCGTGAGGCCGACACCACCTGACAGAAGTACGACCGGCCTTACGGGATTTGGATCGAGGTAGAATTCGCCTGCCGGCGCGCCGACCTTCAGCAAGCTTCCTTGCCTGGCCTGATCGTGAAGCCACCCCGAGGCGAGACCGTGCGGCTCTCGCTTGACCGATATGCGGTAGCTTTGGCGGTTCGGTGCGGACGAGATCGAATAGTTGCGCTTGACCGGAGCGTGCCCCGGAATTTCAAGCCAGAAGGTGAGATATTGTCCCGGCTTGAAAGTCATGACAGGGGCGCCGTCAGCGGGATGCAGAATGAAAGAGCGGATGACGCTGCTTTCCTGAACGATGCTTTCGATGCGGAAATCGCGCCAGCCGTTCCAGCCGCCCGGCGCCTCGCGCTGGGCGCTGTAAATGCGATCCTCGCGCGCGATCAGGATATTAGCGAGAAACCAGTAGGCCTCGCCCCATGCCGACAATATTTCGGTCGATGCGGCATCGCCAAGAACGGTCTTGATTGCTCCGAGCAAGGCTTCTCCGACATGCGGATAATGCTCGGGTCGTATCTGCAATCCGACATGCTTCTGCGCGATACGTTCAACGGCGGGCGCCAGCGCGGCGAGATTGTCGATATTGCTCGCGTAAGCGAGAATTGCGCCTGTCAGGGCCCGCGGCTGCGATCCGGCATCACCATGGTGCGATTGATTGAACAAGTCTCGAATCTCGGCGTTGCGGAACATGCGGGCATACATTTCCTCGACAATTTCGAGACCTTTCGTCTCCAGCGCGGGAACGGTGGCCTTGACGAGCGCGATCGTGTGGTCGCTCAACGCTTGCGACATAAATACTCCTGTCGGTAATCGGTTTTCGGGTGCCCGCTCACGCCGTCAGACGGGCGGCGGTTCGTCATAGAAATCGACCTGCATCTGCATGTCGCAGCAGGGCGTCACGAAGTGCGGCTGGCCGGGAAAGATCAGTCCGGGCCGACCTGGACTGAGAATGGTCTCCGACGGAGGGTCGAGATAATTGAGTTTGAGTTCGCCTTTGAGCACCCGGATCATCCCCCAGACCCCTGACCTCGTCTGGTGGCGAGCGCGCAATGCTGAAGGAAGCGTGTCCTGGTCGAATATCGGCGTCGTTCGATAGGGGGTGGGTGCCGCCATCTCATGCGCTCATGCGAAAATCGGCGGCATGGTCCGGATAGGGCGCAATGCTCGCCGCGACCGCGATTCCGGCAAGCTCGTCAGCGAATCCATGATTGACGTCGCGGTGATGCGCTTCGTCGGCACGCACGGCCAATACCACATCGCGCAGCGTCGCGTCGGCATCGAGCTTCCAGTAATGACGCGCGATCGCAGGAGCCGGGAGATTGGCGCTCCGGCCTTCGTCGATGTCGCGGAGATAAAGCGTGTAGCTGATCACCGCCTCCTCTTCGAAATATCCGACGACGCGGTGGGCGGTCTTTGCGCTGACAAGATAAAGAGCGAAGAAGCCCAGGTAGAATATCCATTGCACGCCGAGGATGACCAATCGCTCGAATAGCGACGGTTTGGCGACTTCGATGAATGTCATCAGGTGCATTCGCTCATTTTCCGCCTCTTCCATCAAGGTGCGGATCCATCCCCTGTCGTCTTCCATCCGGCGCAGGCATTTCAAATGATTGAGCGTGGCGCCGACCATTCCCGGGACTGCAGCAACGGTTTCGAGCACGATGGCGCGGTGACCATATCGTTTGGCGAAGAATGTATCCGCGCAGAAACGAAGCAGCTTCGTGGACCCCAAGGCAATGCGGTCGGAAAAATCCTGCGGGCGGCGATGCGCGGCGATATCGACAAAGAGTGCGTCGGACATGCGTTCAGGCTCCTGCATGCTTTTTCAGTCGGTCGTTTGCGAAGAAGCGGACCGAGGATCGTCGAGCCGGAAATACAAGGCGAGCTGCAGACTTTCGGCAATTCGTGCCGCTTTTCTCTGAAGCGAGGCCGCTGCAGACGGTCCGACTATCTCTTCGGTTGCGCGATCCCACAGCGCCAGCCAACGATCGAACATTGCCGGCGTTATTCGCGCCTTGTGTCTGATGTGCGCCGCCATCGGGCTGCCCTTGTATCGCCCGGTCGTCAGCATGACCGAAGACCAGAATGCAATCAGCCGGTCCAGATGCGCAGGCCAGTCGTCGATAGCGTCGTTGAACAGCGGCCCGATTTCAGGGTCGGCGCGAACGCGCGCGTAGAAAAGCGGGATCAAACGCCCCAAATCCTCCTCGCTGACGTGCAGGCTGCTGTTCACGAATCGCCCCAATCATGCATCTAATTTGCATCTATAACTGCAAACTGAAACATGCAAGAGAAATACATATTTGAAGTCTGGACCGATCGAGAGGGACCTGATGTGCCTCTGACGTGCTCCCCTGAAATGTGACCAGTTTTTGGTAGAGTCTGACGCCAAGTGACCTGCACCCCGATGCTGGACCACTTGGCTGGCGGCCTTCCAGCGTGCTGACCTGCACCCCGATGCTGGACCACTTGGCTGGCGGCCTTCCAGCGTGCGTGCATCAGGGCGGGCCATTTGCCGCTGATGCCAACATGAGCGATATCGGCGGTT
>Ga0208794_1000186_pt1 | contig 51970 bp, 48 predicted proteins | sample 32_taG_FD_184106 | JGI IMG/M metagenome (GOLD analysis project Ga0208794, IMG submission 184106) | Marine viral communities from the Gulf of Mexico - 32_GoM_OMZ_CsCl metaG (SPAdes) (version 2) | ecosystem: Environmental > Aquatic > Marine > Oceanic | place: Atlantic Ocean: Gulf of Mexico... | reverse complement strand
TGGTGTTCACCGTGAAAGCCGATCATCTCGTAGTACATTCCCTGTCTCCAATTTACGGGCCCTCGAGGGCCTGGCATGCGTCCCGCGGGCGCGGGGCATGGCTTGCCGGCACAACCATTGCACGCCTAGGCAGGTTCCCGCGCGGTGCCGATCCATGGCCTGCCGTCGCGGCAGGCTCCCTTCTGTTTGTCTGCCAAGTTGCGTCGCTTGACAAGCGCGACCCGCCGACCTCAGCCGGGTGTGAACCCCGAATGGGTGTTGAGCAGGAATTGCGCGACGATCGGCGCGCAGGCGGCGCCGAGCGCACGTGCGTTGCCCCCGACCGCACCAGCCTCGATCTCCGGCACGATCAGCCCGCGCAGGTCAACCCGGCCCAGCGCAGCGCGCACTCGCTCCACGAGGGCCGCGCGCACGGTTTCGGGAAAGCCGCCATCGATCAGCACCGCCTCGAAATCGATCACTGCGCAAACCGTCGCAGCCGCGCGCGCGAGCTCCTCTGCAACCTCGTCGAGCCATGGCTCGAGCACCTCTTCCATGCCCGACCAATCCTGTGGCAGCGCCCAGAGTTGGGCCGGGTCGTGACCTGCGGCGACGAGCCGCCGCTCAAGCAGATGCAGCGACGCGGTATCGATGAGCTGCGCCGGGCGGCCCTGCGCGTCGCGGGTCGGCAGCGAGCCCATCGCCCCCGCATTGCCATGCGGCCCCTCGAGCACGGTATGGTTGAGCACTACCCCGCCCCCGATGAAGGAGCCGATGAAGAGATAGGCGTAATCACGAAACTCGCGCCCCCGGCCGAATATGTGCTCGGCGCGGCAGGCGGCGGTGGCATCGTTCTCGACCCAGACCGGCAGCGGCGAGAAGCGCGCGATTTCCGCCTGGAAGTCGAACTCGCGCCAGCCGTCGAGCGCGGCGGGCGGCGCGCCGATGGTTTCGGGCCAGATCCACAATTCATGCGGACGCGCCACGCCGATGCCGGCGATCCGGTCGCGGAGCCTCGGCCGCAGCCGACCTGCCAACTCGGCCACCCCATGTTCTAGGAAGCCCAGCACGCGGGCTGGATCGGGATAGCCATAGGTGTCCTGAAGCCCGCCCCGCACCTGTCCGTGCAGATCGACGAGCAGCAGATCGGCGCTACGCCGACCGATCTTGAGGCCGATCGAAAACGCCCCGTCCGGGTCGAGCCCCACCGGCACGCGCGGCTTGCCGACGCGGCCGCGCTGCGGCGCGCCGCGCGTGATCATCCCGTCCTCGTCGAGACGGCGCAGGATCACCGACACGGTTTGCGGCGACAGGCCCGAATGCCGAGCGAGATCGCTGCCGGGCATGGGGCCATGTCGCTGCATCAAACTGAGCAGCAGCCTTTCGTTGTGGTCGCGCAATCCGCGCTGGTTCGCGCCGCCCGCAAGGCTGCGCACCTCGGATTTGTCCATCCGATCTCCTCCCCTGCTGATCATGGGAGCCGTTCGATTAATAAATCAACTTAATTTATTTATTGACCGGTCTCGGGAAACGGGACTAACGTTTGGTCAACCCCGGCGTTGAGGAACGCCGGAGGTCATCTGGGAGGATACACCATGAAACGATTTCTCGCGGGAACCGCGCTCGCCCTCGTTTCGGCCGGCGCCGCGCAGGCCGAAAGCCACATGCAGGATGTCTCGGCCTGCCTGATCACCAAGACCGACACCAACCCGTTCTTCGTGAAGATGCGCGAGGGCGCGCAGCAGGCCGCCGACGAACTCGGCATCACCCTGAACAGCTATGCCGGCACCATCGACGGTGACCACGAAGCGCAGGTCGACGCGATCGAAACCTGCATCGCCAACGGCGCCTCCGGCATTCTGATCACGCCGTCAGATACTTCGGCGATCGTCAGTTCGGTACAGCAAGCGCGCGATGCCGGTCTTCTGGTGATCGCGCTCGACACGCCGCTCGACCCGATCGACGCCGCCGACGCGACCTTCGCCACCGACAACTTCCTTGCGGGCGAACTGATCGGCAAATGGGCCGCCGCCAAGCTCGGCGAAGAGGCGGCCAACGCCAAGATCGCGATGCTCGACCTCGGCGTCAGCCAGCCTTCGGTCGACGTGCTGCGCGATCAGGGCTTCCTGACCGGTTTCGGCATCGACACCAAGGACCCGAACAAGTGGGGCGACGAGGACGACCCGCGCATCGTCGGCAACGACGTGACGGCCGGCAACGAGGAAGGCGGCCGCACGGCGATGGAGAACCTGCTCGCCAAGGACCCCGAGATCAACGTCGTCTACACCATCAACGAGCCCGCCGCCGCCGGTGCCTACGAGGCGCTCAAGGCGATCGGCCGCGAGAACGACGTGCTGATCGTCTCGGTCGATGGCGGCTGCCCCGGTGTCCAGAACGTGGCCGACGGCGTCATCGGCGCCACCTCGCAGCAATACCCGCTCGAGATGGCCCGGCTCGGCGTCGAGGCGATCGCGCAATACGCCGAGGACGGCACCCTGCCCGAGAACACCGAGGGCAAGGACTTCTACGACACCGGCGTGAAGCTGGTGACCGACGAGCCCGTCGATGGCGTCGAGTCGATTTCGGTCGAGGAAGGCCAGGAGCTTTGCTGGGGCTAAGCCCCGCCGGGATCATTCCATCCTGCGCGTCTTCGGGCGGCGCAGGAAGTCCCTGACGGGGCGGGCCCCGCGCCCGCCCCGATGACGAGGGGCCGCGCGAAGGGGCGCGCCCTGCCACACGCCACGGGAGGGGCGCGCCATGACAGATAGCGATCACTACGAAACCTCGGTGCGCGAGAAACGCGCCGAGACGGTAGCAGAGTTTCAGGATCACCGCAGAAGTCCGCTGCACCGCATTCAGCACGCGCTGCACGTCACGCCCGCCTTGGTGCCGCTGATCGTGCTGCTGGTCTCGATCATCGTCTTCGGCCTGCTGCTGGGCTCGCGCTTCTTCTCGCCCTTCGCTCTGACGCTGATCCTCCAGCAGGTGCAGATCGTCGGCATCGTCGCCGCCGCGCAGAGCCTCGTCATCCTGACCGCCGGGATCGACCTCTCGGTCGGCGCGATCATGGTGCTTTCCTCGGTCGTGATGGGTCAGTTCACCTTCCGATACGGCATCCCCGCCCCCGTCGCCGTCGCCTGCGGCCTTGCCGTTGGCACCGCCTGCGGCTTCGTCAATGGCTGGCTCGTTTCGGTGATGCGGCTGCCGCCCTTCATCGTGACGCTGGGCAGTTGGCAGATCTTCCTCGCCACCAACTACCTCTATTCCGCCAACGAGACGATCCGCGCGCAGGAAATCGAGGCCGAGGCACCAATCTTGCAGTTTTTCGGCGCCAAGTTCCAGATCGGCGGCGCGGTGTTCACGGTGGGTGTGGTGTTCATGATCGCGTTGATCCTCGTGCTGGGCTGGGTGCTGCGCCACACCGCCTGGGGACGGCACGTCTATGCGGTGGGCGACGACGCCGAAGCCGCGCAGCTGTCGGGCGTCAACGTCAAACGCACCCTCGTCTCGGTCTACATGCTGTCGGGGCTCATCTGTGCCTTCGCCGGCTGGGCGCTGATCGGTCGGATCGGCTCGGTCTCGCCCACCTCTGGCTACGACGCCAACATCGAGAGCATCACCGCCGTGGTGATCGGGGGCATCTCGCTCTTCGGCGGGCGCGGTTCGATCATGGGCTCGCTGTTCGGCGCGCTGATCGTGGGCGTGTTCTCGCTCGGGCTGCGACTGCTCGGGGCCGACGCGCAGTGGACCTATTTCTTCATCGGCGTGCTGATCATCGCCGCCGTGGCCGTGGACCAGTGGATCAGGAAGGTGTCGGCATGACCCAGCAAACCCGCAAACCCATCCTCACGGGCCGCAACCTCGTCAAGCGCTACGGCAAGGTGGTCGCCCTCGATCACTGCGATTTCGACCTCTACCCGGGCGAGATCCTCGCGGTGATCGGCGACAACGGCGCGGGCAAGTCAACGCTGATCAAGGCGCTCTCGGGCGCGGTAACGCCCGACGACGGCGAGGTCTCGCTCGAGGGGCGGCAAGTGCATTTCCACTCGCCCAACGACGCCCGTCATGCCGGCATCGAAACGGTGTACCAGCAGCTCGCCATGTCGCCCGCTTTGTCGATCGCCGACAACATGTTCATGGGGCGCGAACTGCGCAAACCGGGCTTCCGGGGCAAGTGGCTCCGTCAGCTCGACCGCCCCGCGATGGAGCAGTTCGCCCGCCAGAAGCTGAACGACCTCGGGCTGATGACGATCCAGAACATCAACCAGGCGGTAGAGACGCTGTCGGGTGGGCAGCGCCAAGGCGTGGCGGTCGCCCGTGCCGCGGCCTTCGGCTCCAAGGTGATCATCCTCGACGAGCCAACCGCCGCGCTCGGGGTGAAGGAAAGCCGCCGCGTGCTCGAACTCATCCTGGACGTGAAATCGCGCGGCATCCCGATCATCCTGATCAGCCACAACATGCCGCATGTCTTCGAGGTCGCCGATCGGATCCACGTGCACCGTCTCGGCAAGAGGCTTTGCGTCATCGACCCCAAGAATCATTCGATGTCGGACGCGGTTGCCTATATGACGGGGGCGAAGGAACCCGAAGACGAGTTCGAGGCCGCATGACGGCCGACCAGGACCGAGAGGCGCGCTTGCTCGACGTGACATCGCACATCAACGCGCTGGCGGAACGGGTCCACGAACTGGCCGAGCGCAAGCCCCGGGTGATCGTCGGCATCGCCGGCGCGCCCGGCAGCGGCAAGTCGACCCTGGCCGCCGAACTGGCCCGTCGGCTGGAGCGGCAAAAGCTTTCGGCTCGGCTGGTGCCGATGGACGGTTTTCACCTCGACAACGCCGTGCTCGACCGGCGCGGCCTGCGCAACCGGAAGGGCGCGCCCGAGACCTTCGACGCGCGTGGCTTCGTGCTGCTGGTCAAGCGGCTCGCGCGCGGCGAGGAGGTCGTGGCGCCCGTCTTCGACCGGACGCGGGACATCGCCATCGCCGGCGCGCAGCTGGTGGAGGCCGAGGCCAGGGTGGTGATCGTCGAAGGCAACTACCTGCTGTTCGATGAAGCGCCCTGGTCCGAACTGGCCCGGATCTGGGACATCTCGGCGCTGCTCGACGTGCCGCTTCCCGAGTTGCGCGCGCGACTCATCGCTCGCTGGCTCGGCCATGGGTTGAGCCGTGCGGCGGCGACGCAGCGGGCGATGCACAACGACGTGCCCAACGCGCAGCGGGTGATCGAGCATGCCCTGCCCGCCGATCTGGTTTTGCGCCCCGCTTACGCTACGTCATCGGTGCAGCCTGCTGCGCGTCACGCGTCGGATTAGCGTAAACCAAAAAAACCTGCGAAATCCGTGTGTTCCAAAGCGACTTTGGGCGTTGCTGAGAGCTGATTCTGCCCTATGCTCACGAACCTGAGAGCCTCCGCGCCGGGCGCGCGGGCAGGACGACGAGGGACAGGGAGGCCCGTACTTATGGCACAAACTCATCGCAGACTTTCGCAGCGCTCCATGGCCTTCGTACTTGCCGGCGGCCGAGGTTCCCGGTTGCGGGAACTGACCGACCGCCGGGTGAAGCCGGCCGTCTATTTCGGCGGCAAGGCGCGGATCATCGACTTCGCGCTTTCCAACGCCATGAACTCCGGCATCCGCAAGATTGCGGTGGCGACGCAGTACAAGGCGCACAGCCTGATCCGCCATTGCCAGCGCGGCTGGACCTTCTTTCGCGCCGAGCGCAACGAGTTCCTCGACATCCTGCCCGCCTCGCAGCGGGTCTCGGAGAGCATGTGGTACCGTGGCACTGCCGATGCGGTGACGCAGAACATCGACATCGTCGACGGCTACGACGTCGATTACGTCGTGATCCTCGCGGGCGACCACATCTACAAGATGGATTACGAGATCATGCTGCAGCAGCACGTGGACTCGGGGGCCGACGTCACCGTGGGCTGCCTGACCGTGCCGCGCATGGAGGCCACCGCCTTCGGCGTCATGCATGTCGACGAAAACAGCCGCATCACCTCCTTCCTCGAAAAGCCCAAGGATCCGCCCGCGATCCCCGGCCAGCCGGACAAGGCGCTCGCCTCGATGGGGATCTATGTCTTCTCGTGGAAATTCCTGCGCGAGCTACTGGCGAAGGACGCCGAGGACGAGAATTCCAGCCACGATTTCGGCACCGACCTGATCCCCGACATCGTCAAGAACGGCAAGGCGATGGCGCATCGCTTCGACGATTCCTGCGTGCGTCCGGAGGGGCGCGAGGCCTATTGGCGCGACGTCGGCACGGTCGACGCCTTCTGGCAGGCCAATATCGACCTCACCAATTTCGACCCCGAACTTAACCTGTGGGACCGCGAATGGCCGATCTGGACCTATTCCGAAAGCGTGCCGCCCGCCAAGTTCATCCATGACGAGAAAGACCGGCGCGGCTCGGCCGTCTCCTCGATGGTGTCGGGCGGCTGTATCATTTCCGGCACCGAAGTGCGCAATTCGCTGCTCTTCACGCAGGTGCACACCAATTCCTACTCGGTGCTCGATCACACCGTGGTGCTGCCCTATGTCAACGTCGCGCGCCACGCGCGGTTGAAAAACGCGGTAATCGACGCGGGGGTGAAGATCCCCGAAGGGCTCGTGGTAGGCGAGGACCCGGAAGAAGACGCCAAGCACTTCCGCGTCTCCGAAGGCGGCGTGACGCTGATCACCCAGGCGATGCTCGACAAGCGGGCGGCCTCGCTCTGATGCGGGTGCTGTCGGTCGCCTCGGAATGCGCGCCGCTGGTCAAGACCGGTGGCCTTGCCGACGTGGCGGGCGCTCTGCCCGCCGCGCTGCGCCCCGAGGGCGTCGAGATGCGCACGCTGTTGCCGGGCTACCCGGCGGTGATGGCGGCACTGGGCCACGGCGCGGGGCAAGTGGCCGCGGAAGCCGACCTCTTCGGTGGTCCGGCCCGGCTGCTCGCCGGGCACGCGGCCGGGCTCGACCTGCTCGTGCTCGACGCGCCGCATCTCTTCGCCCGCGAGGGCTCGATCTATCTCGGGCCGGACGGGCAGGATTGGCCCGACAACCCCGAACGCTTTGCCGCGCTCAGCCTCATGGCGGCGCGGATCGGGGCCCGGGGTCTGACGATCGACGGCGCGGCATGGCGCCCCGAGCTGATCCACTGCCATGACTGGCAGGCCGGTTTCGTGCCTGACTATCTCGACCGCGAAGGCGGCGACTGCGCGACGGTGCTGACGATCCACAACATCGCGTTCCAAGGGCTGACGGGCCACCACATGATCGAGCGGCTCGGCCTGTCACGATCACGCTTCCATGCCGACGGCTTCGAATATTACGGCAAGCTCTCGGCGCTCAAGGCCGGGCTGATGCGCGCCGACCGGCTGACCACCGTGTCGCCCACCTATGCGGCCGAGCTGATGCGGCCCGAATTTGGCATGGGGCTCGACGGGGTAATGCGGGCTCGCCGGCGCGACCTGTCGGGCATCCTCAATGGCATCGACGAGACGGCCTGGAACCCCGCCACCGACCCGCATATCGCCGAAGGCTATCGTCATCCGGCTGGGAAGGCGCCCAATCGCGACGCGCTGCGCGCCGAGATGGGCCTGCCCGATGCCCCCGGGCCGCTCTGCTGCGTCGTGTCGCGGCTGACCGAGCAAAAGGGCCTCGACCTGCTGCTCGAGGCGCTGCCCGCGCTTCTGGATCGCGGCGGCCAGCTGGCGCTTCTGGGCTCGGGGGACCGGGCGCTGGAGGATGCATTCCGCGACGCCGCGCGGGAAGACAACGTGGCGGTACGGATCGGCTATGACGAGGCACTGTCGCACCGGCTGATCGCCGGCTCCGACGCGATCCTCGTACCCTCGCGCTTCGAGCCTTGCGGGCTGACCCAGCTCTACGGCCTGCGCTACGGCACCATTCCCGTGGTGGCGCTGACCGGGGGCCTCGCCGATACCGTGATCAACGCCTCTCCCGCCGCGCTCGACCGTGGCGTGGCGACCGGGTTGCAATTCCACCCGGTCGCCAAGGATCCCCTGGCCGTGGCGCTCGACCGGCTATGCGACCTTCATGCCGAGCCGGAAGTCTGGGCCCAGCTGCAGGCCAACGCGATGCGCCAGCCGGTCGGCTGGACCAGCTCGGCGAGGGCCTATGCGGCGCTCTACCGGGATGCTATCGCCGCGGCATGAACAGGAAGAACCGGATCAGCGCCGGCCGGCCCCACCCGCTCGGCGCAACCTATGACGGCGAAGGGGTCAACTTCGCCGTTTTCTCGCAAAACGCCACGCGCATGCAGCTCTGCCTGTTCGAGCGTCACGGCCGCGAGACCGCGCGGATCGATCTGCCCGAACGCGAAGGGCATGTCTGGCACGGCTACATCCCCGGACTGAAACCCGGCCAGCATTACGGCTTCCGCGCGCATGGCCCCTACCGCCCCGACGAGGGCCACCGCTTCAACCCCAACAAGCTACTGCTCGACCCGTATGGCAAGCAGATCAGCGGCCATCCGATCTGGCACGACGCGTTGCATGGCTACGACACCCGCTCCAAGCTGCAGGATCTGAGCTACGACACCCGCGACAGCGCGCCCTACATGACCCGCTCGGTGGTCTGCGACACCTCCAAGCTGCTGCCCGCGCGCCATCCCGACCGGCCTATGGCCGATACGGTGATCTACGAGGCGCATGTCGCAGGCCTCACCGCAGACCGGCCCGACATTGCCAGCCGGGGCCGGTTCCAGGGGCTGGCGTCGGACCGGATCATCGACCATCTCGGACGCCTCGGCATCACCGCGATCGAACTTCTCCCGGTGCATGCCTTCGTCAATGACCGCTTCCTCGTGGAAAAGGGCCTTTCGAACTACTGGGGGTACCAGTCGATCGGCTTCTTCGCGCCGGAGCCGCGCTACCTCGCCTCCCACGATATCGCCGAGTTCCGGGCCATGGTGGACCGGTTCCACTCCGCCGGGATCGAGGTGCTGCTCGACGTGGTCTACAACCACACCGGCGAGGGCAACCAGCTCGGCCCGACGCTGTGCTTCCGCGGCCTCGACAACGCCAGTTACTACCGGCTGGCGGAGAACCGGCGCTACCACATCGACGACACCGGCACCGGCAACACCCTCAATATCGAGCATCCGATGGTGCTGCGCATGGTGATGGACAGCCTGCGCTACTGGGTCGAGGTGATGGGCGTGGACGGCTTTCGCTTCGACCTGTGCACGACGCTGGGCCGTCGGCGCGATGGCTTCGACCGCAACGCCCCGTTCTTCCAGGCCCTGCGTCAGGACCCGGTGCTGGGCCGGGTCAAGCTGATCGCGGAGCCTTGGGACATCGGGCCGGGCGGCTACCAGCTCGGCGCCTACCCGCCGCCTTTCTCGGAGTGGAACGACAAGTTCCGCGACGAGGTGCGGGATTTCTGGCGCGGCAGCCCCGACATGATCGGCAAGCTGGCCAGCCGGCTTTCGGGATCGGCCCAGCAATTCGACCACGACAACCGGCCCGCGACCGCCTCGATCAATTTCCTGACCGCGCATGACGGCTTCACGCTGATGGACCTGGTGTCCTACAACGAGAAGCACAACGAGGCCAATGGAGAGGACAACCGCGACGGCCATTCCGCCAACCACAGCGACAACATGGGCGTCGAGGGACCGACCGACGACGTGTCGATCAACGCCGCCCGCGCCCGGCGGCGTCGCAACATGCTGGCGACGCTGATGATCAGCCAGGGCACGCCGATGCTGCTTGCCGGCGACGAGCTGGGCAACAGCCAGCAGGGCAACAACAACGCCTATTGCCAGAACAACGAGATCGGTTGGGTCAACTGGTCGGGCAACGACCCGGACTTCCTCGCCTTCGTGCGCAAGCTGGTGGCGTTCCGACGCGCCCACCCGATCCTGCGGCAGAAGCGTTTCCTGCACGCCCGCAGCCGCAAGATCGACAACCGCACCGATTTGTTTTGGCGCCGCGCCGACGGCCGACCGATGACCGACGCCGATTGGCAGGACCCCGAGCGGCGATTACTGGCCTGCGAGATGCGCACCGCGTCGGGAACGCCCGACTACGCGGCGTTGGAATACGCGCTGTTCATCGTCATCAACAATGGCGGCCCCTGCCCGGTCGCCTTGCCCGCCCCGCCCGAGGGCTATCAATGGGTGCGCCATATCGACAGCGCCCGGCCCATGGCCGATCCGCGCCCGCACGGGCTGCGCACCCGCATCCGCGGCCGCTCCGTGGTGGTGATGGTGCTCGAACCCGCAGAGACCGCCCAGACACCCGCAAGCCGAGGAGACTGACATGAAACCGATCACGGTCGATACCAAGCCGATCCAGGGCCAGAAGCCCGGCACCAGCGGCCTGCGCAAGAAGACGCGCGTCTTCATGGGCCCGCATTTTCTCGAGAACTACGTGCAGTCGATCTTCGACGGCATCGGCGGGGTTGAGGGCAAGACCCTGGTTCTCGGTGGCGACGGGCGCTACTTCAACGACCGCGCGGCGCAGGTGATCCTGCGCATGGCTGCCGCGAATGGCGCCGCCAAGGTCATCGTCGGTCAGGACGCGGTCCTGTCGACGCCCGCCGCCTCGCACCTGATCCGCAAGCGCGGCACCGATGGCGGGCTGATCCTCTCGGCCAGCCACAATCCCGGCGGCGAGGACGAGGATTTCGGGTTGAAGTTCAACGCTGCCAATGGCGGTCCCGCCCCCGAGAGCATCACCGACAAGATCCACGCCGCGACCCAGGGGCTGACCCGCTACCGGATCGTCGAGGCGCAGGACGTCGATCTCGCCTCCCCCGGTACGACCAGCCTTGGCGACATGCAGATCGAGGTGGTCGACCCGGTGGCCGATTACGCGATGCTGATGGAGGAGATCTTCGACTTCGACGCGATCCGCGAATTGCTCGCCTCGGGCTTCCGTGTCCGGTTCGACGCGATGCACGCGGTGACCGGCCCCTATGCGGTCGAAATCCTCGAAAACCGGCTCGGCGCGGCCGCGGGATCGGTGGTCAACGGCACGCCGTCGCCTGATTTCGGCGGCGGTCACCCAGATCCGAACCCGATCTGGGCCAAGGATCTGGTCGATGCGATGATGGGCGACGACGCGCCCGATTTCGGCGCCGCCTCGGATGGTGACGGCGATCGCAACATGATCATGGGGCGCGGCGTCTACGTCACCCCCTCCGACAGCCTCGCGCTGCTCGCGGCCCATGCCCATCTCGCACCGGCCTATAGCGGCGGCCTCAAGGGCGTGGCCCGTTCCATGCCCACCTCGGCCGCCGTGGACCGCGTCGCCGAGAAGAAGGGCATCGCCTGCTACGAGACGCCGACCGGCTGGAAGTTCTTTGGCAACCTGCTCGATGCCGGGAAGGCGACGCTCTGCGGCGAAGAAAGCGCCGGCACCGGCTCGGACCACGTGCGCGAGAAGGACGGGCTCTGGGCGGTGCTCCTTTGGCTCAACATCCTCGCTGCGACGAAGAAGAGCGTGAAGGACCTGCTGGCCGAGCATTACGCCGAATACGGGCGCAACTACTACTCGCGTCACGACTACGAGGATGTGGAGACCGACAAGGCCAACGCGCTGATAGACCAGCTGCGCGGCAAGCTGGGCAGCCTGCCCGGCCAGAGCTTCGGCGGACTGACGGTGAAGACCGCCGACGAGTTCTCCTATGACGATCCGGTCGATGGCAGCCGTGCCACGGCGCAGGGTCTGCGCATCGGCTTCGAGGATGGCGACCGGGTCGTGTTCCGGCTCTCGGGCACCGGCACGGTGGGCGCGACGCTGCGCGTCTATCTCGAAGCGCTGGAGACCGATCCCGCCAAATGCGACCGCGACCCGCAGGACGCGTTGGCGCCGATCATTGCCGCCGCCGACGAGATCGCGGGCATCAAGGCCCATACCGGCCGCGACGCGCCCAACGTCATCACCTGACGCACCCAGCCCCGCCGTCCCAGACGGCGGGGCCTCGGCCTCACAGCCAGCCCTTGGCCTTGAACCAGATCCAGGTTCCCACAGCCGAGGCCACCATCGCGCTCAGCGCGATGAAATAGGCATAGGGCTCGTCCAGCTCGGGCATGTGGGCAAAGTTCATCCCGTAGATCGAGGCGATAAGCGTCGGCGGCAGGAACAGCGCCGCGACGACCGAGAGCGTGCGCACCACGGCGTTCTCATCGAGATTGATCATGCCCAGCGTGGCGTCCGTCGCCAGCGCCACGCGGCTGTTGAGAAAATCCAGATGCACCTCTAGCGCGTTGATGTCGCGCATCTGCGCCTTGGCGAGCGTGGCGATCTGCGGATCGCGGCTCTTCATGGTGCCGTTCCAGACGATGAAGGTCGACAGCATCCGCTCCATGGTGAACAGCGCCAGTCGCACCTTGGCGGTCAATTCGCCCTGCTGGCCGATATCGCGCAAGGCCAGCCGCAGCCCCTCCACGTCGTTGGCCTCCTCGCCATAGACTTCGCTCGCCACGCGGTCGAGCACCCGGCCCGTCGCCTCCAAAAGGTCAGCCTGCCGGGCGATGATCTCCTCGACCAGCCCGAGGAAGACCCGCACCGGGCTGCCGATGCCGGCGCTCGACCGCTCGGCCCGGGTGCCGAAAGTCTCGAAGGGGCGCGGCGTGTGATGGCGCACCGTGATCAGTCGCTCGGGCGTCAGAAGGAAGGTCACCGGGCCAGAGAACTGCCGCCTTTCGGCGTCTCGCCCGGGCAGCATCACCGTCATCACCTGGCAGTCGCCCTCGCGATGCAGGCGGTTGGAGATCTCGATCTCCTCCATGTCTTCGAGGGTCGGAACCGACAGCCCCAGCGCCTCGACCCGCGCGGTCTCCTCGGCATCGGGCTCGAGCAGGTCGATCCAGATCGCCTTCGCAAGATCGCCCTCGGCCTCGAGCGGCGCGAGACCGGGGGCATCGGGTCGGTAGGCAGCCAGCATCGCGTCTCTCCTGTTTCATGCGTCGCATGAGGGAGATAGCGCCACCTCGTCCCGGTCCAGCCCGGCTCAGCGGTCGCGGTCGGTGTCGTCCTCAGGGAGGCGGAAATCGAAGAAGAACTGCCAGCCGATCCAGAGCGCCGCGACGCCGAACAGCAGCGCCCATCCCGGCGCGCCGCGCCACAGCTCCAGCAGCGCCCAGCCCAGCACGAGGCCGAACACCAGCACCCGCCGCCAAAGCGGGATGAAGATCGGACTGCGCACGTCGAAGAATCTCATCTGGCGGCCTCCGTTGGCATTGCCGTGGCCCCTTCGGGCCCCGACATCGTCCGCGCGATCATGCCCGAGAGAGCGGAACGAAGCACGGGGTTTCGTTCCGCTTGGGAAGTTTACGTCAGCGTAGGCCGGACTTGGCTATCAGTTCGGCCAGCTCGGTCATCGCCTTGGCGCGCGCGGCCGCGAGGCCGGCCGCACCGGGGGCCTCGGGGATCGGCACGGCGATGGCAAAGGTCTCTGCCTTGTCACGGCCGAGCGCGTCGCGCGTCGCCACGAAATATTGCCCCGCCACCCGGAAGCGGCCCTGCGCGTCGGCCAGGAACTCCTCGACGCGGACCTCGACCCGCGCCTCGGCGAAATCGTCGAAGGGCCACGGTTCGGGCGCCACCCGTGCGCCCGTCGACAGTCCGAGGGCGCGCGACAGTTCCAGCGTCGCGGCGCGGGCCGGATCGTCGGCCCAGAGCAGCTTGTCGGCGGTGGTGATCACCCCTTCGGGCGTCTCGACGAAGATCTCCTCGAGCGCCGCATAGGTCGGCAGCGTGATCTCGCGCACTTCGACCGAGGCGAAGGCGATCGAAACCTTCTCGGTCGGGGCGATCTGCGGCACCGCGTAGCGCAGTTCCGGCCCGCCGCAGGCGGCCAGCAGAGCGAGGAGCGCCAAGGCGGCGAACGGACGGTTCTTCATGGTCTAGCGTCCTGTCAGAAGCGAATTGGGGCGGCGTTCGATGGCCCGGGCAAGCGAGCCCACGGCCTCGGCGGCCTGAGACACCTCGCGCAGGGCCGCGCGCAGGTCGCGCAGCGCCGGTTCGGTGCTGTCGCCGATCGTTGCCACCGTGCCGTTCGAGGTCACCAGCAGCGCCTCGGCGCGGCTGACCAGCGAGGGCAGCGTGCGGGCGGCCTCGGCCAGACGGTCGGCGGCGTTGGCGGCCGAAGCGAATGTGGCGTTGGCGTTCTCGACCACGCCGCCCTCGCTGATCTGCGCGAGGATGACCCGCAGCTCGCCGAGCGCACCGTTCAGCTCACCCGGCAGCGCACGCACCGAGTCCTGCTTGATCAGCCGGTCGGCGCTGTTGAGCAGGCTGTTGGCCTCGGCCACCAGCACCTCGAGCGGCAGATCGGCGGCCTTGCCCGCCACCGCGTTCAGGCTGTCGATCAGCTGCGGCGCGCCCGACAGTGAGCGGTCGAGGCTATCGGCCGCGCGTGCGGCGCTGTCGATCGCCGCCACGAGGCTTTCGCCGCCGCCGCCCGCGTTGACTTCGGCCAGCAGGGTACGCGCTTCGGTGACCCCCAACTCGAGCTCGCCCGCGAGCGTGCCGAGCTGGCCGGGCAGCGCCCGCGCTGCCTCGGTGCCGATCAGCGCCCGTGCGTCCTGCGCGAGGCCCGAGACCCGGTCGAGCAGCGTGTCGACCGGCAGCTCCTGGGCCATCGCGGCCACGGCGTCGATCCGTTCGATCAGCTGCGGCACGCCCTCGAGCGAAGCGTCGAGCCGCGACGCCGCCTGCCCTGCCGCGTCGACGGTCTCCAGCAGGCGCGTCACGCCCTGCTCCTCATTGAGCGTGGCGATCAGGGTCCGCGCCTCGGCAGTGCCGGTCTCGAGCTCGGCTAGCAGCGCGTTGACCCGGCCCGGCAGGGCGCGGGCGTCGTCCGTGTCGATCAGGCCGCGCGCGGCGCCGGCGAGATCGCCGACCTCGGTGAGCAGCGTCTCGAGCGGCAATTCGTTGGCGGTGGCCGCCAGCGTGTCGAGCCGCGAGACCAGCTGCGGAACGCCGGCCAGCGACTCGTCGAGCGTCGTCACCGCAGCGCGGGCTGCGTCGACCGTCTCCAACAGCCGCGTGACGGCCTGCTGTTCGTTCAGCCCGGCGATCAGCGTCCGTGCCTCGGCGGTGCCGCCCTCAAGCTCGGCGAGGAGCGTGTTGACACGCCCCGGCAGGGCCTGCGTCTCCTCGGCACCGATGAGGCCACGTGCCTCCTCGGCCAGACCCGACACCTCGGTCAGCAGGGTCTCGAGCGGCAGCTCGGCGGCCGTCTCGGCCACGCGGTTGAGATTATCGATCAGCTCCGGCACGCCGTCGAGCGCGGTGTCGAGATCGGCGGTCACCGCCGTGGCCCCGTCGACCGCCGCCAGAATGCGCGTCACGGCCTCGGCCGTGCGCACGTCGTCGAGGATCGCGCGGACATCGGAGACGGCAAGCTCGATCTCGCTCATCACCACGCCGATCTGCTCCGGCACGGCCTGCACCTCATCGGAGCCGACGAAGCCGCGGATATCGCCGAGCAGCGCGCGAATGTCGCTCGGGGTCTGCTGCAGGTCCTCGGAGCCGATCAGCCGGGCCGAATTCTCGAGGAAGCTCGTGGCCGAGGCCAGCAGTTCCTCGATCGGCAGGTTGTTGATCCGGTCGAGCGTGCCCTGCGCCGTGGCCTGCACGTCGGAGATCTCGCTCTCGGTCACCGGGATCGCCGGATAGGGCAGAGCGTTGACGTTCAGCACGGCCTGCTCGGTGGCCGGCACGTCGATCAGCTGCACCTTGAGGCCGCCGGTCAGGATCGAGCCGGTGACGAGCCGCGCGCGCAAGCCGTCGGCCACCTCGTCGACGAAATACTGAAGCGCCTCCTCGACACCACCATCATCGGCCATGCCGAGCCTCGACGGCAGGATGGTCAGCACGGTCTGGAGCCTGACGCCGCGATCGCCGAAGCGCTCCTCGTCGACGAGGCCGTTGAGACCGGACACCGAGCCGATGCGCACGCCGTCGAGTTCGACCGGCGCGCCGACCGCGAGCCCAGAGACGTTGCCGTCGAACACGGCCACAAGGTTGAGCGAGGGGCCGTCCGGGGTGTTGAACACCGAGTTGCGGGCGGTTTCCTCGGCGTCGTAGACCTCGAAGGTCTGGCCGCTCTGGGCCAGCGTCGCGCCCGATACGAAGGTATCGAAGGCAAGCCCGCCCGCGAGCAGCGCCGCGACGCTGTCAAAATCGATCTCGGCCCCACCGGTGCCGATCTTGACCGAGAAGCCGGAGGTGTCCCAGAACCGCGTCGTCTCGGTGACGAGGTTGTCATAGGGCGCGTAGATCACCGCAGGCGCCTCGACGTAGAAGCCGTCGGCGGACACGCCGGCCTGACCGATGCGTCCCGCCTCCACGCCCTTGTAGAGGATCGGGCTGTTGCCGGAGAGGACACCCTCGGTCGCGCGAAGCGTGATCTCGATACCATCGCGGTCGGGGCCAAGCAGCGGTGCGCGCTCAAGCCCGGCAAAGCTGCGTCCGGCCTTGCCGGCCTGACCGTCCCATTGGCCGCGGATATAGACCCCCGACAGCACCGTATCGAGGCCCGACACGCCCTCGGTCGAGACCTCGGGACGGACGATCCAGAAATCGGCGCCGTCATCGATATAGGGGGCGATGTCCTTGTCGACCCGGATCGAGATCGCCACCTGGTCGAGGCCTTCGGTGAAGCTCACCTGCTCGACGATTCCGACCGCCACATCACGGAAGCGCAGCTCGGTCTCGCCGGCCAGCACGCCGCCGGCCTCGTCGAACTGCACCTTGATCAGCGGCCCCTGCTCGCTCCACTGCTTCCAGCCGATGCCCAGTGCCACCGCCAGCGCGCCGAGCGGCACCAGCCAGACGACCGAGACACGGCTGCGCAGCGGCCGCCGTTCGCCCTCGACGGGCACGTCGGGTATCTCGCCGCTCACGCGCGCTCGTCCGAGGCGGAATCATCCGCCGCGCGATCCCAGATCAGGCGCGGGTCGAAGGCTTGGGCGGAGAGCATCGTGAAGATCACCGAGAGTGCGAAAGCGAGCGCCGCCGGGCCCGGCTTGATCGAGGCGGCCAGATTCAACTGCACCAGTGCCGTCAGGATCGCAACCACGAAGACGTCGATCATCGACCAGCGCCCTATATACTCCACGATTTCATAGAGCCTGTGGCGCGATTGCGGCGGCGTGCGCGAGCCGCGCCGCACCGAGGTGGCGAGCCAGGCGATGGCCGCGAACTTGCCGATCGGGATCGCCACCGAGGCGATCAGGATGATGATCGCCACGAAGGGCGCGCCCTGTTTCGCCAGTTCGATCGCGCCGCCGACGATGGTGTCTTCGGAGACCTGGAACAGCACCTGGGTGCGCAGCATCGGGTAGAGGTTCGCCGGAAAATAGCACAGCAGCCCCGCCGCCCACCATGCCCAGACCCGGCTCAGGCTATGGGTGTCGCGCGACACCAGCGTCTTGCCGCAGCGGCCGCAGCGTTTGGTTCCCATCGGCCAGACACGGGTGCAGCGCGTGCAGGCGACGAGACCCGCCTCGCGGGCGGTGGTCATGGGGGTGGCGGCGCCGCTCATGCCGGGGCCTTCGCGCGACGCGCGCCATAGCCATGCTCCAGCGACTCCCAGACCGACCAGCGGCACATCCAGCGGTCGTGGATCACCGTCAGGAAGACGAGCGCGGCGAACATCCAGAAGGCCGGGCCGAAGCTCAGATGCGCAAGGTCGGCGACCTTGACCAGCGCGACGGCGCAGCCGAGAGCGAAGATCTCGGCCATCGACCATGGCCGCAGCGCCTCGGCCAGCGCAAAGAGGCGAAGTGCTCCCGGCGGCGCGGGCCGATCGAAGACCAGCGGGCCGAGCACGTAGATGGTCAGGATCGCGCGCGCCATCGGCACCAGCACGATCAGTGCCGTCACCGCGATGGACAACAGAAGCAGTGGCCCGCCGGTGAAGCTCAACGCGGCGTCGAGCAGCGTCGCCTCGTTGACGAAGCCCTGCCTGCTGATCTTCAGGAACGGAAACCACACCGCGCCGAGCACCAGGATCAGCGAGGTGGCGGAGAGCATGATGATGATCATGCCCGCGCGTTTTCTCGGGGCGATCAGCACGGTGTGGCAGCGCGCGCAAACCGCGCGTTCACCCTGCTCCGGCATCCGGGCACGGTAGATCGCGTCGCACTGCGGGCAGGCGATGAGATGCGCCGGATCGACGCGCGCGATGTCTGTGCTGTGCATGGGGTCCGCCCGTCAGATCACTTGGCCCGAATACTAAGGCCGCCTGAGGGGAAAGGCCACGGGCCGCGCACGACACCGCGCGCACGGCACCGTGACGGGGCACGGCTCAAAGCTCGGCCGACGCAGGTCCGAGAGAGATGGAAGGGAACGGGCGTCAGCCTCGCGCTTGCAACCGATCCCCAGCGACCTTCTCGAAACATGCGCTGCCGTCGTCCGCTCTCAGTCCCTCCGCCCGCCCCCCCCGGGCGTCGGCGTCACAACGGTGACCGTCTCACCCGGTCGCAACCGGGTCTGCGCGCAGGCGGCCAGCGTCTCCACGGAGTTGTCCAACCGCCCGACCTCGGTGCGGCCAACCTCGCCCGCGCCGCCACCGTCGAGGCCCTCCGGCGGGCGGTGCCGGTGCGAGGACAGGATCGACAGGTCCATCTCCTCGAGAAACCGCAGCCGTCGCGTCGTGCCGTCACCGCCCGGGAACGCGCCCTGCCCGCCCGAGCCTGGCCTGAGCGCGAAGCTCTCCAGCAGCACCGGGAACCGCGTTTCCAGCACCTCCGGATCAGTGAGCCGCGAATTGGTCATGTGGGTGTGGACGCCGGATGTCCCGGCAAAGCCGCGCCCGTCATTCAGCCGTCCCGCCGGGCTGCCAGAGCAGATCGTCTCGTAATACTGGTGCCGCTCATTGCCAAAGGTGAGGTTGTTCATCGTCCCCTGGGCATTGGCCAGCGCGCCCAGCGCCTGGAACAGCGCGTTGGTCACGTGCTGCGAGGTCTCGACATTGCCTGCGACCACCGCGCGCGGATAGGCGGGGCGCAGCATGGAGCCCTCGGGGATCACGATCTCGATCGGCCTGAGGCAGCCCGCGTTCATCGGGATCGGCTGCTCGCACATCACCCGGAAGACATAGAGCACGGCGGCACGGGCGACCGGTTCGGGCGCGTTGAAGTTGTTGTCGCGCGCCTCGGAGGTGCCGGTGAAGTCGACCCGTGCTCGCCGCGCCTCGCGATCCACGGTGATCCGTACCCGGATCACCTGGCCGGTGTCGGTCTCGTAGTCGCAGTCGCAATCCGACAACCGCTCGATCAGCCGCGCCACCTCTTCGGCGGCGTTGTCCTGCACGTGCCCCATATAGGCGCGCACCACGTCGAGGCCGAACTCGCCCACCATGCGCCGCAGCTCGGCCGCGCCACGCGCGTTGGCGGCGACCTGTGCCTTGAGGTCGGCGATGTTCTGGTCGGGGTTGCGGCAGGGGTAGCGATGCGCGGTGAGAAGCTCGCGCAAGGCCTCCTCACGAAACGCACCCCGGTTGACGAGGTGGAAGTTGTCGATCAGAACCCCTTCCTCGTCCACCGTCGTCGCCAGCGGCGTCATCGAGCCGGGCGCGGTCCCGCCGACATCGGCGTGGTGTCCCCGGCTCGCCGTCCAAAACAGGATCTCCGCCCCGGCCTCATCGAAGACCGGCGAGACGACGGTGATGTCCGGCAGATGAGTGCCTCCGTTATAAGGCGCATTCAGCGCAAAGACGTCGCCCGGCCGGATCGTCTCGTTCTGCCGGATGATCGCCTCGACCGAACGATCCATGCTGCCCAGATGCACCGGCATGTGCGGCGCGTTGGCCACCAGCGCGCCGTCGCGATCGAAGACCGCGCAGGAGAAGTCGAGCCGCTCCTTGATGTTGACCGACTGCGCGGTGTTCTGCAGCGCCACGCCCATCTGTTCCGCGATGTTCATGAACAGGTTGTTGAACACCTCAAGCAGGATCGGATCGGCCTCGGTTCCGGCCGCAAGCTGGCGCGGGGCGCGCTCGTGACGGGTGAGCAGGATGTCATCGCGCGCCGTCAGCCGCGCGGTCCATCCCGGCTCGACCACGATGGTCTGGTTCGGCTCGACGATCAGCGCGGGCCCGCGCATCTCGTGCCCCGGGGCGATATCGGCGCGGCGGTGCACCTGCGCCTCGTGCCAGGCGCCACCGGAATAGAAGCGCGCCGTCTCGCTCGTGCCTGCCTGCCCGCGCGCGGGCGCGTCACCGCCGGTCTCGGCCATCGCATGCGGCGGCTCCGTGCCCTCGACCTCGACCGCCTCGATCACCAGCTCCCGTCCCGGGCTGAGAAAGCCGAACTGCGCCTCATGGGCAGCTTCAAAGGCGGCGCGGGCGGCCGCCATATCGCCCGAATAGCTCACCTGAAGCGCGGTATCGGTTCCGGCATAGCGCAGGTGCAGCCGGGTCGCGTAGCTCTCCTGCGTCACGCCCTGCCCGGCCAGATCGCGGCGCACCTGATCGGTCAGATCCGCGATCACCGCGTCGAGCGCTGCGCGCGTCGCCTCTTCCATCGGCTGCACCAGCCCCTGCTGGCGGCTGGCCGAAACGGTGGCCAGCCCGATGCCGTAGGCCGAGAGCAGGCCCGAGAGCGGGTGCACCAGCACCGCCTCCATGCCCAGCGCGTCGGCGACGAGGCAGGCATGCTGCCCGCCCGCCCCGCCGAAGGAGTTGAGCAGGTAGCGCGTCACGTCGTGACCGCGCTGGACCGAAATCTTCTTGATCGCGTTGGCCATGTTCTCCACGGCGATCCTGACGAAGCCCTCTGCGGCCTCCTCCGGGCTGCGCTCGCCCGCGATCTCCGCGAAGGCCGCCCGCACCCCGTCACGATCGAGCGGCTGGTCCTGACCGGGCCCGAAGATCGCCGGAAAGAGACCGGGGTCGAGCTTGCCCAGCATGACATTGGCATCGGTCACGGTAAGCGGCCCGCCGCGCCGGTAGCACAAAGGCCCCGGATCGGCGCCCGCGCTGTCAGGCCCGACGCGGAAGCGGCCCGGCTCGGCATGCAGCACCGATCCTCCGCCTGCCGCGACCGTGTGGATGCGCATCATCGGCGCCCGGATCCGCACGCCCGCGACCTCGGTGTCGAAGGCGCGCTCGAAATCGCCGGCGCAGTGCGCCACGTCGGTGGAGGTCCCGCCCATGTCGAAACCGATCACCTTGTCCCAACCGGCGGCCCGGGCCGTCTCGACCATGCCGACCACGCCGCCCGCCGGTCCCGACAGGATCGCATCCTTGCCCTGGAACGCCTCGGCCGCGGTCATCCCGCCCGACGACATCATGAATTGCAGCGTCGGCCCCGCCTCACCCGGTGGCGTCGCGCTCAGCGCGCCGGAAACCCGCGCCACATAGCGGCGCAGGATCGGCGAAAGATAGGCATCGACCACCGTGGTGTCGCCCCGGCCGACGAGCTTCAGCAGCGGCGACACCTCATGGCTGACCGAGACCTGCCCGAAGCCCATGCCGCGCACCATTTCCGCCAGCGCCGCCTCGTGGGCGGGTGCGGTCCAGGCGTGCATCAGCACGATCGCGACGGCGTCGATACCATCGGCGCGCAGCCGCTCGAGTTCCGGACGCAGGGCTTCCGCGTCCATTGGCCGCTCGACGGCACCATCGGCCCGTACCCGCTCATCGACCTCGATCACGCGGCTGTAGAGCTGTTCGGGCAGTTCGATCTGCTTGGCAAAGATGTCCGGCCGGGCCTGATAGGCGATCCGGAGGGCATCTCGGAAGCCCCGGGTGATCAGCAGCGCCGTCCTGTCACCCTTGCGCTCCAGGAGCGCGTTGGTGGCGACGGTGGTGCCCATCTTGACCGTGCCGATCCGCGCCGGGTCGATCGCGCCGCCGAGCAGGCGCCGGATGCCCTCGATCGCCGCGTCCTCGTAAGCCTCGGGATTTTCGGACAGGAGCTTGAGCGGATGGAGCGCACCGTCGGGCGCCCGCCCCACCACATCGGTGAAGGTGCCGCCACGGTCGATCCAGAAATCCCACACGCTCATGCTCCGCCCCTCTCGCAATTCCCGCACAGGGGTGCGCAATCCTCCTCCAGTGGTCAAGCCGCTCCGAATCTCGCGCATTAGCTCAGGCACTGGGCAAATGCCCGAAGCTGTGGCAGTCTGCCCCCGGAGGAGATAAGGGCCGCGAACTGCATGGAGGATGGCATGGCGCGCGACTGGGACCTGATCATATTCGATTGCGACGGTGTACTGATCGACAGCGAGCTGCTAAGCGCCGAGGTGCTGATCGCTCTGCTGGCCACCGAAGGCGTCGAGATCGACTTCGACCACGTGCGCCGCAATTTTCTCGGCCGCAGCTTTCCCACCGTGGCCAAGCATATCCGCGAAGAGCTGGGTCATCCGCTCGCGCCGGAATTCGAAGCGCTCTACCGGTCCCGGCTGCTGGCGCGGTTCGAGACCGAACTGCGGCCGATGCCGGGGATCGCTCCGGCTCTGGCGCTGCTCGCCGCGCGCGGAATGCCGGTCTGTGTCGCGACCTCCTCCTCGCCTCAGCGTGCGGCGCGCTCGCTGGCCATCGCGGGCCTCGCGCCGGCGCTGCCGCATGTCTTCACCGCGAGCCAGGTCGAGCGCGGCAAGCCCGCCCCCGACCTGTTCCTGTTCGCCGCGGAGCGCATGGGTGCCGCCCCCGCCCGCTGCCTGGTGATCGAGGACAGCCTGCCGGGGCTGGAGGCTGCCGAGGCGGCCGGCATGACGGCGGTGCGCTTCATCGGCGGCGGCCACCTTGCCGGCGCCACCTTGCGCCACGACCCTGATGTGCCGCTCCTGCGCGACTGGGCAGAGCTGCCAGCCCTGCTCGACAGTCTGCCCGCCCAGGAGGCCGTATGAGCCAGTCTCGCTTTACCCCCGAGGCGACGCGCCTCGATGATGCCGCGCGCGCGGGCTGGCTCTACTACGTCGCCGGCAACACCCAAGACGAGATCGCCAGAAAGCTGGGCGTCTCGCGGCAGTCGGCGCAGCGGCTGGTGTCGCTCGCCGTCTCCGAGAAGCTGGTCAAGGTGCGCCTCGATCACCCGATCGCCCGCTGCATGGACCTGTCAGGCGCCCTCGCGGAGCGCTACAAGCTGAGGGTCAGCGAGGTCGTGCCTTCGGATCCCAATGCCCCGGAACTGCTGACCGGCATCGCCATCGCGGCCGCGGCCGAGCTGGAAAAGATGCTCAAGAGCCCCGACGAGAAGATCATCGCGCTGGGCACGGGACGCGCACTGCGCGCCTGTGTGGAGCAGTTGCCGCGCATGGATTGCCCGCAGCACCGGATCGTCAGCCGGCTGGGGAACATGATGTCGGACGGCTCGGCCACGCCCTACAACGCCGTGATCCGGATGGCCGAGCGGGTCGGCGCCAAGCACTACCCCTACCCGCTGCCGGTCGTGGCACGCGACGAGGCCGAGCTTCAGATCATGCATGGGCAGGAGCCGGTGCGGCATACGATGGAGCTGTGCGCGCGCGCCGATCTGACGCTTGTCGGCGTCGGACAGGTCGGCGCGACCGCGCCGCTGCATGTCGATGGCTTCATGGATGCGGCGGAAATGCAGATGCTCGTCGATCAGGGCGCCGCGGGCGAGATCACGAGCTGGGTCTATGATGCCGAAGGCCGGATCATGGACTGCGCCTTCAATGCCCGCGTCGCCTCGGCGCCCTTGCCGGTGCAGGGCGGCGGGCCGGTGATCGGCCTCGCCACCGGCCCGGCGAAGGCTCAGGCGATCGCCGCGGCGCTGCGCGGGCGGCTGATCGACGGGCTGATCACCGACGAGGTGACGGCCGGGCGGTTGCTCAAGGCCTGACCGCCCGACCCAGTTTCATCACTTGGCGTAGCGGTCGAGCGTGGCTGCGACGCCGTCGGACCACAGCGCGCGCAGCTGGCGCGCGAAGGCATCGGCGAAGGCCGGCCGCTCGCCCAGATCACCGAACACCGTCTCGTTCGACAGAAAGGCCGCAGGATCGTCCTTGGCGGCCAGCGCCCGGCGCTTGAGGTCCTCGGCATTGTCGTCATTGGGGGCGATCGCGTTGCCCTCTTCGTCGGTGCCGGCGCAGTAACGGCACCACAGCGCCACCTCGAGCGCGAGCCCATCCACGTTGGTGCCGGCGTCGAGCGCGTCGCGGATCACCGGCAGGACGAATTTGGGTTGCCGGTTCGAGCCGTCATGGCACAGCCGCGGGATGGTATCGCCGATCTCGGGGTTGGCGAAGCGCTCGGCCACCTTGCGGCGATAGGCCTCGAAATCGACGCCCTCGATCGGCGCCAGGGTCGGGATGATCTCGCGCGTCTCCAGCGCGGCGAGCCAGGCCACGATGCGCGGATCGGCCATGGCGTCGTGCACGAAGTGGTGCCCGAGCAGCGCCGAGGGATAGGCGATGGCGGCATGGCCGCCATTGAGAATGCGCAGCTTCATCAGCTCGTAGGGCGCGACATCCTCGACGAACTCCGCCCCGACCTTTTCGAGCGCCGGGCGCCCCTGCGGGAAGTTGTCCTCGAGCACCCACTGCCGGAACGGCTCGCAGACCACCGGCGCCGCGTCGGTCACGCCGAAGCGGTCGCGTACCAGCGCGCGTTCGCGGTCCGAGGTCGCCGGGGTGATGCAGTCGACCATCGTGTTCGGGAAGGCCACGTTCGACGCGACCCAGCTGGCGAAATCCGCGTCCGACAGCTTCGCCAGCCCGACGACGGTCTGCTTGGCGACATGGCCGTTCTCGGGGAGGTTGTCACAGGACATCACGGTGAACGGCGCGTCGCCAGCCGCGCGACGCTGCTTGAGCGCGGCGAGGATCATGCCGAAAGCCGTTTTCGGGCTGTCGGGGTTGGTGGCGTCGTGCTGGATATCGGGATGGTTCTCGTCGAAGCCGCCGCTGCGCGCATCGACGAACCAGCCGCCCTCGGTCACGGTGAGCGAAACGATGCGGATCGCCGGATCGCTCATCCGCTCGACCAGCGCGGCGGAGTCGATCTCGGTAAAGTCGATCATCGCACCGGTGACGCTGGCCGAAAGCCCCGCCGGGTCAAGCTCGACCACGGTGGTGAGCCAATCCTGCTTCTGCAGGGCGTCGCGCATCTTCGCGTCGCCGGGACGGACGCCTGCGCCGCAGATCGCCCAGTCATGGCCTTCACCGGTGGCGAAAAGCCGGTCGAGATAGACCGCCATATGGGCGCGGTGGAAGTTGCCCACGCCGATATGGACGATGCCCGCACTCAGCGTATTCCGGTCGTAGCCCGGCCCCTTCACGGCGTCGGGAAGGCGGCCCAATGCCGCGGCGTTGAGATCAATGGCCATTGTCAGCCTCCTGTAAAATTGGGGAAAGAGCCTCAGCTCATCCACTGGCCGCCATCGACGTTGTAGGTCTGCGACACGATGTAGTTGGCCTCGTCAGAGGCCAGGAAAACGGCCATGCCCGTCAGGTCGTCCGGCGTGGCGAAACGGCCCGCGGGCACGCCCGCGGCGACCTCTGCCTTCTTCTGGCCCGGCTGCTTGCCCTCGAGCTTGGCGAACATGGAATCGACATGCTCCCAATGCGCGCCATCGACGACGCCCGGTGCGATGGCGTTGACGTTGATGCCGTGCTTGATGAGGTTCAGCCCGGCCGACTGCGTCATCGAGATGACGGCGGCCTTGGTCGAGCAATAGACGAGCACGAGGGGCTCACCGCGACGTCCAGCCTGGCTCGCCATGTTGATGATCTTGCCGCCTTGGCCTTGAGCGATCATCTGCCGCGCCGCGGCCTGCATGGTGAACAGCGTGCCGGCGACATTGACGGCGTAGAGCTTGTCAAAGCTCTCGCGGGTGATGTCGACGGTCTCGGCAGCATCAAACAGCGCAGCGTTGTTGACGAGGATGTCGATCTTGCCCGCCCGCTCCACCACCGTGGCGATGGCGGCATCGATGCTGTCCTGACGGGTCACGTCGATCTCGACCGCGTAGGCGCCCCCGCCGATCTCGGCGGCTGCGCTCTGCGCCGCGCCGAGATTGATGTCCGCGATGGCGACCGTCGCGCCTTCGCGGACATAGGCCTCGGCGAAGGCGCGGCCCAGGCCGCGCCCCGCACCGGTGATCAGCGCCGATTTTCCGGCGAGACGGCTCATGCGATCCGCAGCCCCTGCCCGTCGAAGCGATGCAGCTTGTCGGCCTGCGGGGTCAGGAACACGGTGTCACCGTGATGGAGTCCCACTTCGCCACCAGCACGGATGGTGATGGTTTCCGCCAGGCCCGTGTCATGCACGTGGAAGAACGTGTCCGACCCCAGATGCTCGGCGACGCCGATCCGGCCCTTCCAGGTGCCTTCGCTCGGCGACACGTCGATGTGCTCCGGCCGCACGCCGATCGTCTCGGCGCTGTGCTTCTTGGCCTCGGCGCCGTCGATCAGGTTCATCTTGGGCGAACCGATGAAGCCGGCGACGAAGGTGTTGCGCGGGTTGCGGTAGAGCTCGAGCGGCGAGCCGACCTGCTCGATGTTGCCGGCGCGCAGCACCACGATCTTGTCGGCCATAGTCATCGCCTCGACCTGGTCGTGGGTGACGTAGATCATCGTGGTGTCGAGCTTCTTGTGCAGCTCGGAGATCTCCATCCGCATGCCGACCCGCAGCGCCGCGTCGAGGTTCGACAGCGGCTCGTCGAACAGGAAGGCCGCCGGTTCGCGGACGATGGCGCGGCCGATCGCGACCCGCTGGCGCTGGCCGCCCGAGAGCTGGCCGGGTCGCCGGTCGAGATAGTCGGTGAGGTTGAGCGCGCGCGCCGCGTTGTCGATGCGCCGCTTCTGCTCGTCCTCGGGCATGCCCGCCATCTTCATCGGGAAGGCGATGTTCTTGCGCACCGACATGTGCGGGTAGAGCGCGTAGCTCTGGAACACCATGGCCAGGCCGCGCTTGGCCGGCGGCAGGTCGGTGGCGGGCTTGCCGTCGATGCGGATCTCGCCGCCGGAGACGTCCTCGAGCCCGGCGATCAGCCGCAGCAGCGTGGACTTGCCGCAACCCGAGGGGCCGACGAAGACGACGAACTCACCGTCTTCGATGGTCAGGTCGAGCGGCGGGATGACCTCCACATCCCCGAATTTCTTGGTCACCTTGTCGAGCGTGATGCGTCCCATGGGTATATTCCTTATTTCACTGCGCCGAAGGTGAGCCCGCGGACGAGCTGCTTCTGGCTGAACCAGCCGAGGATGAGGATCGGCGCGATGGCCATGGTCGAGGCGGCCGAGAGCTTGGCGTAGAACAGGCCCTCGGGGCTCGAGTAGCTGGCGATGAAGGCGGTGAGCGGAGCGGCCTTGGCGGCCGTGAGGTTGAGCGTCCAGAACGCCTCGTTCCAGGCGAGGATGACGTTGAGGAGCAGCGTCGAGGCGATGCCCGGCACGGCCATCGGCGTCAGCACATGGATGATCTCGTCGCGCAGGGTGGCGCCGTCCATCCGGGCCGCTTCGAGGATCTCGCCCGGGATCTCCTTGAAGTAGGTGTAGAGCATCCAGACGATGATCGGCAGGTTGATCAGCGTCAGCACGATCACCAGACCGGTCTTGGTGTCGAGAAGGCCCACGTCGCGGAAGATCAGGTAGATCGGGATCAGCACGCCGACGGGGGGCAGCATCTTCGTCGACAGCATCCACATCAGCACGTCCTTGGTGCGCTTGCCGGGCACGAAGGCCATCGACCAAGCGGCCGGGATCGCGATGATCAGGCCCAGAACGGTCGAGCCGAGCGAGATCACCACCGAGTTCCAGAAGTGCCGGAAGTAGTTCGAACGCTCCTGCACGGTGGTGTAATTCTCGAGCGTCCAGTCGAAGAACAGGAAGCTCGGCGGCGATGAGATCGCCTCGGCCTCGGTCTTGAAGCTGGTGAGGATCGTCCAGAGGATCGGGAAGAAGATCGCGAGGCCAACGGCCCAGGCGGCGATGGTGAAGCCGATCTTGCGGCGGGTGGAGACGGCGCGGGCCATGTCAGGCGCTCCCTCTGTTCGGCGTGCGGGGCGTGCGCGGGGTCAGGCCCCGCGCGGCGAAGGTGATCTGCTCAGGCATCGAGGTTCTTTCCGATCATCCGCATCAGGAAGATCGCGACGATGTTGGCGAGGATGATCGCGACCACACCGCCGGCCGAGCCGCCGCCCACGTCGAAGTTCAAGAGCGAACGGGCGTAGACGAGGTAGGTCAGGTTGGTCGAGGCGTTACCCGGACCGCCATTGGTGGTCACCAGGATCTCGGCGAAGACCGACAGCAGGAAGATCGTCTGGATCAGGATCACCACGGTGATGGCGCGCGAGAGGTGCGGCAGGGTGATGTACCAGAACCGCGACAGCGCCGAGGCCCCGTCCATCTCGGCCGCTTCCATCTGCTCGCTGTCGAGCGACTGGATCGCGGTGAGCAGGATCAGCGTGGCGAAGGGCAGCCACTGCCAGGACACGATGCCGATGATCGAGGCCAATGGTGCCTGACTGAGGAAGTCGAATGGTGCCAGACCCACCGCCTTGGAGAACTCCGCGAAGAGCCCCGAGACCGGGTTCATGAACATGTTCTTCCAGACCAGCGCCGACACGGTGGGCATGACGAAGAAGGGCGCGATGACGAGGATGCGTACGATCCCCTGCCCCCAGATCGGCTGATCGAGCAGGATCGCCAGGAGGATGCCCCCGACCACGGTGATGATCAGCACCCCGCCCACCAAGAGCAGCGTGTTGATCAGCGCGGTGAAGAAGGCCGGGTTGTTGAAGAACAGCTTGTAGTTCAGCAGCCCGACGAAACGCTCGGTGCCCGGCATCAGCAGATTGTAGCGCAGCAGCGAGAAGTAGATCGTGAGCGCCAGCGGAACGATCATCCACGCCAGCAGAAGCACGACGGCGGGCGAAATCATGATCCGCGCGGCGGAGCGGGAATGTTGGGTGGCCATCGGTCTCTCCGATTGTCTGGGACGGGCGGCGGCGCGCGATCCCCCGACCCGGTCGCGAATGCGGCCGGAGAGGATGGCAGGCGGCGGCCCGTGACGATGATGGGGTGATCGGCGGGGTCGGCGGGGCCGGCCGGGAGGGTCCGGCCCCGCCTGTCATGCGGTGGGGGTTACTGGCCGTAGCCCGCCGCCTGCATTTCCTGGGAGGTCAGTTCCTGAGCCGCCTGCAGCGCTTCCTCGGCCGACTTCTGACCGGCGAGCGCCGCCGAGAACTGCTGGCCCACCGCGGTGGCGATGCCCTGGAACTCGGGGATGGCGACGAACTGCACGCCGGTATAGGGCACCGGGTCCACGGTCGGGTTGTTCGGGTCGGCCGCGTTGATGCTGTCGAGCGTCATCTGCGCGAAGGGCGCTGCATCCAGGTACTCCTGGTTCTCATAGAGCGAGGTGCGGGTGCCCGGCGGCACGTTGGCCCAGCCTTCCTTCTCGGCGACCAGCTCGGCGTACTCCTTGGAGGTCGCCCAGGCCACGAAGGTCTTGGCGGCGTCTTCGGCGTCGGTGCCGGCAGGGATGCCGAGGCTCCAGGCCCAGAGCCAGTTGCCGCGCTTGCCCAGACCGTTGTCGGGAGCGAGCGCGAAGCCCACCTTGTCGGCCACGGTGCTGTCATCGCCGGTCACGAAAGAGGCGGCGACGGTGGCGTCGATCCACATGCCGCACTTGCCCTGCTGGAACAGCGCCAAGTTCTCGTTGAAGCCGTTGTTCGCGGCGCCCGGAGGACCGTAGTTGTTCAGCAGATCGAGATAGTCGGTCAGCGTCGCCTTCCAGGCCTCGCTGTCGAACTGCGGCTGCCAGTTCTCATCGAACCAGCGGGCGCCGTAGCTGTTCGACATGGCGGTGAGGAGGGCCATGTTCTCGCCCCAGCCGGCCTTGCCGCGCAGGCAGATGCCGTAGACCTCGTTCTCCTTGTCGGTCATCGCCGCGGCGGCTTCCTTGATGAAGTCCCAAGTCGGCGCGTCGGGCATCTCGAGCCCGGCCTCTTCCATCAGGTCGGTACGGTACATGACCATGGAGCTCTCGCCGTAGAACGGCGCGGCATAGAGCGTGCCGTCGACCGACAGGCCACCGGCGATGGCCGGCAGGATGTCGCCGGCGTCATATTCCTCGGGAAGGTCGTCAAGCGGGACAAGCCAGTTCTGCTTGGCCCAGATCGGAACCTCGTAGGTGCCGATGGTCATCACGTCGTACTGGCCGCCCTTGGTGGCGATGTCAGTGGTGACGCGCTGACGCAGCACGTTCTCCTCAAGGGTCACCCAGTCGAGTTCGATGTCCGGATGCTTCTCGGTGAAGTCCGAAGACAGCTCCTGCATGCGGATCATGTCACCGTTGTTGACGGTGGCAATGGTCAGGGTCTCTGCCTGCGCGATGGCGGCCATGCCGCACAGCGCGGTCGCCCCCATGAGGATACGGGTCGTCTTGGTCATGTCTCTCCTCCCAAGTTCTGCCAGGGCATTTGCCTAGCCGATGAGCAATTACTCACCGATTTAGTGAGTCGTGTCAAGCCGCACGCATGGCGGCATTGCGGCGGGCGCATGGTTAACCCTAGGTGAATGGCCGAGTCGTGATAGGGCCGGCCTTCGCATTCCGGCTCGGTCGATCTAGGCTGCAAGGCGGATCACAGGGGGGCCGATCATGGATGAGGAGCGAGGCCGTGCCGCGGCGCGGGGCCTGCGCCATGCGCGCGAGATCGAGGGACATCTCGATTGGCTCGACAGCTTCACCGGCACGGCGCTGGGCGTGCTGTCGGTGGCCAGCGGCATCTACACCTATCTCGGCGTCTCGACGCTGCTTGACGATACCGGCGCGCTGTCGGTCTTCGCGGCGATGGCCTATTCGATCGCGGTCTCGGTCGGGATCTTCGTGTTCTGGTCCTACATGCTGCGGCTACTGCCAGCGATGCACTCGGCCGGGTCCCGGATCGGGCTCGCCGCCTCCATGGCGTTGGGATCGCTGGCAATCGTGGCGATGTCGTCCTGGCTCAACGCCGCGGCGCTTGCCGGGGCGGCGGCGGTCGAGCAGCATCTGGCGACCACGGTTCAAAGCTATCAAGGCGCGCTGGAACGGGCGAACACCATTGCCGTTTCGGCGCAGGGGCTGGGCCGCGACGTCGCCCGGGTTCGCAGCAGCTTCGAGGATCTGGGCGAACAGGAGGCCAGCGGCGGGCTATCGGGCTTTGCCGGTCGCGGGGCGGTGTTTCGCCTGCTGCGCCAGAAATCAGACGAGCTCTCCGCGCTCGAAGCGCAGATCGCCAGCCAGCAGCCGCTGCTGGACGCGGCCTTCGCCGAGGGCAACGCGATCCTCAGCCGGATGCGCGCGCTCACCGTCGAGCCCGGACCGGTCGAGGCCCGCTCGGTGGAATTCTCTGAGGAGGCGGTGCGCTTGGCAGGCGTCATCACGACGCTTCGTCAGCTGTCTGTGGCGCCCCTCGTGGTCCGCGCGGCAAGCGACCTGTCCGCATCGGTGGTGCTACCGCAGCTCGACGGCGGCGACGACGCGGCGCGGTCCGGGCAGCAGGCGACCATCGATTCGGTCCTGACCGTGCTGGGCCAACGGGCCGAGACCCTGCGCCGCGCTGCCGAAACGGTGATCGCCATGCCCCCGCCCGCCGACACCACCTATACGCCGATCTCGGCTGCGGACGCGGTCATCCTCTACGCCCGCAACTTCGTGCCCTCCTGGGCCGGCGCGATCGCCATCGACCTGCTGCCGGCCGTGCTCGTACTGATCGTCGCGGTCGCGCAGGCAGCAATGCGTTCCGGCCGCGAAGGCGTCGCGGTCGAGGAACGGATGACGCTCGCGGAACTGCGCGGGGCGCTGCTGGCGCTGCGCGACATCGAGGCGGCGGCGCCGGATGGGCCGCTCGTACGAGAGGAAACCGGCGCGGAGCCGCCGGGCGACCGGCCCCAACCGGTCGAGATCGCGCGGCCGGCCGAATGAGCGGGCCGCGCCGCTGGCTCGTGGCGGTGCTCGCGGCCGAGATCGCGCTCGGAGCGCTGCTCTTCAGTGGCGATTTGAGCCGGGCCCTGCCCCGCATGGCCTGGCCCTCCACCGCCCCCCAGCTGACCGAACCGGCCCGCCCCGGCGACCAGACCCGCCGCTTTCGCCCCGACCAGTTGCCGGTCCGGCAGCGGCCCGATGGCACGCCGCTGCCCGACACCGCCGACATGCCCGAGCGGCTACAGATCGAAGCGGTGGAGGACGGGCTGCATCTATGGGGTCGCATCGCGCCAGGCGACGCGGCCCGGCTGGCCGAGAGGCTCGAACGCCGCGACGAGGCGGACATCACCATATGGCTCGACAGTCCCGGTGGTTCGGTCACCGACGCGCTGGAGATCGGTCGGGCTCTGCGGGCCGGCGGCTTCGACACCGCCATGCGAACCGGCGCCGTCTGCCTCTCTGCCTGCCCCTACATCCTCGCCGGGGGTGCCACGCGGCGGCTGGAGGATGGCGCAATGGTAGGTGTGCACCAGCATTACTTCGACCAGAACGTCGCCTTGCCTGCCATTTTCGCGGTCGAGGACATCCAGCGGGGTCAGGCCGAAGTAATGGGCTATCTCATCGAGATGGGGATCGACCCGGCGCTGATGCGCCACGCGCTCGCCACGCCCCCGGACGAGATCTACCTGCTCTTGCCGGAGGAGCTGGAGCGCTACGGCATCGTCGAGCCGCCCGCACCCGCCGGTTGACGCGGCGCCGCCGGGCAGCCTCTTGACGCGACGCGCGCCTCTGTCACAAGGCAGGGCATGAGCACTGGCGCCCTTACCATCGATCTCGACGCGCTCGCCGCCAATTGGCGCGCGCTTGACGCCATGACCGGTTGCGAAACCGGCGCCGTGGTCAAGGCCAACGGCTACGGGCTGGGCGCAGGACGCGTCGCCCGCAAGCTGGCCGAAGCGGGCGCCCGACGGTTCTTCGTCGCGGTCGCCGAGGAGGGCGCCGCCGTTCGTCGCGCGGTCGGACCCGAAGCCGAAATCTACGTTTTTGCAGGACATATGGAGGGCGACGCCCGCCGCCTGAGCGAAGCCGGGTTGATCCCGATGCTGAACTCGATCGATCAGCTGGCGCGCCACATGGAGGCCCTGCCGGGCCACCCCTTCGGCATCCAGCTCGACACCGGAATGAACCGGCTCGGCTTCGAATGGGCGGATTGGGCCGAAGCCGCGCCGATCGCCCTCGACAACGGGCCGCTCTGGCTGATGAGCCATCTCGCCTGCGCCGACGAGCCGGACCACGAGATGAACGCCTACCAGCTCGACATCTTCCGGCAGATGACCGACGGGCTGGGCGTGCCCCGTTCGCTCTCGGCCACCGGCGGCATCCTGCTCGGTCCCGATTACCATTTCGACATGACCCGTCCTGGCATCGGCCTCTATGGCGGGCTGCCCTTCGAGGACGCCCAAGCAGTGGTCCGGCTCGACCTGCCCGTGGTCCAGTGCCGCGACCTCGTGGCCGGTGAGGTGGTCGGCTATGGCAACTCTTGGCAGGCCGACCGGCCGAGCCGGATCGCCACGATCTCCGGCGGCTATGCGGACGGGCTGCTCCGGTCGCTGTCGGGCAAGGCCACCTTCTGGCACGGCGACACGCCCTGCCCGCTTGTCGGTCGGGTCTCGATGGACCTGATCACCGTGGACGTTACCGATCTCGATGGTAATCCGGCCTACCTGACCCTGCTCGGCCCGCATCAGGGCGTCGATTCGCTGGCGCGCGATGCCGGCACGATCGGCTACGAGGTCCTCACCTCGCTGGGTCGGCGCTACGTTCGCCTCGAGAATCCGGCCTGATCCGGGCGGCCAAGGGCCGCTTGGATCAAATTTGACGACAATCGCATCACAATTCACCGTGATGACGTCCTTTCCGGAACCGGCAAGGAGCCGCCGAGGTTAGAGTGGAAACTGACACATCCGTGCCGGAGACCGCTCGTGCCAAAGTCCAGCCCTGCCGCCCTCGCCACACGTGCCTTGCAGCTGATCGCCATGGCGGTCCTCGCGATCGCCGCCGCCGCTGCCTTGGCCGCGACCATTGCCGCCGCGCTGGGCTATCTGCCTTGGCTCGAACTGACCGCCCGGTTCGGCGAGACCGCCGTGCCTTGGGCCGGGATGGCGCTCCAGATCTTCCTGACTACCCTTCTGGTGACGCTGGTGTTCTTCCTGCCGTCCTCGGGCCGGGTCCTCGCGCTTGAGAACAGCCACCGCAACTTCCGCATCTCGATGAACGACGTGGCGCGCGCCTACCATGTCGCCCACACTGCTGATCGGGCCGGTGTCTTCACCATGTCGTCCGAGTTCGACGCGGTCCGCGAACGACTCGCTTTTCTGCGTGATCATCCCGATCTGGGCCATCTCGAGCATGAGGTGATGGAAGTCGCAGCCCAGATGGGCGAACAGGCCCGCGAGCTTGCCGATATCTACTCGGACGAGAAGGTCGCCCGCGCCAAGAAATTCCTCGCCGCACGGCAAGAGGACGCCGAGCGCCAGCAGGAGCGCATCATCGAGGCGCTGCATGTCTGCCGCGAGCTCAAGCGTTGGTCCGACCAAGTGGAGCTAGAGGAAAGCGTCGTCGCCAGCCAGCTGGCCCAGCTTGACGACCAGCTGCGCGAGATCCTGCCGGAGCTGGGCTACGATGCTACCAAGCGCGACAGCCATACTCCGGAGGAGGACGCGCCCAAAGTGGTCAACATGAAGCCCGCGGCCGAGTAATAATCGGGTCAACGCAAGGTGAACATTCATGGCCCGGCGCGCTGCGCCGGGCCATTGCTCGTCCCGCCCCGATCGGTGAAAAGACCCCATGGCCAAGGATCTTGCTTACGTCTGCACCGAATGCGGCGCGACCCATTCGAAATGGTCGGGGCGCTGCGACGCCTGCGGCGCATGGAACACCATTCAGGAAGAGGCACCCCTGACCGCCGGTCCGGGCGCCAAGGCGCTCGGCGCACAACGTGGCCGAAAGCTTGTGCTGACCGATCTTGCCTCCACCCCCGAAGCGCCGCCGCGCACCGTGTCCGGCGTGGCCGAACTCGACCGGGTGCTAGGCGGCGGACTCGTTGCGGCCTCGGCGCTATTAGTGGGTGGCGATCCCGGCATCGGTAAGTCGACCCTGCTTCTGCAGGCCGCGGCCCGCTTTGCCCGGGGCGGCCTCAAGGTAATGTACGTCACCGGCGAGGAATCGGCGGCGCAGGTGCAGATGCGCGCCCAGCGCCTCGGCCTAACCGAAAGCCCGGTCACGCTCGCGGCCGAGACCAACCTGCGTGACATCCTGACCACGCTCGATGCCGAGCGGCCGGACCTCGTGATCATCGATTCGATCCAGACCATGTGGTCCGATAAGGTCGAGGCCGCACCCGGCTCGGTAAGCCAGGTGCGCACCGCCGCGCATGAGCTGACGACATTCGCCAAGACCCGGGGCATCGCGGTGATCATGGTCGGCCACGTCACCAAGGAGGGCACGCTGGCGGGACCCCGCGTGGTCGAGCACATGGTCGATTGCGTGCTCTACTTCGAGGGCGAGCGCGGCCACCAGTTCCGTATCCTGCGCGCCCACAAGAACCGCTTCGGCCCGGCCGACGAGATCGGCGTGTTCGAGATGACCGGCAAGGGGCTCGCCGAGGTCAAGAACCCCTCCGCGCTGTTCCTCTCCGAGCGCGACACCGCAGCACCCGGCTCGGTCGTCTTCGCCGGCATCGAGGGCACGCGCCCGATCTTGTGCGAGATCCAGGCACTGGTCTCGCCTGCAGCACCCGGCCAGACCCGGCGCTCGGTCGTGGGCTGGGACGGGGGCCGACTGGCGATGATCCTCGCCGTGCTGGAGGCCCGGTGCGGCGTCTCCTTCTCTGGTCTCGACGTCTATCTCAACGTCGCGGGCGGCCTTCGGATCACCGAACCCGCTGCCGATCTCGCGGTCGCCGCGGCGCTGATCTCGGCCCGCGAGGACAGTGCCTTGCCGGTCGACTGCGCGATCTTCGGCGAGATTTCTCTCTCCGGGGCGGTGCGGCCCGTGGCGCAGATGGAAAACAGGTTGAAAGAAGCCGCGAAACTTGGTTTCACGCAGGCGATCCTGCCACAGCGCCCCAAGCGCCGCGCGGCGGCGGAGATGGCGGCCGGGCTGGAGCTGCGCGAAATGCGCGACCTGCCAGGCTTCGTCGACACGGTGTTCGGATTGGCGCCGGGCGAACGGGAATAAGGGCTCTCATGGAAAGTTTCACGATCATCGACGGCATCGTCGCGCTCATCGTCGTGGTGTCGGCGCTTCTCGCCTATTCGCGCGGATTGGTGCGCGAGGCGCTCGCCATCGCCGGCTGGATCGGCGCGACGATCCTCGCCTTCATCTTTGCCGACCAGGTGCGGCCGCTGGTGCGGCAGATCCCGGTCGTCGGCGACTTCATCGGTGACAGCTGCGAGCTGTCGATCATCGCCGCCTTCGCGGTGGTCTTCGCGGTGGCGCTGGTCATCTTCTCGATCTTCACGCCGGTCTTCTCCGGCGCGGTGCAGCGCTCGGCGCTGGGCGGCATCGACCAAGGCCTCGGCTTCCTGTTCGGCGTGGCGCGCGGCATCCTGCTCGTCGCGGTGGGCTTCTTCGTCTACGAGGTGATCCTTTCGGCGCAGCAGATCCCGATGGTCGAGAATAGCCGCGCCGCGGCGGTGTTCGGCCAGATCACCGAAAGCTTCTCGACCGAGGAACCGCAGGCGGCGCTGGCCTGGGTCACGCTGCAATACGAGCAACTCGTCGGCCTCTGCGGCGCGCCGGCCTGATCGCTAGAGAATAACGGCGCGGATGGCATAGGCCACCGCGCCGACAACCCCGACCCCCATCGCCCAGAGCGCGATGAACCAAAGCACCCGCTGCAGCATCAGTGGTAGCCCTTCTCCGGGTCGAGCTTTCCGCGAAAGACCCAATAGGCGTAGGCTGTGTAGCCGAGGATGATCGGTACCAGCACGATCGCGCCCACGAACATGAAGAGCTGGCTCTTGGCCGGTGCGGCCGCTTCCCACAGGGTGATCTCCTGCGGCACCGCCAGCGGCCAGATCGAGATCCCCAAGCCCAGAAAGCACAATGCGAAGAGCACCAGCCCGAGGATGAAGGGCAGCCGGTCGCGTTCGGGGTGGAACAGCGTACGGAACAGCAGCAGCGCGATCCCGGCGATCAGGATCGGCACCGGCGCGGTCAGCGCGATCTGCGGCCAGTCGAACCAGCGCGCGGCGTAACCCGCGCCAAGGAACGGCGTGGCGAGGCTGACTGCCGCGATACCGATGATCGTCGCCACGAAGAAGCCACGCGCCATGATCCGTACCCGGTGCTGGATCTCGCCCTCGAGCTTCATGTTGAGCCAGCAGGCCCCCAGAAAGGCGTAGCCCGCGACCACAGCCACACCGCACAGGATCGAGAACGGGGTGAGCCAGTCCCACCAGCCGCCCGCATAGGCACGGCCCTCGACTTCGATCCCCTGCAGGAAGGCGCCGAGGATGATCCCCTGCGCCAGCGCCGCCGTGACCGAACCACCGATGAAGGCCGCGTCCCAGGCCCGCTTGGACAGGCGCGAATTGGCGCGCCAGCGATATTCGAAGGCGACGCCCCGGAAGATCAGCGCGAGCAGCATCGCGATGATTGGCGGATAGACCGCCGGCATGATGATGGCATAGGCCATCGGGAAGGCGGCAAAGAGTCCGCCGCCGCCCAACACAAGCCATGTCTCGTTGCCGTCCCAGACCGGCGCCACCGAGTTCATCATGATGTCCCGGTCCGACTTCTCCCGGAAGAACGGGTAGAGGATGCCGATCCCGAGATCGAAGCCGTCGAGCACGACATAGACGAAGACCGAGAAGGCCAGCAGCAGGGCCCAGGCGATGGTGAGGTCGATGGAGTAGAACATCACGGGGTCTCCGGGGCGATGTCATGGCCACTTTCGCGCATCTGGTTCTGCGGCGTCACGCCGGCGGTGCGGATCGGGCCCGGCTCGACGCGCACGCCCCGCTCGCCCAGCGCTGGTGCATGGTGCATGAGCTTGAGGATATAGGCGACGCCGGCGCCGAAGATGACGAAATAGATCACCACGAAGGCGATCAGCGAGGCCCCCACCGCGCTGGCGCCCAGAGGCGAATGCGCCTCGGCGGTCCTGAGCGCGCCATAGACCACGTAGGGCTGCCGCCCGACTTCGGTGGTGATCCACCCCGCGATTACCGCGACCAGCCCCGAGGGCCCCATCACCAGTGCCGCGCGATGCAGCCAAGGCGCCTCGAAAAGCCGCTTCCGAAACCGCGCCCAGAGCGACCACATCCCGATCCCCAGCATGGCAAAGCCGATCCCGACCATGATCCGGAAACTCCAGAACACCACCGCCACGGGCGGCTGCTCGTCGCGCGGGATGGTGTCGAGCCCGTCGAGCGGGGCGTCGAGGTGGTGCTTGAGGATCAGCGAGGACAGCTTGGGGATGCCGACCGCGTATTTCAACTCCTGCGCCTCTTGATCCGGAATGCCGAAGAGGTAGAGCGGCGCGCCGTCGGGATGGCTCTCGAAATGCCCCTCCATCGCCATGACCTTGGCGGGCTGGTGTTCGAGCGTGTTTAGTCCATGCGCGTCGCCGATGAAGATCTGGATCGGCGCAACGATGGCGGCCATCCACATCGCCATCGAGAACATGGTGCGCACGCCGGGATTCTCGCGCTGCCCGCGCAGCAGGTGCCACGCCCCGACCCCGCCGACGATGAAGGCGGTGGTGAGATAGGCCGCGGTCAGCGTATGCGCGAGGCGGTAGGGAAAGGACGGGTTGAAGATGATCGCCCACCAGTCTTCGGGCACGAACTGGCCGTTCTCCGCCACGGCAAAGCCCTGCGGCGTCTGCATCCATGAGTTCACCGACAGGATCCAGGTGGCCGAGATCGCCGTGCCTATCGCGACCATCAGGCAGGCGAACATGTGCAGCCCCGGCCCCACCTTGTCGCGGCCGAAGATCATGATCCCCAGGAACCCGGCCTCGAGGAAGAAGGCGGTCAGCACCTCGTAGGCCATGAGCGGGCCGATCACCGGCCCGGCGATGTCGGAGAACACCGACCAGTTGGTGCCGAACTGGTAGGACATGGTGATGCCAGAGACGACGCCCATGGCGAAGGTGATGGCGAAGATCTTCAGCCAGTATTTGAACAGCCGCAGATAGGCTTCGTCCTTGGTCCACAGGAACAGCCCGTTAAGCACCGCGAGAAAGCTCGCCAACCCGATCGAGACCGCCGGAAAGATGAAGTGGAAGGCGACGGTGAAGCCGAACTGCATCCGCGCCAGCATGACCGCGTCGAAGCCGAGAAAGGTGTCCATGGCCGGGTTCCTTGTGCCTTGACCCTGACTTAGGGACCTATCAGCCCCTGACAACGCGACATCGTGACCCTGCGGCACGCGGTCCGGCTTGCGCTGCGCCGCTGGATTGGGCATTGGGCGACCCGACGGAAAGGATGATATGATCCTTTCGTGACACTCGGACGCGGAGGTCGTAAACGGACCCCGCAACGCACCGGATTCGGAGCCAGCCAGATGCGCGATTTCCCCGCCCACCCCTTCGATGACGACAAGCTCAAGGAGGAATGTGGCGTATTCGGCGTCATCGGCGTCGCGGACGCCGCGAACTTCCTCGCGCTCGGGCTGCACGCCCTGCAACATCGCGGCCAGGAAGCCGCCGGCATGGTCACCCACGACCCCGAGGCCGGCTTCTGCTCGGCCCGCCGGATGGGTTACGTGCGCGACAACTTCACCTCGCGCGAGGTGCTCGAGACCCTGCCCGGCACGCTCGGCATCGGCCATGTCCGCTACTCGACCTCGGGCCACAAGGGCCAGACCGCGATCCGCGACGTGCAGCCCTTCTTCGGCGAATTCTCGATGGGCGGCGCCGCCGTGGCCCATAACGGCAACCTGACCAACGCCGCCGCGCTGCGCCGCGAGTTGATCGAGCGTGGCTCGATCTTCCAGTCCTCCTCGGACACCGAATGCATCATCCACCTGATGGCGCGCTCGATGGGTCGTTCGATCCCCGACCGGATGGAGGAAGCGCTGCGCAAATGCGAGGGCGCCTTCTCGATCGTCGCGATGACCCGTACCAAGCTGATCGGCTGCCGAGATCCGCTGGGCGTGCGCCCGCTGGTGCTGGGCAAGCTGGGCGATGGCTGGGTGTTGTCGTCGGAGACCTGCGCGCTCGACATCGTCGGGGCCGAGCTGGTGCGCGAGATCGAGCCGGGCGAGATGGTGGTGATCACCCCCAAGGGCGTCGAGAGCAACTTCCCCTTCAAGAACCGTGCCTCGCGCTTCTGCATCTTCGAGCACGTCTATTTCTCGCGCCCCGACAGCATCCTCGGCGGCCGCTCGGTCTATGAGACGCGGCGCCAGATCGGTGTCGAGCTGGCGCGCGAAGCCCCGGTCGAGGCCGATCTGGTCTGCCCGGTGCCCGATTCAGGCACGCCAGCGGCGATCGGCTACAGCCATGAGAGCGGCATTCCCTACGGCATGGGGATCATCCGCAACCAGTATATGGGCCGGACCTTCATCGAACCCTCAGAGCAGATCCGCAACATGGGCGTGCGGCTCAAGCTCAACGTCAACCGCGCGCTGATCCGCGGCAAGCGGGTGATCCTCGTCGACGACTCGGTGGTGCGCGGCACCACCTCGCGTAAGATCAAGGAAATGATCCTCGATGCGGGCGCAGCCGAGGTGCATTTCCGGATCGCCTCCCCGCCGACCGCCTGGCCCTGCTTCTACGGCGTCGACACGCCCGAGCGCGAGAAGCTGCTGGCCTCGCATATGAGCGAGGAGGAGATGCGCCGCCATCTCGACGTGGACAGCCTCAAGTTCATCTCGCTGGACGGCCTCTACCGCGCGGTCGGCGTGTCTGAGGGCCGCGATCCCAAGGCACCGCGCTATTGCGACGCCTGCTTCTCTGGCGACTATCCGGTGGTGCCGGCCGACATGGTCGACAAGGGCTTCCAGCTCAAGACCGCCGCCGAGTGAGATCGCGCGCGGCGCGGTGATGGCCTCATTCGGCCTCCCGCGCCGCCGCTTCCAGCATCGCAATGTCGATGCGGCCCATTTCCATCATCGCCTCGGCCATGCGCCCGGCCGCATCGCGGCTGGCGCGGGCGAGCATGTGCGGCAACGCCTCAGGCAGGATCTGCCAAGACAGGCCGAAGCGGTCACGCAACCAGCCGCAGCGCCCACCTTCCCCGCCATCCGCCGTCAGCGCCGCCCATAGGCGGTCCGTCTCTGCCTGATCGCGCGTCATCAGGGAAATCGGCACGGCCTCGGTCAATCGCAGATGCGGGCCGCCATCGAGCGCCAGATAGGCCGCGCCGCCGAGCGTGAAGGCGACCACGGTCGCCACCTCGTCATCGGGTCGGCGCAACATCTCGTCGATCCGGCTGTCGGGCAGGAGCGTCACGTAGAACGACGCCGCCTCCTCGCACTGGCCGTAGAACCAAAGACATGTCCGCTGCGGCGACCACCCCATTCGCGTGCCTCCCTTTCGGCAAAGCTACATGCCGCGAGGGCTCCTGTCTTAACCGCCGCGAGACGGTGCTTCCGGCTGAGCGATCATCCGCCGCCCATACCATGGCGGCACCCCGCGCCGCTCCAACTCGGCCCCGATCAGCCGCGCCACGAGCACCGCGAGCGTGGTCTTCACCAGCTTGCCGACGAGGAACGGCACCGCGCCGGTCATCACGGCGGCGCCGAGCGTCAGCGACGTGCTCGCCGCGAGCCACAGAACGCCCGGCACCAAAAGCGCCAGAGACGGCAGGAAGGCCGCGACGAACAGGGCACCGAAGCTGTGCCGCCGCAGCCGACCGACCAGCCATGCGGTCATCCAAGCCATGCCGACGAAACCCCACAGATAGCCCGCCGTGGGCCCAGAAAGCGCCGCAAGGCCGCTATTGCCACCGGCGAACAACGGCAGCCCAGCCGCCCCCAGCGCCAGGTAGGTGAGGAGCGTCACCGCCGCCAGCATCGGCCGACAAAGCAGGCCGATCACCGAGACGGCGAAAGTCTGGAGCGACATCGGCACCGGATACATCGGCACGTCGATCTGCGCCGCCAGCCCCACCAGCAGCGCCCCGCCCAGCGCGATCCCGACCGGAACGAGCAGGCTGTCTCTCCAGAGGGTTCGGACCAGTACGCGCGTTCCGATCATGAGGCCGCTCCTCGGTCTTGGTACCGGGTCAGGGTCATCGGCAGCCCCTCTCGGGTCAAGCGCGCAGGCCTTGCCGGGCCGGGGATAATGCTTCAAATGCAGGGCAAATGATCGACCATCCGTCCCCCCTTTCCGCGCCAGAGCGCCCGGACCTCGTGCTCGTGCTGTGCACGGGGCGCTGCGGCTCGACGACGTTGGCGCGGGCCTGTGCGCATCTCGAGGGCTGGAGCGCGGCGCATGAAAGCCGGACCCATCTGGTCGGCCCGGCCCGGCTCTCCTACCCGTCGCGCCACATCGAGATCGACAACCGGCTGAGCTGGTATCTGGGGCGGATCGGCCGCGACATCGGTGATCGTGCGGCCTATGTGCACCTGACCCGTGATGCTGAGGCGGTGGCACAGAGCTTCGCGCGTCGCGCCAATCAGGGCATCATGCGCGCCTGGCGGCAGGACGTGCTGACCCACACCCGCTGGCGAGAGCCGAAGGCCGAGCTGATCGAGCAGTGCCGGGACCATGTCGAGACCGTCACCGCCAATATCGAGGCCTTCCTCGCCACCCGCCGCCACGTGATGACGATGCGGCTGGAGACGATCGAGGCCGATTTCGAGCGCTTCATCGGCTGGATCGGCGCACAAGGCGATCTCGCCGCCGCCCGCGCCGAACTGGCGCGCCGCCACAACGCGACCCAAGGAGACACCCCGGCATGACCGATACCGCCAAGCCCGTCCTGATCACCGGCGCCAGCCGCGGCCTCGGCGCCGCCTTGGCCGAGGCGCTGGCGCCGGGCCGCCACATCGTTGCCGTGGGCCGCACGACCGGTGCGCTCGAAGAACTCGACGACCGGATCCGCGCCGCCGGCGGCCAGGCGACGCTGGCACCGATGGACATCACCGTCCCGGAAGCGATGCAGCAGCTCTGCCGCTCGATCCATGACCGCTGGGGCGGGCTGTCGATGTGGATGCACACCGCCATCCACGCAGGCCCCCTCGCCCCGGCGCCGCATCTGGCCGACAAGGATCTCGACCGATCCATCGCCACCAACCTGCGCGCCACGGCGCGGTTGATCGCCTATGTCGCGCCGCTTTTGGGCCAGGACGGGCGGGCGGTGTTCTTCGACGATCCCATGGGCGGCGAGAAGTTCTTCGGTCATTACGGCTCGACCAAGGCCGGTCAGATGGCGCTGGCGCGGAGCTGGCAGGCCGAGACGGTGAAGACCGGGCCGCAGGTCCGCATCCTGGCCCCGCACCCGATGCCCACCGCGACCCGCGCCCGGTTCTACCCCGGCGAGGACCGCAAGCCGCTGGCCGACATTCGGGCCGAGGCGGCGCGGCTGCTGCCCGAAATCCTGACGGACTGAGCGCCCCGGCGCGCCTGCCGCGCGCAGCGCTTGCCGCATCCCGGCGGCTCCCGTAACAAGGGGCCAAAGGGGGCCCGGCATGCGTATTCTCATCACCAATGACGACGGCATCAACGCGCCCGGGCTCAAGGTGCTCGAGGAGATCGCCGCCGAGATCGCCGGCCCCTCCGGCGAGGTCTGGGTCGTGGCCCCCGCCTTCGAGCAGTCGGGCGTGGCTCATTGCATCTCCTACACTCATCCCACGATGATCGCAGAGCTGGGCCCCCGCCGTTTCGCGGCCGAGGGCAGCCCGGCGGATTGCGTGATGGCCGGGTTGCACGACGTGCTGGCCGACGGCCGCCCCGACCTTGTGCTTTCCGGCGTCAACCGCGGCAACAACGCCGCCGAGAATGCCATGTATTCCGGCACGGTGGGCGGCGCGATGGAAGCGGCGCTGCACGGGCTGCCCGCGATCGCGCTGTCGCAGTTCTACGGCCCTGGCAACGCGAGACGCGACGACCCGTTCGACGCGGCCCGCCGGCACGGCGCCGCGACGGTACGGCGCCTGCTCGATCACGCAATCTGGGACGCGGATGCAGATTACCGGCTGTTCTACAACGTCAACTTCCCCGCCCTGCCGGCGGCCGAGGTGCGCGGGCTGAAGGTCGGGCGGCAGGGCTTCCGCCGCGAGACCAGCTTCGGGGTCGAGCCGCATGTCTCCCCGTCCGGGCGGCGGTTCCTGTGGGTGCGTGGCGGGCGGCAGGACGTCCCGACCGGCCCCGGCACCGACGCGCAGGACAATCTCGACGGCTACATCTCGGTGGTGCCGATGCGCGCCGACCTGACCGCCCATGACGCGCTCGACGCGGTGAGCGCCGCGCTCGGAGATGCCGTGGCATGAGCTTCGACGCCGACGCCAAGATGAAGTTCCTCTATGCGCTGCGGTCGCACGGGGTAACGGATGCGCGGGTGCTCGACGCGATGGAAAAGATCGACCGCGCCCGCTTCGTCAAGGGCCTGTTCGCAGAGCGGGCCTATGCCGACATGCCGCTGCCGATCGCCTGTGGTCAGACCATCTCCCAGCCCTCGGTGGTGGGGTTGATGACGCAGGCGCTCGACGTGCAGCCGCGCGACAAGGTGCTCGAGGTCGGCTGCGGCTCGGGCTACCAGGCCGCGATCCTGAGCTATCTGGGCCGCCGGATCTACACCATCGACCGGTTTCGCAGTCTGGTCGCCGAGGCCCGCACGATCTTCACGGAACTGGACCTGCCCAACATCACGGCAATCACCGCCGACGGCTCGCACGGGCTGCCCGAGCAGGCGCCCTTCGACCGCATCATCGTGACCGCCGCCGCGGAGGATCCTCCGGGGCCGCTCTTGGCGCAGCTTCGGGTGGGCGGTATCATGGTGCTTCCGGTCGGGCAGTCGGATACGGTGCAGAGCCTGATCCGGGTGACGCGGAACGAAACCGGCTTCGATTACGAGGAGCTGCGCGCTGTGCGTTTCGTGCCCCTCGTCGAGGGGCTGGGTCAGGATTGAGGGCACGCGCCCACAGGCATGAAACCCCCGGACGACACGGGGGAAATCGGGAAACGAGGTCAGATCGATGCAGAACACATCACTCCGCCGGGCCTGGCGCCTGTTGTCTTGCTCCACGGCGCTGGCGCTGTTGGCTGCTTGCGCGGAGCCCTTCGACCCGGACCTGCGCGACATGGGCAACGGCTTCGACACCTCGGCCGCGGCTCTGAACCCCGCGCCCCGGCCCCAGCCCGATGATCGCGGTGTCATCTCCTACCCCAACTACCAGGTCGCGGTCGCGCGCGAGGGCGACAGCGTCGTGACCTTGGCGAACCGGCTCGGCCTCGAGCCGGCAGCGCTGGCACGCTACAATGGCATCGCCGCGAATGCGGGCCTGCGCGGTGGCGAGGTGATCGCCCTGCCCAGCCGCGTGGCCGAACCGTCGCCTGCCACCGGCGCCACCGTCACCGGCCCGATCACCCCGTCCAACACCGGCACGCCGCCCGTCAGCACCGGCCGGATCGACGTCACCACGCTGGCAGGCGCAGCGATTGACCGCGCCGCGCCGCAGGCGCAGCCTTCCTTCCCCACCCCGGCTCCGGCGCCCCAGACACCGGCCGCCAGTGCCACCGCCAGCTCGACCCCGGCGGTGCGCCCGGTGCAGCCCACGGGTCAGGAGCCGGTGCGGCATCAGGTCGGGCGCGGCGAGACCGCCTATTCGATCGCGCGGCTCTACAACGTGCCTGTGCGCAGCCTCGCGGAGTGGAACGGGCTGGGCTCGGACCTCGCGGTGCGGGAGGGGCAGTTCCTGTTGATCCCGCCGGCTGCTGCCGCAACCGCTTCGGCGGCCCCCGCACCGGCGGCGCCTGCCCCTGCCCCGGTGACGCAGCCCGGTCAGGGTAGCCCGACGCCGACCCCGCCTTCGGCCTCGGCGCCGCTGCCCGAGGAACGTCCGGCCCCGGTCGCCGCCGCGACGCCCAGCGCGCCCCAGACGCCTGCCCCGGCGCCCACGCCGCAGCCCGTGGCCGAGCAATCGGCGCCCAAGCCATCTGCAATGGCAATGCCGGCGCAGGGCAGCATCATCCGCGCCTATGCCAAGGGCCGCAACGACGGCATCGACATCGGCGCCCCGGCGGGCAGCGCCGTGAAGGCCGCCGCCGCCGGCACCGTGGCGGCGATTACCACCAACACCGAAGGCATCCAGATCGTGGTGATCCGCCATCCCGACGAGCTGCTGACGGTCTATACCCACGTGGTCGACCTGACCGTCGAGCGTGGCGCGTCGGTCTCCAAGGGCCAGACCATCGGCAAGGTGAAGGCCGGCTCGCCCAGCCTGCTGCACTTCGAAGTGCGCAAGGGCATGGAGAGCCAGGACCCGACCAACTACCTGCCCTGATCCGCCGGACGGGATCCCGACACGTGAAGGGCCGCTCCTAGGAGCGGCCCTTTCGTCGTTCGGTCCGGCGTCAGGTCAACCGATCCTGATGCCTTCGCGTCCGGCGAGATCGGTAAAGAACTGCCACGCGACCCGGCCCGAGCGGCCGCCCCGCGTCGCCTGCCATTCGATCGCCTCGGCGCGCAGCCGTGCGTCGTCGATCTGCAGCCCGAAAGCGTCGCAGTAGCCCCGGATCATCGACAGGAACTCGTCCTGATCGCAGGGGTGAAATCCGAGCCAGAGACCGAACCGGTCCGACAGCGACACCTTCTCCTCGACCGCCTCGGAGGGGCTGATCGCGGTGGAGCGCTCGTTTTCGATCATGTCGCGCGGCATCAGGTGGCGCCGGTTCGAAGTGGCGTAGAGCACCACATTCTCGGGTCGTCCCTCGATGCCCCCGTCGAGCACCGCCTTGAGCGATTTGTAATGCGCGTCGTCATGGCTGAAGGAGAGGTCGTCGCAGAACAGGATGAAGCGCTGCGGTGCGGCCCGCAGGATCGACAGGCAGCGGTCGATCGAGGCCAGATCCTCGCGCTGCACTTCGACGATCTTGAGCTGCGGAAACTCGGACTGGAGCGCGCCGTGAACGGCCTTGACGAGGCTCGACTTTCCCATGCCCCGCGCGCCCCAGAGCAACGCGTTGTTGGCCGGAAGCCCGGCGGCGAAGCGCCGGGTATTGGCCAGGAGCGTGTCGCGCGCCCGATCGATGCCGACCAGCAGGTCGAGATCGACCCGGCTCACCTTCGGCACCGCGACCATGCGGTCGGGATCGGGCTGCCACATATAGGCCGGCGCGCCGCGCAGGCTGGGCGCCGGCTGCGGCGGCGGGCTGATCCGTTCGAGCGCCAGTGCGATACGGTCGAGCGCGTCCTGGCTCATTTCACGGCCTCCTCGTCATCCTCGTCCTCATCCTCGACCCACAGCCCCTCGGCCCGGAGCCGCGCCTCGCGCTTCTTCTCGACGCGGGCGACGAGCAGGATCGACACCTCGTAGAGGCCATAGACCACGGTGAACAGGATCACCTGGCTCACCACGTCGGGCGGCGTGGCGACGGCGGCGAGCAGCAGGATCGCCACGACCGCGTATTTGCGCACGCTGCCCAGCCCCTTGGCCGAGACCAGCCCCGCCTTGCCCATCAGCGTCAGCAGCACGGGCAGCTGGAAGCACAGCCCGAAGGCCACGATGAACTTGATGGTGAGCGCCAGATAGGCCTGGGCCGAACCCTGAAAGGCGATGCCCGCCACGGCGGTTTCGGCATCGGGCCCTTCGACCAGGCTGCCGGGCTGCTGGAAGCCGAGGAAGAAGTCGAAGGCCAGCGGCGTCACGACGTAATAGGCAAAGGACGCGCCGAGGAAGAACATGAAGGGCGAGGCTATCATGAAGGGCAGGAAGGCGCCCTTCTCGGACTTGTAGAGTCCCGGTGCCACGAAACGCCACATCTGGTAGGAGATCACCGGGAAGGCCAGCACCAGCCCGCCCAGCATCGAGATCGACACCGCGACGAAGAAGCCTTCCTGCAGCGCGATCAGGATCAGCCCGCAATCCTCCTGCCCGCGCGTCGCCATGGCAGCGCAGAGCGGTCGGGTCAGGAAGTCGAAGATCGGGTTCCAGACGGTGAAGCACACGACCATGCCCGCCACGAAGGCGAGCAGCGAGCGGATCAGTCGCGACCTGAGTTCGGCCAGATGCTCGATCAGCGGTGCGGAGCTGTCCTCGATCTCGTCGACAGGGGTCATGATGACGTCTCATCCTTTCGCGCGGGGGCAGCGGGCGCGGGGTCGTCCAGCGGTTCGGCCGGGGCGCTGATCGGCTCGGGCTCGAACTCCGGCTCGAGATCGGCCAGTTCTTCCTCGGTCGGCGCGGCGGCGGCACGTGCCTGCCGTTCGGTCGCGGCCTTGGCGGCAGCCTCCTCCACCTTGCGACGCGTTTCGGCCCGCTCCTCGGAAAGCGGCTTGTCGCTGCCCGACTTGAAGTTCTTCTTCAGCGCATCGGTCCCGAAGCTCTTGGGATCGGCGGCGGCCTTGATGGTCTTCTGGATGTCGCGCATGCCGCTTTCGTCCGCAGCATCTTCCATGGCACGCGAGAACTCCCGCGCCATGGCCTTGGCCTTGCCGGTGAAGCGACCGATTTCGCGGAACATGCCGGGCAGGTCCTTGGGACCGACCACGATCAGTGCCACGATCCCGATCAGCAGAAGCTCGCTCCAGCCCAGATCGAACATGTCGGTCTATCCTGTCTTGGGCTCAGGCCCGGTCCTTGTCCTCGACGGTGCCCGGCTCGTGCACGGTGCCCGCCTCGTTGACGGTCTTGGACTGGTCGTCGATCTCGCGCTTGCCGTCGTCGACGCCGCGCTTGAAGGCAGTGATGCCTTTGCCGACTTCGCCCATCAGCGAGGAAATCTTGCCGCGGCCGAACAGCACCAGCACCACGACGGCGATCAGAAGCAGGCCCGGCAGGCCGATATTGTTGAGCATGGCGTGTCTCCCATTCCGGCGGCCCTCGGGGCCGCGCCTTGTCTCGCAGCCCCGAGATACGCCGACCCGCCCCGCTACGAAAGAGCGCAAGCGGTGAAAGGCAGCGCTTTTCTTGACACGAAACTGTCAGGAGCGCATCCAGACCGCGACAGGAGAACCGCCATGCCCCGCTCCGACCGCCTCGTCGAGATGATCCGCATCCTGCGCGACGGACGGCTGCACCGCGCCGAAGACATGGCCGAACGGCTCGGCGTCTCCGCGCGCACGGTCTATCGCGACATGGACCGGCTGATCGCCTCGGGCGTGCCGATCGAGGGGCGCCGGGGGCTGGGCTACCGGGCCACCGCCGCCGTCACCCTGCCGCCGCTGAACCTGACGATGACCGAATTGGAAGCGCTGCATCTGGGGCTCGCGGCAGTGGCGCGTGCCGAGGATGCCGAGCTGCGCGCCGCCGCGCTGTCGCTTTCGGGGCGGATCGATGCCGTTCTGCCCGAGGATCGCGACCGCGCCGGCGGCTGGAGCTTTGCCACGCCCCCCTTGGGCGATGCCGTGACGGGCTTCCGGCACATGGGCAGCCTGCGCGCCGCGATCCGAGCGCGGCAAAAGCTGCAGGTGACGATGCGCGATGCACCGGTCACCCATGTGTTGCGACCGCTGCGGCTCGATTATTGGGGACGGGTGTGGACGCTGACCGGCTGGAATGAGACCACGCGCGATTTCGCCGAGCTGCGGGTCGATCGTATCGCCGCGCTCAAGGTGCTGCCACAGCTCTTCGTGGACGAGCCGGGGCGCATGCTCGCCGATCTCGAGGCCGCGCGGGGCGCGCGGGCATAGGGCTCGGAGGACTAGGGGCGGATGATCTGCCCGAAGTTCAGCGCGCGGAACTTGCCTCTGGCCGCGGTGCCGCAGAAAAGCAGCGCATCGCTCACACCCAAGGGGCCGCCATGAACCTCAGACCTGCACAGGCGGCCGACGCGTCGAGCCTCGCGGCCCTTTCCATCGAAGTCTGGCTGGGCACCTATATCCGCAACGGCGTGAACGGTTTCTTTGCGGATTACGCGCTGACCCAGTTCACCCCGGAAAGATACCGCGCCTGGCTCGACGACCCCGACGAGCATGTCATCGTATCCATGAACGCGGACGGGATCGACGGCTTCGCCCGTGTCAGCTCGGGCAAAACGGCACCGCTCGACCCGCGCTCGACCATGGAGCTATCCACGCTCTACGTGCAGCCGCGGCACCACGGCAAAGGCATCGGCCGAGCCCTTCTGGAGGCGTCTTTATGCCACGCACGTCCGACCGGCAGCCCGTCGATCTGGCTGACGACGAATGCGGAGAACATGCAAGCGATAGGATTTTACCGATCCCAAGGCTTCGAGAGGATCGGAACCACGCAGTTCCGGATCGGGGACCAGAGCTATCCGAACGAGGTCTTTCGCTACAGCTTCTGAGAGCCGCCAGAAACCTCGCATCCAAGCTCCGGCCCGTTCGGCCCAGCGCACCGATACGCGGCGCCCGGAGCGTCAGCCTTAGCGTCGCTTGGGAAAAACGAAGCAGCGGTCGCGGCGCATCATCAGCCACAGCCGCGTGCCGGGCTTGGGCAGGAAGACCGACGGCACGGAAGCGCGCAGGATCTCGTTGTCGTGATCCATGCGGAACTCCACGAGACTCGACGCGCCGAGGAACCGCGACCGCTCCACCGTCCCGGCGGCGGGTGTGCCTTCGCGCGCGGTGGGGTTCGGGCCCCGCCCCTGCCGGTCGAAATCGATCTTGAGGTGCTGGGGCCGGATCACGATCTCGACCTCGGTGCCGTCGGGCAGGCCCGGCGTCAGGAAATCGCCAAAGGGGGTGTCGCACAGGGCCCCCTGCACCACGCCCTCGATCACGTTGATGTCCGAGAAGAACGCCGCCGCCTCGCGATCCTTGGGCGCGTTGTAGATGTTGTAAGGCGCACCGTGCTGCACCACCCGGCCATCGCGCATCAGCGCGATCTCGTCGGCCATGCGCATCGCCTCGGCGGGCTCGTGGGTGACCAGCAGCACCGCCGTCCCCTCGGCCTTGAGCACGCCCAAGGTCTCGTCGCGGATGTCGTCGCGCAGCCGGTCGTCGAGACCCGAGAACGGCTCGTCCATCAGCAGGATGCGCGGGCTGGGTGCCAGCGCCCGCGCCAGGGCCACGCGCTGCTGCTCGCCGCCCGACAATTCATGCGGATAGCGGTCGATGTGGCGGCGCATGCCGACCTTGTCGAGCAGCGTCTCGACCCTTGTCCGGATCTCGGCCTTGCTGCCCTTGATGCCGAAGCCCACGTTGCGCGCCACGTCGAGATGCGGAAACAACGCGAAATCCTGAAACATCAGCCCGATGCCGCGCGATTCCGGTGGCACGTGCAACGCGCCTTCGGAGATCGGCGCGCCATCGACATAGACGCCGCCCGCATCCTGCCGATCGACCCCGGCGATGATCCTCAGCGTCGTCGACTTGCCGCAGCCCGACGGGCCAAGCAGGCAGGTCACCTGCCCCGGCATCACCTTGAGCGACACGCCCGACACCACCTCGCGGCCCCCGAACACACGGGTCAAGTCGCGGATCTCGAGGCGCGGTGCGGGCGCGGTCTGCGCGGCAGTGGTCCGGGCGGGAGGGGCGGTCTCGAACAAGGTCAAATCCCGATCAAATACGTCGGATTGCCCTAGCAATCTCGCCTCCCGCCCGCAAGTCACATGGTCTGGTTGCCCGCGCCGCCGTCGAGCAGCACGTTCTGCCCGACCATGAACCCGGCATGCTGCGAGCACATGAAGGCGCAGGTGGCGCCGAATTCGGCCGCGGTGCCATAGCGCCGGACCGGAATCGTCGCCTCGCGCTTGCGACGCGCATCCTCGACGCTGATGCCTTCCTTCTGGGAGACGCCGCCATCGAGCGACGCGGCCCGGTCGGTATCGTGGATGCCGGGCAGCAGGTTGTTGATCGTCACGCCCGCATGGGCCACCTGCCGCGAGGTACCGGCGACAAAGCCGGTCAGGCCGGCACGCGCCGAGTTGGACAGGCCCAACACCGCGATCGGCGTCTTCACCGATTGCGAGGTGATGTTGACCACGCGGCCCCAGCCGCGCTCCATCATCCCCGGCACCAACGCCTTCATCAGTGCGATCGGAGTGAGCATGTTGGCGTC
>Ga0208794_1000184_pt1 | contig 52319 bp, 48 predicted proteins | sample 32_taG_FD_184106 | JGI IMG/M metagenome (GOLD analysis project Ga0208794, IMG submission 184106) | Marine viral communities from the Gulf of Mexico - 32_GoM_OMZ_CsCl metaG (SPAdes) (version 2) | ecosystem: Environmental > Aquatic > Marine > Oceanic | place: Atlantic Ocean: Gulf of Mexico... | reverse complement strand
TACCGGCCAGCTTGAGGGGATCAACAACAAGATCAAAGTGATCAAGCGCATGGCCTATGGATACCGCGACACTGATTATTTCTTTCTGAAAATCAAGGCCGCGTTCCCCGGACATACGTGATGAACCTTTTTTTATTCCCGCCCAGCCTGGCTGGCCTTTCAACCGAGCCTTTGCGGCTCCATCTCCAATGTCACACCAAAGCGCTGTGCAACGTCTTCGCCGATACGCCTGGCCAGAGAAAGAATATCTTCACCGCGGGCGCCGCCGTGGTTGACCAGCACCAGCGCCTGCATGGCATGTACGCCCACAGGGCCTTCCCGCCACCCCTTCCAGCCCGCCTGATCGATCAGCCAGCCTGCCGCCACCTTGTAGCGGCCATCGGGCTGTGCATAGTGCGGTATGCCCGGGTACGAGGCCTGCAAGGCCTCAAGCTGTGCAGGAGACACCAGGGGATTCTTGAAGAAACTGCCGGCATTACCCAGTACCGCAGGATCCGGCAATTTGGAACGCCGAATCCGACACACCAGGGCCGCGACCACGCGCGCGTCCGCACGCCTCAGGCCGGTGTCAGCCCAGGCGCTGTCCAGCGGAGCATAGTCGACCCGCACGCGGCCGTGGCGTTGCAACACCAGGCGCACGCGCAGGATCACATAGCGTCCGGGCCGCTGTTTGAAGATCGAGTCACGATAGGCGAAGCGGCAATCAGCGCACTCGAAGCGAAGTATCTGGCCGGTGTCGCGATCCAGCGCATCCAGGCTGTGAAACACCTCCTGAAGCTCGACGCCATAGGCGCCGATGTTCTGCACCGGAGCGGCACCGAGGGTGCCCGGTATCAGGGACAGGTTCTCCAGCCCGAACAGACCCAGATCCAGCGACCAGTTGACCAGGTCGTGCCAGTTCTCCCCGGCCTCCCCTTCGATCACCACCCGATCGGCAGTGCGCTGCACAACGCGGCGACCACGGCTGCGCATGGCGATGACCAGGCCACTCAAGGGACCGGACACCACCACGTTACTGCCGCCCCCCAGGATCGTCACAGGCCAGCCACCCGCCTGTGCCGTTGCCAGTGCGGCAAGCAGTTCACGGTCGCTGCCGATCTCGACCAGGCGCTCGGCCTGTTCGGTGATCCCCAGCGTGTTGTACGAGCGCAGGTCGGCTTGCTCACGCACCGCCAGCATCAGGATGCTGCCAGCATGGCCCGGACACGGTCCAGATCGTCCTGGGTATCGATACCCGGGGCCGGCACCTCACAGGCATCAGCCACCTGAATCCGGCAGCCGAACCACAGGGCGCGCAACTGTTCGAGGGACTCTGCCAGTTCCAGCGGACTGGGTGCCCACTTCACGTAATCGTGGAGGAAACCGACCTTGTATGCGTAAAGACCGATATGCCGGCGAAACACCATCCCTTCGGGGATGGCACGCGGCTGTTCATTGAAAGCGTCGCGGCACCAGGGAATCGGGGCGCGGCTGAAATACAGCGCAAATCCCTGATGATCGGTTACCAGCTTCACCACGTTCGGATTGAAAACCGATTCGATATCGCTCAGCGGCTCGGCCAGCGTGGCAATACTGGCCTCGGGATGGGCAAGCAGATTGGCGGCCACCTGGTCGATCAGGCTCGGCGGAATCATCGGCTCGTCACCCTGGACGTTGACCACGCAGGCGTCCGAATCCAGCCCCATCTGCGCAACCACTTCCTGCAGCCGGTCGGTGCCCGACGGATGATCGGAGCGGGTCATGACCACCTGGGCACCGAAGGCACTGCAGGCCTGGGCAATGCGCGGATCGTCGGTGGCCACGGTGACACTCAGAGCCTGGCTCTTGCGGGCCTGTTCCCAGACGTGCTGGATCATCGGCTTGCCGGCAATTTCGAGCAGCGGCTTGCCGGGCAATCGGGTGGAGGCGTAACGGGCGGGAATGATGACGTGGAACATGTTCAGGTATCCAGCCGCTCGTCGGCGTCCAGCGCCCGGGCTTCACTTTCCAGCATGACGGGTATCCCATCCCTGATCGGATAGGCCAGGCCATCGACCCGGCACCAGAGTTCGGTCTTGTCGGCATTCTGCACCAACGGGCCCTTGCAGATAGGACAGGCCAGGATATCAAGCAGTTTGGGGTCCATCGGGTTACTCCTGAAAGAATGAAATAAGATTCGCGTCGGTACCGCCAGTGTCGCCAGTCACTGCATCAGCTCGGCCAGGCGTTGCTGCAAGGCCGTTGCAAAGGCCTCGCTCAGGGAGGCTTCGATACTCAGGTACCACCAGTCAGTGCGCGCAAAGGCGGCACACTTGATCGCATCCTTCTCGGTCATGATGACCGGGCGTTGCGGATCGCAACCGGCAAAACTGTCAGCCGTATAGGCCGCATGATCCGCAAAAACGTGGGGTTCAGCTTCGAAGCATAGCTGCTGCAGGGTCAGAAAAAAACGCTCCGGATGGCCGATGCCGGCGACGGCACTGACCTGTCTGCTGCCGGACCAGTCCGCAGGAGCGATGCGCTCACCGCTGCACAGGTTCACCAGCGCGACCGGCTCCAATCTCATGGCGTAGGCCTGGGCGGTATCCTCGCGGGCACCGTTTTGCACGACAAAATCGACAGATCCGGCCCGCTCGCTTGGCTCGCGCAGGGGCCCTTCGGGCAGACAGCGCCCATTGCCCAACCCCCTGGCCGCGTCGATCATGAGAATTTCCAGATCGCGCCCCAGGGCATAGTGCTGCAACCCGTCATCGCTGATGATGATGTCTATCTCACCGCCGGCCAGCAGGTGCCGGGCAGCCCGGGGCCGGTCCGGATCGATCACCACTGGCACACTGCAGCGCCGGGCGATCAGCAGGGGTTCATCCCCCACCGAACCAGGTACATCACGTGAGGGATCAAGCATGCGAGGCAGGGTATCGGGCGTCGCCCCGTAACCACGGCTGATCAGCCCGGGACGCAGCCCCATGTCCTTGAGATGCTCCAGCAACCAGATGCACATGGGCGTCTTGCCCGTACCACCGAGGGTGATATTGCCCACCACTATGACCGGCACCGGTGCGCGCCAGACACGTTCGGCGTGGCGCTGATAATCACGGCGGCGCCGGACCACCGCGTAGCGATAGAGCATCGACAGGGGCCTGAGCAGGCGCAGCCAGCCATGGCGCTCATACCAGGCGCGAAGCATGAACTGCTCGAGGGAAAAGCCCTTCACTGCCCCTCGCCCGCCTCCGCCTGCATCGTGGTCAGGCGCAGCCGGGTGAAGCCCAGCTGGCCCGCCGCATCCATCGCCATGATCACCGACTGGTGCGGCGTCTGTGCGTCGGCAGTGATGATCAACGGCAATGACAGATCACCGGCCGACTCACGCTGCAGCGCCGTTTTCAGGGTGTCAAAACCCGGGGCGACAAGCGTTCGGTCATTGATCGCGATGTCACCCGTGGCGGAAATGGTCAGCTCGATCTGTTGTATATCCCGGTCCTCCACCTGCTCACCGGACACCGCCTCGGGCAGATCCAGCTTCAGTTGGGTTTCGCGGGTAAAGGTGGTGGAAACCATGAAGAAGATCAGCAGCAGAAACACCACATCGATCAGCGGCGTCAGGTTGACGCTGGCCTCTTCCTGTCTCTGGCGCCGGAAATTCACGTTCTGGCTCCCCTGCGGGTGCTGCCCACGCGCGAAACGGGCTCCTTGCTCACGGGCGCGGTAATCGGCGAATCGACTTCGCGATTGCCCTGCAGCACCTCGACCAGTTTGGTTGCCTCCTGCTCCATGGCCACGACCAGCTCATCCACCCGGCGGACGAAGAAACGATGGAAGAACAGAGCCGGAATCGCCACCGTGAGACCCGCTGCGGTGGTAATCAATGCCTTGGAGATGCCACCGGCCAGTACACCGGTATTGCCCGTGCCCTGGATCATGATGGCGCTGAATACATCGATCATGCCGATCACCGTACCCAGCAGACCCAGCAGCGGAGTGATCGCGGCCACCGTGCCGAGCGTATTGAGATAACGCTCCAGCTCATGGATCACCTTGCCCGCAGCTTCCTGGATACTTTCCTTCATGATCTCGCGACCATGCTTGGAATTGTTCAGGCCCGCAGCCATGATCTCGCCCAGGGGCGAATCGCCACGCAGGGTTTTCAGCCGTTCGGCGTCCAGCTTGCCTTCACGCACCCACTGCCAGACCTGACCAAGCAACGCCGGTGGTGCAACACGCGCACTGCGCAATGCCCAGAGTCGCTCGATCACGATCGCGGCAGCGATCACCGAAGACAAAATAATCGGCAGCATCAGCCAGCCGCCCGCACTGATCAGTTCCCACACAAGCGATCCCTCCCCAAATGTCCGCATACTCTAGCACAGGGCAAACCGCCCCCTGCGCGCTATTGTTATTCATGCCAGAAGCGCCGGGCGCTGTCCCTCCAGCCCCATTCAAGGTGAGCGCTCCCACGCCCGCCGAAGACAAATCGCACAGCGCCTGCGCGGCTAGTATAAACAGGTTCGACCTTCAATTCGCGGTAGCGCGCCACAACATTTGGATGGGGATGATTGAAGCGGTTGGCATGACCCGCGCTGAACACCACCCACTGCGGCTGCACGGCGCGAATGAAAGCATAGGAGGACGAGGTCCGGCTGCCATGGTGCGGCGCCAGCAGCAGGCTTGCGCCGAGCTCCCTGCTCAACATCTGATACTCGTCGCGTATCCCCACATCGCCGGTCAGCAGAACACTGTGAGGGCCTGCGGTCACGCGCAGGACACAGGACCGTTCATTGGCCGGTGCCGGCGGTGGAGCGCTGTAGATGATCTCGAAGACCACCCCGTTCCACTCCCATTGCTCCCCCGGCCGGCATGCCTGAGCCCCGAGCGCGGGATCCTGATCCTCCAGCTGGCCCGCGATCACCCGACCCACGGGCATCCGGGAGGCAATGGCGCCAGCGCCCCCGGCATGATCATTATCGGCGTGACTGAGCAGCATTACATCCAGGCTGCCCACACCCAGGGTGACCAGGGCTGGATGCACCACCGCCTCGCCCAGATCGAAGCCGCTGGACAGCCGCGCACCGGCGTCGTAGAGCAGCGCGTGCTCCCGGGTCTGCACCAGCACAGAGAGCCCCTGACCCACATCCAGCACCGTCACCCACATGTGACCCTCCGACGGCCTGGGCTGGGGTGCCGCGAGCAGAACCGGCAGACAAGCCAGCGCCGGCAGCCACAGCAGCCTTGCCAGCGGGCTGGTCAGGGCCACGACGCCAATCAGCCCCAGGACCCAGTTGGTCCAGCCGGGGAATGCGAGATAGCGCGGCACATGCCAGCTGGCCGCCCATTGCAGCGCGAGAAACAGTCCGTTCAGAGCCTCTGCGGCAAACCACAGCAACCAGGGGATCCCCAGCGTCAGCTCCAGCAGGGTGCCCAGCAGAGCCGCCGGCACCACCAGCAGACTGACCCAGGGTATCGCGACGACATTCACCAGCGGTGCCAGCAGGCTGCCGGGCATGCCCCATAACAGCAACCAGGGCCACAAGCCCAGGAAGATGACCCACTGGGCCCGCCCCCAGCGCCACCACATCCCCTGCTGCGAAAGCCGGCCGGCCATGCCGAAGATCAGCGCACCCACCGCCATGAACGACAGCCAGAACCCGGCGAGCAGCGGCGCGGCCGGATCGAACAGCACCACCAGACACAGGGCCATGAGCCAGAAAAACCAGGGTCCGGGCTGACGGTAGATGACCCGCGCCAGCAGGACCAGCGCCACCATCAGCAAGGCCCGCTGGGTCGGCACGGCGAAACCGGCCAGGGCGGCGTAGATCGCAGCCGCAAGGATCGCCAGGGGCGCCGCCAGCCAGAGCCGCGGAAAGGACAGTCTCAGCAGGCCGATACGCCCGGCCAGGGTGATCAGACCGAAGACCGCCGCCGCAAGCAGACCCACATGCAGGCCTGAAATCACCATCAGATGGCTGGTACCGGTCGCCTGCAGGACCAGCCAGTCCTCCCGGGTCAGCACGCTCCGATCGCCGACAATCAGCGCCAGTAACCGCTCGGTCCCGGCATGTGAGTCCAAGGCCAGCAGGATGCGTTCACGCACATGGCCACGCATGCCATCGATGCCGGGCGCCAGGTGGACATCCAGACGCTCGCCGCCGCGAATGCTCGCCAGCGCGCCGATCCCCTGGGCGTAAAGCCAGGCCTCGTAATCGAAGGTGCCCGGATTGGACATGCCGCGGGGACGCCTGAGACGCGCTTCGAACTGCCAGTACTCCCCCTGCATGACCGGCTCACCGCCATACCAGTGCACGCGCATGAAGGGCAGCGCTGTACCGCTCTGGACCTCGTGCGCATCGGCTACCTGGAAACGCCAGCCGGTAGCGGTAGGCTGCGGCAATCCGGCAATGCGACCCTGCATGATCACCGTCTGCTGGTCGAATTCTGCGGGCAGACGTTCCCCCAGGGCCAGATGGTGCCACGCCAGGGCCCAGGCCGCGCCAGCCAGCAGCGCAGCGAGCAGACGGGCAATGAATCCGCGGCGCCACAACAGGGGCACCAGCAGGCAGGCGCCAGCCGCCAGCCACAGTGGTGGCAAGGCTACGCACATCAGGGGGCTGAGCAGGCCGAGTATGAAAGCCGGGAGAAAAACGATCAGGCGAGGCCGGCGCAATACATCCACTGTAGCTCCTTCCTTTGCTGCCAGGCAGTAGTCTGCGCCTGACATTCCATGCATAATTGGGCGACATTTCCCTGGCCCAAATCCGAAATGCCGCGTCGGTTCCTGAAACGCTACATGCCCAGTCCCGAACGCATAAAGGAAAGCAAATCGCTTCGCTTTATGGGCAGCATGCTGCACGACCCAAATCTGTGGCACCTCAATCGGCATAGCGTGGCGCGAGCCATGGCCATCGGACTTTTCGTCTCGATGCTGCCGCTACCCATGCAGATGCTGATCTCGGCCAGCGTGGCCGTGCCGGCCCGCGCCAACCTGCCCATCTCCGTGGGGCTGGTCTGGCTGACCAATCCCGTCACCATGCCGATGATCTTCTTTGCCGAGTACAAGGTCGGTACGCTGCTACTGGGCGCACCGGAGCGCAGCATGCCGATGGAACTGTCGATGACCTGGCTGATGAGCGAGATCCATCACATCTGGCAACCGTTGTTGCTGGGATCGGTGCTGCTGGGAGGCATCATCGCGGCGGCGGGTTATGCCGCCACGATGTTGTATTGGCGAATATGGGTCGGGCGCAACTGGCAGAAGCGCAAACTGCGACGCCGTCGGCAGAACTGAGCCGGTTACGGCCGCTTGGCCAGATGACCCTCGGTCAGGGTGAACACCCGGTCCATCTGCGAAGCCAGGGCCAGATCGTGGGTGACCACCATGAAAGCCGTCTTCAGACTCTGACTCAGTTCCAGCATCAGCTGCTGAATGCTGCGGGCAGTGTGCTGGTCGAGATTACCGGTTGGCTCGTCCAGCAGAACGCAGGCGGGCTCATTGATCAGGGCGCGGGCGATCGCCACACGCTGACGTTCACCGCCCGACAGCTCCCCAGGCTTGTGCCCCACGCGCTGGGACAAGCCCACCCTTTCAAGCATCTGCTCACCCCGGCGACGCGCCTCGTTGACCGGCGTATTGCCGATCAGCAGCGGCATGCACACGTTTTCCAGTGCGCTGAATTCGGCCAGCAGATGGTGAAACTGGTAGACAAAACCCAGACCGCTGTTGCGCAGCTTGCCGCGTTCGGATTCACGCAGGGAGGACATCAGCCGACCGGCCAGCCAGACCTCGCCCTCGGTCGGGGTATCAAGCCCGCCCAGCAGGTTGAGCAAGGTGGTCTTGCCCGAGCCCGAGCTGCCGACGATGGCGATGCGCTCGCCCGCGGCGAGCTGCATATTGACGCTATCGAGCACGCGCAGCCGCTGCGGCCCGATCGCGTATTCCATGCTCAGCTGGCGGCACTCAAGAACAATCTCAGTCATAACGCAATGCCTCCGCCGGCTCGGTGCGCGAAGCGCGCCAGGCCGGATACAAGGTAGCCAGGAAGCTCATGCCCAGGGCCGCTGAGCAGATCAGGATCACATCGCTCCAGATCAGCTGTGAGGGCAGATAGCTGATGAAATACACATCGGAGCTGAGGAACTGGATCCCGAACAGCTTCTCCAGCCCCGCCACCATCGCCGATACGTTCAGGGCCGCCAGCACACCCAGCACGCAACCGGCCAGGGTACCCACGACGCCGATCACCGAACCCTGGACCATGAAAATCCCCATGATGGTCGCGGGCGAAGCGCCCAGGGTGCGCAGGATGGCGATATCCGCCTTCTTGTCGGTCACCACCATGACCAGCGTGGAAATGATATTGAAGGCAGCCACGGCGACGATCAGCAGCAGCAACAGACCGATCATGGTCTTCTCCATGCGGATCGCGGCAAACAGGTTGCCGTGGGTCCGGGTCCAGTCCTGGGCGTAATAGTCACCGGGCAGCAACGAAGCCAGCTCCCAGGCTACGCGCGGCGCCTGGAACAGATCCCCCAGACGCACCCGCAGACCCTGGACCTGGCCAGGCTCCCAGCGCGACAGACGTGCCGCATCTCCGGCATGGATCAATGCCAGGGAGCTGTCCAGCTCCGCGCCCACCTTGAAGGTACCGACCACATGAAACCGCTTGAGTCGGGGAAAGACGCCCGCCGGCGTTACCGATGCCTCGGGCAGCACGAAGGTCAGCTTGTCGCCGATACCGACACCGAAGCGGCTGGCGATCTGCTCGCCGACAATGATGCCGAATTCGCCATCCTGCAGATCGTCCAGTGTGCCACGGGTCATGTGCTGGTCGACGATGGACACATCGCTCTCCTGCTCCGGGAGGATACCGTTCACCAGAACAGGAGCTACACTGCCATCATGGGTCAGCATTCCCTGCAGCTGCACGAACGGCGCCACGGCCTCGACGTCCGGATGCTCGAGCAGCCTGCGGGCCAGATCGGGCCAGTCGTTCAGCGGTTGCTGGGAACTGATGGTGGCATGCGGCACCATACCGAGAATGCGCGTGCGCAGCTCCCGGTCGAAACCGTTCATGACCGACAGCACCAGAATCATCACCAGAACGCCCAGGGTCAGACCGAGCATCGAGATAAGTGAAATGAATGAAATAAAGTGGTTGCGGCGTTTGGCGCGGGTATAGCGCAGGCCGATAAAGAAGGGCAATGGTCTGAACATGAGTACCGGTAACCTGAAGGGCCGTGCCCGTTGAATGGCGGTTCGGATTGGCATGGTACACTGAAATCGCACAATTGTTCAGCGCTTCGCACAGCCTCAGGCGGGTTACATGACAGACACAGAAAACGACACGGCAGAGGACAAACGCGACTTCTTTCGCATCCGCGACAGTCTCGCCCTCGACATCCGCAAGGTCAGCAGCGCCGACCTCGAGGAAGCCGCATTCGATGAAGCCTCGCCGCTGTTCAACCTGCTCAGCGACCTTCACAGTCTGGATTACGAATCCCAGCATCTGCTGCGCCAGATCGCCGAGCGCGACCGCCCGCTGGCCCATTATCTGAAGATCATCAACAAGCGCGTGGACCTGGTCAGCAAGGCCCTGGCGCTGCAGCTGGTGGATGAAATAGGCGAGCCGCAAGAAGTGATTCTCAGCGAGGGCGGCCTTTCCTTTGCTTATGCCGAACCGCTGGAGACGGGCGCCTGGCTGGCTATCCGCATGGTACTGCTCCCCTCTCCCCTCGGGCTGGTCCTCCCTGCCCGGGTGATCCGCTGCGAAGCGGCAGCCGAACCGGATCGCTGGACCATCGCCGTCAGCTTTCAGTCGCTGGCAGACAATCAACGCCAGTTGCTGGCACGACATATATTGCAGAAACAGGCACAGGAAATCCGTGCCGCCAAGACTCAGCCCTCCACCAAGGACAGGACATCACCATGAAAAAGATGACTTCGACCCTCGTTGCCACCACCCTCGCCCTGGGCGTGTCGTTCATGACGCCTGTGCAGGCCGAGACCCTGGTCATACCCCTGGGTCAGCAGACAGCAGAGCGCAGCGATCCGATGCCCCAGCGCGGGCTGACCAAGAGCGCAGTAACCCAGAGATACGGCGAGCCCATGACCCGTCATCCGGCCGTGGGTCAGCCACCGATCACCCGCTGGGACTACGCGAGCTACAGCGTGTATTTCGAATATGATCGGGTGATTGACAGCGTCCGTCACCGCCAGGGTCGGAGCACGCCCGCACCATGACATTGATTTATGGTCACCGCGGCGCACGTGGTGAGGCTCCGGAGAACACCCTGGCCAGTTTTCGCCGATGTCTCGAGGCAGGCGTGAAGCGGGTCGAACTGGACCTGCACCTGTCTTCCGATCGCCAACTCATGGTCATCCACGATCCGACTCTCAAGCGCACCACCGGGCTCGGCGGCAAGGTCAGCCAGCACAGTGCCGCGGCCCTGATGCAGCTTGATGCCCGGCGCAACGGACCGGCATGGCCAGAGCCCTGCCCCGTTCCCAGTCTTGAGCAGCTGTTTGCAAGCTGCCCCGAGTTCGAGCATTACCAGCTCGAGGTCAAGAGCGGGTCCAGCGGCCAGTCACGCATCGTGCTGGATGCCATAGCTGTACTGGTGAAACGCTTCGGTCTGGAGGAGCGGGTCGTTGTCACTTCCAGCAGCCGTACACTACTGAAGACCGCCCGGGATGAGCAGTATCCGTTACCCACCGGACTGGTCGAGGAGTACGGCCTGATCGACTCGCTGAAAAGCGCCACCCGCTATGGCTGCGACTATCTGATCCTGAACTGGAAGCTCTGCAAACCCGCCCGGGTGCGCAAGGCGCAGGCACTGGGTCTGCACGTCTCGGTCTGGACAGTCAACGACCCGCAGTTGATGCGCCGGCTGGCGGACATGGGGGTCGACAGCCTGATCACCGATGTACCCCACCTCGCCATCGAGACCCTGGGGTAGCCACAAACAGAAAGGCCCCGCAATGCGGGGCCTTCCTGGCAGTCACTCACCGGTTCAGAACAGCCGATTCAGTCCATCCAGCGCGGCGACCCGATAGGCCTCGGCCATGGTGGGGTAATTGAACGTCGTGTTGACGAAATACTTGATCGTATTGGCTTCGCCCTTCTGATTCATTACCGCCTGACCGATATGCACGATCTCCGATGCCTGGTCGCCAAAACAGTGGATACCCAGCACTTCCAGGGTCTCACGGTGGAACAGGATCTTCAGCATGCCGACCTGCTCGCTGGTGATCTGCGCGCGCGCCATGGACTTGAAGAACGCTTGGCCGATCTCGTAGGGCACCTGAGCGTCGGTCAGTTCCCGCTCGGTCTTGCCCAGCGAGCTGATTTCCGGAATGGTGTAGATGCCGGTGGGTACGTCATCAACAAATCGCCAGGCATCATTGCTGACGATGTTGCCGGCGGCCGAGCGGCCCTGGTCGAATGCCGCACTGGCCAGACTGGGCCAGCCAATCACATCCCCCACGGCATAGATGTTGTGTACTTCGGTGCGGTAGTTCTCGTCCACGCTCAACTGGCCGCGGCTGTTGGGCCGCAAGCCGACATTCTCCAGCCCCAGGCCGTCAGTGTTACCCGTGCGACCGTTACACCAGAGCAAAGCATCCGCCTTGAGCTTCTTCCCGGACTTGAGGTGCAGCACCACGCCCTGGGTGTCCAGCCCCTCGATCTTCTCGTATTCCTCGTTATGCCGAATCAGCACGCTGTTATTGCGCAGGTGATAACTCAGGGCATCGGAAATCTCGTCATCAAGGAAGCTCAGCAACCGGTCACGGTTGTTGATCAGATCCACTTTCACGCCCAGACCACAGAAGATCGACGCATATTCGCTGCCAATCACCCCTGCCCCGTATATGATCAGGGTGCGCGGAGTGTGGTTGAGCTTGAGGATGGTGTCGCTGTCATAGATCCGGGGATGACTGAAATTGACATCCGCCGGACGATAGGGCCGCGAGCCCGTGGCGATGATGATTTCCTTGGCTATCAGCTTCTCGACCACGCCCGAGCTGTTGACCAGCTCGATGGTATGTTCATCGGCGAAGCTGCCCTTGCCGAAGAATACATCCACCCGGTTGCGCGCATAGTAGCTTGTACGCGAGGTTACCTGCTTGGCCATGACCTTTTCGGCGCTTTTCAGCACATTCGGGAAGGAAAACCAGCGGGGCTCACCGATGGTACGGAACATCGGATTGGTATTGAAGTGGATGATCTGCTTGACCGAGTAGCGCAGGGCCTTGGACGGAATGGTGCCCAGATGGGTGCAGTTGCCGCCCACCAGGTTGCGCTCTTCCACGACCGCGACCTTGCGGCCGTGCTTCGCCGCATTCATTGCTGCGCCTTCACCGGCAGGTCCCGAGCCCAGCACCACTACGTCATAGTTGTATACAGCCATTCAGCCAATTCCTTGTTGTGCAGGGGAAGATGCTCTCATCCAGGGACCGATATCACTAGTCGACCTTGGTAGCGTCATGCCCCAGATCGGTCCTGGACACCACCTTGCGCGGCTCGATACCGGCGGTCTCGCTGGCCTCTTCACATTTGGTGACGTCGCCACCACAGATGCCGCAGGACTTGTCCAGTCCGGTTGCGCCAATACCGCCGCAGGACCCGGCAATGGGTTTGCGGCCCATCATCACGCCCACCGACATGCCGACCACCACCAGACTCATCAACAGAAATGCCAGAAACCAGACCATAATCTACTCCTCGCCCGTTGTCAGGGCTTCAAACAGGGGGGTGGGCCGGGAAACAAATTCGGCCCCCTCGCGCACCACGAACAGCGCGGCCACATTGTTATCCTGCGCGTATTGCCAGCCCTTCTCCGGGCCCAACACCAATAACAGGGTGGACAATCCGTCAGCCATCAGCGTCGACGGATCCATTACCGTGACTGCACTCAATCCGTGCATCACCGGCCAGCCCGTCAACGGATCAACTGTATGCGAATAGCGCTTGCCGTCATATTCGAAATAGTTGCGGTAATCGCCTGATGTCGAGATGGCGTAACCATCGAGCTCAACCACCATTGTCGCCATGCGCTCATCATCGCGCGGCTCTTCGATGGCGATGCGCCAGGGCACATCACCGGGCTTGCGACCCACGGCCTTGAGCTCGCCGGTCATCTCGATCATGTAATCTGTGATCCCCAGGGCAACCAGTTGTTCCGCCGCCCTGTCGACCATGTAACCCGCGGCCAGACTGCTGAGATCGACCTCCACATCGGCATCCTTGCACAGCGTATCATCCTCGATACGCAGATGCTGCTGACCGACCTTCTGCAGCGCCCGATCGATGCTCGGCTGGTCCGGAACCACCTGCACACCGTCTGCCCGGTGGAAGCCCCAGAGATCCAGCAGAGGGCTTACCGTCACATCGAAACGTCCATCGCTGGCAGCATTCAACGACTGCGCCAGTTGCACCATGTCCAGCACCGGTTGCGGCATGGGCGCACAGGCACCGGCCGGCAAGGCGTTGAACCGCGACAGGTCGGAGTCGTCGCGCCAGGTCGACACCTGCGCGTCAAACACCTCCAGCTCCCGCTCGATGTCCGCCTGCAACTCGACCGGATCCGGCGTTCCCTTGACCGGCACCCATTTGATGGAATAGGTGCTGCCCATGGTGGCGCCGGATATCTCCGAAACCGACACGGTGGAATTGAAACAGCCCGCTAGGGTTGCTGCCAGGGCAACAACAATAGCGGGCTGAAGGTGGCGTAGTAGCACTCTAGCCGCCGAAGTCATCAAGCATGATGTTTTCCGGCTCGACACCCATATCCTGCAGCATCTTGATGACCGAGGCATTCATCATCGGCGGCCCACACATGTAGTACTCGCAATCCTCAGGGGCCGGATGGTCCTTGAGATAGTTGTCGTGCAACACGTTGTGGATAAAGCCGGTTGGACCGGTCCAGTTGTCTTCAGGCAGCGCGTCGGACAGGGCCAGATGCCACTCGAAGTTCTCGTGCTCTTCCTGCAGCTTGTCGAATTCCTCGACGTAGAAGGCTTCGCGCAGCGAGCGGGCCCCGTACCAGAAGCTGATCTTGCGATTGGTCTTGATCCGGCCCAACTGGTCGAAGATGTGCGACCGCATCGGCGCCATACCCGCACCACCGCCAATAAAGACCATTTCGGCATCGGTTTCCTTGGCAAAGAACTCACCGAACGGACCGTATACAGTGACCTTGTCGCCCGGCTTGAGAGCGAAGCACCAAGAGGACATCTTGCCCGGGGGCAGATCATCACGACCGGGCGGCGGCGAGGCCACACGCAGGTTGAACTTCACCACACCGCGCTCTTCCGGATAGTTGGCCATGGAATAGGCGCGAATGACGGTTTCATCGACCTTGGAGACGAAGCGCCACATGTCGAACTTGTCCCAGTCGCCGCGGAATTCCGGCTGAATGTCGAAGTCCTTGTAATTGACCGTGTGCGGCGGGCATTCGAGCTGCACGTAGCCACCGGCACGGAAGTCGACGTTCTCGCCCTCGGGCAGCTTCAGCGTCAGCTCCTTGATGAAGGTCGCCACGTTGGGGTTGGCCTCAACGGTGCATTCCCACTTCTTCACGCCGAAGACTTCTTCCGGCACTTCGATCTTCATATCCTGCTTGACCGGAGCCTGGCAGGACAGACGCCAACCTTCGTTGGCCTCACGCTTGGTGAAGTGCGACTCCTCGGTGGGCAGCATGGAACCGCCGCCCTCCTCGACGATGCACTTGCACTGGGCGCAGGTGCCGCCGCCGCCACAGGCAGAAGACAGGAAAATACCGTTGTTCGACAGGGTATTGAGCAGTTTGCCACCGGCGGGCACGGTAATGGTGCGCTCGCCGTTGATTTCGATGGTGACGTCACCGCTGGTGACCAGCTTGGAGCGGGCGATAAGAATCACTGCGACCAGGAACAACACGATCGCCGTGAACATCCCCACGCCCAGATAGATTTCCATGTTCATCAGTTACAGCTCCTGTTTACAGTTGCACGCCGGAGAACGACATGAACCCCAGGGACATGAGTCCCACGGTGATGAAGGTAATGCCCAGGCCACGCAGGCCATCAGGAACATCGCTGTACTTGAGCTTTTCGCGGATACCGGCCAGCGCGACGATCGCCAGTGCCCAGCCCACGCCCGCACCAAAGCCGTAAACGGTACTCTCGCCAAGGGAGTAATCGCGCTCCACCATGAACAGGGACGCGCCAAGAATCGCGCAGTTCACCGTGATCAAGGGCAGGAACACACCCAGGGCGTTGTAGAGCGAGGGCACGAACTTGTCGAGCAGCATCTCGAGGATCTGTACCAGTGCCGCAATCACCCCGATATAGCTGAGCAGACCCAGGAAGCTCAGGTCCACATTGGGCAGGCCGGCCCAGGCCAGGGCACCGTCACGCAGCAGATAGGTATAGATCAGGTTGTTGGCCGGCACGGTGATGGTCAGTACCACCACAACCGCGATACCCAGACCCAGCGAGGTCTGCACCTTCTTCGAAATGGCGATGAAGGTACACATGCCCAGGAAGAACGCCAATGCCATGTTCTCGACGAAAATGGCACGGACCATCAGGCTTATATAATGTTCGATCATGGCTTACATAGCCTCCTTCAGGGCACGGCTCTGCGGCGCCATCTTGAACTCGGGCTCTTCAACCTGTTCGGTCTTCCAGGAACGCAGTGCCCAGATGATCAGACCGATAATGAAGAACGCCGAAGGCGGCAGCAGCAGCAGACCGTTGGGCTGATACCAGCCACCGACATTGACCAGCGGCAGGATCTCGAAGCCGAGCAGCTTGCCGGCACCGAACAGCTCGCGCACCACCGCAACCACGATGAGAATGAAGCTGTAGCCCAGACCGTTACCCACGCCGTCAAGGAAGCTCATGTGCGGCGGATTCTGCATGGCAAAGGCTTCGGCGCGGCCCATCACGATACAGTTGGTGATGATCAGTCCCACGAATACCGACAACTGCTTGCTGATGTTGTAGGCATAGGCCTTGAGCACCTGATCCACCACGATCACCAGCGAGGCGATGATCACCATCTGCACGATCATCCGGATCGAACCGGGGATATGGCTGCGGATGCTCGAGATGAACAGGTTGGAGAATGCCGTTACCGAGGTCAGTGCCAGGCACATGACCAGGGTGACGCTCAGGCTGGTGGTTACCGCGAGGGCCGAACAGATCCCGAGGATCTGCAGGGCAATCGGGTTGTTGCTGAAAATAGGTTCGAAGAGCACCTGTCTGGCGGTTTGCTTGGCCATGATTATGCTTCTCCCGCGCTGAGTTTATCGAGGAACGGGCGGAAACCATTTTCCCCCATCCAGAATTGCACCAGTTTCTCCACGCCGCGGCTGGTCAGGGTCGCACCGGCCAGGCCGTCGATCTTGTGTTCAGCATCCTTCATGCCCGGATCCACACTGCCCTTGATGACCTGGATTGCGACATCGTCCTGCTCATCGTAGACAACCTTGCCGGTCCACTGCTGCTTCCAGTTCGGGTTGTCGACTTCGCCACCGAGACCGGGGGTTTCAGCATGCTGGTAGAAACCCAGACCGACCACGGTCTCCAGGTCGCCCTCGAGCGCGATGAAGCCGTACAGGGTCGACCACAGGCCATAGCCGTGGATCGGCAGGATGACCGTTTCGATACCCTCTTCGTCCTCGACCATGTACACGGTTGCATAGTGGGCGCGACGGCGGATACTGGCGATATCTTCGGGACCTTCGAGTTGCTGCGACAGCGCAGGCTCCTTGGACGCCTTCTGCTGGTCGTAGGTCAGCGGATCCATTGCATCGGTAAATTCACCGGTGCGCAGATCCACCAGACGGGCAGTCACCTTCTTGAACTGCTCGTCAACACTGACACCCTCTTCCAGCAGACCGGCGATGGACAGGATATTGCGCTTCTTGTCCAGCAACTGGTTGGTTATCTGCACCGGCTTGAGTGCTACGGCAGCCACGGATACGACCACCGAACACACCAGACAGACCAGCAACGCCACCATTATGGTGCGGCTGACGGACTCTCTTTTACTGGACATTACGTACAAGCCTCCGCTTTATATTGGCCTGGACGACGAAATGGTCGATCAGGGGGGCGAACAGGTTGGCAAACAGGATCGCCAGCATGATTCCCTCCGGGAACGCCGGGTTGACTACCCGGATCAGCACCACCATGACACCGATCAGCGCACCGAAGATCCACTTGCCCTGGTTGGTCATGGAGGCCGATACCGGATCAGTGGCCATGAAGATCATGCCAAAGGCAAAACCACCCACTACCATGTGCCAGTACCAGGGCACCGAGAACATCGGGTTGGTTGTGGAGCCCAGCATGTTGAACAGCAGGCTCAGGCCGATCATGCCGAGCATGACGCCGGCCACGATCCGCCAGTTGGCTATCTTGGTGGCCAACAGAACCGCACCGCCCAGGAAGATCGCCAGGGTCGATGTCTCGCCAATGGAACCATGGATGTTGCCGACAAAGGCGTCGAACCAGCTGATGCCCTGGGACATCACGGCGTCGATGCCGCCGGAAGCCGCCAGACTCAGCGCAGTGGCGCCAGCGTAACCATCGACTGCAGTCCAGACTTCATCACCGGAGGAAGCTGCCGGATAGGCGAAGTACAGGAAGGCACGGCCGGTCAGCGCCGGGTTGAGGAAGTTCTTGCCGGTACCACCGAACACTTCCTTGCCGATCACGATACCGAAGCTGATGCCCAGCGCGACCTGCCAGAGCGGGATGCTCGGCGGCAGAATCAGCGCAAACAGGATCGAGGTCACGAAGAACCCTTCGTTGACTTCATGCTTGCGGATCGAGGCGAACAGGACTTCCCAGAAGCCGCCGACCAGGAAGGTCACGGCGTATACGGGCAGGAAGTACGCCGCACCGTGGATCAGGTTGTCCCACAGGCTCGCCGGATCAAAGCCGGCCAGCGATGCGATCAGACCAAAACGCCAGCCATCCTGGGCAGCCAGAAGTTCTGGGCTGGCCGCATAGATGATGTTGGCCTGATAACCGATGTTGTACATGCCGTAGAACATCGCCGGAAAGGTACAGATCCACACGGTAATCATCATGCGCTTGAGGTCCAGGCCATCGCGCACGTGCGCGGTGGTCCGGGTCACGCTGCCGGGACGATAGAAGAACGTGTCGATTGCTTCGTAGAGGGCGTAGAACTTCTCGTGCTTGCCACCCTTTTCGAAGTTGTGCTCGATCTTGTCGAGGAATGCACGCAAACCCATGGCTTAACCCTCCTTCTCGATACGCGTGAGGTTGTCACGCAGAATCGGGCCGTATTCATATTTGCCGGCGCACACGTAACTGCACAGGGCCAGATCTTCTTCATCCAGCTCCAGGCAGCCCAGTTTCTGGGCCATGTCAGTGTCACCGACGATGAGGTAGCGCAAGAGTTGCGTGGGCAGGATGTCCAGCGGCATGACCATCTCGTAGTTACCGAGCGGGACCATGGCACGGGGGCTGCCATTCGTTGTAGTAGTAAAATCGAACTGCTTGTTGGGCTTGAACTTGGAAACAAAGATGTTCAATACCGAATGCTTGTTCACACCTGGACGCAGGTAGTGAATCATCTCGCGATCGTTACCCTCGGCCAGTACCGAAACCTGCTGGTGATAACGACCCAGATAGGCCACCGGGCCCTGGGCCAGACGACCGCCAAACACCGAACCGGATATCACACGGTTGGTACCCGGCTGCATCTCGCCGGCAGTCAGTTCCTCCAGGCTGGCGCCCAGGCGGGTGCGCAGCAGGCGGGGCCGCTCGACCATCGGGCCGCCCAGCGCGACGACGCGCTCGGTCCACAGCTTGCCATCGGTGAACAGGTGGCCGATCGCGATCACATCCTGGTAGTTCACCTGCCATACTGTCTTGCTTTCGCTGACCGGATCAAGCATGTGAATGTGCGTACCGGGCAAGCCGGCCGGATGCGGACCTGCAAAGCTCTCGCAGCGCACGCCGTCGAGGTTCTCGCCCGGAACGGTTACGCCCTCGGCGCGGCACAGCCAGATACGCCCCAGACGTGCCAGCACCTTGAGACCATTCTCGAAGGCATCGGCATATTCCTTGAGTACCAGCGCAGGATCAGCAGCCAGCGGATTGGTGTCCATCGCAGTCACGAAGATGGAATGCGGCTCGCTGTCTACCGCTGGCACCTTGCTGTAGGGCCGGGTGCGCAGCGCGGTCCACATGCCGGACTCGACCAGCTGCTCGCGCACCTGCTTGGGGTCCAGCGTGGCCAGGGCCGCCTGATCGTGAGCGGTGAAACTGACGTGTTCGTCCCCCTCGACGTCAATGACCACCGACTGCAGAACACGCTTCTCGCCACGGTTGATCGCACTGATCACACCCGAGGCCGGAGCGGTATAGATAACACCTGGGGTCTTCTTGTCGCTGAACAGAATCTGGCCTAGCTTGACCCGGTCACCCTCTTTCACTTCCATGGTCGGCTTCATGCCATGGTAGTCGAAGCCGACCACCGCAACGCTGCGCACTGGCCGCGCGTCGTCGATGATCTGCTCGGGGGAGCCGGTGATTGGCAGATCCAAGCCCCGTTTGATTTTTATCATACGTATAGCCTAATCACTGGTTGGAATCGTCAAGGGCGGATCGGGCATTCGGCGAAAGGGGCCGCCGAGCGCTTCAGGAAGCAGACAGAACCCAGCAGAATGTGACCACAAACCCTCATCAAAAATCCCGTCAAGTATAAAGATCATGGCCATGCAATGCTACTCAAGGCCTTGGTTTTTTCAGGTTTTTTGCTGTTACACAATCCCCCTGCAAGGCAATTGACCGGGGTATGTTCAGGGTACTTAATGAATTCCTGTAATCCTCGGCCCGAACAGGAAGACAACATGCTGATACGCACAATTTTGCTGTTTCTCTGCGCCCTGCCCCTGGCTGCCCTGGCCAGCGAAAAGCGCCTGGCAGAAGCGGATTTCCCCACCCGTCTCGAAGTCGGCGGCGAAGAACTGGTCATGCGCAACGCCAGCATACTCGAATACCTCTTCGTCGACGTTTACAGCGCGGCCCTGCTGACGCCCCCCGAACAATTGCTGGACAACCCCATCCTGCCGGGGCAGCCGCTGCATCTGGAGCTGTACTACTATCGCGATATTGACCGCGACGACGTGATCAAGGCGGCCTGGGTGGCCCTGGGCCGACAATACGATGAAGCCACGCTGGCCGACATCAGGCCGAAAGTCGATGCCCTGCATGCCACCTTCACCGACATCAGCGCGGGCGACCGCTACGCCCTGACACTCGATGCCGATCATGCCCTGAGCCTGAAGTACAACAACGAAGAGATCTTTCGCTCGGAGGATCCCGAACTGGCCCGCACCTATGTCGGCATCTGGCTGAAGGAAAACGGTCTTTCTGATGGCTTGCGTGAGAGACTCACCGCAAGTCGCTGAAGTTTATCAAATAAAATACAGGCACAAAAAAGGGCGCTTTCGCGCCCTTCTTCGTTGCATCCGGTCACCCTGTTGCGGCGACCGACGCCTCAGACCGGGAACGCCGGCGGATTGACCTTGGCCAGATCCTCGAGAATACGCACTACCTGACAGCTGTAGCCGAATTCGTTGTCGTACCAGACGTAAAGGATCAGACGACTGTCGTTGCAGATGGTCGCCTCGGCATCCACCACACCCGCGTGGCGCGAGCCGACGAAGTCGCTGGAGACCACTTCCTGGGAATTGGTGAAGTCGATCTGCTTGTGCAGGTCCGAGTGCAGTGCCATATGACGCAGATAATCGTTGACCTCGTCGCGATCAGTCACCTTCTCCAGGTTCAGATTGAGGATCGCCATGGAGACGTTGGGCGTGGGCACGCGAATCGCGTTGCCGCTGAGCTTGCCGCCCAGCTCCGGCAGCGCCTTGGCCACAGCCTTGGCCGCACCGGTCTCGGTGATCACCATGTTTAGCGCCGCACTGCGACCCCGACGGTTGCCCTTGTGGAAGTTGTCGATCAGGTTCTGGTCGTTGGTGTACGAGTGGACGGTTTCAACGTGGCCATTGATGATGCCGTACTTGTCGTTGATCGCCTTGAGCACAGGAACGATGGCGTTGGTGGTACAGGACGCCGCGGAAATGATCTTGTCATCCGGAGTAATGGTGGCGTGGTTGATACCATGCACGATGTTCTTCAGATCGCCCTTGCCCGGGGCGGTCAGCACGACCTGGGAAGCGCCCGGGCACTTCAGGTGCTGGGACAGGCCCTCGGCATCACGCCATACGCCCGTGTTATCGACAACGATGGCGTCCTCGATACCGTACTGGGAGTAGTCGACTTCGCTCGGGTTGCTGGCGTAGATCACCTGGATGATCATGCCGTTGGCGGTCAGGGTATTGTTTTCCTCATCCACCTTGATGGTGCCCTGGAAGGAACCGTGGACCGAGTCGCGGCGCAGCAGGCTGGCGCGCTTGGCCAGGTCGTTGCTCGCACCCTTGCGCACCACGATGGCACGCAGACGCAAACCGTCACCCGCGCCGATCTTCTCGACCATGATGCGCGCCAACAGGCGACCGATACGCCCGAAACCGTACAGCACCACATCACGACCCTGGCGACGCTCGCCCTTGTGACCGATCACATCGGCCAGCTCGGCGCGCAGAAACGCATCCAGATCATCGCCACTGCCGCGACGGAACTTCTCGACCAGTCGAGCCAGGTCAATGGAAGCCGGGCCCAGATCCAGGTCCAGCAGGGCCTTGATCAGCGGGAAGGTGTCGTGAACCGACAGCTCGGTGTCATCAATCTGACGTGCAAAGCGGTGAGACTTGAGAATACTGATAACCGAACGGTTGACCAGTCCCCGACCGTAGATCGAGGTCACCACGTTATGCTCACGGTACAGGCGACCGATCAGCGGAATCATGGCCTCTGCGGTGGCTTCACGATCCGTCCAGTTTTCCAGACATTGGTCATATTGGGCTTGAGTCACGGCTATTCCTTCCAGGTCATGGGCTCTAAAGGGCCGATATTATGCTTTTGTTCGGGCGGCGAGGCAATCATCCCGGAAAAACGCCTGCAAGCGCGGCACAGTCGCGCGTACACAGGTACACTTGGCGTTTTTTCAGATGGACAGCCACCGCATGCCTGCGAATAAAACCATTCTCGCCACCGCCGACGCGCTTGCCGGCAAGGGCAAGACGGCCTGGGGCAACCTGCTCGGCGCTGCCAGAGCGCTGGCAATCGCCGAAGGGGCGCTGCTGCACCCGGGCCTGAGCCTGGTCATCACCACCGATACGGCGATGGCCGACCAGTTGGAGAGGGAGCTGCGCTTTTTCGCGCCGCATTTGCCCGTGCTCAGCTTCCCCGATTGGGAAACCCTGCCCTACGACCGCTTCTCGCCCCACCAGGACATCATCTCCCAGCGCCTGAAAACCCTGCATCAGCTGCCGTCTGTGACCCAGGGCATTCTGGTCGTACCCATGACCACCCTGCTGCACCGAATCGCACCGCGCTCCTTTCTCGGCGGCTCGGTACTGATGCTGGAAGTCGGGCAGCAACTGGACATGGAGCAGATGCGCCTGGATCTGGATGCCTCAGGTTACCGCTGTGTCGACACGGTATATGAACACGGGGACTACGCTGTACGCGGCGCCCTGCTCGACCTCTACCCCATGGGCAGCCGGCTGCCACTGCGCATCGATCTGTTTGATGACGAGATCGAGACCCTGCGCACCTTCGATCCGGAAACCCAGCGGTCGATCGACAAGGTCGAGCATGTCCACCTGCTGCCGGCCAAGGAGTTCCCGCTGGACAAGGCGGCGCTGACCGGTTTCCGTGCCCGTTTTCGCGAACGCTTCGATGTCGACTACCGGCGCTGTCCGGTCTACCAGGATCTGAGCGAAGGCCTGGTCCCGGCTGGCGTGGAATACTATCTGCCGCTGTTTTTCGAAGAACTGCACAGCCTGTTCGACTATCTGCCGGACAACACCTTGCTGTTCAGCCTGCCGGGCATCGAGGGAAGTGCCGAGCATTTCTGGACCGATGTGCGTAATCGTTACCAGGAGCAGAGCGTCGACAAGACCCGTCCGCTGCTCACCCCGGCAGAGCTGTTTCTCAGCGTCGAGGACTGCTTTGCCCTGATCAAGCGCTTCCCGCGCATCCTCTGTCACCAGGACCCGATTGGTCCGGCGGCAGGCAATATTCATTTCAGCTGCCAGGCGCCGCCAGAGCTGCCGATCGACAACCGGCTCGATCAGCCCCTGGCCGCTTTGCAGACCTTTGCCTCCAGTTTCGAAGGCCGCATTCTCTACGTGGTGGAAAGCGCCGGCCGACGCGAAGCCATGCTTGACCTGCTGGCCCGCATAGACGTCAAGCCCGATACGGTCGAGAGCTGGCCCGACTTCCTGGCCGGCAAGGCGGCCCATTCGATCATGGTTGCCGCCGTGGACCAGGGCATGCTGTGCGGCTCCCCGGCCATCGCGCTGGTGGCCGAGAACCAGCTGTTCGGCCAGCGCGTGATGCAGCGTCGCCGTCGCGGCAAGGCAACCGACCTGGGCGATGCGGTGATCCGCAACCTCACCGAACTGCGCGAAGGCTCCCCCGTCGTGCATATCGATCATGGCGTCGGCCGTTTCCTCGGGCTGGTCAATCTGACCGTCGAAGACCAGCAGGCGGAATTTCTCACATTGCTGTACGCCGACGAAGCCAAGCTGTATGTCCCGGTGTCCAACCTGCACCTGATCGCCCGCTACACCGGCGGCGAAGATGAACACGCACCCCTGCACCGCCTGGGCTCAGAGCAGTGGCAGAAAGCCAAGCGCAAGGCGGCCGAGAAGGTTCGCGACGTCGCCGCCGAACTGCTGGATGTCTATGCCCGCCGCGGCGCTCGCAAGGGCTTCAGCTTCAGTGCGCCGGAACGTGACTACCAGGTATTCGCCGATGCATTCCCGTTCGAGGAGACTGCAGACCAGGAAGCCGCCATCGAGGCCGTGATTACCGACATGATCAAGCCCCAGCCCATGGATCGCCTGGTCTGCGGCGATGTCGGCTTCGGCAAGACCGAGGTCGCCATGCGCGCCGCCTTCCTCGCCGTGCATGGCGGCAAGCAGGTGGCGGTGTTGGTGCCCACTACCCTCCTCGCCCAGCAGCACTACAACAGCTTCCGCGACCGCTTTGCCGACTGGCCGGTCAAGGTCGAGGTCATGTCGCGCTTCAAGTCCGCCAAGGAAATCAAGGCCGCAGTCGGCGAGCTCGCCGAGGGCAAGGTCGACATCATGATCGGCACCCACAAGTTGCTGCAGGGCGATATCCAGTTCCAGAACCTAGGCCTGATGATCATCGACGAGGAGCACCGCTTCGGCGTGCGCCAGAAGGAACAGCTCAAGGCCCTGCGCAGTGAGGTGGACGTGCTCACGCTCACCGCGACGCCGATCCCACGCACCCTGAACATGGCCATGTCCGGCATGCGCGAGCTGTCGATCATTGCCACACCGCCAGCACGCCGCCTGTCGGTGCGCACCTTCGTCATGCAACAGCAGGCGCCGGTGCTCAAGGAAGCGATACTGCGCGAGCTGCTGCGCGGTGGTCAGGTCTATTACCTGCACAACGAGGTGCAGACCATCGAGAAATGCGCCGCCGACCTGGCCGAACTGGTGCCCGAAGCGCGCATCGGCATCAGCCACGGACAGATGCCCGAGCGGGCGCTTGAGCAGGTGATGGGCGACTTCTACCACCGCCGTTTCAACGTACTGGTCACCACCACCATCATCGAGACGGGTATCGACGTACCCAACGCCAACACCATCATCATCGAGCGCGCCGACAAGTTCGGCCTGGCGCAGCTGCACCAGTTGCGCGGTCGGGTCGGACGCAGCCACCACCAGGCCTATGCCTACCTGCTCACGCCCCATGGCAAGAAGCTGACCAGCGACGCCGAGAAGCGCCTGGAAGCCATCGCTGCGGCCCAGGAACTGGGTGCCGGCTTCACCCTGGCGACCCATGACCTGGAAATTCGCGGCGCCGGCGAACTGCTGGGTGAGGGCCAGAGCGGGCAGATCCAGGCCATCGGCTTTACCCTCTACATGGACATGCTCGAGCGCGCGATCAAGGCCATCAAATCGGGCAACCAGCCATCGCTGGATCAGCCACTGGGCGGCGGACCGGACATCAATCTGCGCCTGCCAGCGCTGATACCCGACGATTACCTGCCGGATGTGCACAGCCGGCTGATCCTCTACAAGCGTATCGCCAACGCCGCCGATGATGAGGCGCTGAAGGACCTGCAGGTGGAGATGATCGACCGCTTCGGCCTGCTGCCGGAGGCGACCAAGACCCTGTTCCGCATCACCTCGCTGAAACTGCGCTGCACCCCGCTGGGTATCAGCAAGGTGGACGTCGGACCGGAGCACGGCCGGCTGGAATTCGCGGCCGAAACCACGGTGGACCCGATGACCCTGGTCAAGCTGATCCAGGACCAACCCAACCGCTACAGACTTGAGGGCGCCACCCTTTTCCGCTTCAATGCCCCCATGGGCCCGGCTGATCTGCGCCTGAACACGGTCGAGGCATTGATTGACCGTCTGGAGTCACCCCAACCGCACCAAGGTAAAGGAAAACGTTCATGAAGCCAGTCACTCGCATCCTGCAGCAGCTCGCCCTGCTGAGTCTCGTTCTGCTGGCGGCCGCCGGCCATGCCCAGGCCGGCGACACCTATCAGGTGGAAGCCATCGTCTTTGCACAGCCGTCCGCGCCTCTCAGCGGCAATCGCACGCCTGACATGCAATGGGCAGATGACGCGGTCCTTCTGGACGAAACCGCACGCAGCGATGTACGCAAACTGGACGACACCCAGCGGCGTCTCGGCCGCGAGGCCGACGCGCTCCGGGCACAGGGATATCCGATACTGATGCACAGCACCTGGGTGCAACCGGCCGATAGCAGCCTGAAAGTGGCCGTGCGGGGGGGCGAACCGCTTGGGGAGCACCACCAGGTAGAGGCCGTGGTGGGACTCCAGCGCGGCCCGGAAGCGATGCAGATCGAGGTCAAGGCCTGGCGCCATACGGGCGTCGGCGCGCCAGGGGATGCCGGCCAGATCGTCAGTGAGCTGATACACCAGACGCGGCGGTTGCGTCCGGACGAGGTCCACTATCTGGACCACCAGAGCATGGGCATGCTGGTACGTGTAACCCGCCGCTGACCAGCGTGATGCTTCAGGCGCCGGCGACCATCGCATTGATGATGGCCCGGGCCTGCTCCATTCCCCCTTCCATTACCTTCTCTATCTCGGCCATGGTGATCACGCCCTGGCCCTTGCCTGCGGCCGGATTGACCACCAGCGACAGACTGGCATAGGCCATGCCCAGCTCACGAGCCAGTGCGGCCTCAGGCATACCGGTCATGCCGACGATATCGCAGCCATCACGCTCCAGCAGGCTGATTTCCGCCGCTGTTTCCAGACGCGGGCCCTGGGTAGCGGCGTATACACCGTAGGCGCTATGCGCCACCCCGACCCGGGCCAGCACGCCGATCAGGCGCTGACGCAATGACTCGTCGTAGGGGTGCGTGAAGTCGATATGAGTGACAGCCTCCAGGTCCTCCTCGAAAAAGGTGCTCTGGCGGCCCCAGGTATAGTCGATCAACTGGTGCGGCACGCAGAAGTGGCCAACACCCATGGCCGGATGAATACCGCCGACCGCGTTGACTGCCAGGATCTCGTCGGCCCCGGCTTCCTTCAGTGCCCACAGGTTGGCCCGATAATTCACCCGATGGGGCGGAATGCGATGGGGATCGCCATGGCGGGCCATGAAGAACACTTCCCGGCCAGCCATCAGCCCCTTGACCACCGGCGCCGAGGTTGGCCCCCAGGGCGTATCACAGCTGCCTTCACCGGTGCGCCGCAGTCCGGGCAACCGGGTCAGGCCGGTGCCACCGATAATCGCCAGTGCGTTCATGAGACCTCCAGTGGCGTCGCGCCACGTCCGGGCGCATCCCTGGGCCCTTCAACCTCGCCACCGCGCAGGGTCAATCCGTCGGGCACGTGCAAGGTCGAGGTGGGGAACGCGATCTGTGCGCCCTGTTGTTCAACGATGGCCAGAATCTTCAATAGCACATCCTCCTTGACCCGGTGAAACTCGGCCCACACCGGGGTGGTAAAGCAGTAAATGAAAAAATCCACCGATGATGCCGCGCACCGGTCGAAGTACACCATCTGGGTCTGGTCCTGGGCAATTTCCGGATGCGCCTTGAGCATCTCGCGGACCTCCTTGACGATGGGCTCCATGTGCTGGATATCGTCATAGCGGATACCGATGTGCTCGAAAATCCGCCTATGCGTCATGCGCGAGGGGTTCTGCAGCACCACGCTGGTAAAGATCGCGTTCGGTACGTAGATCGGCCGCTTGTCGAAGGTGCGGATCCGTGTCAGTCGCCAGCCGATATGCTCTACCGTACCCTCGATCTCCTTGTCCGGCGAGCGCACCCACTCACCCACTGAAAAAGGCCTGTCCAGATAGACCATCAGACCACCGAAAAAGTTTGCCAGCAGATCCTTTGCAGCGAAACCCACAGCAATGCCACCGATACCGCCGAAGGCAAGCACGCCGGATATGCTGTAACCCAGGGTCTGCAGGATGACCAGCGCGGAGGTAATGATGACCGAGATGCGCAGCAGCTTGCCGATGGCGCTGACCGTGGTCTGGTCCATCGGTTTCTGCAGGTAGCGCGAATCCACCAGACGCTCTTCGACCTTGGACGCCAGACGCAGCAGAAACCAGGCGAGCAGGCCTATCAGCAGCACACTCTGGATGCTTTCAAGCACCTCGGCAAAATCCTCGTCCATCTCCAGCGCCGTGATGCGGGCCGCCCAGAGCAGGCCCATGCTCCAGATCAGCACCCACAGCGGCCGACGCGCGGCGATCACCAGGGCGTCGTCCCAGACATTCGGCGTGATCGAGGCCCGCGCCTCGATACGGTCAAGCAGCAGCTTGCCCACATAGGCCAGGATCAGCGAAGCGAAGACAATGGCAAAGACCTTGTAGACCCAGAGCTGGCCGGCAAGCGGCAGATTTTCCAGGGGCAATCCCTCGATCAGGTCATTCATGCGTGCTCCCCGAGCAGTTCCAGCTTGCGCAGCAAGTTCACCGCCGCGTGCCACTGCGGGCTCGACTTGTAATCCATTCCCGGCTGCTGCCGGGCCAGCATTCCTGACAGGTGGGGCGGCACCATCAGCCCGCTCTGCTGTACATGCACCAGCGCCTCCTCGGCCGCGCCGCGATCGTTGCACACCAGCAACATGTCACAGCCCGACGCCAGGGCAGCGTCCACCCGCTGCTGTATGCCGCCCACCACATGGGCGCCCGCCATGGTCAGGTCATCACTGAATATCACCCCGGCAAAGCCCAGCTCGGTGCGCAGAATGTCCTGCAGCCAGCGCCGGGAGAAGCCCGCCGGCTGAGGATCGATGGCCGGATAGACCACATGGGCCGGCATGATGCCATCAAGCAGTGGCGCCAGTTCGGCAAAGGGAATCAGATCGCTGGAGCGGATCTCGGCCTCGCTGCGCTCATCCACCGGCAGATCGGTATGCGAGTCGGCCTCCGCCCAGCCATGGCCGGGAAAGTGCTTGCCGGTCGCGGCCATGCCAGCGGCGTGCAACCCCTCGATATAGGCGCGCCCAAGCTGGCTGACACGACGCGGGTCACCGCCGAGGGAGCGGTTGCCGATCACCTCGCTGCGGCCGTAATCCAGATCCAGCACCGGCGCAAAACTGATGTCGATACCGCAGGCGAGCATCTCGGTCGCCATGAGCCAGGCCGCGTGGCGCGCCGCCGGCTCGGCCTCGGCGCTGTCCAGCGCAGCAATCCGGCCCAGTGCAGGCAAACGTTCCACACCACGACGCAGACGCTGCACCCGGCCCCCTTCCTGATCGATGGCTATCAGCATCTCGGGGCGCACCGCGCGAATCGAGCGGACCAGTTCGCGAACCTGACGGGGCGACTCGGTATTGCGTGCAAACAGGATGATACCGCCCACCTCGGGTTGTCTGAGCAGCTGGCGATCTGCAGCGTCCAGCCAGGTACCGGCCACATCCAGCATCAGGGTGCCTTGTTTCAACAGTATTACTCCGTCATTTTCGTAGGGAGGAGGAGCGACTCGATGGTCTGCTCGTGAATATCGACGCGGCACCCGGCCGGCGTCAGCTCGAAGAGCGAAAGAATGTCGTGGTTACGCAGGCGGATGCAGCCATGGGACAGGGCCACGCCCATGGGTTGATCGTCAGGCGTGCCATGCAGGTAGATGTAGCGGCGCTGTGAATCCTGCGCTCCCCCGCGATTGAAGCCGGGCTCTTCGCCACACAACCAGAGAATACGGCTGAGAATCCAGTCACGAGCGGGATACTGCGTAGCCAGGGCGGGCGACCAGACCTCTCCGGTGGGGCGGCGGCCGATGAATACCGCGCCTTCGGGCTGCCCTGCACCAATACGCGCTCTGATCCGATGCCGACCCCGCGGCGTACAACCGCTGCCGTCCCGTTCACCGGCCCCATTGAGAGCAGTGGAAACCGGATAGTCGCACACCAGCGCGCCAGCGCTGAGGCCAATCAGGCGCTGGGAAGGCAGGGAAATATGAATCTGGTCCAGCGGCATTGCCATCTCCGTCAAAAGTGCACACACGATAACGGATCAGGCTGCATGAGGAAATACGCCAGGTGGCGCTCAGACCGGCTCCATCTCCTTCGCGGCGCGGCTCTGGATCGCCGGCATGGCCGGTTCGGCACGCATGCCCGCGGCCAGGAAAGGCACCATCAGCTTGAGCACCTGATCGATGCCGGTCTGGACATGGAACTCCGACTCGGCGATCGCCCGCAGCGCTTTCATGCTCGACATGGTGAATGCGGCGCTCCCCAGCATGAAGTGCACACGCCAGAACAGCTCGGTCGGGGGCAACTGGGGTGCGGCGGCGTAAACCAGCTTCATGTAGCGCTGAAATACCCGGCCATAGACCTCCTCCAGATACTTGCGCAGGTGCCCCTGACTCTGGCTGAACGCCAACCCCAACAGACGCATGAAGATGGCCAGATCGTTGCCGCTGCGGGGCTTGACCGTCAGCGCCTGCCTGACCAGCATCTCGAGCAGTTGCTCCAGAGTCAGGGGCGCGCCGCCGCTCTTCTGTTCGTGTCGATCGAGCTCCTGCTCAAGGCTGGCCACAAAGGGATTGAGGAAGCGTACGAAGACCGCCTGAATCAGCGCCTTCTTCGAGCCGAAGTGGTAGTTGACCGCAGCCAGATTGACCCCCGCCTTGCTGGTAATCAGCCTTAACGAGGTTTCGGCGAACCCCTTCTCCGCAAAGAGTTGCTCTGCGGCATCCAGGATGCGCTCGACGGTATCAGATTGGGCCATGGGTTCTTCCGCTCATAAACAATTGTTTCAAACATACGTTTCAAACGCATTCAGTGTCAAGCGGACATTCTGACCCGGGACTGGCGAAGGGTAACAACAAAATATCCTGAAGCTTGCCCTCGGGCAACAACTGTATATAATCACAGGTACTGTATATAAAAACAGGTGAAGCCGGATGCAGAAACTCACAGCCAGACAGCAACAGATCCTTGCCTTTATCAAGGAATACATGGACGCCAACGGATACCCGCCGACCCGCGTGGATATCGCCAAGGTGCTTGGTTTCAAATCGCCGAATGCTGCTGAGGACCATCTGCGCGCCCTGGCCCGCAAGGGTGCCATCGAGATGATTCCCGGCGCCTCGCGGGGCATCCGCCTGCCCGAGCAGGATATGGATGCTCCAGAGGACCGCCTGCCGGTCATCGGCCGCGTCGCAGCCGGCGCACCGGTGCTGGCCCTGGAGAACATCGAGGATCACTGCCAGATCGACCCGGGGTTCTTCCGCCCCCGCGCAGACTATCTGTTGCGGGTTCAGGGGCTGAGTATGCGTGATGTCGGCATCCTGGACGGCGACCTGCTGGCGGTCCATCGCACCGCCGTGGCCCGCAATGGCCAGATCGTGGTCGCCCGGATCGGCGACGAGGTCACGGTCAAGCGCTTCCAGAAGCAGGGGCGCAAGGTAATGCTGCATGCGGAAAACCCGGATTTCGCACCGATCGAGGTGGATCTGGGTGAACAGGAACTGACCATCGAAGGCTTGAGTGTCGGCGTCATACGCCGCTAAAGGGGGTTGAACATGCTGTATTCCCACGACCATCAACGTTCCATCGGTGCCCCGGTCCAGCCGGAGCTTTTCCACAATGCGCTGATGGCTTCGCGCTACGCCATGCCCGCCAAGCGCAGCAGCCGCCCTCGCCCGGCCACGCCGGCCCGGGAAACGGAGGACACCTTCAGCGAGATCCGCCTGAATGGCGCGCCCAGGCAGTGCCTGCAGTGGCTGGCACCGGTGCTGCGGGATCTGAGTCAGGCCGATGCACCCGGCTGGCTTACGCTGCTTGACCCGCCGGAGACCGTAAGCCACCAGTGGCTGCGCAATGCCGGCCTCAACCCCGAGCGGATTCTGATCGTACGTGGCAAGCCGGGGATGAACAGTCTGGACCTGTGCTGCGAACTCCTGCGACTGGGCTGCAGCCACACCGTGGTCAGCTGGCTGGCCACCGACGGGCAGCAGGGGCTGGCGAGTCAGCAACTGCGTGCCGCAGCCGCCACGGGCAAGTGTCAGAGCCTGAACGTATGCCTGGACAGCTGCCTGGCAGCCTGAGAGTGCGGGCTTTTATGGCGCCATCCCCGCCCTTGTGACGTCATCCTCGCCCTTGTGACGCCACCCCCGCCCTTTTGACGTCATCCCCGCGAAGGCGGGGATCCAAGCGCACTAGCCAGCGCGCACGGCGTCAAAGGGAAACGCGCGCGCGTAACGCGTCTAGTGCAGAACCCGGTCTTCGGCGTGGGGCTCGCCCTCTTCCATCACCTGCCCGGCAACCTGCATGCCGGCATTGATCATGGCCTTGGCGACTTCGATGTAGTGGCCCTGCAGAAAATCCTGGGCCTCGCCGGAAAACTCGATGACCACCAACGGGGCAGCCTCGTCATCGGAGCGCCGCAGGGCTACCTTGCCGTTTTCCAGTTCCACTATTTCCAGAAATGGTGAAGAAGGCATTGTGGTGGGATCTCCTGATGATTGGCCGCGCAGTTTATCACACTGCCGCGACCAATCGCAGGGCTGCTACCACTCCACCATCCCCTCGCGATAGCACTTGATGCGTTCGCCCAGCGCTGCATGGGCCTCGCGCGCATCGGCCAGGGACCATTCGGTCGATGGCTGCGCGGCGCTGACGGCGATCAGATCATCCGAGGGTGCCTTGACCTCTTCCGGCTTGGGCGGCAGATTCAAACGATCCCAGCCGCGCAGCAGTCGACCCAGCCAGCTATCCGACGCACGAGCCAGTTCGCTCAGCTCGGCCAGCTCAGGACCGGGAAACCGCTCGGCGGTCTGCGGATCAAGCATCTGGTCCAGTGCGCGAACCTCCAGCAGCGGCCAGCGGTAGCGGTCGGCCACCTCGTGCGCCACCGCCAGTACCGTACGATGCAGATGGAACAGCGCGTGCTCGCGGTGATAGCGGGTCATGGTGATTGCCGACAACGCATCGGAGGCCTCGGCCTCGGACCAGGATTCAATCGCCAGGCGCGCAAAGTAGAGCGCCTGGTTGGTGCGGGTATAGACTTCATTGGCCATGAGTCAGCCCTCAGCTCTTGGGTTTCGGCCGCTTGTCATCCTCGACCCAGCGCTTGCCGTCATGATAGGCACGCCATCCCGTCGGCTTGCCCTCCACTTCACTCTGTACGTACTGTTCCTTGGTCTTGCGACTATAGCGTATGACGCTGGGAATGCCGTCAGGATCAGCCACGGGCGCGTCCAGCAGGAAATGATACTTGGGATCGATCTCCTTGCGGTGCGGCAGCAGCTCCTTGACCAGTGGAGCCCGGGTTTCCCGGTTCTTCGGGAACTGGCTGGCGGCCAGGAACATGCCCGAGGCGCCATCGCGCAATACGTAGACGTCATCAACCTTTTCACAGGCCAGTTCCGGCATCGGTACCGGGTCCATCTTCGGCGGCGCGGCCTCGCCATTTCTCAGCAGCTTGCGGGTGTTCTTGCATTCGCTGTTGGTACAGCCGAAGTACTTGCCGAAACGGCCCGTCTTGAGCTGCATCTCGCTGCCGCACTTGTCACATTCCAGACGCGGACCATCGTAGCCCTTGATCTTGAACGCGCCTTCTTCGATCTCGAAGCCTGGGCAGTCGGGGTTGTTGCCGCACACGTGAAGCTTGCGCTGCTCATCCACCAGATAACTGTCCATCGCGGTGCTGCACACCGGGCACCGGTGCTTGTTGCGCAGTACGCGGGATTCACCCTCCTCGTCATCGGCTGCCACTTCGTTGCCGGGCACCAGGTTGACGGTCGCCTTGCAGCGCTCCTTGGGCGGCAGGGCGTAGCCGGAACAGCCGAGGAAAACCCCCGTCGAGGCAGTCCGAATCATCATCGGCCGGCCGCAATCCTTGCACTTGATATCGGTCAGGGTCGGCTCGTTGGAGCGCATGCCCTTGCCTTCTTCGGCCGACTCGGCGGCGCTCAGCTTGAGGCTGAAGTCCTTGTAGAAATCATCCAGCACCTGCTTCCAGACCACGCCGCCCTGGGCCACTTCGTCCAGGGACTCTTCCATGGTGGCGGTGAAGCTGTAGTCCATCAGATTCGGGAAGCTCTCGGCCAGGCGCTCGGTGACGATGTCGCCCATCTTTTCCGCATAGAAACGGCGGTTGTTCTGCGAGACGTAGCCGCGGTCCTGGATGGTCGAGATGATCGAGGCGTAGGTAGAAGGCCGGCCAATGCCGCGCTTTTCCAGCTCCTTGACCAGGTTGGCTTCCGAGTAGCGCGCCGGCGGCTTGGTAAAGTGCTGCTTGGGATCGAGCTTCTGCAGCGCCAGTGCGTCCTTGACCTTCATATCGGGCAGCACTTCGTCCTCGCCACCCTTGCCCTGGGTCGGCATGACCCGGGTATAACCATCAAACTTGAGGATGCGGCCCTTGGCGCGCAGCTCGAAATCACCCGCTTCCACGGTGATCAGAGTCGACAGATACTGGGCCGGCACCATCTGACAGGCCAGGAATTGGCGCCAGATCAGCTCATAGAGCCTCTCAGCGTCTTTTTCCATGCCTTTGAGGTCACCGGTCTTCAGCTTGACGTCCGACGGCCTGATCGCCTCGTGGGCTTCCTGGGCGCCTTCCTTGCTGCTGTACATGTTGGGTTTTTCCGGCAGATACTTCTCGCCGAAATTCTTCTCGATGTAGCTGCGTGCCATGCTGATGGCATCTGCCGACAGGTTGGTCGAGTCGGTACGCATGTAGGTGATATAGCCCGCTTCGTACAAGCGCTGGGCCATCATCATGGTCTTCTTCACCCCGAAGCCCAGGCGCGTGCTCGCGGCCTGCTGCAGGGTGGAGGTAATAAAGGGTGCGCTCGGTCTGGAGCTGGTCGGCTTGTCTTCGCGCTTGGCAACGCTGTAGTCAGCATCCTTGAGCACTTTCAGTGCGGCGTCGGTTTCGGCCTTGTTGACCGGCCGGAAGTTGTTGCCCTTATGCTTGGCGACTTCAAAACGCACGGAGTCGCTCTGGGGTGTATCCAGCAGCGCGTGAATTTCCCAGAACTCTTCGGGGATGAAAGCGCGGATCTCACGCTCACGGTCCACGATCAGTTTGACCGCAACCGACTGTACCCGGCCAGCGGACAGGCCACGGGCGATTTTCTGCCACAACAGCGGCGAGACCATGTAGCCCACAACCCGATCAAGGAAGCGGCGCGCCTGCTGGGCATTGACGCGGTTGATGTCCAGTTCGCCCGGCTTGGCAAAGGCGCCCTGGATCGCTTTTTTGGTAATTTCGTTGAACACCACGCGCTTGTAGCGGCTTTCGTCTCCGCCAATGGATTCACGCAGGTGCCAGGCAATCGCCTCCCCTTCGCGGTCCAAGTCCGTCGCGAGATAGATGGCGTCGGCATCCTTGGCCAGGCGACGCAGTTCGTCGACGACCTTTTCCTTGCCGGGCAGGATCTCGTAGTGCGCTTTCCAGCCATTTTCCGGGTCGACACCCATGCGCTTGACCAGCTGCATGCGCGCCTTGGTCTTCTTGTCCACTTCGGGAGCTGCGGAGGCTGCCTTGCGGCCGCCCTTGGCTTTGCTTTCGGTCTTGCCGCTGCCGCTGGTGGGCAGATCGCGGATGTGACCGATGCTCGATTTCACGATGAAATCGTTGCCAAGATACTTGTTGATCGTCTTCGCCTTGGCGGGAGACTCAACAATGACCAGTGCTTTTCCCATGGGTAACTGTATTCCTAGCTCTATCGAATCTGGATGCCCCGGGGGGGCAAGGAGTAGTGCGCCGCGGGGTCTGGAAGCTCGCACAGACCCACGGAGGGCCAGAGCCTACACGTCTTCGCTGATAAAGGTAAAGCGCGGCGTAGGCTCACCGTCAACCACCACATTGCCGGTAAACATGTCCAGCGGCCGCACCCACAGACTGAAATCCCCGTACAACGTGCGATATACCACCAGCGATTCTTCTGTCTCCGAGTGTGTCGCCACACCCAGGACCTCATAGTCCTTTCCTTTATAGTGGCGGTAGAGTCCTGGCTTTAATGACATGCTTGGTTCCTTCATAGGTAATCGTTGTTGATCCTACAGACTAGCTTCTTTGTCGGGATTGATTCTGCACCCTCTGTGCCTGGCACAGCACCCCGAAGGCCTTTGCGCGACACGCTACTAGCCATCCCTGGGGCTCGTCGTCGCACGTCCCTGTGCTCCGACGGTCGCGCAAAGGCCTTCGGGGCGCTGTACTCAAAAAACGTGCACTCTGAGCCGCCGAAAAAGCCAAGAGCGGGCTCCGAGCAGGAGGCTCGATTTACGTTGGCGCCGGCGACCAAGGGCCTGTGTGAGTGCCGTCGGAGCACAGGGATGTGCGACGACGAGCCCCATGGATGGCTTGTAGCGTGCCGAACACAGGCCCTTGGTCGCCGGCGCCGTACACCGAGCTCAAACAAAAATTTTCAGCAGCCCCACAAACAAAAACCGGGGCACGAGGCCCCGGTTTCTGGTTACACCACAACCGTATCAGACACGCTCGAATACGGTAGTGATGCCCTGCCCCAGACCGATACACATGGTCGAGACACCGACAGTACCGCCATTCTGCTTCATCACGTTCAGCAGAGTGCCGGAGATGCGGGCGCCGGAGCAACCGAAGGGGTGACCCAGGGCGATCGCGCCGCCGTGCAGGTTGACCTTGGCTTCCATCTTGTCCAGCAGCTTGAGGTCTTTCAGCACAGGCAGGGCCTGGGCAGCAAAGGCTTCGTTCAGCTCGACAAAGTCGACGTTGTCCATGGTCATGCCAGCGCGCTTGAGCGCCTTGGCAGTGGCCGGGACCGGACCGTAGCCCATGATCGCCGGATCAACGCCAGCAACCGCCATGGAACGAATGACTGCCATTGGCTCAAGACCCAGGGCCTTGGCGCGCTCGGCAGACATCACGATCATGCAGGAAGCACCGTCAGTGATCTGCGAAGAAGAACCGGCTGTCACGGTACCGCCCTTGGGGTTGAATGCCGGCTTCAGAGCCGCCAGGCTTTCCAGGGTAGTCTCGGGACGGATGGTCTCGTCTTCAGTGAACACTTTCAGGAAACCGTCAGCATCGTGGCCGTGCATCGGGATGATTTCATCCTTGAAGCCACCGTTGAGGGTTGCCTTGTGTGCCAGCTGGTGCGAACGCAGCGCGAACTGGTCCTGCTGCTCGCGGCTGATACCGTGCATCTTGCCCAGCATTTCTGCGGTCAGACCCATCATGCCGGATGCCTTGGCCGCATACAGCGACAGGCTCGGGTTCGGATCAACACCGTGCATCATGCTCAGGTGACCCATGTGCTCGACACCACCGACCACGAACACATCACCGTTACCGGTCTGGATCGCCTGGGCAGCAGTGTGCAGCGCGCTCATGGAAGAACCACACAGACGGCTCACGGTTTGCGCGGAGCTGGTGTGCGGGATCGGCGTCAGCAGGGAGATCATGCGGGCAACGTTCCAGCCCTGCTCCAGGGTCTGGTTTACACAGCCCCAGATTACGTCTTCCACTTCTGCGGGATCAATTTTCGGGTTACGTGCCAGCAGACCGGTGATCAGGTCGGCGGACAGGTTCTCGGCACGAACGTTACGATACATGCCGCCCTTGGAACGGCCCATCGGGGTGCGGCCGAAGTCGACAATAACGACGTCTCTCGGATTCAGGCTCATAGATTCACTCTCGCTCTGTGCGTTCCGCGGTTAACCGAAGAATTTCTGGCCGTTCTTGGCCATTTCGCGCAACTTCTCAGTCGGCGCGTACATGGGACCAAACTCGGCGTACTTGTCTGCAATGGCCACAAACTCGGCCACACCCAGGGTGTCGATATAGCGCAGCGCACCACCACGGAAGGGCGGGAAGCCGATACCGTAGATCAGACCCATGTCGGCGTCGGCAGCACTTTCAACAATGCCATCTTCCAGGCAGCGAACAGTCTCAAGGCACAGCGGAACCATCATGATCTCGATGATTTCCTCGTCAGTGAACTCGCGGTTCTCCTGAACGACCGGCTTGATCAGCTCGTAGGACTGGGGATCGACAACCTTCTTCGGCTTGCCCTTCTTGTCCATTTCGTAGGCGTAGAAGCCCTTGCCGGTCTTCTGACCCAGGCGGCCTTCTTCGTACATGATGTCGGCAGCGGTACGGACCTTCTCGGCCATGCGATCGGGGTAACCTTCGGCCATCACATCACGACCGTGGTGACCGGTGTCCAGGCCCACAACGTCAAGCAGGTAAGCCGGGCCCATGGGCCAGCCAAACTTTTCCATGACCTTGTCGACGCGCTGGAAGTCGGCGCCCATGTTCACCAGGCGAGCGAAGCCGCCGAAGTACGGGAACAGTACGCGGTTGACCAGGAAGCCGGGGCAGTCGTTGACGACAACCGGGGTCTTGCCCATTTTCTTCGCGTAGGCAACGGTAGTGGCTACTGCCTTCTCGCTGGACTTCTCGCCACGGATAACTTCAACCAGGGGCATCATGTGCACGGGGTTGAAGAAGTGCATGCCGCAGAAGTTTTCCGGACGCTTGAGCGCCTCGGCCAGGTAGGTGATGGAGATGGTCGAGGTGTTGGAGGCGATGATCGCGTCCTCACGTACGTGCCCTTCCACCTCAGCCAGCACAGCGTGCTTGACCTTGGGGTTCTCGACAACGGCCTCAACGACGATGTCGACATTGCCGAAATCACCGTAGGACATGGTCGGGCGGATCGCATTCAGCGCCTTGGCCATCTGGTCAGGCTTCATGCGGCCCTTGGCAACGCGGCTACCCAGCAGCTTGGACGCTTCGTCCAGACCCAGCTGAATACCTTCCTCGCGGATGTCCTTCATCAGGATCGGCGTGCCTTTGACAGCCGACTGGTAGGCAATACCGCCACCCATGATGCCGGCACCCAGAACAGCGGCCAGATTCACATCGGCTGCCTTCTTGTCGTACTGCTTCGCCTTGGCCTTGAGGGCCTGGTCGTTCAGGAACAGACCAACCAGTGCCTGGGCAACGGAGGTCTTGGCCAGCTTGGCAAAACCGGCTGCTTCGATTTCCAGTGCCTTTTCGCGGCCATGGGCAGCGGCTTTCTGGATGGTCTTGATCGCTTCAACCGGCGCCGGGTAGTTCGGGCCGGCCTGGCCAGCAACGAAACCCTTGGCGGTTTCGAACGCCATCATCTGCTCGATGGTGTTGAGCTTGATCTTTTCCAGCTTGGGCTGACGCTTGGCCATGAAGTCCAGCTCGCCGCTGATGGCGCGCTTGACCATGTCCAGGGCGCCGGCCTTGAGCTTGTCGTCGGCAACAACGGCGTCAACGGCACCCATTTTCAGGGCCTTGTCGGCGCGGTTTTCGGTGCCGCCGCAGATCCACTCGATCGCGTTGTCCACACCGATCAGGCGCGGGGTACGCACGGTGCCGCCGAAGCCCGGGTAGATACCCAGCTTGACTTCAGGCAGGCCAACCTTGGCACTGGCAGCCATGATGCGGAAGTCGCAGGCCAGGCACATTTCGAAACCGCCGCCCAGCGCCATGCCATTGATGGCGGCAACGGTAGGCACTTTCAGGTCTTCAAAGGCATTGAAGATCTGGTTGGCTTCCAGGTTACCGGCCACCAGGTCAGCTTCGGGAAGCTGGAAGGTGTTGGTGAACTCGTTGATGTCAGCGCCGACAATGAATACTTCCTTGCCGCTGGTAACGATGACGCCCTTGACGCTGCTATCGGACTGAATGGCCTCGACGGCAGCTTGCAGCTCCGCCAGGGTCGCACGATTGAACTTGTTGACAGACTCGCCCTGCAGATCGAACTTGAGCTCGACGATGCCGTCTTCAAGGGCTTGAACCGTGATGGCTTTACCTTCGTAAATCATCAACTGATCTCCACGCTGTGTAAGCACTTGAGAAAAAGCAGCTCCGACCGCAAACGCAGCGCAGGCTGCGAGCAAATCGGAGGATGCCATGATAGTTCCCGGAGACGCTTGTTCGGATCAGAATCCGCACAATTCATACGCTCGTTTGATTCGGGTGCGCACACCATCCTGCAAATCCGGGCTGTTGTCAATCAAGAGCAGGGCAAACCTGCCAGACGCAGATTGACGAAAAGAGCTGTTAATTCAGACAATACATAATAATTACAATAGCTTATGAAATACTCCTGAGACCGTTCCAAGCACGGAAGAGCCCTCAGGCCGAAGACCCTTCCCGCAGCGGCTGCAGGGCTTTATCGAGCTCGCCAAGGGTTTCAATCGACTCCGGCTCGACCCAGAACACCAGTACCGAGAAGGATTGGCGGTCAATCCGCCTGACCTCCGCCGGGAGCGCATCAAGCAGTGTAGCTGTGGATTGTGACTGTGCATCCCCGGACAACCAGCGCCAGCCCTGCCCTTCGCGCTGACAGCTGAACTCCTCCTGCAGGCTGCAACGCTCAAGCGATTGCCGATAGCCGACACAGTGCTCCAGCGGCCCACCCTCCTCGCTTTCGGCCTGGCGCTCGACCCGGTAGCCGAGCTTGCGTGCCGCCTCGCGCAGGCGTTGAATATGCAGCATACGGCCGCGTGGAAGCAGCTTGAGCAGATTGGCCACCAGGATGGCCGCCACCACTGCGACTATGACCCAGGTCACAGGCCGGGGTTCCTGCAGGCAAAGCAGCCCGCAACCAGACGCCTGAGGCCTCTGGAAAGCTGGACTGCAACATAAAGGCTGTTACTATCGGACGGAAAAACAGGAGAACCCTGCATGCTCTATTCCCACGTTCTGGTCGCGGTGGACCTGATTGATGAATGCCGCTCGGTAGCCGACCACGCCATGGCCCTGGCCAAGGCCCTCGACGCCAAGCTGACCCTGCTGCATGTGGTCGAACCGCTGGCCATGGCCTACGGCGGCGACGTGCCCATGGACCTGTCGATGCTGCAACAGCAGCAGTTCGACCAGGCCAGGGAGCGGATGCAGGCCTTCGCCGGCGACTACGGCCTGCCCGAAGAACGCCTGCAGATCGCCTTCGGCCATCCCCGACATGAAATTCACCGGGTATCCACCGAGCAGAACTGCGACCTGATCGTCGTCGGCAGCCACGGCCGCCACGGTCTGGCGCTGCTACTGGGTTCCACCGCCAACGACGTCCTGCACGGCGCGCCCTGCGATGTGATTGCGGTGCGGTTGGGCAAGGAAAAGAAATAGTCGCCATTCCCGTCATTCCCGCGAAGGCGGGAATCCAGGCGGTGCCTAACCATCACACTGCACCCCCGGGCCCACTCCGCGCCCGCCGCACCTGACTATGGATCCCCGCCTTCGCGAGGATGACGGTAGGGAGGGCGCGCGGAGTAAAGGTATCAACCCTGTGCACCCTATTCCCTCGTCATTCCCGCGAAGGCGGGAATCCAGGCGGTGCCTAACCATCACACTGCACCCAAGGACCCACTCCGCGCCCGCCTCGCCAGACAATGGATCCCCGCCTTCGCGAGGATGACGGTATGGAGGGCGCACGGAGTAATGGTATCTGCACTGCGCGCCCTATTCCCTCGTCATTCCAGTGTCACCACCACGCGCCCTACCCAATTCCCTCGTCATTCCCGCGAAGGCGGGAATCCAAGCGGTGCCTAACCATCACACTGCACCCAAGGACCCACTCCGCGCCCGCCGCACCTGACTATGGATCCCCGCCTTCGCGAGGATGACGGTATGGAGGGCGCGCGGAGTAAAGGTATCAACCCTGTGCACCCTATTCCCTCGTCATTCCCGCGAAGGCGGGAATCCAGGCGGGGTCGCCTTTAGCCCCCCGCCATATCTTCAAGCTCCGCCCAGCGCTCCATCGCTGCATCAAGCTCGGCCTGTTTGGCGGCCATCTGGTCGAGGACTGCTGTGGTTTTCTCGGAGGGCTGTTGGTAGAAGGCCGGATCGCCGACCTTGGCCTGTAGCGCCTCCAGCTCGGCTTCGAGCTTTTCCATCTGGGCGGGCAGACCGTCGAGTTCGCGCTGCAGTTTGTAGCTCAGTTTCACCTTCGGCTGCGCGGGAGCCGCCGCTGGGGCGGGTGCGGGCGCTGCGGGGGTGGGTTCTGCTGCGGCAGGCTCGGGGGTGTCCGGGGCCATGGCGCCGGAGTCCCATTCGGCCAGCGATTCCACCTTGCCGCCCTGGCGCAGCCAATCGGCATAGCCGCCCACATATTCACGTACCTTGCCGTGGCCTTCGAATACCAGCGAGCTGGTCACCACGTTGTCCAGGAATGCCCGGTCGTGGCTGACCAGCAGCACGGTGCCGTCGAAGCCGGCGAGCACTTCTTCCAGCAGCTCCAGGGTTTCCACATCCAGGTCGTTGGTCGGTTCGTCGAGCACCAGCATGTTGGCGGGCTTGCTAAACAGCCGCGCCAGCAGCAGACGCGCGCGCTCACCACCCGACAGCGCCTTGACCGGCGTCCGCGCCCGCTCGGGGGAGAACAGGAAGTCGCCCAGATAACTGATCACATGGCGGCGCTCGCCGTTGATCTCGATAAAATCGCGACCCTCGGAGATGTTGTCGATCACCGTCTGTTCCAGATTCAGCGCGGCGCGCAGCTGGTCAAAATACGCCACCTCCAGCTTGGTGCCGTGCTTGACGGTGCCACTGGTCGGTTCGAGTTGGCCGAGCAGCAGCTTGAGCAGCGTGCTCTTGCCCGAGCCGTTGTTGCCGATCAGGCCGATCCGGTCGCCGCGCATCACGTTCAGGCTCAGATTGCGCACCAGCGGCACATGACCCGGCCAGGCGAAACTGACGTTATCCAGCTCGATAACCCGCTTGCCGGAGGATTCGGCCGTCTCCAGCTGGAAGCTGGCCTTGCCCTGGCGCTCCAGGCGCTGGGCGCGCTCGTTGCGCATTTCCTTCAGGGCGCGTACGCGGCCTTCGTTACGGGTACGCCGGGCCTTGATGCCCTGGCGGATCCAGACCTCTTCCTGGGCCAATCGCTTGTCAAACAGGGCATTGGCGGTCGCCTCGGCGGCGAGCTGCTGCTCCTTGTGCTCCAGGAAGCTGACATAGTTGCCCTGCCAGTCGATCAGTTGCCCCCGGTCCAGTTCCATGATGCGGGTGGCCAGGGCCTGCAGAAATTGCCGGTCGTGGGTAATGAACAGCACTGCCCCGCGGAAATCGAGCAGCACCTGCTCGAGCCAGGCGATGGTATGGATGTCCAGGTGGTTGGTCGGTTCGTCCAGCAGCAGCACATCGGGCTCGGCAACCAGGGCCTGGGCCAGCAGTACGCGACGGCGCCAGCCACCGGAGAGCTCCGACATCTTCTTGTCAGCCGGCAGGCCCAGACGGGTCAGCGTGGTCTCGACCAGCTGATCCAGACGCCAGCCATCCTTCGCTTCCAGACGCTCCTGCACCTTTTCCAGTTGCTCCAGCTCGGCATCGCCCATATGACCCGTGATCAGATGGTGATATTCCGCCAGCAGCTCGCCGACGCCTGCCAGACCACGGGCGACCACGTCGTAAACGATGCTGTCGTCGGCCTTGGGCAGCTCCTGGGGCAGCTGACCGATCTTCAGACCCGGCGCGTACCAGATCTCCCCTTCATCGCTGGGCTGTTCGCCGTTGAGCAGCTTAAACAGACTCGACTTGCCGGCGCCGTTGCGTCCGATCAGACACACGCGCTCACCGCGATCAAGCTGGAAGCTCACCTTCGACAGCAGCGGATTGAGCCCGTAGGCCAGGGAAACATCGGTAAACGAAAGCAGCGCCATATCACACCTTTTGGTTGTTCAGGGCGGCATTCTACCTGCTGCGCTCTGGCGCTGCATGCCATAGTTGAACACTTTGTCGGCGGGCCCCTATGACGCCGCATCACAAACCGCTAAGCTTGGATTTCGATGCGAGCACCTCAGTGGCTTGCACGCTCTGGTTTACTTTTTTCTTTGCCCTGCCCGCTCGGAATCCATGATGCAGCGTTTCTTGTCCGCACCCCTGAAAGCCCTTTTTACCCTGACAGTCGTCGGCCTGATGATGACCGCCCCGCTGCTGCGCGCCGATATCCAGCAGCAAAGGCAGACCTATGACCAGGCCATGGCGGCGCTCAAGACCGGTCAGCAGCAGCGTTACCAGACCCTGCTCGCCGGGCTGCGCGACTATCCGCTGTACCCTTACCTGCTGCTGGAATCACTGCAGCAGAGGGTGAAAACCGCCTCGCACCAGGAAATCGAGAGCTTCCTGATCTCCTACGGCGACCTGCCCTTTGCCCAGCGCCTGAAGAACGACTGGTTGCTGCGCCTGGTCCGCGAGGGCGAATGGAGCCTGCTGCGCAAGCACTACGATACCGCCAGCCAGAGCGCCGAACTGGACTGCCAGCTGACCTTGCAGAACTGGCGCGAGGGCAATCAGAGCGCAGCCATGGCCCGCGCCGCGGAACTATGGACCGTCGGCCGCTCGCAGCCCAACGGCTGTGATCCGCTGTTCGACCGCTGGCGCGCCGCAGGGGGCCTCACCGAAGACATCGCCTGGGCGCGCATCCGGGAAGCACTGCTCTACCGCCAGGACGCCCTGGCCCAGTACCTGGTGCGCTACATGCCCAACCAGACCGCACTGGCCGAGCTGTTCGTGAATACCGCCACCAAACCGGAAGGCCTGGCCCAGAGCGAGCGCTTTCGCCCCAGTGCGACCCGGCCTGCGGACAAGCTGGCCGATATCGCCACCGTCGCCCTGCGCCGGCTGAGCCGCGACGACCCTGCCCGGGCCCTGGCCCTCTGGCCCTCTTACCGCGACCTGCCCTATGAGCAGGCCGACCGGCTGGCGATCACCCGTGACATTGGCGTGCGGATGGCCAAGCGTCATGCGCCGGAAGCGCTGGCCTTCATGGCGGCCAATGACCCACAGATGGCCGATGACCAGATCACCGAATGGCGTATCCGCCTGGCCCTGCGTACCGGCCAGTGGCAGACCGCGCGCCAGCTGACCCGTAACATGCCCGCCACCCTGAGCCAGCAGAGCCGTTGGCGCTACTGGCAACTACGCAGTGCCCAGCTGGCCCGCCCGGAAGTGGGCGAGCTGCGCGAAGAGTATGCCGACCTGGCCAACGAGCGTGACTTCTACGGCTTTCTCGCCGCCGAGCGCAGCAATCAGCCCTATGCCCTGCGTCACCAGCCCGCCCAGGTCGATCCGGCCGTGTTTGCCCGGGTCAGCAAGACCGCCGGCATACGTCGGGCCAAGGAGTTCTATGCCCGTGGCCAGGTGGTGGATGCCCGCCGCGAGTGGTACCACGTGGGCAAGGTATTCAGCCGCGAAGAGCTGATTGCCCAGGCCGTGATGGCCCGGGAGATGGAATGGTACTTCCCGGCGATCCGCGGCATCAGCCTGGCGCAGCATTGGGACGACCTGGATATCCGCTTCCCGATGGCCTACCAGCAGCCGATCAAGGCCCAGGCCGCCGCCCGCCAGCTGAACTCGACCTGGGTATACGCCATTACCCGTCAGGAAAGCGCCTTCATGTCCGACGCCCGCTCACACGCCGGCGCCACCGGCCTGATGCAGCTGATGCCGGCCACCGCGCGGGAAACCGCCCGCCGCTACAAGATCAGCCTCAACCACCCCAACGAACTGCTGCTGCCGGAACGCAATATCGCCCTGGGCACCGCCTACCTGTCGCAGCTCAACAGCATGTTCCGCGGCAATCGGGTACTCGCGTCCGCCGCCTACAACGCCGGCCCCGGCCGGGTGCGTCAATGGACCCGGGAGATGCCGACCATTCCAGCGGACATCTGGATCGAGACCATCCCCTTCGACGAAACCCGCACCTACGTGCAGAGCGTACTCAGCTACGCGGTGATCTATGGGCAAAAGATGGGTATTCGCCAGCCGGTCATGGAACAGCACGAGCGCTATCTGGAAGCCTACCGGCCCTAGCAGCCGGTCGGACTTTCCCTCGCTACGAACGCCTAAGTCCGACAGGCTGCCAGAAACGCAAACGCCCCGTCGGGACGGGGCGTTCAGCGGATCAGAAGCAAAGCTAGCCGGTACTCAGAGTTCGAGCAGCCGCAGCCGTTCGCGAACCACTTCAACCAACTGGTCTGGCTGAAACTTCGACAGAAAGCCATCGCAGCCTACCTTTTCCACCATTGCCTTGTTGAAATTGCCCGACAATGAGGTGTGCAGCACGACATACAGATCGCGCAGGCGCGGGTCCTTGCGGATTTCGGAGGTCAGGCGGTAGCCATCCATCTCCGGCATCTCGGCATCAGTAATGACCATCAACAGTCGCTTGGGCACATCGGCGTCCGTATCAGCCCACGCCTGCAACCGCCTCAGCGCCCGCAGCCCATCGGTTTCCACATGCAGCGTCAGATCCAGCTGCGACAGGGTGTCCTTGAGCTGGGCAATACCGGTAGGCGAATCGTCCACCAGCAGAACCTCCCTGCCCCGCGCCTTTTTCAGTAGCGCATCATCGAGCAGGCCGTCACTGACCTTGGCATTGAACGGCACGATCTCCGCCAGCACCTTCTCGACGTCGATGATCTCGACCAGCCGCTGGTCGTCCAGCCGGGTAATGGCGGTCAGGTAGTGCGAGCGACCGGCGCCGCGTGGTGGCGGCAGCACGGCATCCCAGTTCAGGTTCATGATGCGGTCGACACTGCCCACCAGGAACGCCTGCACCGAGCGGTTGTACTCGGTAACGATGATGGTGCTGTCCGCGGTGACCGGCTGCGGCCGCATACCAATGGCGCCGGACAGGTCAATCACGGGAATAGTCTGCCCACGCAAATGGATCACGCCCACCACATGGGGGGCGCGCTGGGGCATCTGGGTCAGACGGGGCAGTTGCAGAACTTCGCGGATCTTGAATACGTTCAGGGCGAACAATTGCTGTCCGGCAAGCCGGAAAAGCAATATTTCCAGACGGTTTTCGCCAACCAGGCGGGTTCGCTGATCAACGGTATCCAAAACTCCGGCCATGACGAACCTCACTGGTGGGATGGCGACTCGATATTCCTTGCAGTATATCCGTTATCGACCGCCACAGTGATTTCTGAACCTCAATAGAACGCGTTTTCCTTGATCGTATGGTCAGTCACGTCGCGCACGGCGGTAATCTCTGGAATCCGCGCGATCATGGTCTTCTCGATGCCTTCCTTGAGGGTGACATCGACCATGCCGCAACCCTGGCAACCGCCGCCAAACTGCAGCACGGCCACGCCATCTTCGACCACGTCGATCAGCTTGACCTCACCACCATGGCTGGCCAGACCGGGATTGATCTCGGTCTGCAGCAGGTAGTTGATGCGCTCGTTCAGGGGGCTGTCATCGTTGACCATCGGCACCTTGGCATTCGGCGCCTTGATCGTGAGCTGGCCGCCCATGCGATCGGTTGCGAAGTCGACCACCGCGTCTTCCAGGAAGGGCTCGCTGACGGAGTCGATCCACACGTCAAAGGAATCGAGCTTCATCGTGCGGTCTTCGGGCTTTTCCTCGCCTGGCTTGCAGTAGGCAATACAGGTTTCCGCGTAGGGCGTGCCCGGCTGCGTGATGAAGACCCGGATGCCGATACCGGGAGTGTCCTGTTTGGCCAGCAAGTCGGCCAGATACTCTTCGGCTGCCTTGGTGAGGTTGATGCCTGCCATGTAATGCCTCGTATTCGATGTCTGAATGCGAGCATTGTACGGGATCACGGGCCGCGGATAAAGACATACCTTTTTGGTAGGGTATTCCAGATTCGCGACGGGGCCGTCGCTCCTACCGGGAGGGTCATGCTGAACACGCACTTGCCCGGTGGGAGCGGTGGCCTCACCGCGAAGGGTTTGGGTGGGAACAGGCTCAGGGGTGAAGCTGGGCACATTGTGCCGGCTGCGAGACCTTCGCGACGGGGCCGTCGCTCCTACCGGGCGGGTCATGCTGAGCGCGCACTTGCCCGGTGGGAGCGGTGGCCTCACCGCGAAGGGTTTGGGTGGGAACAGGCTCAGGTGTGCAGCTGGGTACATTGTGCCGGCTGCGAGACCTTCGCGACGGGGCCGTCGCTCCTACCTGGAGGGTTATGCTGACTGCGCACTTCCCCGGTGGGAGCGGCGGCCCCGCCGCGAAGGGTTTGGCTGAACTGCCTCAGCCAGCGAGGGCGGCAATCAGTTCGCGGTTGAACGCAGGCAGATCATCAGGCTTGCGGCTGCTGATCAGCGTGCCATCAACCACCACTTCCTCGTCGACCCAATTGGCGCCGGCATTGCGCAGGTCATCCTCCAGTGAGGGCCAGCTGGTCATGCGCTTGCCCTTGACCAGATCAGCCGAGGCCAGAATCCAGCCACCATGGCAGATCACGGCAATCGGCTTGTTGGCCTTGGCCGCATTGGTCAGAAAGGTGCGGGCCATTTCTTCCAGCCGGATGTTGTCGCCATTGACCACCCCGCCTGGCAGCACCACAGCGTCGTAATCATCACTGCGCACGCGGTCAAAGGTGGTATCCACGTCGAACGCGTCAGCCGGATCGGTGTGGTTCCAGCCACGTACCTGGCCAGACTCGGCCGAGACGATGTCCGCCTTGGCGCCTTCCTTCTCCAGCGCCTCCTTGGGGCTGGTCATTTCGACCTGCTCGAAACCGTCGGTGACCAGAATCGCGACGCGCTTGCCTTCAAGAGAAGCCATGTGAAACCTCCTGCATAATCGGAATGTCCTCCTTGAGACAGGCCGCCTGGTGAAAGTTCAGTAGCGCTTCGCCACACCTTGCCATACACCTGATTACCCCCTGCGCCGCGCATATCTGCTAAACTTGCCGGCTTTGCGTATACCTTCGGAGCCACCATGTCTGAGCGTTCTGCCCGCCTCCAAGCCCTGCATACAGCCCTGAGTCAGCGGATTCTGATTCTCGATGGCGGCATGGGTACGATGATCCAGAGCTACAAGTTCGAGGAGACGGATTTTCGCGGCGAGCGCTTTGCCGACTGGCCCTCGGACCTCAAGGGCAACAACGACCTGCTGGTGCTGACCCAGCCCGAGTCCATCGCCGCGATGGAAAAGGCCTACCTGGATGCCGGCGCCGACATCATCGAAACCAACACCTTCAACTCAACGCGCATCTCCCAGGCCGACTACGGCATGCAGGAGCTGGCCTACGAGTTGAACGTCGAGGGCGCCCGCCTGGCCCGCCGCGTGTGTGACGAGAAAACGGCAGAAACCCCTGACCGCCCGCGCTTCGTCGCCGGCGTACTCGGGCCGACCAGCCGCACCTGTTCGATCTCCCCGGATGTGAACAACCCCGGCTACCGCAACGTGCACTTCGACGAGCTGGTCGCCGACTATATCGAATCGGCCAAGGGCCTGATCGAAGGCGGCGCGGACCTGATCCTGATCGAGACCATCTTCGACACGCTGAACGCCAAGGCGGCGATCTTCGCTGTACAGGAAGTATTCGACCAACTGGGCTTCGAGCTGCCGATCATGATTTCCGGCACCATCACCGACGCCTCCGGCCGTACCCTCTCGGGCCAGACCACCGAAGCCTTCTGGAACTCCATTGCCCACGCCAACCCGCTCTCGGTCGGCCTGAACTGCGCCCTGGGTGCCAAGGACTTGCGTCCCTATCTGGAAGAGCTCTCGAACAAGGCCGACACGCATATCTCGGCCCACCCCAACGCGGGCTTGCCGAACGAATTCGGCGAATATGACGAAACCCCCGAGCAAACCGCAGCGGTGATCCGCGAGTTTGCCGAAGCAGGCTTTCTGAACATCGTCGGCGGCTGCTGCGGCACCACGCCGGGCCATATCCAGGCGATTGCCGAGGCCGTGGCTGATTTCCCGCCGCGCGCCATTCCGGATATTCCCAAGGCCTGCCGCCTGTCGGGCCTGGAGCCATTCACGATTGACCGCAGCTCCCTGTTCGTCAACGTCGGCGAACGCACCAACATCACCGGCTCGGCCCGCTTTGCCCGCCTGATCCGTGAAGACAACTACACCGAGGCCCTGGAAGTTGCCCTGCAGCAGGTGGAAGCCGGCGCGCAGATCATCGACATCAACATGGACGAGGGCATGCTCGATTCGAAGAAGGCGATGGTTACCTTCCTCAATCTGATTGCCGGCGAGCCGGACATCTCTCGCGTACCGATCATGATCGACTCCTCCAAGTGGGAAGTCATCGAAGCGGGCCTCAAGTGCATCCAGGGCAAGGGCATCGTCAACTCGATCTCCATGAAGGAAGGCGTCGAGCAGTTCAAGCAGCAGGCCCGCCTGTGCAAGCGCTATGGCGCGGCAGTCATCGTCATGGCCTTCGACGAACAGGGCCAGGCCGACACCGCTGCGCGCAAGCGCGAGATCTGCAAGCGTTCCTACGACATCCTGGTTGACGAGGTCGGCTTTCCGCCCCAGGACATCATCTTCGACCCGAACATTTTCGCGATTGCCACCGGCATCGAGGAACACAACAACTACGCCGTGGACTTCATCGAAGCCTGCGCCTACATCCGCGACGAGCTGCCCTACGCCCTGACCTCGGGTGGCGTATCCAACGTCTCGTTCTCGTTCCGCGGCAACAACCCGGTGCGCGAGGCCATCCACTCGGTGTTCCTGCTGCACGCGATCCGCTCCGGCCTGACCATGGGTATCGTCAACGCCGGCCAGTTGGAGATCTACGACGAGATCCCCAAGAAGCTGCGTGACATCGTGGAAGACGTGGTGCTCAACCGCAGCCCCGAAGGCACCGACCAGCTGCTGGCCATTGCCGACGAATACAAAGGCGATGGCAGCGTCAAGGAAGCCGAGACCGAAGAGTGGCGTAGCCTGGACGTGAACAAGCGCCTGGAGCACTCGCTGGTCAAGGGCATCACCGCCTGGATCGTCGAGGACACCGAAGAGGCCCGTCAGCAGTGTGCGCGCCCGATCGAGGTGATCGAAGGCCCGCTGATGGCCGGTATGAACATCGTTGGCGACCTGTTTGGCGCCGGCAAGATGTTCCTGCCCCAGGTGGTCAAGTCCGCCCGCGTGATGAAGCAGGCAGTAGCCCACCTGATCCCCTTCATCGAAGCGGAAAAAGGCGACAAGCCCGAAGCCAAGGGCAAGATCCTCATGGCCACGGTAAAAGGCGACGTGCACGACATCGGCAAGAACATCGTCGGTGTGGTGCTCGGCTGTAACGGCTACGATGTGGTCGATATGGGCGTTATGGTGCCGGCGGAAAAGATCCTCAAGACCGCAATTGCCGAGAAGTGCGACATCATCGGTCTGTCCGGCCTGATCACCCCCTCGCTGGACGAGATGGTGCACGTGGCCAAGGAAATGCAGCGCCAGGGCTTCCACCTGCCGCTGATGATCGGTGGCGCCACCACTTCCAAGGCGCACACCGCGGTGAAGATCGAGCCGCATTACAAGAACGATGCGGTGATCTACGTGACCGACGCTTCCCGCGCCGTGGGCGTGGCGACCAGTTTGCTCTCCAAGGAGATCAAGCCGGATTACATCGCCAAGATCCGCGCCGATTACGAAGTGGTCCGCGAGCGCACCGCCAACCGCCGCGCCCGCACCGAATACCTGAGCTACGAGCAGGCCCGGGCGAACAAGTTCCAGCTCGACTGGGACAGCTACGAGCCGCCGGCGCCCTCCTTCACCGGCACGCGGACCATCGACAACATCGACCTGGCCGAGCTGGCCGAATTTATCGACTGGACGCCCTTCTTCATCTCCTGGGATCTGGCCGGCAAATACCCGCGCATCCTCGAGGATGAAGTGGTCGGTGAAGCGGCGCGCTCGCTGTTTGCCGATGCCCAGGCCATGCTCAAGCGCATGATCGACGAGAAGCAGATCAGGGCCAAGGCCGTGGTCGGCTTCTGGCCCGCCAACCAGGTCAATGATGACGACATCGAGCTACAGAGCGCCGACGGCCAGCCCGTCGCCATGCTGCACCACCTGCGTCAGCAGAACGTGACGCCGGACAAGAAGCCGAGCATGAGCCTGGCCGACTTCGTCGCGCCCAAGGATTCCGGCAAGCAGGACTATATCGGCGGCTTTATCACCACCGCCGGTATCGGCGCCGAGGAACTGGCCAAGCAATACGAAGAGAAAGACGACGACTACAACGCGATCATGGTCAAGGCCCTGGCCGACCGTCTGGCCGAAGCCTGCGCCGAGTGGCTGCACCGCAAGGTCCGCACCGAGCTGTGGAGCTATATCGAGCAGGAAGACCTGGATAACGACGCGCTGATCCGCGAGAAGTACCAGGGCATCCGCCCGGCGCCCGGCTACCCCGCGTGCCCGGACCACACCGAGAAGAGCACGCTGTTCAGCCTGCTGGACCCGGAAGGCAAATGCGGCGTGACCCTGACCGAGAGCTTTGCGATGTTCCCGACCGCAGCGGTCAGCGGCTGGTATTTCTCCCATCCGCAGTCCAAGTACTTTGCCGTCGGCAAGATCACCAAGGATCAGGTCGAATCCTACAGCGAGCGCAAGGATGCCGAGCTGAGCGTCACCGAACGCTGGCTCTCGCCGAACCTGTCCTACGACAACTGATCGGCTGATGTCGATCCTGCCAGGGCGCGACAAGCTCAGAACCATCACCTTTCTGGGCTTGCCGATCATGGGCGGCATGCTCAGCCAGAGCCTGATGAATCTGGTCGACGCGGCCATGGTCGGCACTCTGGGCAGCGCCGCGCTGGCCGGGGTGGGTCTGGGCAGTTACGTCAACTTCATGGCCGTCGCCCTGGTCATGGGTCTGGGCGCTGGCGTACAGGCCATGGTCGCGCGCCGCCGCGGTGAAGGCAGCACCACGCAACTGGCCGCCCCGCTCAATGAAGGTCTGCTGATTGCCCTGGCGCTGGCCATTCCGCTTACGCTGATCGGCTGACCTTCATTGA
>Ga0208794_1000182_pt1 | contig 52619 bp, 42 predicted proteins | sample 32_taG_FD_184106 | JGI IMG/M metagenome (GOLD analysis project Ga0208794, IMG submission 184106) | Marine viral communities from the Gulf of Mexico - 32_GoM_OMZ_CsCl metaG (SPAdes) (version 2) | ecosystem: Environmental > Aquatic > Marine > Oceanic | place: Atlantic Ocean: Gulf of Mexico... | reverse complement strand
AGGTGCACCGGGCGCATTTCGATGCCAACGCGGTGCAGGTCTCTACTCTACTGTCGATTAAAACCGGGGCCTGCCCGGAAGACTGCAAATACTGCCCCCAGTCGGGCCACTACAACACCCAGTTGGAAAAAGAGAAGCTGCTAGAAATCGAGAAGGTAGTGGCCCAGGCCCAGGCGGCCAAAGAGGCTGGCGCTAGCCGCTTCTGCATGGGGGCCGCGTGGCGCAGCCCACGGGATAAAGATTTAGTGGTGGTGGAAGAGATGGTGCGCCAGGTGAAAGCGCTGGGGCTTGAGACCTGCATGACGCTGGGTATGGTCGACGGCGAGCAGGCCACCCGGCTGGCGGCGGCCGGGCTGGACTACTACAACCACAACCTCGACACCTCCCCCGATTACTACGGCGAAATCATCACCACCCGCACCTACAGCGACCGCTTAGAGACCCTAGCCACCGTGCGTGACGCCGGTATGAAAGTGTGCTCTGGCGGTATTTTGGGCATGGGTGAAGGCGCACAGGATCGCAGCGCGCTGCTGCAGCAGCTGGCTAAGCTCTCTCCGCATCCTGAATCGGTGCCTATCAACATGCTGGTTAAAGTACCGGGAACGCCGCTTGAGAACGTCGAGGATTTAGACCCGCTGGAATTCATCCGTGCCATTGCCGTGGCGCGCATCATGATGCCCCAAAGCCATGTGCGCCTCTCCGCAGGCCGGGAGCAGATGAGCGAATCCACCCAAGCGCTCGCCTTCCTGGCCGGTGCCAACTCCATCTTCTACGGCGACAAGCTGCTGACCACTAGCAACCCCCAGGCAGAGCGCGACCGTGCGCTGTTTGCCAAGCTGGGCCTGCACCCCGAGCGCCGCGACACCTGCGAAGACGATACACAGCGCGCCGAGCGGCTGGCCCAACAGGCGCAGCGTAACGCCCAAGCCGAACGCGCTGCGGCGCTGGCGGTGGATGCCAGTGTCTGAGGTGTGGCACCAGCGACTAGCGGCAGCCCGCGATGAGCGCGAGCGCCAGCAGCGCTGGCGCAACCGCCGCGTCTCTGCCCACGGGGCACTCGACTTTGCAGGCAACGACTATCTGGGCCTTGCCCAAGACCCACGCGTACAGGCGGCTCAGGCGGAAGGCGCGAAACGCTTTGGCGCCGGGGCCGGCGCGTCGCATTTGGTCAGCGGGCATCTGGGCATTCACGATGCCTTGGAAGAGGCGTTGGCGGAGTGGACCGGACGGGAGCGGGCGCTGCTATTTTCCACGGGCTATATGGCGAACCTAGGCGTGCTGCAGGCGCTAGCGGATCCCCACACCGCGATATTTCAGGACCGGCTTAATCACGCCTCGCTACTCGACGGTGGCGCGCTGAGCGGCGCCCGCTCGCGGCGCTACCACCACCGCGATGGCCACGACTTACAGCGCCTACTTGCGCGCAGCACGGCCACCCATAAGCTGGTAGTGAGCGACGGCGTGTTCAGCATGGATGGTGATATTGCTGACGTCGGAGAACTTGCCCACATTAGCCAGCAGCACGGCGCTTGGCTGATGATCGACGATGCCCACGGGTTCGGCGTGCTCGGAGAAAACGGCGCGGGCTGCGTGGAAGGCGTTGATAGCCAGGACGTGCCGATCTTGGTCGGCACCTTGGGCAAAGCGCTGGGCACCGCAGGCGCGTTTGTGGCGGGGGACGCTGCGCTCATCGAGCACCTGATTCAGTTTTCCCGCAGCTATGTCTACACCACCGCCCAACCGCCCGCGATTGCCGCCGCCACGCTAGAAGCACTCACCATTGTCCAGCGGGAGCCGGAGCACCGCCAACGGCTCGCTCGCCACATTGACTACTTCCGCCAGCAAGCCATCGCCTTGGGGCTGCCCCTCGGGCACTCCCACACGCCGATTCAACCGCTGCTGCTGGGAAGCGAGCAGCGCACCCTGGCCTGGGCGGCCACGTTCGATGAGCACGCTATCCAGGTAGGGGCGATTCGACCACCCACGGTGCCCAACGGCGAGTCGCGGCTGCGCATCACGTTAAGCGCCCGCCATACTCAACGGGATATCGATCGGCTACTGGAGGTCGCCGCCGCCTGCCTGAACGAGGAGCAACGATGAAGCTCATCCTACTCTCGGGCTGGGGCGTCGACCGCCGTATATGGCAGACGCTTTCGGAGTACTGGCCCAATTCGGTCGTCCCCAGCGCAGTGGAGTGGCCCGGTTACGGCGATGCTCCGGCGCTACCTACCCCCACACACATTGAAGCGCTCGCCGAGCGTATGGCACCCGAGCTACCCAGCGATGCCGTCTGGGTAGGCTGGTCGCTGGGTGGGCTGCTGGCCACGGCGCTGCTCAATCATCTGCCGCCGCCCAAGGCCCTGTTGCTACTGGGCGCAGGCAGCCGTTTTTGCAGTGACGGGGAAGATGGCGGTGTGACGAGCCAGGAGCTTGCCAGCTTTCAGCGCGCTTTCTGCCGTGACCCCGTTGCCACATGGCGGCACTTTCTACGCTGGCAGGCCCAGGGCGAACCCAATGCCCGCGAGGCCCATAGACAGCTACGAGCACAGTTAGGTGAGACTCCCCACGCCGATACCGACACACTCGCGCAAGGGCTCATGTGGCTTGAAACGCTGGATAACCGGGCACTGCTTGCCAGCCCTCCCTGCCCTATCCGCCGATTGGCAGGCGCTCACGACCCGCTGCTACCAAACAGCACTCGCCAGCAAGCGCTTCGGCTGGAAGCCGCAGGGCACTGCCCCATGCTCTCCCAGCCCGCCCCACTGGCGGCACGGCTGGCCGAGCAGGCCACGCGCGCGCTCCAGGAGTCGCGATGAACACACCGGCCCCCTCGCTGCCACTCCCCCACTGGCAGGAGCGTGTTGCTCGGGCCTTTTCCCGAGCGGCACCACGCTACGATGCTCTCGCCAGCGCCCAGCGCGACATTGGCGAAACGCTCTGGCAAACGCTGCCGCAGAGCGCCCAGCACGTGCTCGACCTTGGCTGCGGCACCGGCTACTGGACCCAGCGGCTGGCGAGCCACTACCCAAACGCCACCATCACTGGGCTAGACCTGGCGCCGGGCATGCTCGCCCACGCCCAGGCGCAGTATGGCGATGCCATACGCTGGCAACAGGGAGATGCCGCCGCGCTGCCGCTGGACGACGCAAACGTGGATCTCGTGTTCTCTAACCTAGCGATTCAGTGGTGCCCGGATATCGGCGCGGTGATGCGGGAGTTGGCGCGGGTGCTCGCCCCTGGCGGGCAGGCGCGCATCACCACGCTGCTGCCCGGCACGCTGAACGAAGTCGCCACCGCCTGGCAGCGGCCCGAGGCACTGCTGCAAACGCCGGATGCAAGCGCCGTACAGCGGGCGATTCAGCAAAGCGGCCTGCGTCTCATCCAGCACGCCTGCGATCAGCGGCGTTTTTTCTACCCCGACCTGAATGCCGTCATGGCCTCCATCAAAGGCGTGGGAGCCCAAGTGGCCAGACCCAACGCTCGGCTGACCCGCCAAGCGCTTGCCACCGCACAGGTTCGCTATGAATCGCTACGCACGCCGCAGGGGCTGCCGGTGAGCTACCACTGCCTGACGCTACAACTGGAAAGCGCAATATGAATAACAGCTATTTCGTCACCGGTACCGACACCGACGCGGGCAAAACCCTGGCCACTAGCGCGCTGCTTTGCGCCGCCCGCCAGCGCCAGCTCACCACGCTAGGGTTAAAGCCCATCGCCTCTGGCAGCGAAGCCACGCCCAGCGGCCTGCGCAACCACGACGCCCTGGCGCTACAGGCGCAAAGCTTTCCGCCGGTGGAGTACCCAACGATCAACCCCTGGGCCTTTGCTCCCGCCATTGCGCCGCATCTCGCCGCCCTGGAAGCAGGTGCGGTGCTTAACGTGGCCAGCGTTACTCAGGCGCTCAGCGAGACGTTAACCAGCACGCCACGGGATCTGACGCTGATCGAAGGCGCAGGCGGCTGGCGGGTGCCGCTGAACGAAGCGGAGGACTTTTCCGACCTGCCCCGCGCGCTCGGGCTGCCGGTGATTCTAGTGGTTGGGCTGAAACTGGGCTGCCTTAACCATGCCCGGCTCACCGCCGAGGCCATCGCCGCCGATGGCTTAACGCTGGCGGGCTGGGTAGGCAGCGTGGTGGACTCAGCCTTTGCCGACGACAGCCCGCGCTTTGCGGCCAATGTGGCGCTGCTAAAACGCGACCTGCCCGCCCCTTGCTTGGGCATCATTCCTCATTTGGCTACGGCGGATGCGGCCACCGCGCAGTGCTACCTCTCCCTTGAAGCGCTGCTCCCCCTCGCCACCCAGGAGGCGACGCCATGAACTCTCCCGTTTGGCACCCCTACACCCATCTCAAAACCCAAACGCCTGCGCCCAAAGTGGTCGGCGGCAGCGGCAGCTACTTTACGCTAGACAGCGGCGAGCGCCTGCTGGATGCCACCTGCTCTTGGTGGTGCATGATTCACGGCTACGGCCATCCGCGCCTCGTCGCCGCCATCCGCGAGCAGGCCGGGGAGCTTTGCCATGTGATGCTGGGCGGCCTGACCCATGACCCCGCCGACCAGCTGGCAAGGGCACTGGTGCGCATCACCCCGCCGGGGCTGAACCATGTGTTCTACTCCGATAGCGGCTCGGTGGGTATGGAAGTGGCCATGAAGATGGCGCTGCAGTATCAGGTGCTGAGCGGCCACCCCGGCAAGCGCAAAATGCTCTCGCTCATGAAGGCGTACCACGGCGATACCACCGGCTGCATGGCGGTGTGCGACCCCGAAGAGGGCATGCACAGTCTGTTCGCCAGCCTGCTGCCCCAGCACCACTTTGCCCCAGCCCCCACGGCCTCTTTCGACGCGACGCCTGAGCAGGTTGAGCGGGATCTCGCCGGGCTGAGGGAGGTGCTAGCGCGCCACCACAATGAGATTGCTGCGCTCCTGATGGAGCCGCTGCTGCAAGCGGCGGGCGGGCTGAACATGACCTCACCCCACTACCTGCGCGGCGCGCGAGCGCTGTGCGATGAGTTTGGCGTGCTGCTGATTTTTGATGAAGTCGCTACCGGCTTTGGCCGCACCGGCAAGCTGTTTGCCGCCGACCACGCGGGCGTCACGCCAGACATCATGGTGCTCTCCAAAGGGCTGACCGGCGGCTACTTGGGCCATGCGGCCACGCTGGCTACCGACAGGGTTCACGGGGCGTTCATTGGCGACAGTGAGCACCACGCTTTCATGCACGGCCCCACCTTTATGGGCAACCCCCTGGCCTGCCGCGTGGCGCTGGAGAGCCTGAAGGTGTTCGAAGAGGAGCACTACCTGGAGAAAATTGCCGCGCTCAGCCAAACGTTACAGCGCGAGCTATTAGAAGACGTAGCGCTGCGCGCACATCCGGCCGTAGCGGACGTGCGCGTATTAGGCGCAACGGCGGTAATCGAAGCCCACAGCAGCGAGGCACTGAAAGGCGTTGCCGCGTTTGCCCGAGCGCGGGGCGTGTGGCTGCGCCCCATTGGCCGCTGGCTTTACACCATGCCCGCCTATATCGCGACGGACGCCGAGCTCACCCAGATTACCGGGGTAATGAGAGCGTGGTTTTTAGAGCAGCTTCATCCAACGTTATGAACAGGTCAGTTGAGGATGTAGAGAGTGATCCTGCCGCTTAAGGCAGTATCAAATTCCCCTGCTTACGCCACTGGTTAACCAGCGCCGGCACGCCTTCCCCGGCCGTGGTATTGATCGCCAGCACGCCGGGGGGGCTGAGCTCATCGGCGTCGGGGTTTACCAGCGCGCAGGGGGTGTCGTCATCGATATAGGTGAGCAGCGATGCGGCGGGCATCACCGCCAGCGAGGTGCCGACCACTAGCAGGAAATCCGCCTGGCTCACCAGCTCGCAGGCCTCTTCGAACAGCGGCACCGCCTCACCAAACCACACCACGTCCGGGCGCAGCTGACTGCCCTTATCGCACACATCGCCCAGGGCAATACCCCCCTTTAACAGTGGGTAGCGCAGCCGTGCATCCACTGATGAGCGCGCCTTCAAAATCTCACCGTGCAGGTGCAGCACGTGGCGGGAGCCTGCCCGCTCGTGCAGGTCGTCGATGTTCTGGGTGATCACGCTGACCTGAAAGCCATCCTGCTCCAGCGCCGCCAGCGCTTTATGGGCGGCATTGGGCTTTGCACGACGAATCTGCTCACGGCGCTGGTTATAGAACGCCAGCACCCGCTCCGGGTCTTGCCGCCACCCTTGCGGCGTGGCGACCTCTTCCACCGGGTGATCCTCCCAGAGGCCATCGCTGGCGCGGAAGGTTTGGATACCGCTCTCCGCGCTGATTCCCGAGCCGGTAAATACCACCAAGTGCGGGGCTGAAGTCATGATGTCCTCGGCTTACGTCGTCCAGTAAACGCCTAATGTACCAGTTGCCCCACGGTGCCCGCGAACCGCTGCTTGTTGCGATACGGATAAACGTCAATCACCCGCCCATCCAGAATCGCCCTCTGTAGCGCCAGCCAGTAGTCCGGGTCGAACAGCTCCGGGTGCTGCTCCATAAATAGTGCGCGTAGTTCCGGGTTGGCAAACATAAACGGGCCAAACTCTTCGGGGAAGATATCGTTGGGGCCAATGGAAAGGCTGGCCCCGCCATCCATGTAACTGTCGTACCCTTGAGACTTGGGTATATGGCGAAAGCGACACTCGGTGAGATAGCTCACCTCGTCGTAGTCGTAGAAAATCACCCGCCCGTGGCGAGTGACGCCAAAATTCTTCAGCAGCATATCGCCAGGGAAAATATTCGCCGCCGCCATCTGTTTGATGGCGTTGCCGTAATCTTTTAGCACCATTACCCGCTCATCGGCGCTGCACTGCTCCAGGTAAATATTCAGCGGCGTCATCATTCGCTCGGTGTAGCAGTGCTTGATGATCACTTTATCCTCTTTCAGCGACACCGTGGAGGGCGCGACCTCTAACAGGTGGGCCAAACACTCCGGCTCGAAGTGGTCCTGGCGGACGATAAAGTTGGAGAACTCCTGGGTATCGGCCATCCGCCCCACCCGGTCGTGGCGTTTTACCAGCCGGTACTTCTCTCGCACGATGGCGTGGGTGACCTCTTTGGCGGGGTCGAACTTATCCTTGATGATCTTGAACACGGTTCGAAAGCTCGGCAGCACGAATACCGCCATCACCATGCCCCGCACCCCCGGCGCGATCATGAACCGCTCTTCGCGTTTAGCCACCTGCTGGTTCAGCGCGCGGAAAAATTCGGTTTTGCCGTGTTTGAAAAAGCCAATGGCGGCGTACAGCTCGCCCTCGGGCTTGTGGGGCATGAGCTGTTTTAGGTAACCGACGAACTCCCCCGGCACCGGCACCTCTACCTGAAAGTAGGCGCGGGTGAACGAGAAGATGATCGACACTTCATCGGTTTCGGTGAGAACCGTATCCAAATGCAGGCAGGGGTCGCCGCCCTGCTGCTCGCCGTACCCCTCGCCATGCAGAACAGGCAGCACCAGCGGCACCTGCTCGCCGCCGCCTAACATACGCCCGACCAGATACGCCCCTTTATTGCGGTAGAACACGCTGTTGAGTAGCTCCACCTGGGCATCCTCCGCCTGCCAAATCGCGGCAGGGAGCTGGGCTTCCAGCAGGCTAGCGCCGAGCTGGCTATCGCGTTCCAAACTGGCAAAGGAGGACTCAAACGGGGCTTCACTCAGCGCCCAAGCGAGTGCCCCCGCCCAGTCGCCGTTGACGTAATGCCTGCGGCACAGCTCAATGCCCGAACGGTGCGCGGCATCCTCCCGGGAGCTGTAGACAAACATCCAGTCGTTGCGGATATGGCGATGCTGAAACACCGAGCAGAACAGCGAATTAAAGAAGGTTTCCGCCAGCTCGTAATCCAGCCGCTGGCTAATCAATTGAGCGTAGTGCCCTCGTGCTTCCCGCCACGTCTCACAGTGGGCCAGCACCTCCTGGGCAAAGGTGCGTTGTAATCGGTCGAGCGTCTCTTGGACTTTTTCACTGTACAGGTTGATCCGCGCGGCGGAGGCCTGCTGCGCTTCACGCCAGGCGGCATCGCGAAAACGACGGCTAGCATCTGAGGTGATCTGCTTGAAACACGCACGGTACTCATCGAAACCGTGCAGCACAGTGGCCGCTAGGCGATACGCGGGAGAGTGTTTCATCACGCTGGCTCACGTCGAAAAAAGAGCTTCTCAGATTCCGTGAACGGCACACTACATACGAGACGACCTTAGTCCTGTAAGTGTCAGCCCTGTGAGTGTGAATCTTGTGGGTACGGCGCAATAGAGGCGACCTCCAGGCGAAACGGCCCGGCGGTGCGGTCGGCAATCAAGAAACCGAGCTGGTGAATAGAGTGCGGGTCGAGAGGCGGCGCGCTGGAAAGCAGCGTGCCCCGGCGCACCGCCTCGAACTGTGCCCAGGTGAATTGATGCGTTTCCCACTGGTGAGCTGTAGGCGTGAAGGCGACGCGGTAGGCGCTTGCTTCGTCCAGCGCGCTGCTTTTGAGCCTTAGCTGATAGGTGCGACCATCGCCACGCACGCGAAGCGTAACTCCTTGGCTGTGTGCTAGGGTCGGCTCAAAGCCGTTGGGTTCACGGCGCACCGAGGCAAAGCCGCCACCGTTTTCCAGTGACACCTCGCCATAAAAGCAGCCAGCGCCTGCGTCCACGCGAAAGCCGCTTTGGGACACGCCGCCCATCACGCCATCGTCCACGGCGTACCAGCGCCGCTGCTCTGCCTCGGCCATGTTCGACTCGGTAAAGTTCAACATCCTTCAAGCTCCTCCTTGCCTGATCATAACAACGCCTCTGAGCGAAAGCCCAGAGGCGCACTGCCGTGGTTCAGACTAGGCGATCTGCCGTGGTGATTACAATTTCGCGGAGGCGACTTTCGGTGCGACAGGGTCGAGATCCTCAGGTGCTGCGGTGACCAGCGCGAACTCCTCTTCTGCGGTTTTCGCGACTAAATGATTTTTACTGTAGAGGAAGTAGTAAGCCGCTCCGGCAATGAACAGCACGATGGTGTAGTTGAACGCGCGAGGGTCAAACGCGTAGACACCGGTCAACGCGACGAGCGAGAGCACCAGCGCGATGCCGGAGGTCACCACGCCTCCCGGCGTTTTATAGGGGCGCGGCAGGTCGGGCTGTTTCACGCGCAGCATAATATGGCTAAGCGCCATCAGCGCATAAGAGATAGTCGCCCCCACAACGGCCATGCCTAACATCAGATCGCCTTCCCCGCTCAGCGATGCGAGAAAGCCCAAAATACCGGGCACAATCAGCGCTAAGTAAGGCACTTTACGCTCGCTAGTGAGCGACAGCGGTTTGGGTAAATAACCCGCCCGAGAGAGCGCAAATACCAGGCGGCTATAGCCATAAATAATCGAGAAGAACGACGCGATCAAACCCGCTAAGCCCAGCACGTTGACCAGGGTCGCCAGCGTGGGATTACCCGCCGCATTCAGCGCATCTACCAGCGGCACACCGCTTTGGCCAATCATCTCAGCGCCCGCCGCACCGGCCAGCAGCACGACTACGAGCAGGGCGGTGAAGAGCAAGAACAGCATCGCACCAATGATGCCTTTGGGCATATCCCGGGCGGGGTCTTTCGCCTCCTCGGCCGCCAGCGGCACACCTTCAACGGCCAGGAACAGCCACATACCAAAAGGAAGCGCCGCCCAAATACCGTACCAGCCGAACGGCATGAAGGTGCTCGCCCCCGCCGCATCGGTGGGTGCAATATCAAACAGGTTGGCCGAATCGAAATCGCCAATCAGCGCCACGGCGGTGGCCAAAATGGCAAAGACCGCCAAACCGCTAATCACCATCATCACTTTCAGCGCTTCCCCCACACCCGCCAGGTGAATGCCGATAAACACCGCATAAAACAGCAGATACACCAGCGGCCCGTTAACGCCTAATAACGCTTCCACCGCCGAGCCAATAAAAATCACGATGGCCGCTGGGGCTAGCGCGTACTCGATCAACACCGCAAGCCCGGTCAAATAGCCGCCTGCAGGCCCCATGGCTTGGCGGGCAAAGCTGTAGCCGCCCCCTGCCGCGGGAATGGCGGCGGACATCTCTGCCAGCGCCAGCACTAGCGCTAGGTACATCAGCGCCATCAAACAGGCGGCAATCGCAAAGCCGCCCCAGCCCGCTTCGGCAATGCCAAAGTTCCAGCCCGCAAAGTCACCGGAAATAACGTAGGAGACCCCAAGGCCCGCGAGCAGCATCCAGCCTGCCGTACCTTTACGCAGCTGGCGCTTGGCCAGATACGCCTGATCAACCGTTGGTTGTGTCATCGTTTTGCCCTTTTCAGTGTGGAACGCAATGGGTGTCAGCGGCGTGCTGTGATCCTGGTTCCGTCTTGTTATTGGGAGAGCCGTCAGCGGTGTTATTGAAAATGCCGTCAGCGGTGTTATTGAAAATGTCGTTAGCGTTGTTATTGAAAGTGTCGTCCGCGTTTTGCGCGTGGTGATCGTCAATCAGCCACAAGGAAATTCCGAGTTGAACCGCTGCTGCCCTCCAAGACGCTGTCTTCGCTGCGGTCTTTTAGCTTCACGCCGGAGAGCTTGCGCTCCCGCGCCTCGGTTAACAGCAGCAACAAGCGCCGGGCCGCCTCTTCATACGCAAGCCCGGCCGGCCGCACGTTGGAGATACAGTTTCGCCGGTCATCTTTTAACCCCACTTCGGGGGCCCAGGTCATGTACAGCCCCAAACTATCTGGGGAGCTAAGGCCGGGGCGCTCGCCAACCATGACCAGCACTGCATCTGCGTTGAGCAGCGCGCCCACTTCGTCGCCAATTGCCACGCGCCCCTGCTCAACAAGGGTCAGCGGCGCGAGCTGCCATTCGTTCTTGTCGCGCCTGAGTGCGTCATACAGCGCGGTAAGAAACGGGACGCTGTTTTGCTGCACCGCCAGCGCCGAGAGGCCATCGACGATCACCAACGCCAGATCGAACCGTTGACCGCTCTCTGCCGCCTGCTGCAGCGTCTGCCGAGATGCCTCGTTAAGGCGTCTGCCGTAGTCGGGCCGCTGCAGATACATCGCGCGGTCCTCTGCACGGCTGTGTACCGCAAGCGGTGAGGTGCTCAAGCCAAGCGCCTGGGTCAGCTCATCGGCCAACACCTCACACTCCAGCGGGCAGTGAACCGCATCTTGGGCCTGGGCATGAGCGAGTTGAAACGCGAGCAGCTGTTTAGTGGGCAAGCTTACCCCTGCGCGCCCCAGCCCAATGCGCGCGTCGGTAAAGGCGCGCAGGCGCTCCCAGGGGTTCTCAATGACGATCGGCGCAGTGGTTTCCTGCGTGGGTTGCTTAGGCATTTCAGTCGCTCCCCTTCGGCAAGTGGCGCAGGCTGTTAGCAAAGGCGGCGGGCAGTTGGTCGTTAAGACGGTGGGTGCTCACATCTTGGAAGATCTGCATCTTGGCCAGCCACTGCTCGAACTCTGGCGCGGCTTTTAGCCCCAGCACCCGACGGGCATAGAGCGCATCGTGAAACGACGTGGTCTGATAATTGAGCATGATGTCGTCAGAGCCGGGGATGCCCATCACGAAGTTGCAGCCCGCCACACTCAGCAGCGTCAGCAGGTTGTCCATATCGTTTTGATCGGCGTTGGCGTGGTTGGTGTAGCACACGTCGCACCCCATCGGCACACCTAAGAGCTTGCCGCAGAAGTGATCCTCAAGGCCGGCGCGAGTGATCTCTTTACCGTCGTAGAGATATTCAGGGCCAATAAACCCCACCACCGTGTTGACCAGCAGCGGATTGAACTTGCGCGCCACGGCGTAGGCCCGGGCCTCGCAGGTTTGCTGATCCAGCCCGTGGTGGGCGTCGGCGGAGAGCGAGCTGCCTTGGCCGGTTTCGAAATACATCACGTTGCGACCCACGGTGCCTCGGTTCAACGTTTGCGCGGCGGCTTCAGCTTCCGCCAGGGTGCTCAAATCGAACCCAAAGCTGCGGTTGGTGGCTTCGGTGCCGCCAATGGACTGAAACACCAGATCCACCGGTGCGCCCTGTTCAATGGCTTCTAGCGTATTGGTCACGTGGGTCAGCACGCAGGATTGCGTAGGAATCTCGTATTTCTGGATCACGTCGTCCATCAGGCACATCAGCTTGATGCTCTGAGCGACGTTATCGGTAGCCGGGTTGATACCGATCACCGCATCGCCGCTGCCATACAGCAGACCATCGAGAATACTGGCCGCGATGCCGGTGACGTCATCGGTGGGGTGGTTGGGCTGTAAGCGGGTCGAAAGCCGCCCCGGTAGCCCAATGGTGTTGCGAAATGCCGTGGTCACTTGGCATTTCTTCGCCACCAGCATGAGGTCCTGGTTGCGCATCAGCTTACTCACCGCCGCGGCCATTTCCGGCGTAATGCCGGGCCTTGCAGCGGCCAGCGCTTCACTGGTGGCGTGGTCCGAAAGCAGCCAGTTGCGAAAATCGCCTACGGTCAGGTGCTTCAGCGGCGCAAACGCCTCTGCATCGTGGTCGTCGATAATCAGGCGGGTGATTTCGTCCTGCTCGTAGGGGATCAGCGCGTCGTTCAAAAAAGTGGTGAGCGGCAGCTCCGCCAGCACCATTTGGGCGACGACCCGCTCTTCTGCGGACTCTGCCATCACCCCAGCGAGGCGGTCGCCCGAGCGCGGCGGCGTGGCTTTGGCCATCAATTCGGCGAGCCCGCTAAAGCGATAGCGGCGGCTCCCCACCGTGGTGTGATAGGTCTGCGCCATGAGCCTTCCCTTCCCTTCCCTTCTCTTACCTGTTCGATACTCAAGGCGCGGTATGCGCGTTGAGGAACAAAACTTGCTTGTTCTCACAATAGCGCTATCACTTAACGGGGAGTATCGAGTTTTGGCAAAACACACCAAGGCTATAAAAACCAATAAGAAACAGTGGGTTAATAATGACAACAAGGCGTGGACGCGGTTGATTCACGCTGTCAGGAGCTGGTAATGACCTTGACGCCCACCCAAAGCGCACCAAAAAAGTGCATTCAAGAAGCGTTTGATGCCGGCGAGCATGCGCAAAACCTCACCCGTTGGCAGCAGCAGTATGATCAGCTGACCCCAGGGCGGTTTTATGGGCGGCTGGATGAAATTGCGTTGCCTGCCATTCAGGTGTTCAAAGAGCACACCGGCCAAGCGCTGCGTCAGGATTGCCGGGTGTGGGAGGACTCTTTATGGTTGGGCATTCCAACCCGGCCAGCGGGCTCGCGTATCAATGGGCAGCCGCTCGACGCGCAGCAAGTGATGTGCCGCCCCGGCGGGCGCGATTTTGAATTGGTGACCCCGGAAGCCTTCGATATTTACGGGCTAGTGATACGTCTGCCAGCACTACACGCCGCTGCCGAACGCCAGGGCATCACGCTGGATGAGCAGTGGATGACCGCGCCCCGCCGACATGTGAACCCTGCCACGCTACGCGCCCTACTGTTTCTATTGGAGCGGCTATTAGGCCAACAGCAGGGAGCCATTGCTGAAAAGCTGCATCAGGATATTCTTTTAACCGGCCTGCTGGAGCTTTTAGATGCCCAACAGCCCCGTGGCGAGCTGCCTCCCAGCTACGCGCATCGCAAAGCCGTGGTCGACCGGGTCAAGCAGTACGTCGATGCGCATGTAGACGCCCCCATCACCATGGACGCGCTGTGTGAACTGACCCATGTAAGCCGACGCACGCTGCAATATAGCTTTACGACGATTTTAGGCATTAGCCCATTGCAGTTTTTAAGGCTGACGCGCCTTAACCGAGTGCGGCGCGCCCTGCGCGCAGCTGAACCGCCACAAACAGTGACCGAGATTGCAACGTATTGGGGATTTTGGCATTTAGGGCAGTTCGCCCACGACTATAAGCAGCAGTTTGGTGAGTGCCCTTCGCAAACACTACAGGGGCCAGTTTAGCATCGCCGTTTATCTTATATATGAGAATGGATGCATTGACGACACTGTTTACCTTCTTAAAAAAGGGCTGCTGAGACAGCAGCCCCATAAGCCCGTTATACCTTGTGAAATATAACACCATAGTCATTCGGGTCGACGACGCCCTCTAGTCGACCAATTTGCGAAAAGTCGCCTTGCTCTAAAACACTATCGATATTGGTATCCATAAAAGCCAAGTTTTTAACGACATTGACTTTGATCGGCATACCTTTACCGTCGATATCAATGATCCACGCCAAAAAACCACCGGAAAATTTCGCAAGGCTTCCAACAGGGTAAAGCCCATAGCACTGAATATACTCGACCAAGGTCGCTTTATCATAACATTGTGGTGCCTCACTAATTAAGCGATACGCATTTAACGGTGTCAGCGGCCTAACGCCATTTCTCCCATACATCAACTTGCTCACCGCTTTAATGATAGACACTACAAGCACATTATCAGATATTTGTGACCCTTTAAGATTAAAAGGATACCCCGTTCCATCCAATAACTCGTTGGCATGCAACATAATATCTTCACAGGTGGCACTTGGCTTCCAGCCGAGCGACAGCAGCTTACTCCTTAGAGTCACCACATGTTGCTTTAGGATCTCTTTATGTCGAGGCGACATGTTCGCTTTCAGCGTGGGCAGCTCTTCACTGACCAGCAACGGTTTGCCCATGGTATGTAACAGGGCGCCCACCACAGCCTCTCTGACGTGTATGGAATGAGGGTCCCTAATCAACAGGATATCGGCCATTTGCACCGCGACTCGGACAGCCTGCCGAACCCAGTCAGGCTCGTTGTGTAAAAACGCAAGCGCATACAAAAGCGCTTTCCTATCTTGTCTCAACAAATAGAGGATGGCGTCGGCGCAATCGTAGATCACCTTTTCAGGAAAATGATCGCGGCTTTTTATATACATCAAAGAGTATTGAAGCTGGTGAGCCAGCTCCAAGACGCCTCTCTGCATTGGTGACTGCCTCAGGCGCTTTTTTTGTTCCTTTTCTTCACGCTGTATCGCCGCTTTTTCGACTGCGCCAGGTATAAATAAGGGAGAGTGGCCAACTACGCGATCGTTGCTACCCGAGCGGTAAGCGGCTTCTCGCTCTGCCTCATTCACGATATAAAAAAGCTCTTCTGTCTGATGAGGCTCTAAATTGACATATTCGATTCCGAGTGCTGCATATCCGTGGTTACCAAAAGGACGCATATGCCTGATGACTCCTTCGGAAAAGAAACTGGCACCATTCGGAAACTCAATGGTGACGCCAGGAAGCTGCTGACCGACGGTAATGGGGACGGTATCTTCAATCGCGACATCTACCAAGCATCCCCCCACGGATATATTGCGTAGACTTCCCGCCACGATCAATCCATCCAGATACACCTCGACGCTCACTTTTGCCCGCATACCCAGTATGAAAGGAATACGAACGGCGCCTCGTTGCTCTAGCAAAAACACTGAGCTAGGCAGTTGACACTCTAATCGATATGTCGAGCTGTCTATTTTGACGGCCTTTGTAGGAATGTTACTAACGCTATGAATATCACGCGTTAGCGCTGAGTTTTTCACTGAGCCATCTAGCGGATTTAGCGTTTCAATATCAAAACTAACTTTCCCATCTCGGACATAACTATTAAAACTTTCTCCGTGACACTCTACCTCGATAACTAAGAGGCCGGTCTCGACATTAAGATCGATGATATTCGCTTGTAAAGCATACGGCATGTCTTTCGCATATACACAAATCTCATACTGATGCTTAAGAAACGATTGTACAACATGAGCTGTTGGGTTTTGCACAGGAGCGGAAGCAGGCATAAAACCACCATTTAAGTATTTTTAATTATAATGTAGCAACCTACCACTACATTTTAATACTTAGGTGGCTAAGTGTATGTTTTATTTTGTAAACTTAAAAATAATGTGAACAAACGTTAAATATTAAACATATTGATCGACAATGGGGCAGGCGAGTGCTAATCACTGGTCAAAGAAAACATCACAAAAAGAATCATTTCCAAACTTCTATACGAGCCACTTATTCGCAAAATGGTCAGCGGTTAAAGGTCGGTCATAATAGTAGCCCTGGGCTTGGGTACAGCCCATCGCGATGAGGGCCTCACACTGCTCCTTCGACTCGATGCCTTCAGCGATCGTCTGTAAGCCTAGCGCGTTGGCCATCGCAATGATCGTTCTCACGATAGCGCGATCATTTTCGCTGGTGAGCATATCGCGTACGAATGAAATGTCGATCTTGATCTTGTCCGCAGCAAAGCGTTTCAAATACGCCAAGGAGGAATAACCGGTACCGAAATCGTCAATCGACAACCCCATCCCATGGCTTTTGAGCACTTCCGTGATGGCAATGGCATCGTCGGGATGCGTCATGATGCCGCTTTCGGTAATCTCGATACTCAACGCCTGAGGAGAGATGCCATGCGCTTGGCAACTCGCGAGGAGCGTCGTCACCAAATCGCTATCTTCGAACTGATCGGCGGCGATGTTAATGGCTAGCTGCCCTCGAAGCTCGACACCCTGGCGCTGCCAATCGGCTAACTGGCGGCAGGCTTGATCGATGACACAGTTCCCTAACGCCGCAATCATGCCTCGCTCTTCGGCAATGGCGATAAACTGCACAGGAGAGACCTCTCCCAGCTCTTCATCCCACCAACGACACAGCGCCTCTGCCCCAATGAGTTGGCCACTGCGCATATCGACTTGCGGCTGAAAATGGAGGTAGAGCGACTGATGAGCAATCGCCATCGCTAGGCGCTTGGCAATATGCAGCTGCTGAGCGACGGCATGGCCCATCCAGTGTTCAAAGGTGCGCATCGTGAGTTTCTGACGCTTCGCTTGGTACATGGCAATATCAGCATGCTTCAGTAGCGCCTGAGCCGACTGGCCATGGTCGGGATATAGCGAGATCCCCACGCTGACGGACAGTTCGGACGAGTGCTGCTCTATCACCATCGGTTGATGCAGGCTGGCACAGAGGATGTCGGCCGTTTGCATGGCGCTAACATCGTCGTGAACTCCCCGGCAGATCACCACGAACTCGTCACCGCCCAGACGGGCTAAATAGTCGTCAGCAGGCAGCACGCTGCGAAAACGCTGCGCGACCTCTTTGAGCACCAAGTCGCCTACATCGTGGCCCGCGGTGTCGTTGATCTCTTTGAAGTGGTTGAGATCCAGTAGCAGCAATGCAAAGGGGGTTGGCGGATGATCATTGACGCACTCTTCAAGACACTGCATGAAGTCCGTACGGTTGGGTAACTGCGTCCCAGCATCACGAAAGGCCAGTTGACGAATACGCGCTTCATCCCGTTGGCGGCCCAGCTCGGATGCTGCTCTTGCCGCAAATATTTGCAGTACCGTGCTCACGATTTGGGTCTCGAAGAGCGGTGCCTTGAACATCACCCCAATAATTCCGATGGGGCGACCTTTGGCGTCGTCTAGCCGTCGGCCAACGTAGGCATTCACCCATGCCAGAGCACCGTTGGACTCTACTGGAAGGCGAATGCCGGCGTTTTCATGCACGATACACTCACGCTGGGTCAAAACGTCCTGGCAAGGCACTCCTGCTAGATGGTAACTAAACGCGGACTGGCGAACGCCGTTGACATAAAGCGCCAAGACATTGGCGATGTTGGGATCTTGCTCGTCTAGCGTGGCGATAAAGCCAACATCAGCGGCTAGCGCGTTGGCCATATGGTCGGTCAGCTGCGTCAAGAACGCTTCGCCGTGCTGTGCGGAAACGGCTGTGGCTACTTGCGTGACGGCATGCTGGATACGCTGTTCGGCCTTACGATGACGAAGACTGTCGATACCAAAGGCAATGTCATCGGCCAACTCGCTCAATAAACGTACCTCGGCAGCGGTCATGGGCGCATCGTCGCTCTGGTAAAGGGTGATGACACCGAGTAACTGCCCTCGGTAAATCAGCGGTAGCGCCACCAACACGGCGACCTCCAAGGCCACTAGCGTGGTATCACTGCCCGAGGCATTGGGATTGCATTGCGGTCTATACACCACAGGGGCACGGCGCGATATTGCTTGGCGGATGATATCGCGGCTATAGCCCGCTACGAGCAGTTGCTTGGGGCTCAACCAACCGAGAACGTCGGCCTCTCTATCCGCACAGGCTTGTAACACCCCCTCAGGGTTCTCCATCCCCGGCACGATGTGATGCACCCAAGCGGCCGTGTACCCTCCGACGTCCACCAGCACGCGACAAGCGGATTGAAGCAGCGATGTTTCATCACTGGCATGAAAGCGCGCGTCGTTACCTCTGCTCAACAGCCGCAGCGCCCGCTGTTTGCAGGCGATTTGCTGATCGGCCTGCTGTCCGACGAGCTGACGGGACAGCTCGACGCCTGCCAGCGAGGCAATGATGCGCATGACCTCATTGGCGTAGTTAGGCAGCTGCAGCGGACGCGAATGCATGAGCACGAGAATACCGTGACAGTGTCCCGAGGCATCGGCCATGGGCACCCCGAGATAGCTTTCCACGGACAGCGCGGCCAAACGAGCATCGTCAGGAAAGCAGGCACGTGCCTGAGAAGTGATGTGGAAGCAGGTGCGCTCCTTAACTCGCTCACACGGGGTGCCAGAAAGTGTATAGGGCGCGGCGTCGACGAATTCACCTTCCGACCACATGGCCAACGGCGTCGCAGTACCGCTACGATCGATACTGGCGACCAATGCATGGTCGGCACTGAGCAAATGCGCCAAGGTGTGGGCTAAATGGTGAAAGAACCCGCCTTTATTGACGCGGGACAATCCTTCGGCGAGCTGTTGGAAAATTTCTGGTGCCGTCGTAGGAGACATGATATTAAGCGCCTTCGGGTTTGATAGGTCAGCCACGTTGGCAAGCCAAATGCTTTGATCAAAGCCGAATTGACCGCTGTGTGATCATCCCTGAGTCATACAGTGATTGTCTCTGCTGCATGTGAGCAGCCACCTTAAAAAGCATCGCCCGTCCTTGCTACCTATGCCCATTGATGCCATTTGAGCAGCGGCGCTTAAAAGGCATGTCTTTTTTATTGCTTAACGCATGATGCACAGCTCACGCTCTCTATCTTTCAAGCAAATGCTTTAAGCAATAACGCTTAAGGCCAATAACACACGGCCTTTAAATTTTAATGAACTTAACCATAAATTTATTTTAGATGACCGATTTAAATAGATTTAACTGCACTATTTATATGCTTTTTCCGCGCGCGGCCAAAAAAACAGTTTACGCCGCTCATTATCAACCTATCAGGGTGATATTCAACCTAAACAGTCCTTCATGTCAATAGGCCGTTCCCCAACCATTCAGGGCTATATGGAGGATCGTGTGAATAAAATCGAACAGAAACGGCTAGCTAGCAACATCGGCAGAGCCATTGCCAAACAGCGAATACGCAGCCAGTTGACCCAGGAAGAGGTGGCCGAACGCCTTGGGGTTGGCAATGAAGCCGTTTCTCGAATCGAGCGGGGGCGTGTCATTCCCAACATCGTCCGCTTATTAGAATTAGCCGAGATTTTCAATTGCGAAGCCGCCGAGCTTTTAGGTCAAGCAAGTGTTCATGTCGATGATCAAACACAGCGCATTAAAACGTTATTAGCCCCCCTAAAGCCGCATGATCGACAATTGATGCTAGAACTCATAGAAAGCTTGGCCACGCGTTTTCGACAAGATTCCTCCACCGAAGAGTAACCAACACGACTATCCCGACTCTTTTGAGCTATCACTGCCTAACGTATCCGCTCCCCCCAACGCGACTTGCGGGGTTGCCAGCACCTTTGGTGCTTCTCTACGGTTCGTGCTATAGGTAGTGAGCGCTGCAGTCAGCATGGCAGCCCCAACACTCGACGCCGTCCTGGTGCCCAGCTCACTCCCACCTTGCGAGGCCCTATGCTGAACACGACTTCCTGGAATCGTCTTCGCTACAGCGCCTACGCGCCTCTCTACGATGCGCTCGTAGCGCCCGCGTTGCGCAGACCAAGACGTGTCGCGCTCAGCCATGTGGACTGGGAACCTGGTATGCGCGTTCTCTTGGTGGGAGCAGGGACGGGGCTGGACCTCCCCTTTTTGCCCCACGAGTTAGAAATACACCTGACCGATCTCACCCCTGCGATGGTCCGGCGCGCCAGCGCCAGGGCCGAGCGCTATCAGCGTGATGTGGCTTGTCATGTCATGGACGCCACCCAACTCGTCTATCCTGATGAACGCTTCGATGTCGTCATCATGCACCTGATTTTGGCGGTCATGCCTCGCCCGGAACAGGGTTTGGCAGAGGCCTATCGCGTACTGAAACCCGGCGGACAACTGTGCGTCATGGATAAATTCCAACCCGACACCCAACCTGCCGGGTGGGGGCGCCGCACGTTGAACGTATTCACTTCGATCATTGCTACCGATATCACGCGTCAAGCCAGCCCCATGATCCAACATGCTGGCTTTCGTATTCAGCGAGATGAGCCGGTACTCATGAACGGTCTGTTTCGTGCCCTGCTCGCCGTCAAATAGCGCTGTGTAATTGCTCATCGCTTGCAAAAACCTATACAATAAAATTAATGTGTATAGCTTACGTTGCACAACCCGTGGGGCACTGGGGTTTGCCTGCTCTCTATTCGAAAACGTCAATGATGAGGACGCGCCATGCCCAAAGCCGCCGTAAAGCGCTTTCGTCGCCTGCCAGAGGACGAACAGTCTCGCGTCATCGAAATGGCCTGGGAAGATCGCACGCCTTTTGAAGCGATCGAACGGCTATTTGGTTTAGGGGAACCCGATGTGATCGAGGTCATGCGCTACCAGATGACCCCAGGCTCATGCCGCCTATGGCGCAAGCGGGTCACGGGCCGCACTACCAAACATCAGTCGCTTCGCTCGCCCGATGTGATGCGAGGCTACTGCCCTACCCAGTACAAACGTTAAGCAAAAAAAAGCGCGATGGCACTTTCACCGGTATCACCGGCAAAAGCGCCATCGCGCTGTAGGTTTTTAGAAATTTACAAAATTAAAGCGGCGTACGAGACAGTATGAGTTTCTCATCACGCGGACGCTGCTGTAAGGCCTTCACCGCTTGTTTGCGTTCAGGGCACTGCCATAGGTGATCCACCAAGCCAGCGCTCGGGCGGTACCCCAAGGGGGCTTCAACGAGTAACTGCTGCAGGTGAGCGGAATCGCCCAATTTACTAGCACTCAATAACTTACCCAATAGCGCCTGCACTTCTGGTAAGGAAAGAGCGACTTCATTCGCCGACATAATGCGCGGGTGCGCTGTTTCCACCACTTGCTCGCCGATGAGCAACTCTTCGTAAAGCTTTTCACCGGGTCGCAGGCCTGTGAACTGAATTTCGATATCCCCATCATGCGTTTTCTTAGCGTCTCGCGTGTAAGAAAAATAAGGCTCGAAACCCGACAAGCGCACCATTTTACCCGCCAATTCCTTAATTTTGACCGGCTCACCCATATCAAGCACGAACACATCCCCACCTTTGGCCATCGCACCGGCCTGTATGACGAGCTGCGCCGCCTCAGGAATGGTCATGAAATAACGCGTTATTTCAGGATGCGTGACGGTGACTGGGCCGCCAGCGGCAATTTGCCGGCGGAATAGCGGCACCACAGAGCCACTTGACCCCAGTACGTTACCAAACCGCACCATACAGAAGCGCGTATCCGGCTGTGCATTGGCCATTGCCTGGCACACCAATTCCGCTAACCGCTTGCTGGCACCCATCACGTTGGTAGGCCGCACCGCTTTATCGGTCGATACCAGCACAAAATCCGTCACACCGCTGGCCACGGCCGCCTTCGCACAGTTCAGCGTACCCAACGCATTATTGAAGAGGCCTTCTTCAACGTTGTGCTCTACCATGGGCACATGCTTATACGCCGCCGCATGGTACACCGTTTGCACTTGGTAATACGCCATCACGGCTTGCAGGCGCTGCTCGTGTTGCACAGACCCTAGCAACGCGTGAATCGCCACCTCTTCAAGCCCTTCAGCATGCGCGATGGCACAGAGGTTTTGCTCGATGGCATACAGGTTGTATTCAGAAATTTCTAACAACAGCAGCGTAGCCGGGCGCTGACGCAAAATTTGCCGGCACAGCTCGCTACCGATCGAGCCACCCGCACCGGTCACCAACACCACTTTGCCCGCGATATTCGCCGCCATCAGCGATTCGTTGGGCGGTACTGGGTCACGCCCCAGCAAATCTTCAACGGCGACATCGCGAATTTCGGTAGTCTTAGCACGCCCAGACACCACATCCGCTAACCCTGGCACCGTTTGCACTGGCACCGAGAGCGGTTCTAACGTCTCTAGAATTTCACGGCGCTTAGCGCGGCTAGCACTTGGTAGGGCTAACAAGATCTTCTCAACGCCTAACACCTCCACCAACTCTTCTACCTTGCGGGGGTGGTACACCTTCAGCCCCTGTACCGAGTGGCGATGCAGTTCTTTACTATCATCCACAAACCCAACGGGTTCATACTCTTTGCCATTACGGAGTGAAACGACTAACTGCCGGCCCGAGCTACCGGCGCCATAAATCAGCACTCGCGTTTTATAACGCACCTGGCCACGGTGATAGAGGCCACGCAGTATCAACCGCACCCCACCGATACTCAGCATGGCCAACATCGCGTAAATAAACGGCACCGAGCGAGGAATTGGCAGCAATAACATATAGTTAACAACCACCAAAGCGGCCATAGAAGCAAACACCCCCATCAAAATAGTAATGGTGGCCTGCATACTCATATAACGAATAATGGCCCGGTAAAAACCGAGCCTAATAAAAATAAGCAAACTAATAGGAATAATAGCCGGCAGCACCCACCAAACCGCAGCGTTACCTACAAAAGCCCAGCTATCTAGCCGTAAAAACATGGCCAGCACGTAGCTCAGCGTAATGAGTGATGCGTCCACAACCAGCTGAATAGCGCGCTTTTGCGCTCTAGGCAGGCGAAACAAATAGTGTAACGTGCGCGATAGCATACGGTTAACGCTCCCTTGAAATTCCCACAACCACTCCTCCACTCCTCCACACTTCCACGCCAACTTATTGTTTTTTTTATTTTTATTTTCATACTTCTAGTGCATAATTATTCATTACGCCTTACCCACCCACTCTTACCCACACGCTTTTACCCACACGCTTTTACCCACACGATGTTATCTACACACTGCAGTGAAGAGAGGCTAACGCAACGCCAAAACCTTGACACAGGGCTTGCGCGTTTCGGCATATATCCCAACGTTAAATTAATCGTTAAAAAATGCGAATAAAAACAAAACTTAGCGTGAAAAACTGCCGTCAATCAACGACACATTGCAACAAACGATGACGACGATTATACAATAATTAGGCTAAGCCGAAAGCGCTAAGTTGGCATCATGACAAGCTGAGAGAGTAAAGCAGTTCACATTATGAAAAAGGCGCACGACGCCGAGCACTAAACTGCGCTGCTTTAACGCCTATCTGCAGAAGTACGACCCACCCCACATACGTCGCTAACACCACGGGATAAGCGAAAAAGGCATAGCTCAAACCGAAATCTATAAACAGAATGGGGAGCAGCAACCCAGCCAACACCAAAGGGCGTTGGGCAGGCTGCTGCCATAACGAGGAACGAGAGAACCACCAAAGCGGCCAGGCATAGAGCAATATGACGCCCAGCAACCCCAACACGCCATAGCGCACCCAGGCGTTTAACAGGTCGTTATGGGCGTGCCAATGGCGTGCCACTTGTGGAGAAATATCGCCTTTTTGCTGCAGCGTTTGCAGGGCATCTTGGTACTCTGCCAAGCGGTAGCCCGTTAAAGGGCGCTGAGCAATCAGCATCAGCGTTACCCGGTAAAGCTCTAAACGCACGCCAATCGAGCCATGGGGGTGGCCCTGCCAATAATCACGGGTTTCTTCGACGGCACTGGCCACGCGTGTTTGCACCCCGGTTTGGGGCAGCGCATAGGCGCTGACCAGCAGTATGCACACGCCTGCCGCCAACACCCCCTGCTTCCAGCCCGCCCAGCGGCCAATATACACGCGGTAAAACACCAGCCCGGCAAACGGCAGCGCCAGCCACCCCCCACGCGTGCCAGAAAGCACCGACGCCATTACCCCGCCCACAGCGCCAAAGCCAAACAGCAGCCACCACACCCAGCGCTTAGGCTTAGGCTGATGCCACGCCCACGCCAACCCCGCCATGCTAACTAAACCGCACACCAACGATAGATTGCCGAACAAAATAGCGTGCATCGGCGCATGGCCGGCCGCGCGGGCACTACCGCCTAGCAAGGTTTGCGCTATGGCCCAGGCTCCCATCGCGCCACCACTCAGCGCCAACGCACACAGCCCCACCGCTGGCATCAACGCCCAAACACCACGCCTACTGCGTAAAAGCTGGCGGGCCAGCCATACAGCTCCTAGGCCGCTAACCAGCCACCAGCCGCCGTTAGGCACCAGCAGCGGTGCCATGCCCAAGGCGATGGCAGCAGCGGTCAACGCCTTACTCAACGGTCACGCTCTTCGCCAAGTTACGTGGCTGGTCCACATCCGTGCCTTTTAATACCGCCACGTGATAAGAAAGCAGCTGCAAAGGCAGCGTAAACATAATCGGCGCCAACTGCGGGCTGCAGGCAGGCATGTGCATAACGGTCGTGCCTTCATCCTGGCTAAAACGCACGTGCTGGTCGGCGAATACAAACAGTTCGCCGCCCCTGGCACGCACCTCTTGCAGGTTCGCCTTAAGCTTTTCGATGAGTTCACAGTTGGGCGCGACCGCCACAATGGGCATATCATCATCAATCAACGCCAGCGGGCCATGCTTCAGTTCCCCCGCGGCGTAAGCTTCAGCATGGATGTAAGAGATCTCCTTCAGTTTCAAAGCCCCTTCCATGGCAATCGGAAACTGCTTACCCCGACCCAAAAACAGCGTGTGATGACGCTCTACAAACCGTTTCGCCAGTGCCGCAATGGCGCTATCGTGATCGAGCGCCTGGCTAAGCACCGCTGGCAAAGCAGCCAGCTGTTCTACCAATGCCGAGGCTTCTTCGCTAGGCCCGCGCTGCACTTGGCGAAGCGCCAACACCACCACCATTAACGCCGCCAGCTGTGTGGTAAACGCCTTGGTAGAGGCCACGCCAATTTCAGGGCCCGCTTGCGTGAGCAGGCATAGGTCCGATTCGCGCACTAACGAACTGCCCGCCACGTTGCAAATGGCCAGCGTGCCCAAGTAGGCCGGCTTATCACGCGTATCACGGCGGGCTTGGGCAAACCGCAGCGCTGCTAACGTATCGGCGGTTTCGCCCGACTGCGAGAGCGTCAAAAACAGCGTGCCGCTAGGCACCACCACATGCCGGTAACGGTACTCCGACGCCACTTCCACTTGGCAAGGAATGCCCGCCAACTCCTCTAACCAGTAGCGCGCCACCTGGCCCGCATGGTAACTGGTGCCACACGCCACAATGTGCACCTGCTTGACGGCATCGAACAACGCTTCAGCACCCTGCCCTAACGCCGACACATTCACCCCATCGCCGCCCAACAGCCCTTGCAGCGTATTGGCCACGGCCTGGGGCTGCTCGTAGATTTCCTTGAGCATATAGTGGCGATACCCCGCCTTGCCGGTCGCCGCATCATCATGGTCGAAGTGGTGAAGATCACGCGTTACCGGGCTACCTTGGGCATCGTGAATCACCACGCCCGCCGGCGTGAGAGTGACCACATCCCCCTCTTCCAAATAGTGGAATTGGCGGGTCACGGGCAACAGCGCTAGCGGGTCGGACCCCAGGTAAACACCTTGCTCGCCCACGCCAACCACTAACGGGCTACCTTTACGCGCGCCTACTAACGTCTCTGGCTGCTGTGCATGCACCACTGCCAGCGCATACGCGCCCTCTAGCTGGCTCAGTACCGCCTGCAAGGCCATCGTGAGGTCTTGATGGTGATCAAACGCTTCCGCCACCAAGTGGGCCACCACTTCCGTATCGGTTTGCGATGTGAACGTATAGCCCTTTTCGAACAACTGTTGGCGCAAGGCTTCATGGTTTTCAATAATGCCGTTGTGCACCACGGCCAAGTGTTCGCCCGATAGGTGCGGGTGCGCATTGTGCTGGCTCGGGCTGCCATGGGTGGCCCAACGGGTATGGGCAATGCCCACGTGGCCAGGAGCGGGCTGTTGCGCCAACGCTGCTTCTAAGGCCGCCACTTTGCCCACTTCCCGCACGCGGGTTAGCTGGCCGTCGTCATTCAACACCGCCACCCCGGCGGAATCGTACCCGCGGTACTCCAAACGCTGAAGCCCCTGCACCAAGGTGTTAAGAACGTGATGATTCGCGATAGCCGCAACAATGCCGCACATATGCATCCCTGTATGATGTGATGAAGGATAGAAATAAAAACGATATTGGCCCTGCCATGAGCGGCCAGGGGCGCAGCGACACTACACAGCTGCTTAAGAACGCCAACACGGGAATGTTGGGTTTACCAAGAGAACCGAGCGGTTTGCCAAGGAAGCAGCCGGTAAGGGTCTCGCAGCCCACACTGTTTGCTTTGTTGGGCTTTATCAATGGCTTCATAGTGCCCCCATGCCGTCACGAAGGCTTCATACCAAGTACTGTCTAATTCAATAGGTAAGTTGTGCTGCCTAACAAACCTCAACCCATCAGGCCACTGGGAGACCTTCTTATTCTCAGGAACGGCAATATCCTTCATCCGCCGGGCTAGCTGCTGGTTCAACGTATGAGTAAACCGTCCCATGACCTGATGATATCCCTGCAACGTTTCACAGCTTTCTTGCTCATATAGCATGGGGGAAACATATGCAGGCACCGGGTCTTCTTTAAATCTCATCATTCCCCATACGGCTTGAGATTGCTGAGCGACAGAAGAGCAGCCACTCAGTAACAGCAGCAGAATCAACAAAACAGGGGGCATTAAACGCTTCATATTTCCTCCACCAGCAGACAAAACCCGTCTCTCGCCAGTTCTGGAGTCGTGTAAGCGCCATCTAACGACATATAGTGAATCATTCGAATATTGTTGCCCTGCTTCTCTAGCCCGTAGCGCTGCTGTAAAGCCCGGTCACTAATATCTACGTGTTCATTGCTTTCGAGCTGCTCAAGGGAAAGGTTGCTGTTCTGCAATGCCGACAAATACGCGTAGTTATCGCCCATAAAGGCCTGAACATCGTGAAGATGGTTAAGCTCGCTATCAAGATGCTTCGCTAAGCTTGAGAAAACTTCGTAAATACTGACATTTTCAAACACTTGCTCAGATCTCAACTGCATCCCAAACTCCGACAATCCAATCCCGCCCATGCGGGCCACCTCGGGCTCACAGGTAAAGCTACCCCGCTGGGTAAGCTCAACATCCACAATGACCTCAGTATCTTGCAGGTCAATTGGGAAGCGCTTTGTACGGTAGCCAGGGGCGGAGACTTCGATATCGTAACGGCCGAAATCCAGCGTCATCCCTTCTTGATACACCGGCTCAATGTTCATCACCCGCACCTGCGCATCCTCAGGCGAGGTTGCCACGGTCAGCTCACCGGCCGTTGGCCGGGCGGCAGCTCGCGTGCTGCCTGCTGCCCCTACCCCCGCAATAGCAGACGATGCCTGACGAGCCGTTTGGCGGGTAATATCCCCCACAGAACGAGTAGGTACGATGCTGGTAATGTTGCCCTGCTGAAACGCCGTCACGAAGGTCTCCTCTACCGCCTTAATGGCTAAGCGAAGCCCACGAACAAGCCCTGCCCCATGCAGCGCTGGCGCAACCAAAAAAGCCACCACCAACGCGCTTACCATCAGCCGCGTTTTAGTGGCTCCCAGCCACGCTACGGCACTTACGCGTGTCATATTAAATGTATTCCTCAAAGAGCTGAGGCGCATCGCTCAACAGAGTGAGTGGCCATGATAAAAACGCAGGTATAGCGCTGCCTAATAAGAGCAGCGCCAGCATGGAAGTAACGAACGGTAAAACAACCAAGCCCGCCGCCACCCAGCGCCACGTTCGCTTGGTGTGCTCAGGCAGGTGATGCACCCATTTTGATTTTGCCGCATCCATCAACTTACTGATCAACACCAGCGAAACGACAAATACCAAGAACTTAAAAGCGGCCCCGCCCAGCTCGCCCATGGCGTTCATCACTGCCAAATTCGCCAACATCACCGAAACGACGATCTCCAACGCGGAGCTTAAAACGGATTTCTCCTCCGTAATCACGGTTTGCCACAGCCAAGCAAACGCCACTAATGACGATAAAATAACGCCCACCATCACTAACGTGCCGGTACTCAATGTGGCGGTACTTAACGAGACCTGCTGGAGAAGCGAACGAGTGGCCAGTGCCATCACCCACGCCAAGCCATACATTACGGCAATAGCGAGCGACGTACGCACCCATATGGCCCGCCACTGCTCCCCATTCGCAGGCTTATAGATAGGCTTGACGAAAAAAAACCAAAGCACCGCCAGCAAGGTGACGATGATCGAGTTCTCAGTGATGCTATGCTCCATGCGGTCTTCCTGAACATTCCCTAAAAGCGCTCTTTAAAAGAGCTCAACGGCGACTTTTTTCTTATGTTAGCGGCTAGATAACCTAGCAAGGGTATCCATCAGCCAACCCAACGCCTACTGAATAGTGCAGGGCAGCCTGTTGTGACATAACCGCACCCTAGCCGCGGAAGTGATTCAAATACCAAGGCATCGCTTCACTAACGCCATCGACAATGGTGTGGGTGGGCGCGTAGCCCAGTAACCGCTGCGCTTTGCTGATATCCGCCTGGGAGTGGCGAACATCACCAGGGCGAAAGGCCCGGTATTCAGGTTGCTGAGCGTAACGTACCCCTTGCTCTGCGAGTGCGTTGCGCAAATACTCAAATAGCTGGTTGAGCGTCGTGCGGCCACTAACGGCGACGTTGTACACTTCGCCCTGGGCCTGTTCATCTGCCGTAGCGGCCAATAAATTGGCTTGCACCGCGTTTTCGATGAAGCAGAAATCGCGGCTGGTTTCGCCATCACCATTAATGAACAAAGTCTCGTTCGTGAGCATCGCCCCCGCCCATTTAGGAATGACCGCCGCATAGGCGCCATTGGGGTTCTGGCGTTTGCCGAATACGTTAAAGTACCGCAAGCCTGTCGCTTTAAAACCATAGGTGCTGGCAAACACATCGGCATACATCTCATTGACCACTTTCGTGACCGCATAAGGAGAAAGCGGTTTGCCAATTCTATCTTCTATCTTGGGCAGCGCCGGATGGTCGCCATACGTAGAGCTAGATGCCGCGTACACAAAGCTTTTGACCCCGGCTTCTTTCGCCGCCACCAGCATATTGAGATGACCCGTAATATTGGCTGCGTTCGTGGCAATAGGGTCGGCAATGGAGCGAGGCACCGAACCCAAGGCCGCTTGGTGCAGCACGTGGTCGACGGGGTTTCCTTCCACCATCATGGCCGAACGGCAGGTGGCAGCATCGCGTATATCGCCTTCCACAAAATTGAAACGCGCCCACTGCTCTGGGCTGACTAGCGACTGTACTTCCTCTAAATTGGCTTGAAACCCTGTTGCAAAGTTATCCAACCCCACTACTCGCTGGTTCAGCTTGAGTAAGGTTTCCAGCAAGTTACTGCCAATAAATCCTGCACAGCCGGTCACTAACCACGTGCGTGGTGTTGCGGCGAGTTCAGTTTGAAGCGTTGCAAAACGGCTCATAAGAATCCTTTTCTGTTAAATAACCTTGGGTGGCTTATGGCCCTTTTACAGGCGAATATCGACCGCCTCTTTGGGCAGCACGTATTTCAGGTCGTAAAGCACATGCTGTGGTTTGCCCCACTCACGAATGCCGTTCGCCCCTAACTCACGGAACTCGCGATGCGCCACAGCCAACACCATGGCATCGTAGGTGCCCGCCTGTGGGGTAGGTACCGGGCGAATACCGTATTCGGCTTCGGCTTCTTCTGGGTTTACCTGCGGGTCGTATACATCCACCGTAACACCGTAATCACGAAGCTCTGCCAAAATATCTACAACACGCGTGTTACGTAGGTCTGGGCAGTTCTCTTTAAAGGTTAACCCCAGTACCAGCACGCGGGCACCCTCTACCAAAATCCGCTGCTTGATCATCTTCTTAACAAGCTGGCCCGCCACATAGGCGCCCATGCCATCGTTCAAACGCCGCCCGGCCAAAATCATTTCCGGGTGGTAGCCTACCTGTTCAGCTTTATGGGTGAGGTAGTAAGGGTCTACGCCGATGCAGTGGCCCCCCACCAAACCAGGGCGGAAGGGTAAAAAGTTCCACTTGGTACCTGCGGCTTCCAGTACTTCTTCTGTATCGATACCCAAACGGTTAAAAATCACGGCTAACTCGTTAATCAGCGCGATATTAATGTCTCGCTGAGTGTTCTCGATCACTTTTGCCGCTTCCGCCACACGAATACTGCTGGCAAGGTGGGTGCCCGCCACAATCACTTTACGATAAAGCGCATCAACAAAAGCACCGGCTTCCGGCGTTGAGCCTGACGTCACTTTCTGAATGGTGGTCACACGGTGCTCTTTATCACCTGGGTTAATACGCTCGGGGCTATAGCCCGCGTAAAAATCCTGGTTAAGCACTAAACCAGACACTCGCTCAATAATCGGCAAGCACTCTTCTTCCGTTGCACCGGGGTAAACAGTGCTTTCATAAATGACCACATCGCCTTTACCCACCACTTGGCCAAGCGTTTCACTGGCTTTGATTAGCGGGGTTAAATCTGGGCGGCGAGTGCTATCAATAGGGGTCGGTACCGTTACGATATACACATTGCACCCGCGCAGCGCTTCGATCTGGCTTTCAAAACTGAGCTGCTTGGCTTCGGCCAGAAGTTCTGGCTCGACTTCTAATGTGTGGTCGATGCCATCGCGCAATTCACCAATGCGCTGGGTGTTAATATCAAAACCAACGGTAGGCAGCACCTTACCGAACTCGACGGCCAACGGCAGGCCCACGTAGCCTAACCCAATGACGCCTAACCGTACGTTATCCATACTGACCATTGCTTGCTCCCCTTTTTTTAAAACAACCCAGCTTAAAGCGTTACTGTGTGGCTGAACGCAGCACATCCGTTAACGTTTGGCAGGTTTTCTCTATTTCAGCGTCTGTTAAGGTTGGGTGGCACAAAAACATCAAGCTGGTTTCACCCAGCGTGCGTGCCACGGGCATGGGCTGTTCTGGCCGCCACCCGGTGCCATCAAACGCTTTTTCTAAATACACTTCTGAACAAGAGCCTGAAAAACAGGGCACACCGCGGGCGACCATCTCATTCATAATGCGGTCGCGGTCCCAGCCTTCGGCTAGCTGCGCTGGCTCTACAAACACGTAGCATTTGTAGGCGGCGTGATCGATATGGGCCGGTAGCTGAGGCACACGCAGCCCAGAACACGCGTGGGCCGCCTGCCAAATACGCTGGGCGTTGGCTTGGCGGGCGGCTTTCCATTCCGGCATACGGACCAGCTGAAGGCGGCCAATGGCCGACTGCATTTCCGGTAACCGCCAGTTAGTACCAAAGCTTTCATGCAGCCAACGAAACCCCGGCGGGTGCTGGCGTTCGTACACCGCTTCCCAGCTTTTGCCGTGGTCTTTATAGGCCCACATGGTGCGCCATAGGTGTTCATCGTTGGTGGTGACCATACCGCCTTCACCGCCGGTGGTCATGATTTTATCTTGGCAAAACGACCAGCAGCCCACATGGCCAATGGCCCCAACGGAACGCCCTTGGTAACGGGCACCATGGGCTTGGGCGCAATCTTCAATAACGTTTAGGCCATGCTGTTGCGCCAGGGCCATTAAGGGTTCCATCTCGCACGGCCACCCGGCCAAATGCACGGCAATAATGGCCCGCGTATAGGGGGTAATTTTTTCCGCCACCGTCTTGGCAGTAATGTTTTGCGATTCCGCATCTACATCAGCAAACACCGGCACGGCACCGGCGGTGACGATGCTAGACACCGAGGCCAAAAACGTACGCGAGGTGACAATGACTTCATCCCGGCCACGGCCCTCGCCTTCCCCAATGCCTAAGCCTTTTAGCGCGAGGTCTAACGCCGTGGTGCCGTTGGAAACGGCAATGGCGTATTCACACTCGGCAAACTGGGCAAATTCACGTTCAAACTGGCGGCCCTCTTGGCCTGTCCAGTAGTTCACTTGATTAGAGAGCAGCACGCGCTGCACGGCTTGGGCTTCTTCCTCAGTGAAAGAGGGCCAAGGGGAGAAAGGGCCATTCAGCATTCAATCGCCACCATGTGTTAAAAGAGAAAAAAGAAACGTTATGAAACAACAGGGCGGGCAGGCACACCGATAACACACTGATGATCGTCAATATGGTCAACGACGACCGCACCCGCACCGATAGTGACATCGTGGCCCACCTGCATTAACTGCTTAATGCTGGCCCCAATGCCCACCCAGCTGCACTCACCAATACTCACCAACCCTGCGACAGCACTGCCGGGGCAAACATGAACCCCTGGGCCCAAGCGGCAATCGTGGTCGACACTGGCGTTGGTGTTAATAATGCAGCCTTCGCCACAATGGGTATCTATTTGAACGACCGCACCAGCAAAGACCACCGTGCCAGCACCGAGTACCGTTCCACTGCTTACCGTCGCTTTAGGATGGACAAGCACAGGCATATACGCCCCGGCCTTCGTCAGCGCTTGCTGCTTTGCTAAACGGATACGATTGTTGCCGATGCCCACTACCACACCATCAAAGGAGAGGTGCTGCTCCAGTAAATCGTGGCTGTTGCCGATCACCTGCCAGCGGCCATTAGTGGTGACGCCCGGCCATGCATCATCAAAAAAAACCACCTGCTGCCAACCGGCAGCCAGGGCCGTGTCAGCTACCACTTTGCCATGACCGCTAGCCCCCAAAATGGCCAACTTCATTTTCCACTGCCCCGAAAGCGCTCCATAGTGGCTTGCCCTTCTGCTGAAATGCCGTCTCGCACCAGTACCTTTTTAACGGTAAGCAACAGGATTTTAATATCCAGCCAGAATGAACGGTTTTCCACGTACCACACATCCAGCTTAAACTTTTCATCCCAACTCAGCGCATTGCGGCCATTCACTTGCGCCCAGCCGGTAACGCCAGGGCGTACGTCGTGGCGGCGGTACTGTTCTTTTGAGTAGAGCGGCAAGTATTCCATTAGCAGTGGCCGTGGGCCGACTAAGCTCATATCGCCCTTTAGCACGTTCCATAGCTCTGGCAGTTCATCTAGGCTGGTGGCGCGCAGCACATGGCCTAGCCGGGTCATTCGCTGATCATCAGGCAGTGGGTTGCCCTGGTTATCGACGGCATCTCGCATAGTGCGAAACTTCACCATGGTAAAAGGCTGCCCCCCTGCCCCTGGGCGTACTTGGCTAAACAACACAGGGGAACCGAGGTTAACGCGCACCAGTAGCGCTACCACCAATAAAACAGGCGCCAATAGCACCAAGCCACATAGAGCGGCTGATAGATCAAAAGAACGTTTTAGCATAGGAAAGCACGTTGATAGAGTTAGAAAGCTGAGGCCGGGTTGTCCAGTAACAGGCGATAGATGACGAGCAACAAGCAAACCCTTTAAGGTTTACTGGGTGCCCTTAGAGTTGATCGGCGTTATACCCATAGCGGTTAACATAACGGCATTCACTTTGTGAACATCGTACTTTTTTTCCGCAATAGCGCGTGAGCGTTTACCCATACTCATCGCTAGTTCAGGGTGTTCAATAAAACGCTGCATGGCTGTGGCGAGCGCCTCTACCGACTTCACGGGCACAAGCAAGCCGTTATCGCCTTCTACCACGGTTTCACGGCAGCCGGGGGCATCGGTGGTAATAATGGCACGGCCCATGGCCATGGCTTCTAATACGGTACGAGGCGTGCCTTCACGGTAACTGGGCAATACGTACACGCTGCAGCCCGCAATGGCGGGGCGAACATCCTCCAAACGGCCCAGGTACTCAATGTTGCCTTCCGCCACCCACTGATCTAATTCTTGGCGTGTAATCGAATCAGGGTTTTCATCCAGCCCACCCACTAAACGAAACACCGCCTTCGGGTAGCGTTCGCGTACGTGAGCCGCTGCCGCCACGTATTCACGAATGCCTTTATCGCCCAACAAGCGCGCGATCAACAAAAAGGTGGGTGCCTGATTCGTAAGCGGCACCACATCAAAGCGGCGGGTATCAATCCCCGAGCCGTTCACAACGCATGAAGGAACGGAAGCTTTCAGCAGACCCAGTTCACGAAACAGCGCTTCATCATCAGGATTTTGGAAAAAAACCAGGTTGGCTCGCTTTAGTGCCTGGGTATAAAGCCCGCGTGCCAAACGTTGCACCAGCCCGCGCTTACCTACGGCCTCGCCAGTAAAGGCATACCCTAACCCGGTAATGAGCGCATAACGTTTTGGCACTTTGGCTAGCCATGCGGCTAACGTGCCGTAAATAACGGGCTTAATGGTATAACCTAATACGGTATCCGGCTGTATCTTTAGAAATAAGCGATATAACGCGAGGAGTGTTTTCACATCAGCAACCGGATTGGTACTCGCCCTACTCATTAAAACATCATGACAGACTACGCCCAATTCGCTGAGACGTTTGGCAGCAACAGAATTGGCCGTAAGGCCAGGGGCTGCTGCGTGAACTTCATAACCTGCAGTGTTCAAGTTTTTAATTAGTGGTCCTCGAAAATTAATTAATGACTCAGCTAAGCTAGCAATAACAAATATTTTCGATTTCAACTTAAAGACTTTGCACATTTAAACCGCTCTCATTTTCATAAATATCTTACTCCCTGCATGCACATAAAAACTTAAATTAAAAATTAACTTTTTGACAAAATGTAGTGCTTGAAATCCAACCAAAACTCAGCACGGCGCTTTTCAAGAACTGGCTTATAATATTTACTAGCTTTTTTGAAATTAGCCTCCGAAAGATTTGATAAACTTTCATCATCACCAGCTAAACTCACTAAAGCATCAGCTAATGCTGAGCTATTTGCAGGCTCAACCATCTGAGCAGACTCCAATAACTCTGGTATACCTCCTACTCTACTTGCAATAGCGGGACATCCTCGACTCATTGCCTCAATAAGCGCCCTAGGCAGGCCTTCAGTTAAACTCGGCTGCACATAAACATCAACACTGTCCAACCAATTATATACAGCATCACCAGAAGGTAAGCTACCTAAAAACTTTACGCGGCTACTTATTCCTAGCTTTTTAGCCAGCTTTTCATAAGGACCTGAATCACCAGCCCCCACTATTTGAACCTCCCAATCAGGCAGTCGCGAATCAGCCATACCAAGAGCATTAATTAAAACATCAATACCTTTATAACTAGATGAGTAATTACCAATCAAACCAAAAAAAAGCTTACCATTTTTTTTCTTTTTATTTAAAAATCTCGCTGTTAATACATTTCTTTCTACAACAGGGATTTCGACATTAGAACAAAAAGAGTGCTTTTTTTTACAAGGATATATGTTTTGCAAATAACTTTCAGTTACGTACAACGCAAAACTAGATTCCGAAATTATTTTTTTTGTCTTGAAGTAAGCAAACGGAGCAATTAGCTTTCCTCTAAAGCTGCCATGACTCCAGAAAGCGTCCCATGCACACCCTACAACTTCTACAGCATAAGGCTTTCCTTGCTTAACAGCCTCTCCTATGAATAACTGGCCCATTCGGCTTGGCAACCTTGCGATAATGCCATCATGATCTGCAACTAAATTCCTACATTTTGTTAAAACATCTGGACTTGTGTAAAGCAAGCTCTTGATATTTGATAGATCAGGAAGCAAAATAAAATCCACCAATTCCTCTGATGAAACTGTATAATTTTTTTCGAGGGAGCTAAGCTTACCACCATCTCGACCAACAACTGTTAAGCCATCGCTAACACTTAAATAACGCCTCCAAATAGACGAAGGAAATGTTCCATTACTGTAGGTTAAAAACCCATCATGCTTAAACTTATGATCATGAACAAATAGAAGCTTCACATTAAACCTCAAAATATCATTCACTAAAAATAAAGAAAAACCAAAACCGGCGCTTACTTCATCTTACTAAAGCCACACAGCTCTGCTGTTTAAACCTACCTATGCTAGATCTAGGCTAGCTAGAAAATTTAAAATTAAACCTTGGCCAAGAATAAGTGAAATACATTAGCACAATTGGCAACGTAGCATGTGCCAAGCTATACAGAGAATCACTATTCAACTGAAACCTAAAAAGAAAATAAACATAAAGCACCACTATTAAGGGGTGTGAAGAGTTTGAGAAGAAAATGCGAGATATTAATTTCAATAAAGATCCATGCATTATAAAAATCAATACAACCCCAACCACAGAAAAGTTCCAGTAAGCCTCACCGACAGTTTGAGGAGGTATAGTATTTAATGGGTTATTATAGATCTTAGTAGATAAAAGCCTACCTCCAGCATCTGGCTTTTCGCCAAAGATCGCACTTGGTAAAAAAATAAAAGGAATCGACAAATAGGACTCTCCCCAAAGATATTCAACTTCATCAGGGACTGCGCCTAAAACTGCAATTTGCCCGTTATTCTCAGCACCTTGACCATGCATCTCTTCTAAAGCAGAAGAAATCCAGCCAGAAACGCCAGTATCTATGTTGATGGCACTAAGTGACTCAGACTGCATTGTTGCTTTTCTAAATTGGCCACCACCCCCGACTATTAAAAGAGCAGCAAAAACTCCTATAATAACAAAATTGTATGGGATGCTACGAGTCTGAATCACATAAACAGTACCAATTATTAATAAAGGAAATATAGTGCCTCCTCTAGAGCCTGTAGATACAAACTTTAGTATTAGGGCAATAACCAAGAGCATCCAAAAAAATTTTTTCCGTATCGCTTGAGGCTCGCATGCAAGCCAAATAGTTGGTGCCAAAACCCCAATTCCTGCTAAAAACCCCCAATGCCCACCAATTTGAGAAGCGATTCGTTGATCTGATGCTAAGCCACGCTGCATTAATATTTGATCAACTCCGCCACCAATTAAAATTAAAGCAAACAACCCGAATCCAGAAAAAACAACCCAAAAGCAAGTAGTAATCGCAAGATTTCTAGGTTTACAAGGAAGTGCAAACTTCATTTTTATTTTAGGAAATAATACGTATCCAGCGTATAACGATAACAACGCTATAGTGTCGAGCAAAAAAGAATAAGCAAGCAAGAAGTCAAACTCAGCCTCACTTTTAACACCCAAGGCTCTGTGGTAACTTAATCCACTTATAGGTAATGAAAACTCACCTCGTAAGAGACTTTGCATTCCAAACCAGATCACATAAAAGCATATCGGATGAAGAAATGATGGGCGAAATCCTGGCAAAGTAAAAGGCAAGGCTAATGTAACCACATAAAAAACAAAAGCAAAATAGAGCAAGAACCTGGAACTGCTTTCCTCATAAACAACAAACGGAAAAGGAATGACCAAGAAAAATAGAAAAAAACTGAGCACAACAACTCTTTCTAGCGGAGTTATAAGTACAAAGACCGACTTTTTATTTCTTTCAAGCCAATAACTCACTATAATTTCACCTATTAAATTTTTAAATAAATCCAGCTGTAAATGCACTTTTTAATTTTCTTTTAATCTCGTGTACACCCAAAAATTAATGCTCCTTCATTGCTTCTACAAACCGTCCGCTACTAACACTGGGTATGCGATAGGTGCCACATTTAACAATATCTGATGTGGTCGTACGGTGCTGTTGTACTGAACCCAGCAGCCCATGATGGCTCTGAACTACTCCCCGGCGCCACCGACGCAGCTAATAAACTCTTGTTTCAAGGGACCAAAAGGAGCGCTCTAAGAGCCCACTCTGTTGTAGTGTGTAGAACGTAGTTAACTCTTCCATGACGCCTTAGTCTTTCATTGCAGCTGTGTAATGAGGGCTACTGAGGTCGAACCTGATTTCAGACCTCAACGCCAACAGCTGATCGAATCCGAAAGCAATGAGGCCGCTTAGAACTTTTTAGCTATAGCTGCGCTATATTATTTGCTTGAGATGCTCAACACGCATGGTAGCTGATAGCTATAGTTTGGAAAAGCTAATCGTAGCTAGCTTGACAAGGCTTAAACACAGTACCGTGGCTTAGGCCGTAGTAAAGTGGAGTTACAGGCGCTGCTAGCGCTTAACGGATGATACCACATAGTTTTCGGTTCAATTTACGCCTGATAAAAACTTATAAACTCTTGTCCTCGTTGAGCAGATATTTGAACTCTGACAATACGTTGGAATCGCAACTTACCTTTTTAGTTTTTCGCAGCTATTTTACGGCTAGCGAAAGTTCTTAGGGCGGCTTAAAAACCCGTTTCCCATGTTATGCTGAGATTCCTCTACTCATTCTTCGTTCTCTAAGAAGATGAAGTCGTGCTCTCAAGCGATTGTGGTAAATATAGCTTAGCATTTAAAAACATCTATGACCATGGAGACTTCGCTTTTGTCAACTGTCAACTGTCAACTGTCAACTGTCAACTCAGAACTTTATAGTGAGAAGTTGTTCATGTCGCTTTACTGACGACTAAATTTTAATCTTGAAAGATAATAAAAAAACCTCATCTTCTTAGCTATAGTACTATTAACTCATCTCGCTAAAAAAGAAAATTTTAAAATCTCTTTCTTATAGAGTTCAACCTTGTTTTAAAATAAGCAAAAATCCCAAAAATCATTTTTATAAAACCTACTGATTTCAATATTATTCCAAAGTTACTTCTAGAAAAAAAAACAACCGAATCATAAATATCTTTTTCATAATTTATTAATTCAAAACTTTCAAAATAATCACTTTTTCTATTTAATGAAGATCCATCCACAATGCCAGAAACAAGATAGTAAGCACCTATTATAGCAACTCCTCTGGCCTTATTTTTGGATTCCAGATAGCTACTGAGAACTTTCTTAATGATATCAACTTGAGCATAAGAATGACCGACCTTAAAAAGGTCAACATCTTTTTGCAGAATTTTAGTTGCTCTATGGATACCAAAAACAAATGCTTGGTACTCATCGCCTCCATCTGCATGTGTAACCAGGCTATCTTCTTTTTTTAAAGCTAACTTTTTAACAACATAATCTTTGCATAACCTCTGTTGATCTGTAAAAGTTTTATCAGTATTAAGCTCCCATTGAACACCACTTTTATATATATTTAGCCCCCAAATCATACTATCAGTCATAAAGTCGTGAACTGGAATTGAAAAAACATCTGCGCAGCTATCTTCAGCATAGCCTATAATTTCGGCCAATGAACTTTCTTTAGTTAAAACCATGTCCGCATCTAACTTTACAAAATAATTATAATCTCGACTCTCATACATAATTGCTCTATATAATAAATTATGAGCCTCAAGGTTCTCTTTGTTCTCTATAAACATTTTATCAACTAAAAAATCAGTCTTTTGAATATCAACAGACTCAATGGAACGCTTATACTCTTTCTCGCCAGAATAAAGAGTTATGATTTTAACTTTCATGTTAACAGACCTAAAAATTAACAATTATACTATATTGAGATAAAAGAGTTTAGCGTAGAGACTGATCTAAGAAATCAATTGAATTAATACGTGCTTTTTCAAACGAATTCATGAAACTTTCACTTTTCTCTAAAAAATAAAAATCAAGCTTTGTGCCACCTTCAAACGGTATAACCTTTACGTCTAATTGACGAAAAAGACTATCTAGTCTGGCTTTTCCTCTTTTATCATTTGGACAAAAAAGGATTTTTTTATTGAAACGCAAACCTATACACACACAATGATATGAATCAGTAACTATAACCTCAGAGTCACAAATCATACTTACCCAATCATCAACTGGTCTAAATTCTCGCGCGACCTTATCTGTCGAGTAAAGATTCACGGGGACACACTTAAGTTTATCACCAATAATACTCAAATCTTTTTCAAATTCATCACTTGAATCAAGTTTATAAAATACAACTTTTGGATTTTTTTGAGCACTATTTTTTAACTTAGACTCATTTAATATATTATCAAAAAAACTTTGGTCTACTAATAGCAAAGGATCTAAAACATGCACTGAATCAATTTGGAACACGTCTGAACAAATAGATACGCCAGAGTCTTCACGGCAAGAAATTTTATCAAACTTGATAAGCTCGCCTTTAATATATTCCGTTAATGACTTATCACTTATTTGCTCCCAACTATCTAAACCAAAACTAGCGGCATATGATACACGTCTAATGCCCTGCGGAACATGGCCTAGAAAAAAACCTACCGGGTCGCCTGAAAATGAAGGACGCCAAACTTGATCACTACCAACTATAACAATATCAAAAGCTGTGGCTATTTTAGAAAACTTTGAGGGGGAGGTTACAACTTCAGTCCTGTGTAAAAATTTTTTCCTAAAGTGCTCAAAAACTTCTTCATTTTTATTTTTATTGATGGGCACGTATCTTTTAATAAGATTTATCAACAGTTTTTTTACTCCTTTTTTCTTTAGAGGCTGGTAATCAATATGCCTGACATCATACCCTTTTGCGATCAGAAGATATTCTAATGCTGCAGCCTGTAAAACGGCGCCGTAATTATGGTTAGAATATTGAAAATTCAGAATACCTAATTTTCTCATAATGCACTCTCTATGATTAATAAAAGTTTAATGTCCATAGCTGGAATTTTAATGCTTTATGAGCGTTTGTTTTATAGAGTATTTTTCAGATTTTGGGACAAGGAATTCTTTTTTCAAACTCCCAACTGCAATCATCATTATTAAACGCTCATTTACTGGTATAGACCCTGCATTCATTATTTTCTTTTGCTTATAATACGGCATGCAAGTGTTCAATGGACATGACCCTAGGCCAGCTGCGTGAATTGCTAAAATAATATTCATTGAGACAATACCACCATCCACAAAAAGTTGGTTATGTTCGTTTCTCGTGAATGCTTTTATATTTCCTGTAACTATAATCAGCTTATCAATACTTTTAGTGAAACCCGAATTTCCATTTTGATGGGACAACAAATCTTCTATTTTGTTTTTATCACTATAATAATGCACATGCCAACCTTGTCTGTTACACACAGATGGCGCCTTGAGTCCAACTTTTATGGCGGAGATTATAACATCATCGCTTACGGGTGTTTTATCAAAGTCCCTTACACTGCGTCGACTTGATATAAATTCTTCATAGTCATGTATAGAAAAATTATTCCATTGATTTTTTTTAACTAAGCTAACACCGCCTTTATCTTTAGGATCTGTACAGAGCAGAAACTCATCTAAATTTTCGATAAACCCCGGTTCAAACAAATCTTCTTTGCCGTGATGAAAATTCCGATACTGTCTTAATGCATCTCGTACCATTTCTACAATGATTTCTCCTTCTTTTTCCATAGCTAACCCGTATTTCTTCGTTTTAATTATAAGTTTACTTATCTTAGACTGCCCAAATGCATATCTTGGCTCAGGCAAAGACATTCCTTTTTCTACAATATGGCAGTTTTTAACAATATAATATTTAAGCTTATCAATATCTTTTTCAGGATTTCTTTGGCTAAACGAATATTTTAGATGCAGGTTGAAACTTTTCACAGCTGCCAACCATTCAGACGCAGACAGAAAAATTTCACTTACGATTTTAGTGACGATTTTAAATGGATATAACAACATTTTGCCCTCAAATTTTTGTGGATGATTCTCTATTAAACAAAACTGGAATATTCGATATTAACTGCAATATATCAAACCTAGCAGGCCTTATCATCATTGCAATAATTCCGTATATGAATACACAGGTAGGCACTAAAACAAAAAGCCCTAAAGTTAAACTCTCAAAAAAAATGTGATTCTTAATCCAAATCATTAAAAGTATGGTTATCAACCCGCAGACTACTGGGGGTAAAATAGGCTTACTTAAATCCCAGAAAGTTAAAGGAAGAAAACGGCTTGAATAGTATAAAAAGACAGGTAGGCGAAAAAATATTCCAGACAATGAAAATGACAGCACTATTCCAACCCATCCCCAGTTACTTCCTATTAATAACGCTACAACCGTAATAGCTAGGCTATGAATTTTTGAGTTTAACATTGCTTTTGGATTACCTGTAGCCACTAGGGCCATCGCTATTAAACCGGCCAACGGCTGTATGAAAGCATATATAGCTAGCAGCCTAAACACAGGGACTGCTTCACTCCATGAAGAACCTAGAAGTAAAAAAACTATCCAATCAGCAAAAATCGCCATTATCGTTGTGATTAATGTAGAAGCTAAAGCTAATTTTCCTATTAATGATAATAAAGTTCTTTTTAACTCACTGGGTTCATCAGAGATACGGGCGATTGTTGGCTGTAGTACACTAATTATAGGTGGTAACAGCTGTGAGGATGGTAGAGTGTTAATCAGGTTAGCTCTATTGTAAAATCCTAACTGCTGCGCGCCTGCCACTAAACCTATGGCAAAAGGGGTAGCATTACTTGCGAAATATCCAATGAAATTTGCGCCAGTAACATTCGCACCGAAGCTAAGCAAAGGTTTCACTCCAGAATTTCGGCTAAATTTAGATGGGATCCAGCACAAAATCAACCAGCGTAAAATTGTTTTGGTCGTAATAACTGTGATGGGGCTAATAACTAAAGCCCAATACTGAAGCCCAAAAAATGCCGTCATAACACCCGCGATTACTCCCATTGCCATTGAAGAGACATCTATAACTGAGATTTTTTTAAACTGCATTTGCCGGCGAAGTAGTGCATCATGCTGCACCGAGACACCACCTATTAAAAACACAACGCTCATTACAGACATAATTGGCATAAGGCGAGGCTCATTATACAAATGAGCTATTAAGGGGGAAGATAAAAGGCTCATAAGAAACAGGCTTAGTCCCAGAACACTGTTCACCCAAAACAAATTTGAAACTTGTGATTGATTTAACTTTTCACTTTGAATAGTAGCCATAGACAAACCTCCCTCCATAAACTGAAGAGCAAGACCTGTGAAAACTGTAACCATAGCAACCAAGCCAAAATCAGCAGGGTCTAATAATCGTGCCAATAATACAATCGAAATAACCTGCAATATAAGCTTAAAAACTTGAGCGGTTATAGTCACACCAGCACTCTTGATAGCCCGTTGTTGCATACCATTCTTTAAGTGCTCTGTCGAAAATAGATCAACCTTTGATTTTGACATCTTTATTTAACAACTCTCGTGGGAGTCTAGCAAAGAAGAACTTTATATATATCAGCTACGCTGTTGAGACACGCTACCGCCCGGAGGTTATTCCGGGCGTATCCTCAATGCCCACTGCTTGCGTGTTTGTTGGTTCGCTGATGAGCACCGCCCTAAAAAGGGCGGTGCTCGTTTCTTTACATTGAAAGCTTTTTATTGCGCGCCCGCTCATTCGCTAGGCACTGTATTACTGGCTAGCAGCGCTATTCCGCAGTGGAACGGTAGCTGTACTGGTAGTAGCCGTATCCGTAGCTGCTGGCTGCCTTTTTCTCCATGGCGTTTAGAATGGTGCCTTTTACCACAACGCCGGTGTTTTCCAGGCGGCGGGCGGCTAGCTGTACTTCTTTAATCGTGTTGCGCTCAAACCGCGTGAGTAGCAGCGTGGTGCCGCAGTGGTTGCCCACAACAGAGGGGTCCGTTACGGCCAGCACCGGCGGTGTGTCCACGATCACTAAATCGAACTGCTGTTCTACCTCGGCCAGTAGTTGGGCAAAGCGCTCACCCATTAACAATTCTGAGGGGTTGGGCGGTGCCAAACCACGGGATATATAGCTTAAGCCTTCTACTTGGCTGGTGCGCAGCTGGCTTTGCCAGGTGCTGCGTCCGGAAAGCACGTCCGAAAGGCCGCCTTCGCTTTTGCCGCCAAAGGCGTAATGTAAGTGGCCTTTGCGCATATCCGCATCAATCACGAGCACTTTTTGGCCTGCCTGGGCGCATACGGCGGAAAGGTTGACCGCAATAAAGCTTTTGCCAATGCCGGGGCTGGAACCGGTAATCATCAGGCTGCGGTTTTTGGCCTCTAGCATGGCGAAGTGCAGGCTGGTGCGCAGGCCGCGCAGCGCCTCAATGGAAAGGTCGGTGGGTTCTATATGGGCCAATATGCCGGTGGCTACTTCGTGGCTGTGCTTATCGCCTTTGTTTTTCACTTTGCGCATCAGCTTTTGCTGCGCATCCGAAAGCGGCACGGTGGCATACACCGGCAGGCCGGCTTGTTCTAGCTGTTCGGGCCTTTCAATACCCCGGCGCAGCAAGCCCATTAGCACTACACCGCCTACCGCTAGCATGCCACCTAGCAGAGTGGCCACTACTACAATCAACGGCTTCTTCGGGGCAATGGCACTATTACCTACCAGGGCATTATCAATAATGCGCACGTTACCTACGGTGCCCGCTTTGGCCATTTGCAGCTCTTGCATTTTGTTCAGCACGTTCACGTAAATGGCTTGAGTCACCTCGACATCTCGCGTACGGCGCACAATTTCTTGCTGGGCAGCGGGCAGCTGGTTCACGCGCTCGTTGAGCTCGTCAATATCGTTTTGAACAAAGCGCTTTTGGCGCAACAGTGCTTGGTAACTGGGGTGGCTAGGCGTAAAACGCTGGGCTAACTCGGCCTCTTGAAACTCGATTTCACTTAGGCGCTGCTCAAGCTCTATATAGCGGTTAATCGCGGCTTGGGCTTCGCTGTCTAACCCGACGTTTTCAGATTCTACTTGGTATTCGTTCAGGCTATTTTCGGCATCGGTTAGCTGGGTGCGCAGCTCCGGGGCCTGCTCTTCCAAAAACGCGAGGCTTTGTTCGGTTTCTGCCGATTGCCGTTCTACGTTTTGAGTCAGGAAGGTTTCCGTTACCGCGTTCAGTGAGTGGCGAATTTCGTCGCGATGCTCACCGGTTAACGTTAGCCGCAGCATGCCGGTATTGTTGTTACGTCCTCCGCCAATTTCTGCCACAGTGAGACGGTTCTTTAACCGGCGAATGGCTTCTGCGCGCTGTAATTTGGTGAGCGTAAATTCGGCGCCAGCAGGAGCGTTTAATTCGGTAATGCTGAGCTGCACATCGCCATTAAATAGCGTGGTTAGCTCACCTGTTTTACCACTGCCAACGCGCTCCCCTTCTAGCCATACGGAGTAGTCACTCGGGCCTTCCATTTTGAGGGTGAAGGGCAGCCCACGGAAGCTATCCGCGACATCCCAACGGCCTACGTTAATGCTCTCACCGCCCCACACGGCGGCGCTGTTCTGCATAAAACCGGGGCGCTCGATGCCATGGCGTTGAATAAAGTTACCCACCACGGGCAGCGTATTGGGGGCCACCACGGTATCTAGCGCCACTTTATCGACCACTTGGCCTAGTACCATGCGCGACTGCAAGATTTGTACTTCAGCGGAGGTCATGGATTCGGTTTCTTGGCCGAGCATATCGGCCACGTCACCCAGAGGGTTGATGGATGAGCGGCGTTCCACCTGCACCAGCGCATCGCCTTCATACACGGGCGTGGCCAGCAGGGCGTACACCACGCCAAGCGCCGCAAATAGCGCGGTAATGCCTACAATCCACCACTTGTGGTCTAGCAGCAGGCCGAACAAGCGGCCTAGATCGATCTCGTCGTCTTGCGGTGCTGGGCCGTGCGAGGGGGTTACGTCGCTCATGCTCTCTTTGTATCCACGTGTTAAAGGTAAAACAGGTGACTGCGCACCTAGCCTAGGCGGGTGGCCCAGGCGCGGGTGGCGGCATCCATTAGCTGGTGTACGTGTGCAAAGGCTTCTGGGCTTTTTTGGTAGGGGTCGGGGATATCTTTTCCCTGGCCGTTTTCTAGCCATTGGCCTAGCCGCATGGTTTTTCCTAATGCCGTGGGGGAAAGCTCGGCCACGGCGCGGCGCTGGCCGTCGCTCATTACCAAAACTAGGTCGGCGGCTTGTAGCATGGCGGTGGTTAGCTGCCGGGCTTGGTGGTGGCTTACCTCTAGCCCGGCTTCTTTCGCTAGCTGCTTGGCGGTGGGGTCTACGCCTTCGCCTACCCGTGCGCCTAACCCGGCGGATGAGAACTGCTTATGGGGCAGCTGCGCTCGCAGCATGGCTTCCGCCACGGGGCTACGGCATATATTGCCAATGCACACGACTAATATGTTTTGGAACATGGCTACCCGTACCCATTTCCTATTAATAAGGTGGTTATGGCAGGCCCGCGGTTAGCGAGCGTCCCGTGTGTCGTTAATGCTTTCTGCGGTGACGCCGGGCAGCTGTATAGAGGGCAGCAGCAGGCTAATCACGCGGTTCCAGCGGGCAATGGGCGCGGTGGTCACGTACACCACGTCGTTAGGCTGCATCGCGAAGCCACTACCCATGGCAAAGGCCGCCGCGTTACGAACATCGAGTTGATAAACGGTCGCTAACCGCTGGCTGTCGGGCTGGTTGCCACGAATCACAAAAATACCGGAAGGCTCGGCGGTGCCTTCGTTAATGCCACCGGCGCGGGCGAGCACATCGGTGAGCGATAGCCGCTCGTTACCCAAGCGCACGTTGCCAGGAATACGCACTTGGCCCATCACGGCCACCGCTTGGTTGTCAGCATTCGGGATGTGCAACACATCGCCATCTTGCAGCAGGCGGTTTTGGGTTTGGTCGCCTTCGCGCAGCAGGCTAAACAGCGAAAGGCGCTCTTCTACCCCGTTGCGGGTAAGGTACACCTCGTGCCAGTTGGCTTCTTCTGTAGCGCCACCGGCTTGGCTAACGGCGTCTGCCAGGGTCAGCGGTACGGTGGTCACCGGTAGGCTACCCGGCTGGCCCACGGCACCGCTCACCAGCACTTTTTGCGAACGGAAGGCGGCAATATTGACATCTACCTGCGGCTCTTGAATCACTCCCGCTAGGCGGCGCGTGAGAATTTCGCGTACTTCGTCTAGGGTTTTGCCCTCTACGTCCACTTTGCCTGCAAAGGGGTAGAAAATCGTGCCATCGTTACGTACTTGGTTGCCTGCATCTTCCGCGCGGCGTTCACTGCCCGCAGGAATGGTGAGTTCAGGGTGGTCGTAAACAATAATGCTGAGTACATCGCCTGGGCCAATGCGGTACTGCCATTCATCAATGGCATCGCGCAGGGCGCTGGGCATCGGCGTGGCGCGTTCTCCGGCGGTTGAGATAGATGCAATCAACCCTGGGGTGATCGGCTGTACATCCACTAGCTCATCGATAGGCGCAGTTTGCGTGTTGGCTTCAAAGTGACCGCCCGGCGCTAGGGCGCAGCCGGAAAGCAGCAACGCACCTGCCAGGGCACTGGCAAAAGCAGTAGCACGGCTAAAGCGCCGCCCCGCAGTGGGCCGTGGAACATTCAAAAAGAGATACATCCGCTTTACTCACTAAGAAAAAACGACAGCTTGTGTATAACGCTGGCAGGCTGGGTTCCCTACACTATTGGTACTATTTTTTTAAGCCGGGCAATCCTACCTAACTCTAGTGCGCTAGGCTAGCCGCTTGGGGCCTAATTTAATTTTCACGGCATTTCGTTTTGGCTATCACGTTTTTATTATTGACAGGGTGTTTGCCGTACGTTTGATTTAATGCTGAGCATGTTTTTTTCGCGAAAATTTACCCTTTAATAAAATCTAAGCTTTTGAATTTTAGGTCAATAAATTTAAATTCATGCTCACCCAGCCGCTCTGCCCAAAACCGTGGCTAGCGCCCCCTGAGGCAGCCAACCCTCACGCCATTTATGCGGCTAAGCGGTAAAAAACGGGCTTTGGGTAGGGTGTTTTCTCGCTTTAAATTCGGCTTAATTCATGGTGAAGCGTTTATGTCACCGTTAGATGAATTTTTAATAGGCTGCCTATGCAGCCATAGCACTAGCACGCTACTATACCCATCGGAATGGTGTGAGTTTGCTAAGCGGCAAATAGGGTTGTGGCCCTAGCAAAACACATGTTGATTGCCATATTTTTTAGCGGCTTGCACATTGCGCCCCGTACGGATGCTAGGCAGCTTACTTGTCGGCGGCTGTGTTACGGGCACCATATTGGCCCTTATTACTAAAGGAGATAGGGTTATGAAAAAACCGATCGCTCTGTTCGCTATCGCAGGTATGTTGGCTTCTCCGTTGGCGCTGGCTCAGCCCACCCCCGATGCGGCACCTACTACGCCTTCCCCTACCACTACTCCTCCGGCTAACGCCGCAGGCACCGCTGGCGGTGGCACAGGCGGTGCAGGCGCGGGCGCAGCAGGTGCTGGCGGCGTAAGTGCTGGTGGCGCTGCTGCTGGCGGCCTAGCCGGTGCACTGGGTGTTAGCACTACGGCATTAGTAGTGGCTGGTACTGTTGCTGTTGCCGCGGGTGTGGCGGCAACCGCTGCCGACTCTTCTGGCTCTGGCGGCACTACCGGCACCACTGGCACAAACTGAGGTCGCATTTGAAACTTGCTAACGGGCAACTGCCTTGCCGTTATTCAAATGTGCATAAAAGCCGCTTAACTGCGGCTTTTATGTGTACGGCTTTCCGCTGGCCGCTGGTATTAGCGTGCGTAGTAGCTACCGCAGGTTGCAGCACACTGAAAGATAGCCCTACTGGGCAAGCGTTAAGTGCGCTGATACCCGGCCAAGGTGAAGCGACGGCTGCACAAGCTGAAGCGGTGTCGTTTGCTTCTTTAGCGCTAGATACTTCGTCGGTTCGTGGCTTAGCGGTGCTAGGGGCGCATACCGGCGCGCAAACCCACTGGCCACTGGCCGCGGGCAACTTTTTTACGCTTTACCATGGCAGCCTTTATGCCATGAGCAGCCCTGAAGGCGATTTGCTAGCTACCCGCTACGCTGCCCCCAGCCTGAACGCGGCAGAGGGTACCGCCATGCCTTGGCAGCAGCCTAGCCCGGCTACGTTTACCGTAGAGCGCCACTGGGTAACGCCAGAAGGTATCGCTATGGCGGATTATGCCGACGCAACCATGCAGTGCAGCGCTCCTGCTTTGCAGGCATTGGTGCTGGCTGAACTGCCGCTTGAGCAGTGTGAGGTTAGGTACCAGTGGCAAAGCGGTGCTACCACGCAAGGACAATGGTGGCGTAGCCCTTCCTCTTTTCGGCTTTGGCAAGCCAGCGAGCAGGCATGGCCCGGTGGGCCAGAAGTGGCCTGGCAGGTGGCTCGCCCTTGGTGGAATGAGTGACGATGATCTCTGTTTTTTCCTATGAACGCGCGCCGTTGTTAACGCGTTTTGCACGCATTTTACGCCCTGCATTAGCCGGTGCCTTGCTGATGGTATGCGCAAGCCCTGCTCATGCGGCTTCTGGTGTGGCACCTTCCCCCACGCTTGCAGATGCCTGGCTAGAAACCCTGCCCACCCTGGCCGCGCCCGTTAACTGGAGCTACGCCTTCGGCCTTTTAAAGTCCGATACTGAGCGCCTGGCGCAATCACGCCGCTATTTGATAGAAGAGCTGAAAACTCTGGCCGTGAGCGCTAGTGTGGCGGGTAATGAGCGCAACGTGGCCACCTTGCGTGCTTGGCAAACGGCGCTAGCTCGCTTAGATGGCCAGCCCCTTCGCTCCCCTCAGCGGTTAGATTTACTGGCTTTCGGCGCTACCTTGCGCGAAGCGCCCCTACTTAGCAACGTGGCTTATTGGGGCGCTTGCGAGCCACCGGCTTGGGTAGAGGTATGGGGGCGCCAAGGCGTTGCGCGCCAGCCGTGGCAGCCTGGAAGCAGCCTGGACTCGTTAATGGCCCAAAGCGCTTCTGGCACGTTTGAAGGTATTGATGCAGTACACGTAGTAACGCCCCAGGGCCGCGTGCTGCGCCGAGGTGTGGCCGCTTGGAATGCCCAACCCACCCCGCTGGCACCGGGCAGTCGTGTGGTGGTCGAGCTTCCCAATCGCCAAGGTTTGGGTGGGGCGTTGCCGTTTCCGGGCACAACTCACGAACTGGATATTGTGAATCAGCGGCTACCGAATGTGTTGGCCGCTCAACTCCCCGGCGAACAATGTAACCAATGGCAAGCCCCTTAATGTGTGTTTTTCGTTTTCATACGGCGGATGTGATGTGCCGCTCTTGGCGGGGTATGGCGTTATACGCGCTGGCGGCTGCCCCTATATGTATGCCGTTGGCGGCTTTTGCCTCTTCTGGCGGCGAGCGTGGTGACCAACACGTTTATAGCCAAAGTGATTTTGGCGGCGTGGGCATCATGCAAACGCCTACGGCCCGAATGAACCCACTGGGCGATATGTCGGTGGGCTTTAACCGTACGGCCCCTTACCGCCGCTATAGCGTGTTTTTTCAGCCTACTGAGTGGTTCGAGGGTGGCTTTCGTTACGTGGAAGTGGAAAACCGCCAATCGGAACTCTTCGACCGCAACTTGGATAAAGGCTTTGATGCCAAGCTGCGTTTATTAGAAGAAACCCGTTATTGGCCGCAGGTGGCGGTGGGCGCGCGGGATATTGGCGGTACTACGCTGTTTGGTGCCGAGTATTTGGTGGCCAGTAAGCGTTGGTACGATCTCGATTTTACCGCCGGTATTGGCTGGGGCTATTTAGGCGCCGCCAGCGATATTGATTCACCGCTTGGTTGGTTGGCCGACCGGTTTGATGAGCGTTCTGAAAGCAGCGGCGCTGGCGGTGGCGAGCTGAACGCGGGCCAGTTTTTTGCTGGCCCCGCGGCGTTTTTTGGGGGCATTGAGTACCAAACTCCCTGGCAGCCCTTAGTATTGCAGTTGGAGTATGAAGGCAATAACTACACCAACGAGCCACAGCGCAATAATCAAACCCAAGACACCCGCCTAAACGTGGGCGCACGCTATGCGGTGAACGAAAACGTTGAGCTACATACTGGCTGGCAACGCGGCAACTCCGTTATGGCAGGCGTTACCCTCAACCTTAATTTGGCAGGACTTAGCCAAGTTAAGAATGACCCAGCACCAGTGGAGCTAACGGCGGAAGCACAGCCTAATTGGCAAGCTACCAGCCAACTGCTCAATCAAAATGCTGGCGTTCAAGTGCAGCGCATAGAGCGCCAGGGTGATCGGCTGCATGTGGTGGCTGAGCCGGTGCAGTTCCGTTCGCTGGCACAAAGCGAAGGCCGCGCTGGACGTATTTTGCATGCGCAGGCAGCGCCTGAGATTACCAGTTTTCAGTTTGATTGGCAGGAACGCGGCTTACCACTTCGCTCTAGTGTTCACCAACGCGAGCCGTTTGTGCAGGCCGCTGCTTCCACTGATCAGGAGTATGCCCACCGTTACGGCATTTATGCCCACGCAACGTTAGGCAATGAAGCTGCTGAAACACTCTATCAAGCGCCTGAGCAACGTTTTGATTGGCAATTAGGCCCGCAGCTGGACCAAAACTTTGGTGGGCCAGATGGCTATCTTTTCCGCTTAAAGGCGCTATTAAGCGCTGAGTATCAAACGGATCCTAACGGCTGGTTTTCAAGCAGCGTGGCCTTAACCGTGCTGGATAACTTAGACAACTATGAGTACATCGCAGACTCTGACTTGCCTAGGGTTCGTACCTTTATCGGCGACTACTTAACGGAATCCACGTTAGGCATTGAAAGCCTTCAGTACACGCGCACCGCCAAGCTGAGCGATAACGTTTATGCCATGGGTTATGGTGGCTTGCTAGAAATGATGTACGCAGGCGCAGGGACTGAAGTGTTGTACCGCCCGTTTGATTCCTCATGGGCATTTGGGGCAGATATTAACTGGGTTCGCCAGCGGGCGTTTGATCAACAGTTTGATCTACGTGATTACAGCACCTGGACAGGCTTCGTCAACGCGTACTGGGAAACCGGCATTGAAGATGTGCTGGCCAAGTTGAGCGTGGGCCGCTATCTCGCCAAGGATGTGGGTGCCACGCTGGATCTTTCACGGGAGTTTGCCTCTGGCGTGCGCATTGGTGCCTGGGGCACCTGGACCGATGCAGGCGATGCGTTTGGGGAAGGCAATTTTGATAAAGGGCTCTATTTAACAATACCGCTTGATGCCTTTTTCTCCTTTTCAAGCCGCGATAGCACCATGCTACGCTGGCAGCCTCTTACCCGAGACGGTGGTGCTCGCTTAGGGCGGCAGTACGAGCTGTATGAATTAACCCAAGAGCGTCAAATGGGTCGTTACTGGGAGGAGTACCCTCAGATGTGGCGTTAGCGCGCCTTACACCTCCTCTGAACCATTGTTTAATCGTTATTTTCAGCCATATTTTAACTAGCTTGGCAGTCGACATAGGGATATGCGGCTGCCTTTTTTGGTATCTCGCCACTTTCCCTTTCCCGCTCGCTGCTCAAAATTTTTCATTTTCCCCTTTTATAATGCGCCTCTATTAATGTTATATTATCACATAACATTAAATCGTTTAGAGGTGCTCGTCACTATGGCTGCGTTCCCCCCCTTACCCGTGACCGTGCTTTCCGGCTTTCTAGGTGCCGGTAAAACCACCGTGCTCAATCATATTCTGGCCAACCGTGAAGGCCGCCGAGTGGCTGTGATTGTGAACGACATGAGCGAGGTGAATATTGACGGTGCACTGGTGCGTGGCGGACCCGGTGAACCAACGCTGCACAGTGACGTGGCATTAAACCGCTCTGAGGAGCGCTTGGTAGAAATGAGCAATGGCTGCATCTGCTGCACTCTGCGTGAAGATCTGTTGGTCGAGGTCAGCCAACTGGCCCGTGAAGGTAAGTTTGATTACCTGGTGATCGAGTCGACCGGCATTTCTGAACC
>Ga0208794_1000181_pt1 | contig 52630 bp, 75 predicted proteins | sample 32_taG_FD_184106 | JGI IMG/M metagenome (GOLD analysis project Ga0208794, IMG submission 184106) | Marine viral communities from the Gulf of Mexico - 32_GoM_OMZ_CsCl metaG (SPAdes) (version 2) | ecosystem: Environmental > Aquatic > Marine > Oceanic | place: Atlantic Ocean: Gulf of Mexico... | reverse complement strand
AATAACCAGGACAAACAATGCATATATATTTAGACTGGCACCTAGTATGCCTAGATATAATGATATGTTGTTAGAAGAAATTCTTAGACTCCATAACATGTTTAGAATAAAGTTGGACATATCAAAAAGCATAAAGTCCACAGGGACTATTGTGTTCAAGATAGATTTGCAAGACTAACAGATATTTTATATATTTGTTAGAATTATTATAAACCAATAAATTAAAAATTATGGCACAGTACGATCCAAACAAACGTTACACATGGGCTCCAGAAGACAAATTTGAACTATCTGGACAAGAATTCGGACTATTCTTAAACACTGTAAGAACCTTTTTAGCAACTGAAGAAGCTGGTAAATACCAACTTATGATGAGAGCTAATGACGTTATTGAACAAATAATGGCTAAAGGAGTTGAAACAGGCACTGTTAAAGAAGCACCTGAACCACCACAAGTTAGCGTGGAGGAACCAGCTATGGAAGTATTAAAATAGTAAAACACAATGGCAGTTAGAAAATCTAAAGTAAGAGGGAGAAAGAAAGCTACAGTTCGTAAGAGAGTGGCTAAGAAAGCAACACCCAAAGCTAAAAAGGGTAAGTCTTCTAAACCTAATCACGATGCTTGTTACCACAAGGTGAAAGCACAGTATAAGGTATTTCCCTCTGCTTATGCCAGTGGAGCTATTGCTAAATGCAGAAAACGTAGAGCAGGAAAAAAGAAATAATATGAAAACTGAAAGACCTAAATGTGGATGTGGAAATACGCAAGATCCTAATGGATATTGTGATGGTTCACACTTAAAGTAAACATCATGAAGAAGTTCATATGTAAATTAATATACTACACCACTTTCAAGACTGTATGTGTTGGATGGTGTACACTTAAAAAATAACACTATGAAAAAGTTAATCTTAATATTAGCAGTTGTATTACTAACAAGTTGTGGAAGTGGTAAAGTGGTGGCTGAGAAAGACATCACAGCAACTACTGAGTGGTTAGAATCAAATGAGGACAACCCCATAATCAATGTAATACAAAAAGTTTATGCTAATGAGGATGTAGAAATCATCATTAAAAAAAAACTAACGACTGACTATGTTAAGATAATGAATCGTAAAGGTAAACGAATCATTAACAAACGAACAGTGAAGAACTAATGGCTGTAAGGAAGACAAAGAAAGGCGCTGCTCTTAAACGTTGGTTTAAGGAAAAGTGGAAAGATGAAAAGGGTAACCCCTGTGGATCTTCCAAGAATAAAGGCGTTAAGAAATGTCGTCCTACAAAGAAAATTAGTAAGAAAACACCAGTTACATGGAAAGGTGTTGGTAAACGTAAAGCTGCTGTTGTAGCTGAAAAGAAAAGAGTGGGCATGGGTAGGAGGACTAGTGCGCTTAGAAAGCGTAAGAGATCTACTAAAAAGAAGAAATAACCATGGCTCGTAAGAAAGAAAATCCTATCAGAAAAACCACTAAGGGTAAAGGTGCTAACTACAGACCTACCAAGAAGGGTGCTGGTATGACTAAGAAAGGTGTAAAAGCCTATAGAAAAGCTAATCCTGGAAGCAAGTTAAAAACTGCTGTTACAGGAAAGGTGAAGAAGGGATCTAAAGCTGCAAAGAGACGTAAGTCTTATTGCGCTCGTAGTTTGGGACAGTTAAAAAGAAGTAGTGCAAAAACTAGAAATAATCCTAACTCTAGAATAAGACAAGCTAGACGTAGGTGGAAATGTTAACCTCTCAAATTATAAAATTATGGCAATGCATAAAAAAGCAGGATATGGCAAAACTATGAAAAAAGCTAAGTCAGGATCCAAAGTAAAGAAAGCTGGCTATGGTAAGTCTATGAAAGCCAAAGCTGGTAAGAAAGTTAAAAAGATGGGCTATGGTGGCAAAGCTGCCTCTATGGTACCACCTAAATCCAAAATGAAAGCTAAGGCTGGTAAGAAGTTAAAGAAGCCTACAGCTAAACAAGTAGGACTTAAAAAATTACCTACAGCTGTGCGTAACAAAATGGGTTATGCAAAGAAAGGTAAGTCTGTAAAAAAGAAATGTAAATACGGATGTAAATAATATAAGCCCCTTGATTGGGGCTTTTTTATTATAGAGAGTTAAAGAAGTGTATGGTCCATGCTATCAACCCATTGAGTTGTAATAGCACCAGATTCCATTGTCTTCTTGTTGCAACTTGTATAAGCACACAACAGAATCCCATCATATACAATACAGGATTAATAGTCCACTGACCTGCTATAAGAAAGCCTACACCCATATATCCTAGTCTTGTAGCTAGTCTTTCTACAGGAGAAAGTCTTCTATCCCTCACCATCATCTTAAGCACTTCACGCCACCATCTATACTCACATTTTCTGCAAGTTTTCTTGTCGTCTGTTTTAAACATCCAAGAAGGTCTTTTCTTCTTGCACTTATTACATTTTCTTTTCATTTCTTCTGTTTTTTAATTTTACTTCCCCATGTAGATACAGAGGATGCATGTTCTAAATAATATTCCCACTCTTCAGGGATACAACAAACATCTAAATACCACGGTGCATGTTGTATAGTGTATGGTCTATCTAATCTAAGTCCATCGTAAGAGAAGGGTGAATAGCTCTTGTACAGAGCAAATGTAGTGTCTATGTGAGCATCCCACCCATAAGGTGTTTTCTTTTCCCAATACTTACTCTCATGTGCATGTGCTTCCCTACCAAGCTCACTGTTAGGTAAATCATCTATCTCTAGAGAGAATCCCACCTTGAATGCTCCTGAGTGGTCTAGTGCATTAAGCATAACGTCTAACCAGTCATCAGGAACTCCATTATATATACAGTCACTATCTGCTACAATGAAGTAGTTTTTTCTAAAATGTTTGTATTTTGGGTGCCAACATGAATATGGCCCTTCATTACCACAGTAGATAATATCTTCTGGTATAGTTTTATACCATTCTAATAAGGGAGGGTATGTAGATCCTTGATCAAGTATATGTATCTTGACTCTTTGTTCTTTACGTAGGAATTCTACAGTGTTCTTGGTTGTCTCTAGAAGATTTCTATTAACTAGAAGTAAATGAATTTGAGACATAATCTTTTAACATTTGTGCGTAGTCTTTCTTCCACTTAGGACTAAGATGTACACGTCCTGTAGGAATCACACCTTGTCTTCTAAGCTTCTCTATATGTGCTGAGTGTCTTTCTATAATGTTAGGTCTGCTACCATCATCTGTGCCCATACCTGACTGGTGATATCCTCTACCACCCCACATATAAAACCAAGAAGCTTGATCTGGTGGCATCTTTACATTAAGTTTACCTCCTAGTGCATGTATTCTATTTGTAAGTGTCATATCTCCACCAGCATTTTCTAGTGGACTTCTACCTATTCTTTCCCATACATCTTTACTATACACTATACCTGAGTTACCTACACCACTTATAGACGTAATGGATGGTTCATTATAGAACACACCTGTTTCCCAGTGTATAATGTTAGTGTCTGGCTGCCAGTGTTTAGCTATGTTCTGAAGATGATTAGACATAGCTACATCATCATCGTCCCAAACAGCAATAAGCTCCCCTTTACATCGCTCAATAGCATAGTTCTCTTTCTCTCCTATCAAAGGAAATGTACTATCCAGATTGTAAATGGTCACCTGAGGATGATCATAGACTAATTCTTGCTCAGGATAATCATTCACTATAACTAATTCACACTTATCTTTAGGATAGTCCTGTATGAGAAAGCTATACAGTGCTTCTTCTAGTGTATCCACTCGTCCGTATGTGATACACTTACACGATATAAAAGGGAGGGAGCTCATTACCAAACGTGTATTACGTCAAATGGGGACACAAGTAGTACATCTTTATCATCAGATAAAGGAATCACCATAGCATCTTTTAGTTTGCCTGGATCTGCAAGTATAACATCACCTGCTTTAATGTTAGTTACTAGGTCTCCTACATCAAATACAGTGAGCTTAGACATTCTCTTTAGCATTTCACGCTGCAGAGCTTCTTTGGTGTTTTCATCAACAATTAATTTAGTCTCTTCCTTCTTAGGAATCTCTACATAGATGCGGTTTCCAAGAAGTTTTTTGTATGGTTTTTTAGCCATTGTTCTCAATATTTGTTAGTTTTCTAAATCGTTCTATATCTTCTCCATATAGATAGGCTTCTGTCTGGTATACATCTACCTTCTTCTTTGTACCAATCACCTTGTTGTTCTTAGGATTGATGTTAGGTACTTCTGTAATACGCTCATGCATGTCATCTAATAACACAACAATTGAGTCATCATTCATCTGAACGCTACGAATTACTTTGTTAAGATTGATGCTGTCCGTGTACTCTTTGTACTCTACAGGATCTGTTCCCTGTACAGCTTCTTTACGAGTGTAAAAGAATTGGTTTTTCATATGTTTAGTTTATATTTATCAATTAGATACTCTCGTATCTCATTTATTTTTTCATATCTATAGATGTCACTTTCTACATTAGCGTGCTCATCAGCTGTCAAAAGTATGATATTTTCTTTAAGATTCCTAAATTGTGGGTACTTACTTTTAGGAAGTATGTGATGAAAATACAAACTTAGCGCCTCCTTACCTAGATATGCACCACTAACTTCAGACTTGTGAGGTCTTTCTTTCCAAACCTCTTTGAATATTATATGGTCTGTGTTTGGTTGGGATTTACCAACACTAACTGTAGGTTTGGTAGCTAGTGTTGGCTTTTTAAATCCCCTGTTGCCAGACAGTTGTTTTCTAGGCTTATGTTTGAAGCAGTATTCAGACTCTGAATTTGCTCCACACACTATACATTTCATAACTCAGGTATATCAAATAGATCTGGTGTAAGCTCTTCAGGCGCTACCACTTCAATAGTTTTAGCCTGCTCATAGTTCACAACTTCACTTTTTTTTTCTTCCTCTTCTACACCACGAATAGCGTTTACAATTGTAGTCTTTAGTTTATCAAAGAACTCAACATCTTCTAGTATCATCTGCTTGAACTCCTCTAGGTCATATTTTACATCATCAAATGTATATGTCTTACCATACTTACGACCTAATCCAAACTCATGCAGCAGCTGTAAAGTTTCACCCACCTTATCAATACCTACACCATACACAATCTCAAACTCTGATTTCTTGTATGGAGGACTCATCTTGTTCTTGGTAGCTTTCACTCTTGTGATGTTACCATACACTTCTTGTCCTTCTTTTGCTAGAGATCTGCCCACTTCTATTCTACAATCAGAATAAAACTTAAGAGCATGTCCTCCTTGTGTAGTAGTTGGGTTACCAAACATAACACCAATCTTCTCACGATACTGAGAGATTACAATAACACATGTGTTTGTACTATGAGCAATGCTTTTAATCTTTGGATAGGCACCACTGTTTAGTCTTGCCTTCTTACCAATTGCATGATCTCCAACATCACCATCTAACACAGCTTTAGGAATAAGTGAACTATCTGAGTCAATGATTACTAAATCTACTTCTCCTGACTGCATCATCTCTACAGCAATGTTAAAACCTTCTTCACCTGATGATGGTTGAGCAATTAACATCTCTGATGTATTTACACCTAGTGCTTCAAAATAGTTTTTATCAACAGCATGTTCGCCATCAATATAAACTACCTTTCCTCCTTTAGTCTGGCAGCTAGCTACAGCATGTCCACATATTGTAGATTTACCTGTGCCCTCCCAGCCCATAAGTTCATACATTTTACCTTTTACAAAACCTCCAACACCTAATGTAATCCAGTCAAATCCAATTGACCCTGTACTGATTGCATCATAAGTGCCTTCTGTTTTGCTGTCTAGTGCTAGTACGGTTCCCTTTCCATACTGTTTGTTTAGTTTTTCCAGTGCTTCCTGGAACTTGTCTACGGTTGATTCTTGCTTTTTTGCCATTTTTAATTGTTTATTATTACATACAAATATAGTTAATTCTAGTCTATTTTCCAAGCAAAAAAAGGCCTTAGATTTCTCCAAGGCCCCTTTCACAATTAAAAACAGAACAGAAATATTTAATCCAAATTATCAGAATTCAAGATAGTAATATCTTTCATTGTTCAAATGTATAAAATGTATATGGTATATACAACCCTTAACTACACATTTTTTACTTAATTTGATTAGCCTTCACAGCTTGCACAGTCAAGAATGTTTCTTGCAAATGCTTGAGCTGAGCTCTGGCTGAACTGATAATAGAGTGTTTTTACCCCTTCTTCATGTGCATAAAGATATAATTGATTGATATCCTTAGCAGATACAGTTGGGTGTATCATTAAGTTTAGACTCTGTGACTGATCAATAAACTTCTGTCTTTGAGCAGCCTGCAGAACTAGTTCTTTAGGACTTATCTCTATGAAGGATTTGAATACAGCCTTAGTTGGAAACTTTAGATGCTGTACAGATCCATCCTTCTTAAGAATAGACTCCCATGTTTCATCGTTATTCATATCATACTTCTCAAGCTCAGCTTCTAAGAACGGATTCTTATACACTGTCTTACTCTTAGCAAGATCCTTGATGAAGTAGTTAGACTTGATAGGTTCAATACCCATACTCACCTGACCATGGATGAACGAACTAGATTTAGTTGGTGCTATGGCCATAAGTGTAGTGTTAGCAAAGCCTTCTCTAATAGACTTATACCCCTTAGCATCATGTAACCATCTAGAAGCATCTTCTGTACGTTCTTTCAATGTCTTGAAGATCTGATGGTTAAGTTGTTTAGCTTCTAGTGATTCAAACTCTATAAGCTTAGACTGGAAGTAGGAATGATATCCTAGTACACCTACACCAATAGCTCTGTGTTCTCTGGCAAATCTCCAAGCTCGCTTCATACCTGGAAGGTGTTCTGCCTTTTGTATAAACTCATTGATCACTGCATTTAAGAACAACACATATGTTTCCACTGCGTCTGTTTCTTTTATCTCATCCCAGTGTAACAAGTTGATAGATCCTAAACAGCACACAAAACTATGGAAGCTGTCTGTAGGAAGCTGTATTTCACTACATAAATTACTAGCTGTAATTTCATACCCTAGTTCTTTATAAGGAGATGTCTCATTGTTTGAGTTGTCCTTAAACATAATATATGGGAATCCAAATTCATTACGCCTTTGAATAATCTTAGCCCATATCTTACGTTTCTCTTTACTACCAGCTTTCATACTCTTCAACCAGGCATCACTAACTGTAACACCATACTGAAGATTCTGAATAGGATTACCCTCTGTACCAATGTCTAGAAACTCTTCTATGTCTGCATGTTCCACAGGTAGATAGACAGCACATGCTCCACGTCTAGCTGCAGATTGTTTACAAACATCTACAACAGTGTCATAGATTCTTGCATAATGCACTGGTCCATCAGCCTTACCTCCTGTACTAATGCTAGTTCCTCTTGGTCTAATGTTTCCTAGATAGGCGCTTGTACCACCACCATTCTTTGACATCATACCTATCTCACGTCCTGCATTTAGTATACTATCTAGTGTATCATCTACATTAGATCCATAACAACTGATAGGTAAACCCTTTCTTTTACCAAAGTTTATCCATACAGGTGTTGATAAGCTATAGAAACCTCTAGACATGTAGTCTTCAAACTTGTGTGCAAAGTCACGCATGTTTAGATACTTCTCAGCTACGTTTGCTATATCTCGTATTCTTTGCTCAGGGGACTCATCTAGATATCCCCTGGACAAGAACATTCTACTGTCTTCATTAAGCCAGTAATATCTTTTATATTCCATTTTAAAATAAATCGTCTACAGTTATACTCTTACTCTTTTTATTATAATCCACTTGCTTCTTATAGAAGAAGTCTCCTTCTTTAGTAGCAGTGATTTCTATGTCAAACCATTTAGTTGATGCTAATAACTCATTGTCCACACCAAACATTGGCTTCATTCCAATCTTTTTAAGTGAGTTGTTGAAACGGTTCATGATGAAGTGCTGGATTGTTTCCTTTGGTAGAAACTCAAGTTCTCCTTTTTCAAAGATCCAATCTAATATACCACACTCAGCTGCGTAAGCTTTCTTACATGCTGAGTATATAAGGTTTTCAAACTCTTCATCAAACCACTCAGGGTTCTCTTTCTTAATAATATTGATGAGCTCTGCTCCAAAGTTACCATGTATCTCTTCCTCTTTACTTGTAGCCTCAACAACATTAGATATCCCCTTCAGGACATTCTTCTCTTTGTTAAAGCTCATCATAATGAGGAATTGACTAAACAAACTAACGTGCTCTATGAATAAAGAAAACAACAGCACAGACTTAGTGTACATCTTGTTGTCTCTAGATCTTGTACCATCTAAGTATTTCTTCAAATATTTGATGCGCCCTTCTATAGCAGGCACCTCAACTACATTCTGAAACTCTTTTTCTAGCCCAAGAATTCTTAACAGTCTGGCATATGCATCTTTATGTCTCACTTCTGATTCAGCAAATGTGAATCCCACATCACCTATTTCTGTAATAGGCATACGTTTGTACAAATCACCCCAAAAGGTTTTTACATTCACCTCAATCTGAGCTATAGCAAGCATAGTCTTCTTGATAACATCACGTTCTTCATCTGTAATTGTCACCTTGAAGTCTTGTATGTCTTCAGTGAAGTTAAACTCTGTATCAATCCAATACGAGTGTCTGATTGCATCTTTGTAGTCTAGTAATTGTGGATATTCATAAGGGAGAATATTGACCCTTGGCATAAAAATGTTCTTATTCATGATTTATAGGTTTACCGTGTTTGTCTAAATTCAACGATAGCAATCGTTGCTCTACTTCGAATTCCACTTTCAACATAAGACTAAGATTCTCCTCTAACTGCTCATTGATTATTCTACCAACGAATGGTAAAATCTCATTGAGGTTAGTTTCTACACGTGGTATACCACGGATAGTAGATATCTCTTTACACTTAAATCCCTCTATCTTTAGTAGATCATCAAATACTTGATTCAAATATTGAACCACTGCAGGAACTTCTATAACTAGCCCTGGACCATCCATAACTAGCTCATATGTTAGATTGAATTCTTCAGCTGTTCTCATCGTTCATTGTATTTGTTTGATACCAATAGGGACTAGCAGTCCTCTTAGGTTGAAAACCTAATGACTTACCATCCCTAGAAAGTTTATTGATCATTAACTCAGCTTCGTCAGCTGAAATGTGATTGCTAGAAAGCAAATCTACTATAATTTTTCCAATTGTTCTCATAATTATTTGTAAAATTTATTCTATATCTTCCAATTGTTTCTCCATCTGAAGAATTCTCTCCTTCAATCGCCTTATCTGTCTGTGTATAGTTCTTCTACTGTTGACACTACTCTTGTTAATCTCTTCTTCTATTTCGTTTAGAAAAGGATTAACTCTGCGTCTAAAAGGCTTGTCAAATTCATACAGATTCTTATACTGTCTAAGACCATACAACACAGTGGCATGATCAAAACCACCAATAGTGTTACCTACAGCAGTTAGACTTAAACCATCTGATGCGTGGTGATATGCTAAGTTATAATATAAAAATCTGATATGAACTAGCTCTCTCTTCCTGGTTTTCTCTGATAGATCTACATTGAAATAATCTTCTACTAGTTCTTTAATTCTCTGAGTTGTCATCTGTCTCCTCTTTTTCAGTTAATGTTTGTTCAAGGGTCTTGATACATTCCTGAAGAACAGCAGTTTCTGCATCTGTTCTCTTACTGAATGATCCTTGGGGCTTATCATCATTAACATAATATGAAAAGGTTTTGTCTTTCCAATTATGTACCACTGATATAATCAAACCTTCTTCATCAAAGAAATCAAGGCAACCTCTACCTCCTTTGGTGAATATAGTTTCTATCTGGTCATCAGTGATTCCTGACTTTACCATAAACTCTTTGAAGTTATCATCCTCCTCAAAGTTTTCAAGCTGAGCTGTTAGTTGGTTTGTGAACCACAGTTTCAACTTATCTTTTGATAAAGGGTTTTCTTCTAATAATTGTTTTGCATTCATAATTATACTTTATCTGTTACACTATCTTTTAACTTGTTTATATGAAGTATTTCTTTGTTCTTGTCATATCCTTCCCACACTTCAAACTCATCATCCCATTCAATACCTATCTTGTTCTCCCAGTAGTCAATCATATCTTCTGTCTTATTGAACACTCGATACTGCAGGGACACCTCATCTCTATGTAAGCCATTCTTCATAATTTTTATAACCTTTGGAAACAGCTTCTGAAAGCTGTCAGAGGTTTTAGAATACTTACCCTGTTTGATAAGAGTATAGTCTTTTCTCCATCTACTGTCAAGTTTGTATACAACAACTACAAATCCTCCTTCATAATCATAATCCTCAATAATGTTTTCTGTACGTTCATACTCATCATCAAGGAACTCTCTAAACTTTGGTATGTCTTTAGGCAGAAACAAGAGATAAACAGCATCAGGATACTGAAAATCTCTCTCTGCATCTTCAACATAACCATTTATAAACCCATTATTTTTCAATGCGTTTTTTGGAATCCTTAGAGTTGGAACCATAAATATACTGGTTATCGTTTTCTTAATTGTCATTATTATCTATTTCGTATGTTAACTACTCCATCAGCCTCGAATGTTCCTTGGCTAACATCCCACATGTTATTCTCTGTTGCCCATTTCAAATCACTAATCAAGCTTTTAACACCAGGATAGGTTCTACCCTTGTACTCAAAGCCATTCTTAGCATCATTCATGTCTTCCTCAGACAATGTATATATTATTGGACTATAGAAGTTTGCACTATCACAAACAATAAATCTAGGATTGAGTACTTCATACCCATAGTATTCAAGCATGTCATCATTAGCCATGTGTTGTGCAGCTTTCTTATACAAGAATGCCTGGATGTATGCTCTTCTATACAAATAGTATTCCTCAAAGAAGTTCTCTACATTCCATGTGCACTTCAAATCATACACCTGAATAGTTTTAGCATCATGATCTACCACTACCCAGTCCATCATAGACTTAAAAGCATGTCCATCTATAACATAGTCTTCAACTTGCATTTGACAAAACACATTGTATCTTGCACTATTGACAAGAGTGACAAGTTTTGATGTGACAGTGCTTTGCTTAAGTGTTTCTACGATCTTTTCAGCCATAGTTACATCTAAGCTGTTCACTACAGTTAGATTGTTTGCTCTCACCTTTCTGATTTCATGATAGTATAGCTCTGCATCACTACCTACAAACTTCTTGATGACAGCCTCATACTTTATCTTGAAGGAAGATAGATCATATGCTTCTCTTGATAAGCTTTCAAAGTCTCTAGTCACCTCTCCAGACTCATCTGTAGAATCTCTAGTCACTCTGTACAACGCTTCAACGAACTCCAACATAAGTCCTGTTGGTTGTGTTGCACAAGAAGATAGAAAGAACTTCTCTTCGAAAAGATCTGGTTCCCACAATAGTGTCTCCACTAGTCTACCCATGTTAGCAGCTGCTGTTTCTTTCTCATTAATTGGTTCATTAAGGATATATTTTCTATAGTATTTCTTTCTATCAAGTGAAAAATCCTTTAAAGAACTAGAGCTGTCCAACATGACAGCCCTATAGTTTGCTTCTGTATTTGTTTGTCCCTTTATCATTGTGATTGGTTTTTAATGTATTGTATTTCCCTTTGTAAATAATCCAAAGCCTTATATAGATCTTTCAACTCATCGTTCTTCTTACCTGCCCTGATAACATATTTGATTATGTTACCACGAGAGAAAGATATGTTGTACATATGACATATGTCTATTACATCTATATTAGTCTGTGAATCATAGTGCTCAGGCTTTGTGAGCGATCTCAATAATTCTCTGTTCATTATTTCTTAAATTGTTTTAATTGTTTTTCCAGTTTTGTTTTCTGGTCATGGCAAGTTTTACACAACACTTGTAAGTTCTCTTGTTCACAAAAGAGTGTTTCCACAAAAGATGGTAAGTCCTGTGAACAATTCAAACTTCCTGCAGGTTCTATATGATCAACATTAACTTGATCACTCTTGAACCACTCCTTACATTTATTGCATTTGTATTCCCACCTCTGCCTTTTATTCTTTCCTTTGTACGCTCGCCTTGCAAGCTTCTTACATTCAGCAATTGGCTTCCACCATCTGCTTTTCTGCCTTAGAGCGCTTCTAATCATAGACCAGAATGCTGCTTCTGTCATTGTGCCAGCATTTCTAGTCCTAGGAACTCTAGGCTTTCTTGTTGATTTCTTTGCCATAAGTTTAAATTAATGGGGAATAACAAATATACAAAATAAATGCTATCCCCCAATTAATTAATCTAAAGATACGATTCTATCTCGTATCTCAGCCTTCATATCCTCTAAGCTTCCTACAATATTACGTATGTCAGAACTGCTAACATTTGGTAAGTTGAATTCATACTTACTGGTCTCAGCTACAAATCCTTCTTGCACCTTAATCTCAAGGTTTTCAAGCTCACGGATTGCATACTCTTCATCAAGCTGTAGAGTGTCAAACTGATTGTCATGAAGAATCTCTGTAGCCTCATCTCTTGGTACAGTCATGATTGGTAAATACTCATAGCATCTACCCTTGTGTGCACCAATACCAACTACCTTCATAGGATTGATAAGAACAAGTACAGACTGATCACCACATCCTACATAGTGTATCTGGTCAGAAGTGAAGTGTAAACCAGCTGCAGCACAATCTTGTGTTGACCAGTTACAACTTTCCTTAGGCATGTTAACCACCTTACCTACACGAATATCAAATGTTTTAGTCCAATCATCTGTGAAACGATTCTCATGTCTGTTAGGTAGGTCTAGATAGAGCTCTGTAAGTTTACCTATCTCTTCTCCATGATCTACTCGTACAGTGTTTGTTACTTCATAAGGTTCCACTTCACCTGTACCACCACATGTATCACATTCTATCCACTCACCTTCATTCCATTCATCTTCATCTTCATAATAATCACCATCATCATAGTAACCACCTTCTCCCAAGCACTCTTGACAACTTGTACTAGTGTGTGTTTCTTCACGATATAGCTTATCATCATGTACAAGCTTGTATTCACCATTTTCTAGGAACACAGTGTAGTCATCTGGGCTCTTCTTCCAGACAGCTTTCACCTTGTTGTAAGTATTAGAGATAAAGTGTACAAGCTCTGGGCTTCCATGTAGTGTAACAACATTACGTAGTGCTACAAAGAATCCTTGCTTAGTGATACGGAAGCTGTTCTCTTTCAAGAATCTGTATAGCTCATGTGCCACCTCAGCTCTTGGATTAAGTGCACACCACATAAAGAATCGCTTGAGAGACTGATATCCATCAGAATCATTTAGTGGAATACCCAACTCTTTAGCACGACTCACCTCATCGATAAGTTCTTCAACTAGTAGTTGTGGTAGAGATCTAGATATACCTTTGAAGTATACACTATCTCCATCCACTGTGAACTCACCACTCTCTTTCAGAACAGAGAGTCCCTCACGAAGAGCTTTAAGTCTTGCCAACTTCTTCTCTTCTTCAATCTTCTCACTAACAACACTAGGGTCACTAACAATAGAATACAGCTCTGCTACATTCTTTGCTACCTGTACAGCTGCATAGTGATCCTCTGTAGCATCCATCTTGGTAATTACAGAACCATCGTTCATTACAACAGTTAGTACATCATTTACAAGCTTAGCGCTGCTGAATGGTTGTCCAGCTTCTTCATCTTGCTGGTTCATTAAGGCATCAAGTTTCTTCTCAATTACCTTCTCTACTGAATGGTCCACTTTGTTTTTGAACCATTCCAAACTTAGAAATTTACTCATGTTTTTAATTGTTATTTATTTATTAATATACGAAAAATATGGGAGACTGTCAAACAATCTCCCACATGATTACTCTGTTTCTTCGCTGTCCTTCAGCGCTTTCTTTAGATAGTTATACTCATAGTTTGGATTCACCTCTAACCCATTACAAGTCATTAGTTGTGCCATACAATCTAGAAGTCCGCTAGAGGTGTGAGAATAATTCATCACGTTTGCAAGTGTATTGAAATAATAGTGAGTCTTTAATAGTTGATGAACCTTCTCTTGTAGTTGATAATATGTATCATCAAACAAGTTGTTCTCTTCAGCTATCTTCATCAAATCATCAAGATCTCCAAAACTACTATACTTAGTAGGATATAGGTAGAGTGCTCGGTAATCTGTAAGATTCTTTAGATCAGTTGCAAGTTCTAAATTAACTTCTTTAATATAACTTCTCTTATCAAACACATTACTATAGTTATTACAGAATCTGTGAATGCGTACAGCTGTAACTATCTGAACAAACTTCTCATGACCTTTAACAAAATCATCATAAGATACTAGATTGTCCACTGTCTCTCCTGAATCTTCTATAACATCAAGCTCACGTTGAGATAGTGTAATGTATTCAATACCCATCTTTTTGGTATCCTCATACATCTTATCAAGCTTCATAAAGTCATCGTGATGTGTATAAACATAAAGAGTGTTACCCTCTTCTATTGTTTGAACATTAAGACGACCAGCAACAAACTTACAGTTTCTACCATCATTGTATCTAAGAAGATTTTCAGCTCTCTTACAATTGAAATCACCTGCTAACTTTGCACCTTTAGCAGCTTTAGTTGCTTTCATCTTAGCCACTTTGGTCTGCTTTCTAGCATCTATCCAATCTTGAGGTACCTCAATAGCATCAGCATCAATAACATCAGCAAGTAGAAGACTCTCAATGTGCTGCCACTCTTTGATTACAGTTCTCCATTGATCTTTAGGATAGTTGTTAAGCTTTAGAAGCTCTTTATAGCCCTTGCTTCCTTTAAGTTGCATTCTGGCCAATTGCTTAGTTTTCTCCTTAATAAAATATACACATCTATCTTCATGATCTTCTGCAAGTTCTCTAAGATAGGCTTTCTTATGTCCTCGCATGTCACCATTAAGAATATAGTGTCTTCTATCTTTTGCATCCCAATCAACACGTGAAGACCAAGTATTATCAGCTTTTATCTCATACATTCTACCATTCTCATACTTGTAAGAACGTCTGTAATTGTTAAGTAATGCACCAAATGCATATCCTTGTAACGTATGTAATTCCAATGTATCTACACCAGGTATCTTAGGTGTAGCAATTCTAGCTGTAGCAAATGGAGCAAGTTGATTATAGTCAAACTGCTTACCAAACATATTGATATATCTACTGTTGCTTGTGTAATACTTCAGTACAGCATACACATCACTATTTACAGTGACTGATTGATTATACCGTTGTGTCATTACATTAGCAAAGCGCTGTATCTTTTCTAGAATAGCTGCTTTTGCTTCAGGTGTATATCTAAGAGCCTCACGGTTTGGTGTAGGAAACACACCATCTGTCAAACTAAGTCTCAAACCTACAGGTATTTCTATCTTACCCATGCCAAGCTTCTTGAAGTCTAGTGGATAATAAACATCATCAAGACATACATGTAGATAGCTATCAGAAGATAGTTCAGAGAACTGAAACAAATTAGATCTGTGAATCACAAAGTTATTATCTATGTCATCCACATTGAAATACACATGCTCAAAATAAGCAAGCTGCTCTTTAATCTTATTTACAAAGTCATATCTATCTCCCCACTTAATAGGTATAATCACTTTTACACCGTTACCTTCTGTTGTTGGTTTTTCATATATCAAGTCAATAGTGTTAGTGTCTTCACCTTCGTACATCATATACTTACGCTCTACACCATTCTTTCTACATGTAAAATAGAAGCTACTAGCATAAGCTAGAGGGGCCTTGAAACCAAGACCCATCATACCAAGTTCTGTATCACTGTCACGCTTTGTAGACTTACCATACTTACTGATAATCTTCTCCACATCATTAGCATCTAAACCAATACCAAAATCCTCAACAGAGAATTCATAATTATTACTGTCATTTCTTACAAGAGACACCACTATAGGTTTATTCACTCCTGCTCTTCTATGACTGTCCAGTGCATTACTGGCACACTCTCTAACTGTAGAGCCTATTGCATCTGAATACAGATTCTTACTTAACATCTGCATCAATACCTGTGCAGAATCTAAGTCTAAGGACATTCCTATGCTCTTGTTAGCTGGTCCTGTTGCTAGGACGTTTGATTGTTTTTGATTTTCTAATCTCATTTCTGTTCTTATTTATTAATTATTATCTCCTCGTTTTACTAACCAGATAGACTTATATTCAAAGTCAAATCTTACATTATCCTTATCATCTGTATCCCATTTCTTATCAAACTTACTGTTGATTCTATTACATACAGCTGATGTCCACACTGTACAAGGATTTCCCTGCCAATCTTTAGATTGTTTTTGTTTTGGAGGTCTTACAATTTGCATGTAGTTGAGGTCTACACCTCGTACAATCACTTCATCTCCCACTTGGAGATCTTCTTTCTTAATCGGTCTGTTTACTGTGTTATCCATTGTTAAATTTATTAATTATATACATTTGTTTAAAGTTTAGATCCACCTTAATTATTGGATCATTCTCATTAGGCACTCTGAACTCGTACGTTTTGTAAGTGTTAGTGTAAGTCTTACCATTCCACGAATTTACATGTGACGTGGTTTTTTGTGTCATAGCAGCTCTACACTTTACAGCTATATATCTTGTTTTACCGTTCCACCATACTTTCTTTTTACTAACTCGTGGAATTTCTTCCACTACATAACATCTCATCTCTGAGCCTTGGTTAGTAATAATTTCATCTCCTGGTGCTAATACACTAGGATCTTCTGTTAATGTTCCTCTTATCATTGTTTCTGTTTTTAAAATGGATCTTCTGCATCTTTTAACCAGTTGATGCTAAATCCGTTGTTTTCATAAATTAGTGTATCCACTTTTGTAAACACACCCTCACTGTCCCAATCAACACCCTTGTAAGAAGCACTGGCTGGATGACTCACAACAAATGTGTGAGCAAAGATTCCTGTATATCTCGTATACCTACCAGCATCTTTACCAAGAAAGACATATGGTACACCTAGTGGATTAAGAACCTCTTCAAATAAATACTTTGTGAATGGTTCCCATACATCTATGTGACTACCAGCTTTGTTCTTCTCAGTGGTGAGTGCTACGTTAAGCATTAGTATTCCCTGTTCTGCTAGATATGCTACATCAGGAGATGGATCATAACTTAGATTAAGTCCTCTGTGGAACTCAGTCTCTAGTGCTTTGTAGAAGTTCTTCAAAGAAGGTTGTACATAGCCTGTTATTGAACATCCCATAAGCAAACCATCTGCTACAGGTAATCCGTTCTTAAATGTGTGATAGGGACACATGCCCACAATCACTGCTTTCACTTCATCCAGTGGTGTTTCCTTAAAACATCTATAGACCTGAGATGACAGAGGAGCAATTTGCTTGCCCCTCTTACTCTCTTTCTTCAAGAATGCATATATCTCATCACATTCATTGCTCTCTATAAATGGTTTCATTTTATTATGCCACGATGGGTGAAAGTGTTCTTTAAAATTATCCCATTTCATTCTTTATTGATTTTATCCAATTAATTAAACTTACTTGTGGAGACCATCCCAAGTCTTCTTTTATCTTAGAGATGTCACTGAGAGATCTCCTAGCTTCCTTTCTAGCAGGTATAAACTCTATATTGTCACTAAATGCTTTAGCTACATCTATAATCTTAACCTCTTCACCAGATCCTACATTCCAAATACCATTGTAACCTATCGAAGCTATAATAGCATCAACAACATCTTTAACATATACAAAGTCTCTGGTCTGTTGACCATCTCCTGTAACTGTTAAGCTATCACGGTTTCCATATTGTTTATAGAATATAGGTATAGCTGATACATATCCTCCCCTATCTTTCTGTCTTTCTCCAAACACATTGAAGAATCTTAACACTGAAAAGTTTGCATCATATTGCATACAAAGCTCTTCCATTGCTAGTTTAGATGATGCATAAGGTGATCCAGGAGATAACTTACTATCTTCTGTTGTAGGAAATGTTTCTGTATCTCCATATACAGCAGCTGTTGATGCTACCACTATGTTCTTACAGCCATTCCTTATTGCCCAATCAAACAACTGAGCACTACCCTCTACAATTTGACGATGATATTTATCTGGGTTTGACAAACTCTCTTCAACTGATACAGGTGCAGCTAGATGAATAAGAGTGTCAAAGTCCATATCAGGTAATCCACCCCACTGATTGCTTCCCAATTCATATATTGTGATGAGAGGTGCAGGTTCTAGCTTTGGTAAGTTTTGCATCTTACCAGTGCTGAAGTTATCTAGTATGATCACTTCTTCACCTAACTCAGTTAGTCTTTCAACTACATGAGATCCTATGAATCCCACACCTCCTGTTACTAATGTACGTCTCATCAGTTAATACATAATGCACTTGTTTCTACATCTATCTCATCTGGGTCTATATTCATCACTCCTGTGACATATGCATTCTCCAATCCCTCTGTCTTCATAATTGATGGAGTGTAGAATACCTTCTGGTAAGAGTTACCCTCTGCGTCCTGAGAATAGATTACTTCTAATTCACCTATCTCAGGATCTTTTTTTAACAACTGTACAAGGTTGTTTACATATTCATTAACTGTCATGATTGAAACATATCTAATTGATTACTAAGTACAGCTGCAAACATGTCTGCATCTGCTTGCATCTCTTGTGTAATATTATTGGTGTGATTAATAAAGAAGTTATGAACATCTATATGATCTTGCATCCAATCTGATGGATGTGCTTCTTTCAATGCAAATGTAACATGATTGTAAAGTTCCCACATGCTTCCCTGTGCACCATAGTCATGAGTTGGATTTCTAAGTTCTCTCTTAACTATATTTAGCTGTGTAGATGTAATGATTTCTTCCTGAAGAAACAATCTACCTAACAGCTCTGCTTGAGTTTGTTCTGTAGCTTCGTATTGCTTTAATGCATCACGATCTTTCTGTAAGTCTTGAAAAGCATCACCACCACCTTTTATGTATTCTGATATAGCTGCTGGTGTAAAGGTTTGTATATCTCCTTGGTGCTTCTTTCTAAAAGCTCCGTGATCACCTTTCACCATACCATTAGAACAAATGATGATTGATGTACCAAGAGCAAACTTAAGAGCTAAACTCTTATCATAGCTGTTCTGCCAACCTATTTGTAATTTCATTTCACTATCAGCAACATTAGCTATTGTATATCTACCATTAGCAACATCACCATTTCTTGCTGTAGAATAACTTTGACTCTCTAATGTATATCCTGACTGGTATATACTCTCAAGAGTTAAGTCTATAAGCTCTCTGTGGCTTACAGGTTTGTAGGTTTTTGTTTCTTTGGGTACTGGTGCACTTAACAATAGATTTTTAGCTTGTGCACTGTTTTTGATTCTTGCTTCCATTTTTATTGTATTATGTTTTTATTTATTAAGTATTCTTCTATCACTTTTAGTCCATGAACCTTTGCAAGATCTGCCCAATCTTTGATTCCTTCTTTAAGGAACTTTCTGGGAACATTACAATAGTCAAAACCAAACATCTCAGTGACCTTCTTACTGTTTGATACGCCTGTATCATCACTGTCAAACGATAGTATCTGTCTGTTTGAGTTGTCTTTCAAGAACTGTACATTCTCATCAGAAAAACATCCCATACCCTCATTTTGAACAGCACAACAACACGGATATAGTTTCTTCATAACCATGTAGTCCTTCTTGCTCTTATTGATAAACGCAACATCACAATCTTTGATGTCATCTTTACCATCCATAGCAGTGATTGGTACATTGTTAGGCATCCACTTCCATCTTCTATCAGAGAATGGTCTATATATCTTCCAGTGGCCATCATACAGGTAACCAAACCTAAGCTCATTGTCTGGTATAACAATACGCTTCTTGTTTAGATACACCTCAGCAATAGAATATATGTTGTTAGCTTTGAGATCATCTATATCCTGATAGTAATCATTCCAATAGGCTAACTCTTCATGTGTAAAGTTTCTAGTCTTCACCTGAATAAAAGAGTAGTCTTTAGAGACTACATCTGGTTGAGAATATTTCTTCACTATAGTTTTGTACTCTTGTGAATTAGATCCTGAACCAATACCAAGACTGAAATCATAATCAATCTTTCGCAGCACCTCATTGAATGTACGTACGTTGTATAGTTTCTTTACAAACTCAAAACAATCACCTTTCATACTGGTGTCACCAAAGTCAATAAAATTTATAGAGTCTCCTCTAACACCAATTAGGAATGATGGGTTTCTCTCATCTCTGAATGGAGAATAGGTTGCTTGTCCTAGCTTCCAATCCTTGTTAGGCATATAAAACCTGAAGATATCATACTCTGATATTTTTGATAGAATAGCTTCTGCTGTTACATTATTATTCTGTCTCTTTACTCCTCCTATCATAGTTTTATATAATAGAAAAGGCCCCCATCAATTAAGAAAGGGACCTTTTATGATTAAACATTTATTTTTTAGTAGTCTGAACCATCATCAGATATATAGTTATCAGATGCAACTAGGTTGTCTCCAGGATTATATTCCTCAAGCTCTTTAAGAATGTAATAATCTTTACATCCATATTCTCCTGTCACTCTAACAACAAACTTCTCATGTGGTTTAAGTTCACGTGGCTTTCTAGATCTAAGACTGTTTAGCGTACGTTGATCTGTATAGTCAACAAGTCTAAATTGTTTCATAGTGTATCCAGACAAGAATCCTTTATTGTAAATACCTTGGTATTCTTTAGTCTCACCATCACGCTCTTTAACAACAACAGTTGCTAGAGCTACGACAGAGTTACACCATTCACCATCAACCTCACCTTTAAGATCATTGATGTTACCACGCATAAGTTTCTTCCAGTCTAGCTGTAGAACTGTATCTGCATGACGATAGTCTAGCTTTCCTAACCACGTACGAATAAACTCATATAAGTCTTCTTCACCAATGTATGCAACACGATAGTCACGTCCATTAGTAAACCAATCCCATAAGTCATTCTCATCAGCAGCCCAAGCTGTTACACCTACACTATTAATATATTGTTTTTTAGTCCCATCACGGTTCTCTCTTTCTCTGTCTTCCAAGAAGAAGCTCACCTTGAAGTTATCTTGACTTTTGATGTCCTGCAACCATACATCTACACGAAGATATGTATTGCCATCTTTTGTTGTTCCAAGATACTCTGTAACTTTACTTTCTGGATTAAGCTCCATACCAAGCACTGTATTGTATTCTTCTATAGTTGGGTTAATGGCTATTACGTTAGCCTCAAATAAGCCCACCTTCTTTGGGTAAGCTGTGTTTTCACTGTTAATTGCGGATTCTCTTTTTACTCCTCCAATTGTACTCATAAATTTAAATTTTAATTATTAATTATAGTATTCTATTACATGATCTTTTACGTATTGCAAATCGTTAGGTATTTTTGTTTCGTGAAACATACCATCAGGACTCTTAGCAGGCTTCTTTCTATATCTGTTTGTAAGGAAGCTGTATTTTACACCATCTTTGGTTTCTTCAACATCTGTGTACAAACAAACAGTTAGTAAGCCTTCAAGTAAGACTTGGTTATCAATAAGCTTCCCTGCAGTTTTGATTTTGTATCCCACTATCTCACCAGCATCTTCAATAGTCTCTGGATGAGAGAAGTAGAATATACACAAATCATCTCGTAGTGAGCGTGCAGTTCTGAACATGTCAACCATGTCTTTAGCCATCACACTAAACTTAGTAAAGCCTGTTTCCATAGCTTTCTCTACCATTCTGAAACCCATGAGGTAATTGCTGTCCTCAATAACTATGTTTTTAATGTGAGGGGCCTTTTCTGAAATAGTCTTTAAAAGTCTTGTGATTTCTGTTGGGTCATCGATCTCTTTGTAGTTTCTATTATCTTCATTGTAAAGCTTGCCTGATCCTTTGAAAGGCAATTCCTTCTTTGCAACGTTGATAATGTAGCTCTCTTTTGGATCTAAGTGTTTAATTGCTGTTGATTTACCTGTCCCAGTTTCACCAACAACTCCAATCAATTTTGAACTCATTTTTATTTATTTATTATGTAGTTATTATATTTACAAATATACGAAATTATGCGTAATTTATCTTCTTTTTGTCAAAGAATTCTAGTGCTTTATTAAGCCATTTTTCTTCAACACTCTCGTTAGAACAGATGATATAGATGTCTGCTTTCTTGTTAGGAGTGTTGTATTCCATAGCCATACATCTGTTTATCTTCTGTGCTAAGTTCTCTGCATTACTATCAAAGTAGTTTATAATCACTTTGTTCAATGGTTTGTATGTGATTCCTGTATTACCAATCTTCACAACAGCCATGTGTGTACCCTCACCCTCAGCAAACTTCTTAAAAGCTTCTTTGTCTTTAGACTTACTGTGGTGAGATGGTATACCTAGACTATCTGCTATCTTTGTAGTTCCACAAAATACAAGAACACGCTCATCCTTATACTGCTGTAGCAGCTGTTTGGTTTTGTTTAGCTTAGCCAAGCTACTCTGGATGAGACGCATCCTTGCTAGTCTCATAAACATAGTGTTACCACCACTGTACATCATTCTGTTTATAGTACCTGTTAGATATTTAAACTGTTGCAACTCTGTCTTCTTGATTTTCTTCTTTCCATACTCATTGCGAACAACATTGTCCAGTGGTACATTCACTACAGTTATCTGGTAGTCCACTATAACACCCTCTTCAATTGCTTTTTCAATGGGATATTCTGCAATTACAGATAGTGATAGATCGTCTCTAAGTGTACGCTTTGTCCACTTAGATAGTGTACCAGTGAGACCAAGTATGTTATCATTGATAGAGAATAAGTCTACACATGCACCTATTTGTGCTTCACTCAGTAGATGTATCTCATCAATAACAACTATGTCAAACTCTGTACCTGTGTGTTTGTGTATAGACAGGTGTGTCGTGTATGTGATGTTATCATTCTCATACTTCATCTCCTCAAAGTCCTCTATCCAAGACTGCTTAATCTTGTTATCAGGATAGGCAATAAGAACACTACAATCAGGTTTCATCTTCTTCAAGATGTTAATTGTAGTTCTTATCTTACCAAACCTAGGACATAAGTTGAGGATCCCAAACTTTCCATGATTCCACCACATGTCAGCAAACTCTGCTTGTCGTTTATCTCTTAGTGTCATGATATAAAAAATGATTTGTTTATTACTGACTCATAGTCTGAATCAGTTATGTTTCTACGTCTAGGTAGTTCCTTGAACATACCTATCTGGCCTAAGAATGCAAGACCAATTCTGATATCATCCTCACCATAGCTATTCTTAATTACACGAAGGCTTCTAAAATACTTACCACCGTATTCATCTCTTAGCTTGTTGAGGTTGTAACCAGATGGGTCTTCAACATTGTAACGCATAGGATCAAACAATGCCATACATACATCACTATCGTTCTGTGTGCTTGAACTGTCTGCAAAATCCTCTAGCTGTGGTTCAACATCACCATTCTTTATCCTGATGGGATTAGATATAGATCTGTTGAACTGACTAACAACAACAGGACTATGACCATAGAAGTCACGAGCATATCTAAGTTCATCACTCATCTTGTCAATAGCCTGTTTCTTAGTTGGTTGATCTCTAGTTGTCTTAAGTAGACCAATGTGATCTAGTACAACAAGAGTTATCTCATTAGGATTGTTTGGAATATATATCTTATTGTATTGGTCCTCTTGTACTATCTCACCACGTTCTAGTGCATAAGCTTTGAGTTCTTTAGCAATACCTACAGGATTCTCAGGACCATCAATGATTGTTACAAGTTCAGACAGCTCATTCATATAGTCTTCATACATAAGGAACAAGTCATGCTCATTCTTAGTCATCTTTTCTGTCCAACCCAATAGCTTATTCACTGGTATAATAATTCCTTGGTCAAAGAATATCTTACGTGCAGTCCATTTAGCAAGCTTGTATGTTCTACTACGCTCCATGGATCTATACCACACTTTCACTTTAATCCCTGAAGCTCTACCTTCTGGTGATAGAGCCCAGTCTACTGGATTAAGAACAAAAGCATCATCAATGAAGCTAGTCTTACCAGAACCAGTGAGACCACCAATAAGATAGTACATAGCCTTTCTGATACCTACATACCTGTTGAGCCTGTTAAAACCCATAGGTATACCTCCATTGCGTCCATCAAGACCTTTTTGCACTTCCTGTTTTAGTAATTCAAAACTCATCTCTTCTTCTTTTTCTTTTTTAGTTCTTTCTTAACATCTTCCATGCTTCTTGGCACATATGCACCTGTAGGTCCATTCTCATGATTCACCCATGCTTTCTTGTGAGTTCTCTGCCAGTTATAAACTTGACTGTCCTCATTACAAGGAATAAATCTTGCACCCTTCATTGCTTCCTGTGTATCAGGTACTATGCGCCATTTACCATTGATGTTTGTCCACTTCCTCTTCTTCATAACTAATATCTTAAGTTGTGAAAGTCATCATCACCATTATCTTCTGGCCAGATAAACTTACCTAACCACAACATTAATCTAGCTACGACCAGCCATAGTATTATACTTGCTATTATCTTCATAATTCTTGTTTTTTGCTATTTTTCTTAGTTTTTCAAAAGCGTCTGTCATTCTTTCATTGTCTGAATAGTATTGATTCTTAATACGTTTCATCCATTCGTTAAATTCTTCTGCCATAATTATTGTTTTAAATGTCTGTAGGACCTCCTGAGGGCTCTGTAGGCTCTCTATCCTTATCTTGCTCCATTAGTTCAATAAAGCCTTCAAAGGTACGTTGATTGAGATAGGGTATAGATCCTTGCATAAAACTCATACAGTTTTTTCTCTCTTTGAGTGAACGTTCTATTTTACGTTCTACCTCATATTTTAGAGCTTTTGTGAGCTGTTCTGCTGTATAATCTCCCTCCTCTAGTATAGCTTTGAACTTCCTTCTACATTCTTCTTTTCCTCTACGTAATGCTCTGGTGCCTTTAAACACCTTACCATTCACTTCAAAAGAATCTGTAGGTGGATAGTTCTTCCACCATTCTTCAAACTCTGTCGTTACAGGTTTTCGTTTTATTATTTTTGCGTTGTCTGTATTGTTTACAAACTTTAGTAAGCTTTCGCCTACAGGTGTGAGCTTCTCTTCATCTTTAGTTATAAGACCTTTTCTTATCAAAGTTTGATAGAGAGCAGCAATCTTCATACTATCATTATACAATGGTTGTATGTCATACTGCTCTTCAATCAACTTAAGTAAATAAATTAAATCTAAATTATAACTTTTCTTGATGAGCTCTTTGAACATTTGTGGGGTTATGTGCATTCTCATCTTTAATTGGTTTTTCTACCACTATGGTAGCTGGTTTCTTTCTCTTTTTCTGTTGTTCGTGTTCCCACTCCTGCCATTCTAGTTCCATTCTATACTGGCGTTCTCCTTGATACAACTTATCATTAGCATAAGCTGCGTGTTCCCAATCCTCATTAATTAACTTTGACATCTTTCTTCTTTTTATTTTTACTTCCTTTTGGTCTACCTCTCTTGCGCTTTGGTGCTGGTAGTGGTTCTTCTGGTAGCTCTTGGCTATCAAAATAGATTGCATAAATTGTGTAAGCTAGTCCCAGTGACATAGCTATAAGTGTTACTAATAATACTTCGCTTTTCATAATTTTAATTTTTAATTCTTAGTCCAAACTGCTCATAGAACCAGTCGAACGTTTGTTTTGCTTTATTCGTGTTAAATTTAAATACCTTTTTTAATGTACGTATAGCATATCTTCTAAACTCTTCATGTTGTTCTCTTGTTATAGTCCAGTTGAAATACCACTTGTCATCATCTAAGGTATCAACTAATCTCTTACCCACCATATCTAACTGATATTCGATAAGATGTCTAGTTATGTTACCTCTATTTATTTTTGCTCTTCGTTTCATTAACCAAAAAGATTTAGCTGACCAGGTATGTAAGCACTCTTCTTACGCTTACCATTAGTCAATATTTTAGTTATCATACTCTCAGCCTTATCTATGTAATAGTTAAAGTTGACATTATCTACAGGTGAGTTTGGTGGTAGAGTGTTACATACATAACACTTCCACTCACCAGCTTCCACTTGACTTCTTTTAGCAGCCTTGCTATCAGAAGACTCGTTCTTCACCTTGTACACTTTCTCACCAGTTCTACCTACGTAATATCTGATAAGCTTGTCATACTTTGTAACTTTGTTATCATCATCTACACCCTCATAGTGAAAGTCCTTAGATGCTTTCTTTCTAATACAAAAGTCATAGAGGTTCTTATGATTCATAATAGTCTCTCTGACAGGTGTACCATTTACATAGTATTGCTCTAGTGCTATAGGTACCACCCTTGCAGACTTGTTCTTATGTAGTTCAAAATCTGTAAGGAAGTCACCTTTCTTCTTTACATAACCATCTGGCATGATGGCAATATAATCATTGACTGTTGAAAAGATAATTTTCTTATAGTCCGTTCTTTCCAAAACATATTGTGTTAGCTCGGACCACCACTCATTTATCTCATGCATCTTAGGAATCAAGTCTTTTCTCACTTTAATCGTTACACCATCTGTATTTGCAGAGATCACATGTATGTCATTCAGTTCGTATTTCTCAATAAGCATCATCAAACTAAGCTCACCAGTTATAGTGGTGAACATAGTAAGTTGCCTATCATATATCCATGAATTCATATCAGATGACTTACCATATACAGAGTTAACTGCAAGTTTAAGTGCTCCTACGATTCCCTTGATCTTTCTGTCTGTCTTTGCTTGTGGTTTAAGCTCCAGTCTTTTCTCAAACATTTGCTTGTACCCACGTAAAAACTCTTTACCTAAATGAGCAGGATATTTCCCACTGTTAATAATAATAGCAGGATAATAGCTAGCCACATCCCAGTCAATAATTTCATACTCTTCGTCTTCTTCAAACACTTCAGGTTTGTTTTCAGTGTGGAGACCACCCTTCATGAATGAATAGACATTATCATAAAAATGTATGTGTTCTTTGAAATCATCTTGCAATCCTAGTTTGCGTCTCTTGATATTCTGGAGGAACTGTTGCAGTTGTTCAGTTTCAAACTTAACATAGTGCGCTATGCAATTCTTGATGTCTATACTCTTTCTGAAATAACCCTTGCGTGGAAGATCTCTCACATCCATACCTTTCTCCTCACAATAATACTTCTTGATTATCTCATCCCCTATCTTACTATCTGAATAGTTTAAACATGGTATACCAAACTCTTCTTCAATATCTTTTCTCAGCTGTATTTGGTTATTACCCTTGTATAATGGGTGATCTGTATCACCTAGGGTTACTTTATAGAATTCATAAGTTGCATCTACATCATTAAAACAGTACTGCAGTGACAAAAACACCTCATCTTTTGTCAATCCTGTCTTTGCATAATGTATGGGCATCTCTTCGATGTTCTCTAGGTCCATCTCAAACTCCAATCTCTTAAGACTCACTCTACGATTCTTGTTATCATAATGGTGAACTTTGAACAAATCTATTTGTTTTAAGGAAAGCTCCCACTCTCTATACTCAGGAAACACATCATAATTTGCATCATGAATTACATCCTGCGCTTTCTGTGCAATCTTTGCACATACTTCTAGTCCAGAGAGCTCATGCCACTGCTCATAGTTTCTGAGTATCCACTCAACCACCTGACCATCAAAGCGTAAGTTGTTATAACCTACCCAATAGGCATCTTTGTGTGTGTCTGTATACTTTACAAACGCATCTAACTGATTCTGCCACTTACTCACCACAAAGCTACGAGGTGTTTTCTCAGGCTCCATACATACAACGATGAAGCACTCTTGCATTGTCTCTATATCATATATAATTACACTATCAGTCATATTTATTCTTCTTTTTGTTCTTTCCAATCAAGCCATAAGGCTATCAATACAATAATATTCATCCCAAAGGACGCAATAAGTTCATGCAAATCTTCATAGATGTTTGTTGATAGGTGAATGTGCCCAACCATCCAGAACGGTACTGCAAGGTTGGACCCTATCCATCTAATTAGAAATGTTATAAACTTACCCATAAAATAACAAGAGAGATTACAAATATAAAAAAACTCTTGTGTTCTTACAAGACTTAGTTATAGTAATATCTCACGTGATCCTTGTACATCACTATCTTTGTTGGTTCCTTGAACATGTCAAGTATGTACATCATGTCACTTGTAAGAGTTACACCAGTATCACTTTTTGTAACTGTAGCTACATTGGTAGTTTTAGGACTACGCTTAGTATACTTACGCTTTGTTCTAGCTACGCTATTAAGCTTTTGGTAAACATTGCGAGTTGGTATACCCCAATCATTAGAAAAACGCTTAGCAATCACTAAACGAGGTTCTTCTGTTTTTAAAGCTTTGCGCATTGCACTCACTTGTTTCTTTGTGTAACGAACGTAAGTTCTCTTTTTTGTTGAATTTTCCATGTTTAAAATTAAATTATTAGTTATTAATATATCTCAAAGCCTCCACACTCTTTTAGAAACTTTATCCAATTCTTTATATGCCACACTGGTGATGAATGTGTTGGATGATACATTTTACCATCTTCTCCAACCATTTTTGTAAACTTTACAGCTCCAAGAGGCCAGTCTTTGTTTAGAGATTCTTGTATGTCTTCCTCAACAAACTCACCACCACTAGTAGACCAAGAACCAAGATTAATGTACATCACATCATCTTCCTGTTCTAAATCTGCATCTTGTGCTATAAGGTGTTCTAATGCATTAGCAAGCTGAAGACACTGAAAACCATCTTCTAGTCCACCACCGCTGTTTTCATGCCACAAGTCTGTGTTATAATCCAGTCCTGCATTTTCCATTGCTATCTCTGATAGATAGACAATAGGTCTCCAGCCCCACCAATTACTTCTAAAATAGTATCCAGGATTATCATCTTCAAACTTCTCTAATTCATCAAAGTACTCTTTCTTTTCTTCTTCTGATTCTATTTTAGTCCAATCTTTATCAGGCTTTTCATATCTGAGCTTAGGTGCTCTACCATAAATATCTACTCCCATGTCTTATCTTTTATTTATTACTTCGTTTTCCCAGTCTTCATCTGGTTCAAAATCTGCATGCTCTTTACAATCTGAGCATATGTCTGTTTCACCCCATCTTGAAGCTCCACAGCAATTACTTAATTCTTCCATATTGTACGTACTTTGTGCATTTTATTGCACATTATGTCAAGTTTTTACAGATTAACCTATCAAAACTTAATAAATGTGCAATATATGATACTATTCTTATTCTAAATCATCTGGGTCATCGATAGTTGTATTATCGAAACCTTCTTCTAAATATAGTTCTTCTGCGTCCTCATCATCAGTTAAGAATCTGAGAATCACAAAGTTATCTTCGTATACAGGATCTACAATCCCTCTCTCTAGTTCATCTTCGTTAACAAAGATTTCTAGTAGTCCATCAAACTCTTGCATGATGAAGTTCATTTCAGTTATTGTGAATGGTATTAGTTCTTCTGAACGTTTACCTGGATCAAACCAACCTATCTCATCTGGTATAGCAGCTATTCTGCCATCATCTGTAATAAGCCACGGTTGAACAGGAAACCCACATTCAAACACCATCATATCATAACTTACTTGGTCATGTATGCTCTCTGCCTTGAGGGCCCACACTTCTACTTGTTCCTTCGCTTCATTCCCAGGATTTAGCTCGTTCATAAATAACATTCCTTCTTCTAACTTCTTGGGATTGTAGTGACGGAATACTAATTCACAAGCTATCCACATATCACATAAATCTTACGCTGTTACCATGTTTAGTGAATCTTGTACCACAATGGTCACATGATCCCTCATTAGTAACATAATTAAACTTGATGCCTCCTTTAAAACAAGATGGGCACATAATGTATGGCTGACTGTTGCTAGCCATCTCTTCTGGTAATTCTTTTATTCCTTCCATTTTCTTTTTTATTTATAATAATACTACTTCTACCCAACCTTTCTCAGAGTATTCTGCATCTGCAACATAACCCTCATCTTTTAGTTGTTGTTCTAGTTCTAGAGCTGCTTTCCACAGTCCTGGTTCAGGTATCTCATCATGTTCATCATCATAATAAACATCACCACGACACTGATAGAATCTATCATCTGGTCCTTGGTCTACAAACTTAAACTCATAACCTTTTACTCTTCTGTAACTTTCCATTTTAAAATATATATCTAATTGTTTCTAATTCAAAATACTTATTGTATAGTTGCTTCCATCTTGAAAGCAATCTAGTCTTATCACGTATTGGATAACGCATCACACCACTGTTATTCTTGATCTCACAGCTGTATTTCATCATCTCTTGTGCTTCTGGTGATGCTTTAGCCATCTGATTCCTATGGTTTGTAAGCACTATCACTTCACATTTATTCACACCAGCCACACGTTTCACCTCTGCAAACAAGTCATCATACTCCTGTATCCATCTTCTTTGAAAGACAACAGGTGAATAGTTTATGTGCACTTCCCATCCTAAGTCCTTCAAGCGATCAATATCTTCTATACGAGATGATATCTTCTGCATCTTAGGCTCTAGTACGTTAGAATATGTTTGTGGCATAAGACTAACACGCACTCTTGGAGGCTTGTTGAAATGTGTAACATCAAGCTTTAACAGCGCTGGATACTTTGTAGCCATAGTACTGTTAAGTTGTGGATGGTCATCATAACGCTTCAAATAGTCATGCAAAGACTCAGGCATATGCTTTTGCATAAGCACTAAGTCTGTATTGCATGCTACGTCAACCATAGTGTAGATTGGATCCTGTTGGTCTGGAACCTTATTGAATCCTTTCTCCCACTCAACAACAGATTGAAATATGTCTTCTACATTTGTGTTTACAAACACTCTACGTCCATTATATCTAGACATGTAACAATATGTGTCCACACAACCTCCAAAACATCCATAGATGAGGTTTGGAGCAATGCAATTAGCACTATTGTTGTTATCTTTCGTAACTAGTGTACGTGTTTTCTGTGTCTTAATCATATCTTTGTCTTAATCCATACTCTTGTGCAACATAACTAACATGTCTAGATGTTGTAGCTGACCACCATCCATGAACAATCAAATGTCCAGCTGGTTCATCAATTGTAGCAACATGTGTATCATAACTGTACACTTTGTCACCTTCCACCTTCAGGTTTTTCTTATATCTATCCATGTCCAAAGTATTTTATGCGTTGATGGTCCCACCAAGATAAGTGTTCATATTCTTTCTCTGTGTAAACATGTACACGTCCTTTCTTGTCTGTAATGCAATGCAAACCTGTTGCAAGCACCTTATGTTCTTTAATACTCATGATTAAAATGATTGTTTAGTATTAGTTTCTCTATATCTTCAAGCTGACTACCACTCAGTAAGTCCATAATATCCTGTCTACCACACTGAATCGTGTTTATTTCAAATGTAGCTGGTGAACCTGGATAACCTGAACCATCTGGATAGTACATCACTCTCTTTTCTTCAGGACTATAACATCCTGTAACAAAAAGCACTACATTGCAGAACTCTATGTCAAACATTTCTTCTCTAGCCATTTTGTTATTGTATTAATCTTATTGAAACCTTATTCCACTTACCATATTTCATGTCCGTGTTAACAAGAAAGTCTATTCTCTTAGTCCATCTCTTGTTCATTCTGTCTTGCACTGTCCATATACCATCCATATCTCCAGCGTTTTCAACACACACTTTAGCTCCAAAGACAAAACCCAAAGGTTCTAAATCTCTACTAACAGCTATCCATCTATGCCCTGCAGGATTATCTTTATTGATAACTCTGTTAGATGCTGTGATGAATGGTGTGTCATCTGTTTGAGATGGTGTAGCGTGATAGATTGTAGCCACCACGCTGACCATCATAAAAAAACTCTTCATAACTAATAACCTATTTGTTCTAGCTTATCATCTTTAGCTTCCACTGTGTAGACACTGTCTGATATGCTACACATAAACAACACTCCATAAAGGAATGCAACTCTTCTAAACCTATAAAACTCTACAGGTGTTAACTTAATTTTTCTCATTGTTGTTGTATTTATTGATTAACTGTATTTATTAATATGCTTTGAAGCATAGAAGACTGTGCTCATGCTCTCCTGCAGCGTTGGGTGATGCACCACCTGATTATTGCTTTATAGCCATTCTATGCCCAAAACATTTTATATAAGAAGATGGCCATAACTAAGCCCCAAAAGAGAATAGCTGAAAAGCAACCAATCTTCATATTACGTTCATATTGCTCTTTAGAACGTCCTTGGTATTCAAACTTATCATCTTCCATATCATGATGTATATTTACCTAAGAAGTACATAACAACACATAGTATAGTGAGTATAAGTACTGCTGTGTTGCAACTGTCGTCATTTCTTTTCATAATGCTATATATATTTATTATTGAAACATACTGTTTACAAGGTGGTAAAAGGTGGTAAAAAGTGGATGGTGTTCACACACCCACTCTTCCATACACATAAAACACATACAAACAAACCACATTTTGTGTTTTAATAGCCCACCCTTGTCTTTTCTCCCACCCTATATATATCCCCAAAGGGAAATGATGGCTTAGAAAGCCACCAATTCACTTGGGTCAAAGGTTGGTGCTTGGTACTCAGCAACCTTGTTAGTAACATCGAACTCAACAAGAGCACCACCACTTGGCATTGTTACAATGTTGATGATTTCTCCATCAGGCGTAATTTGCTCAACGATTGGAAAGCCTTGCACTTGGCTGAGGGTAATTTCCTTAGCACGCAAGCCATTACTTACGTTAGAAGAACAAACCACTTGGGCACTTGTGCCATCAGTTTTCTTCATAATAATAACAACACGCTTGTCGTGATTGTTAAAGTTAGATGGTAATAAACCAATTTTGCCACCAACACCTGTTAGTTCAGCTACTGTTCCTAATTCAGTTCTTTCGGTACGTTCGTACAATTTAAATTCTAAAGCCATTTTCTTTCTGTTTTTAATGTTAGACTTATTAAACAGGGGGGACTATCCCCAACCTGCTTTTCATGCGTGGGGTCTCTGTGGGGAGGGGTCTCTTCTCTTATGCACACGATGGGGTGGGCCCTTTTAGAAAAAAAAGTTTTCAGAAAATTTGTAACGTATCAAAAAAATGTTATACCTTTGGTGGGTGGGTGGGCTTATGTATTCTTATACACTACACCATGAAGGGGTAAAAAGATATTAGATATTACATAATATAGCATTGAAAAATGAATAAATGTATGATATATAAATATTTATTGTATATTTGTACAAAACACAACATAACTAAATCATGGAAGAAAGAAAGATGGTCATTCAAAAGCTAAAGAAGAGCTTAGATGATGAATATGCTATAGCACAGCAGTATTATTCTATACTGTCTGCTATTAACAACCTTCGTCTTACAAAACGTGAGATAGAGCTTGTAGCATATACAGCAGTGAAGGGCACAATCTCTTATGCTAATGTACGGTCACAGTTTTGTGAAAGGTATAACACCACCCCTGCTACGATTAATAATATTGTATCTAAGCTGAAGAAGGTGGGGATATTTGTGAAAGAGTCAGGTAAGGTGAAGGTTAATCCAGTTATTGTGCTTGACTTCAAAAAAAATTTAAACTTAGTAATAGGAATAGCGCACAATGAAAAAGCCAAAGGACATGACACTCAGAGAGTGGATAACAAGGAAGATGTCAACGAAGCTAGTAGTGTCACACAGGGTGATAGATCAAGTGATAACACACCAGTTTGATAGTGCACATGATGCTTTGAAGAACAACAACACTGTAGAGCTCTCTGGTTTTGGGAAGTTCTTGTTTAATAAGAAAAAAGCTCAAAAGAAACTGCAGAAGATAAAAGATGTCAAAAGCAGTTATGAGAAGATGTTAAAAGAAGACGATGGATCAATGCCTCTAAAGAGGTCAAACTTTATAAAAAGTAAGCTTAGTGAGATTAACCTAACCATATCATCGTTAAAACCAAAAATAGAAAAGGAATGATAAAGGTAAAAGAGATATACGAAGGATGGAGAAACAATTTGTTTCCTCCTGAAGCTATGAAAGAACAGATTGCACAGGTGAGTGCAGAACGTTTAGCTATATGTGAAGCATGTGAGAATCACTCAAAGAATCACAGCAGCGTTAGACCAGATGCACATTGTGTTAGTTGTGGATGTACATTATCTGCAAAAACTAAATGTCTTTCTTGCTCTTGTCCAATTAAGAAATGGGTAGCTGTGCTATCAGATGAAGAAGAAATGAAATACAAAGAATATGAGCAAGCCAATAACTCTAAATAAGATACCTGTAGCAAACCTTATACAAGTTTTAACACACTTGTACGAAGAAGGTGCTGACTTTATTGACATACACGGTGAACCTGTTGAGGGTAAAGAGAATGACATCTTGAAAGTTACAGTTAGACCTGAGTATTACAACACAGAAGAAGAACAAAGCGAAACAGATCCAGAATATTTAGTCACAGAAGTTAAACCACCAGCTGATGATATAAACCCTATATCAGAAGATGACATAGATGATCTGATTTAAAATGAGCGCAACGTACTATCACAAAATAATTCAATTACTAGGGGAACTCAAAAGAGATCACCCCTCTCTAAACTTAGGAAAACACTTAGCTACATCCCTGGATGGTATAGAAACTAAGTATTTATGGGGCTTGACTGATAAGAATGTATATCATGCATTACAGAAGTATCAAATTAGTCTAGACCTTGATGTCCCTCACGATGAGTCTGAAATAGAAAAGATTCTAAGAGATGGTATGAGAATTAGTAATGTACACGAGCTAAATGATGATGACACCTATTGATAACAACTACATCTTCATATATTGGGAAGATGGATGGAATGAAGACAAAACAAATGGCAAAGAAAACTACATACATTAATGCTGAACTTGACTGGGCAGAGCAACAACTAAGTTCTTGGAAAGAATATGTTGATGCTAACCCTCTTCATGAACTAGAAGATAGAGTTAAGTACAAAGAAACTAAGGCAGGTGGTGTAATCCCTATGGTGGTTGCATCTATTGAGAGCCAGGGTAAGTTTGTGCAAGACACTATGAAGAATTATCTAGCTTTATTAGAGCAAGTAGATAAACTTCGTGAGAAGGAAGAGAAGAAGAAGGTTGAAACCAGAGGCGGTGCACAGTTAGGATCTATGGCAGAAGACTTCTATAAGAATAGAAAGTAAATATGAAACTACATAACGTAGACTATAAAGATTGGTTCATCAATCAAGGGCGTATTCCAGACAAAGAGTCTGAGGAGTACAAGCCCTTTTACGCATTTCACAAGGAATTGTGTATGAATGGTTGTATGATGGACGGTGTTTATATAAATCCCTTCTTATATTGGCATTTAAATGTATGGCATACAGAAGTGGACATTATTGATGAATATGGTAGAATTAACCAGAAATATGCTAACCCACTGCTCAGAGATAACGAATGGTTAGTTACAAATGAGATAGATAGAGCTCACAAAGAAAAGAAAGGACTTGTAATACTAGGAATTAGACGTTTTGCTAAGTCTGTAATAGAAGCAAGTTACATAGCACACGGTGCAACTTTTGATGAGAACTCACAAAATATTATTGCTGGTCTGAATGCTCCTGATATCAAGCTGATTACAGACAAGATAGACAAAGGACTAAACTTCTTACCACAAGCGTGGAGATGGCAAAGAGTGGAAGACAACTGGAAGAACCAGGTGACACTCGGAATAAAGACTAGAGGTGGTGAACGTATACCATTCTCACAGATCCTCATCCGTAACTTAGATGAAGGTAACAATGAAGAAGCTATTGCAGGTACAAAACCTCGTAGACTGATCATTGATGAGATAGGTAAAGGAAGCTTTTTAAGAGGTTTCCAAGCTGCTGTTCCTGGATTTACAACACCATTTGGGTGGGGATGTAGTCCTATTCTTACAGGAACAGGTGGAGACATGAAAAAATTCATGGATGCCAAAACTTTGATGTTTGACGTAGATAATTTTAACTTTCTTACGTATAATAACGAAAAAGATGAGAAGCGTGTACATGGATTGTTTATTTCTCATAAATACAGGATGGAAGCTAAGGAAGACTCTACATTGGGTGCATTCTTAGACAAACCTGCAGATTCTCTACTACATGAAGTGCCCATGATGGTCTCTAACGAAGAAAAGGCTACAGAAGTAACCAATACTAACTTAGAGCGTCTAAAGAAGGCAGGTGATAGACTTGCATACCTGAAAGAGAAGATGTACTACCCACAAGAAGTGGATGATATATTCTTGAATGAAGATACAAACATCTTTGACATAGAAGCAGCAAAGCGTCAGAAGTATAGACTCTTAGAAGGAGAAAGAACAGGTACGCCTGTAATATTGTATGATGATGGTGATGGTGTTAAACATGACTTCACTGATAAGGTGCCTATAACTAACTTTCCACTGAAGCACACTGATTTAAAAGATGCTCCTGTGGTTATATACGAGTTTCCTGTAGATAATCCACCATATGGCCTATATGTGGCTGGTATTGACCCATATAGACAGGGTAAATCAGCATATAGTTCATCATTGGGTTCTGTATACATATATAAGCGTATGCACGCTATATCTGGTGAAAAATACCAAGATATGTTTGTTGCAAGCTATTGTGCACGTCCAGATAAGAAAGAAACCTGGGAAGAACAGGCTCGATATTTGATAAAGTACTATAATGCTAGAGCATTATGTGAAAATGATGAAATATCCTTTATAGATCATATGATTAGTAAGGGAGATGCACAATATTTAGAAAGACAACCTAACTGGCTGAAAGAAATAGTACCAAACACCACGGTGAGACGTGATTATGGTATACATAGATCATCAGAAAAGATTAGAGACTTTCTACATGGATGCTTGAAGAAGTATAGTGAAGAGATAGTCCATTCTGAAACCAACGAAGAAGGTGAGATAGTTTCTCAAACCAAAGGAATGGCAAAGATATTAGATCCTGTACTTCTTGAAGAGATGATACAGTACAATGAGTCAGGTAACTTTGACCGCATCATTGCAGCAGAGTTAGCAATAGCTCTAGCTATGAAACTAGATCCCATCATTGGTAGAGTGGGAGAGAAGCAAGATGTCAGATTGGCATCTATGCATAATAGAAACAAAAAGAACAAGCTATTTACACAGTCAAGAGGACTGTTTGATAGAAAGAAAAATAAACTTTTTTCATAATGGCAATTATTAGATATACAAAAGAGGACAACATTAGGTATGCTTACCTAAACATCTTTCCTGATCAGTTTAAAACTGAGAAGCAAAAGAAAGATGATAGCTGGATAAAGAATACCATGGACTATTTTGCAAATAAAGCATATGCTGAATATGTTAAGAACAGAGATACGTTTGTAAAAAACTATGACCTCATGAAAGGAATATTGAGAAGAGAAGACTTCTTAATTGACGAACCTGAGGTGAAGAGTTTTACAGACATGCTCCAAGAAGACTTAGAACTTCCTGCTTATGTAAAGCACTACTCAATTATCACCACTCCTGTAAACGAATTAGTTGGTGAGATATCAAAACGTCCTGATAGCTTTAGAGTGAAGGCATTTGATGATGATAGTCAAGCTCAAGAGCTGCAATTTAAAACAGATACACTAAAAGCTTACGTAATAAATCAAGTTAAGCAGCAAGTTATGGCAAAAGCTGCTATTTCTGGACAAGAAGTGTCTATGGAAGACATTGAAGCTATTACAATGGAGCAAGTGAAGGATCAGCTTGATAGTTATACATCAGTGGCTGAAAAGTGGGCAAACCATACACTTACAGCACAGAAAGCAGACTTCAACCTAAAAGAAAAGAGTGAGGATGCATTTAGAGACTTACTTATTTCTGCAAGAGAGTTCTATCACATCTATGAAGACAATTCTAAACTTGGATTCAACATAGAGGTGGCTAATCCAAAGAACACGTGGTTCCTTACAACACCAGATAGAAAATATATATCAGATCCAACAGGTAGAGCTCAAGGAGCATACGCTGCTGGTACAGTAGAGGTGATGGAATTGTCTCAAATCATTGAAACCTTCCCAGACCTCACAAAAGAAGAGATCGATCATCTAAGAAGCTCTCTGCAAGACTATGGACTTATTAATGTTAGAGAATCCAACCTTGGTAATCCAGATGCTATACCTGGTGAAGATTCAATAATGTATGATACGTATGATCCACTAGTGTTACAAACACGTATGCTTATAGAAAGCGAAATGAAGGAGAACAATGATGGACTAAAAGACTTCTTAGGTCTTACATCTAACGTGTCTTCATTTGGATACAAGTATGTTGTTATAAGAAGCTACTGGATCTCTAAGAAAAAGATTGGTAAGCTTATATACACAGATGAGTTAGGTAACGAACAGTCAACACTTGTTGATGAATCATACAAGTCAGGTGACATGCCTACAGAAATATCACTAGAGTGGGGATGGATTAACCAATGGTATCAAGGAACTAAGATTGGTCCAGATATCTACCACGTTAAGCCATATAAACTTCTAAACTACTGTCCAATCATAGGTACTACGTACGAAGTTAAGAACACAGAGGCACGATCTCTGGTTGATCTAATGAAACCCTTCCAGGTGATTTATAACGTGTGTATGAACCAGCTATACAAGCTTCTGGAGAAAGAAGTTGGTAAGGTGCAACTCATGTCACTACGACATATTCCTATTCCAAAAGATGGTGATGCACAAGATGCATTAGACATGTGGGAGATGGAAGCTCGTGAGCGTGGTGTTGTGTTTGTTGATGATAGTCCAGAGAACTTGAAGAGCCCAAGCTCATTCAACCAGTTTACATCTCTGGATCTTACAAGAACACAAGAGATACAGGCTCGTTATACACTAGCACAACAAATGAAGATAGAATGTTGGGAACTTATTGGTATGTCTAAACAGCGTATGGGCTCCATAGCTGCATCAGAAACAGCCACAGGTACACAAACAGCATTATCACAAAGTTACTCTCAGACAGAGCCTCTATTTATTGCTCATGAGTATGTAATGGGTCAATTATACCAAGCTATTGTTGATGCAGCTCTGTATATTGAAAGTAGTAAACCACAATCTACCCTGTCATATATAACAAACGAAGGTGAGTCTGCATTCGTTCAAGTGAATGGATCAGACTTAAAACTTCGTGATTTAAAAGTGTTCTTGACCAACAGACCTGAAGACACTCAGATGTTTAATGAGCTTAGACAACTTTCTCAGGCTATTATCCAGAACGGTGGCACACTTTATGATGTAATTGAGCTATATAGCACCAAGTCTATGAGAGAAATGAAGAAAACCTTCAAAGATCTTAGAGATAGACAAATGGAGCAGCAACAACAGCAGTTGCAATTACAACAACAGCAACAAGAACAAGCTGGTCAGATTGCACAAGCTCAAATGCAGGAAGCTGCTAGAATGGCTCAAGAGAAGCAAGCTAATGAAAACTACCAGAACGAACTAGATCGTGTAAATAAGAAGGAGATAGCTATGATAGGAGCAATGTCTAGAGAAGGTGGTGCAACAGTTGATCTTGATATGTCTGGTACACCAGATGCACTTGAGATTGAGAAGCTGGCTTCACAACAAACAAAAGCTCAAAAGGATTATGACAGCAAAATGGCTGACATCAATTCTAAAAATAGTATAGCTCAACAAAAGCTACAGATTGAAAGAGAGAAAATTAAACTAGCTCGTGACAATCAAGCAAATGATCTTGCTGTTGCAAAAGAGAATGCAAAAGGAAGAAATAAGAAAAGCTAATCAATTAAATTAGCAGAGTAAAAAATGTTAATGCTATATTATCAAAAATAGTTGCCTTTATTAGGCAAATATGCTTTGAAATTAGATAGTCTTAGCATAGTTTTACATAATAAACCAATTTCGTAACAAAATTTAACTACATATGTCTGATAATTTAGATAAAATCGGTAACTTCGGTATTCAAGATACTGTTGAGACTGGTGCAGGGGACACTCAATTACTGAATGATTTACTTGCTCCAGAAACTGCTTCAGGAAACCCTGATGATGTTGAACCTATAGTAAATGAAGTTGATGCACCTAAGCCAGAGGCTAATGATGGTGTACCAAAAGGTAAAGATATCACTCCACCAAAAAGTGTTGATGGTAAAACTGATGAAGAAAAGCAATCAGGAGAATCTTTGATAGCTGACTTCTTAAGTGATGCAGAGGAAGAAGAAGAAGAAGAAAAAGAAGAACCAACTGTTGCAAAAGAAGAGCCAGTTGAAGAAGAAAAAGTTGAAGAGTCTGAAGAAGAAGAACAAGAACAGCAAGTAGATGGAACTCAATTCACTGCTTTAGCTAATGACTTGTTTAACTTAGGAGTCTTTACAAAGGATAGTGAAGATGAAGAAGTATCGATCAATACACCTGAAGAGTTTCTAGAAAGATTTAACGCTGAAAAGAAAAAAGGTGCATCTGAATTAGTTCAAAACTTCATTGGGCAGTTTGGTGAAGATTACCAACAAGCATTTGAATCTATTTTTGTAAAAGGAGTTGACCCAAAAGAATACTTTGGAACATACAACCAGATTGTAAGTTTCTCAGAAATGGACTTATCTAATGAAAAGAATCAAGTGGCAGTGATGAAACAAGCACTCGTTGATCAAGGATTTGAATCAGAAGACATAGATAAAGAGATCGAAAGATTACAAAATTACGGTGATTTAGAATCCGTAGCTACTAGACATCACAAGGTGCTAGTAAAGAAAGAAGCTAAAAAGCTTCAACAATTAGATAAAGAAGCTGAAGAGTTGCAACAACAAAAGGTTGCTATCAAGAACCAATATATAAACAACGTTCAGACTATTTTAACTGACAAGCTAAAAGAAAAAGAGTTTGATGGTATACCAATCAATTCTAACTTAGCAAACGAACTACAAGACTTCCTATTAGTAGACAAGTGGAAAACTCCTGCTGGAGAAAATCTCACTGACTTTGATCGTGCTATCTTAGATTTGAAAAGACCTGAGAACCATGAAATGAAAGTAAAGGTGGGGCTTTTACTGAAGATATTAGAAAAAGATCCTACTCTATCTACTATACAAAGAACAGGTGTGACTAAAAAGTCTAACCAACTCTTTGGGGAAGTAGCTAGACAAGTGACTAGAAGCAAGACAGCTTCTAAGTCTTCAAGTAAAAAGACCAAACCTAATTCATGGTTTTTATAATTTAATAATTTAATTTAAAACGAATAACAAATGGCAATTCAAACTATCCCAGGTCTAACTGGTTTTACTTATGCACGAGTAGCTTCTATGGATAAGCGTGCTGTAGGAAAGCTAACAGACGCAAATCACTTAGAGTCTTTCCACTCTACTGAGCCTGCGGACTATGATAAAAAGATTATCAGTCTGTATACTCAATCTTCATTGTACAGCAATGATTTCCTTGATATGATTAACAAGAGCACTCCGTATTACATTGATACGAATAGTGATGCTTGGAAATGGCAAATCGCTGTACCTTACAAATTCCCAAAAATCATTGATGTCCCTGATTCAACAGCTGCTAATCCTAAGCCAGGTATTGATGGACAAGAATTTACATTAGTGCTTGATACTAATGAGTTCTCTAAGAACGCTATCGTTTCTGTAGGTACTCGTCAGTATGGACCACGTTTCTATGTAATCAAAGATCCTCAGCCTTGGAATGCTGGATTCTTGTACACTTTTACATTAGTAAGTGACAATCCAACTGTAGACTTTGTAAGTTCTCAGTTCTTAGCTCAAGGTATCGAGTTAGAACTAGTTGATGCTGCAATTGGTGAATTTGACCAAGACTTATTAGGTCTTCCACGATTAGGTGAGCAAATCACTATGTTCGAATCTTTAGGTTCTGCATATGGATATGAGCACAAAATCACTGAGTGGGCTGATGACAAGATGATGCGTGATGCTTCTGGTAAGCCACTAGACATCTTAGTATATGCTCCACAAAGACGTAATCAACTTCCTTTAACAAGAAACGATGTTAAATGGGAGCCTTTCGTTGAGTTCTGGATGCGTAAGTCTATGTTAGAATTGAAAGTTAAGAGAATGATCTGGGCTAAGCCTGGAACAGTTAAGACTAACGGTTCTAAACAAGAATTAAAAAGAACTTCTGCTGGTGTATACCACAGAATGAGAAATAACGGAAACTTAGTACAATACAATAGAGGTGAGTTCTCTGCAAACTTGATTCGTTCAGTATTTGGAGACTTATTCTACAGACGAGTGGACGTTAAAGATCGTAGAGTTAAAATGTACACTAATGAGGCTGGATTCGATGTATTCCAACAAGCTCTTAAAGATGATGCACTTAACTCAGGTCTTACTTTCATGGCTGATTCTGGAAACAGATACTTACAAGGAGAAGGACAGTCTATCACTTATAACTTTGCTTTCGATGCAATGGTTACTCGTGAGACTGGACGTGTAGAACTTGTTCACTTGAAAGAGTTAGATTTACCACAAACTAACTTAGAATTTGGACAAAACAAGAAGTCTACTCCTGTATTCATGGTATTTGATGTATCTCCTCAATCAGATGGATCAATGGTAAACAACATCCGTGAGGTACGTATGAAGGGTGCTCCTTCTATGACTTGGGGTTATATTGATGGAACTCGTCACCACTTAGGCTTTGCTAAGTCTCAAGGTATGAGCTCTGCTAACAAATTCCCAGGATACGAAATCTGGATGAAAGATAGATGTGACGTATTTATTGAGGATCTATCTAGAACTGTGTTGATTGAAGAAATCCCACAATTCTAAAATATAAAAGAGATCTACGGTTGACTTTCCCTAGTCAACTCTTTCTCGAGAGAAGAGTCCCCTCATCCCACACTGTCCCTCCTCACGAGGGGACTACCTTCTCAACCAGAGTGAAGAATTAAGTTTCTACCCATTCAATTGGATCACTCTACAAAATAAACCAATAACATTATTAATTAAACTACATTATGGGTAAATTAGGAAAAGTTTCTACTATTAAGAAACAATATAACAGTTCTCAATTGCAAACTATGGATAGTAATCTTGCCAACATGGGCATGACAAGAATTCCTGGAACAGGAGTTTTTAAATATCCATACAAAGAGCTAGATGGTAAGTACAGAACAGGATTAGATCCTGATGCTGGTTACATTAGACGTATTCAAGATCCAACAGAAAAAGAGTTGGAGATTGAGCGTGTAACAGAACTTCGTGATAAGCTTCAACAAAAACTAGGTGATATTGACTTAGGGCCAAGAGCTAAATTCTGGAACTATGCACTATCTACAGGAGTGAATGATTCATTACATGTACAGCCTGTAAAACTTTTAGATGGAGATAACTTATTTGACTTGAATCAACCTTTACAAGAGCTTGCATTTGCATGGTTAAGAGTTCATCCAACTATTGCATCTTCATACCAGGCTTGGGAAAGAGGTGAGTTTCCAGCAGACACACAATTCTATGTTGTTAATGATGATATAGAAAATGCTCTTGTCTACAAGAAGAAACAGCTTATTAACAAAGCTATTATCAAGTTTGACTCAATGACTCCTGAGAAGAAAAAGAAAGTTGCAAGACTTTTAGGACTTCCTGTGACAGATGAGACAAAAGAAGAAGTTGTATATAACCAAGTTGATAATATGTTGAAACAATCAGAGATGACAAGTGGTAACTTCAAAGGGTTAAATCCTGTAGAAGTGTTCAACAGATTCGCTGATATGAAAGAAAATTTACTCCATATTAAAGATTTAGTTAAACAAGCTATTCAGCATTCCATCTACAGAGTTAAGCCAAATGGTAGAGTTTTTGAGGGTGAGTATGAGATAGCAAAAGAAGAAGAAGAATTAATTAAGTTTCTAGCTGATGAGGACAACCAAGATGAGTTGTTAGTATTGGAAGGAAAGTTGAAAACTAAAAAACTAGCTTCTGTATAAGGGGCTAGTTTTAAAACTCTTTTATAAATGATACAAGTAGATAGTTTATTATACAAAATAGACCAGAAACTAAATAAACTATCAACTAACGAGCATCAACAGATTCAACTAGAAGACAAGATCTTAGCTTTGAATGAGGCTCAGATCAAGTTGATAAAACAAAAAGTTGATGGTTTTGCAATTCCTAACAAGTTAGGATTTGATGCTTTTAAAAAAAGGTACGAAGACTTACAAAATTTAGTTATAGATTTTACAAGTCAACCACTACCTTTAACAGAAACTAATACCGAACTACATCAATGGGATGCTGATCTAACTGCACTAAAACCTAAATACATGTTTTATGTTGACAGTTATGTATTGGCTGATAAAGGTAAGTGCAAAGATCGTAAGATATGGATTAACAAGGACTTAAGTAAGCATGGAGACCTATCTCTCTTACTTAACAATGATCACTACAAACCTAGTTTTGAGTATCAAGAAACCTTAAATGCTATATCTTCTGACACTATCAGCGTATATACTGATGGTACATTTACTCCCAAAGATATTTACATAATGTATATGAGATACCCTGTGTATATTAACAAAGCAGGTTATATCATGTTGGATGGATCCCCATCTACTAATCAAGATTGTGAGTTAGCAGAATACTTAGAAGATGAACTTCTAGATCTGACAGTTCAAAATCTTGCAATGTATACTGAAAACGCTAGTGCGGTGCAAAGTGCACAGTTCAGAATACAAACTAATGAATAAAATTATTTTTAACCTTTAAATCATAAAAAATGGCTGATTTTTCATTAACCACGTTATTCGTGGTGCCAGTAGGGCAGACTGCTCTCCCTAGCTCTGGTTCAACTCAAGATCTTACTGCAGGTCAAGTAGGTTTCTTTAAACCTGATTACAATTTAGCTACTGCAGCTAACATCGATGATGCTGGTGTTAACTATTTCTACGTAGCTCAAGGTAGAGAAAACACTTATTTACAAGGATCAAAAAGATCTGACAAAATCTCTGGTGTTAATCAAAATGCAGGTAACAACCCAAAAACAAACGTAACTGAATGGTACAAAGTATCAGGATGTGCTACTGCTGCTAACCAAATTACAGATGTAACTAGTTTTACAGTACAATGTGGTGAGGTGGTAACTTTAACACTACGTGCTCACTCTTCTTACATTGACACATTATACTTCAATGGATTTACACGTTCTGTAACTGTACAGGCTCCATGTTGTGAGTGTGGTGGTGATGTATGTACTGATGTTGACACTAACGCACTAATCAACTCTATTATTGCTAAGTTAGAAGAAGCTGCTCCTGGTGACAACCCAGATAACATCTCTTTCAACACTTTCTTCGAGTTTGAAAATGTTGGTGGAACTATTCTACGTATTCATGGAAAACCATTAACTAAATATGGTCAACCATGTGATGTTGCTGCATTCCCATTCGAGTATGACAGAATGTACTTTAGTACTTTTGTATATGAAGGACCTGCTACAACTGCTGACTTTATTGTTGCAGACAACTGTAACCCTGTTGCAACTTCATCTGTTATCCAAAAAGCATCTTATGCTTCTGGAGGATCTGATGAGTTCAAGCAACTAGAAAAGAACTTCTATAGCTACCAAGCTGGATACTTAAAATCTTTGTATCGTATGGGTGGATACAATGAGAACTTTGAATCTTACGTAACTGATGGAACTGTTTATGACAGCTATTACATCAAATTTAACCAATATGATAAGTCTGCTTATCAGTGGGGAGATTACGTAATGCAAGATTCAACTGTAATCATTGCTGTTCCTAATGCTGATACAAGTGGTATTGGTGCTTTAGTAGAAGCTGTATTAGTATCTGCTTTGGGTGCTGTTGTTGATGACAACACTTGTATTACAACTACAACTACTACAACTGCTCCATAATTAGAGCTAGTAGTAGGGATAGACTTTTAACATAAACCTATGCCAGAGGTGAGAGGATTTACACTCATATCCTCTGGCATTTTTTTTTAAAACAATAATAATGGCAGCCACTTTACAATTAGACATCATAGTTCCTCCTAGCTATAGTACTCTATTGCTCGCTGTTACAGATGCGTCTATCTACCCAGATAGTCCACCAGTTGTATCAGCACCAACAATTGAAATAGAAGTACCAAATTTTGGTACAAAAATACTACCCTTCCTACCGTTAGAAACAAACATCTTTGCATCTGACACTTTAGGTATTACTGAAGATGGTTGCAAACAAGCTCTACCTGACGGTATATATAAGTTAAAATATTCTATAGCTCCAGCATATCTAAACTATGTTGAGAAGACTATTATGCGTGTTGATAAACTACAGGAGAAGTTTGACAATGCGTTTTTAAAGCTTGATATGATGGAGTGCGATAGTGCTCTTAGAACTCAAGCTAGTGTGAATTTAAACACAATCAACTTTTTTATTCAAGGAGCAATTGCTGCAGCAAATAATTGTGCTGAGCAAGAAGCTCTTAAGTTATATACAAAAGCAAGCAACATGCTTGATCAATTTTTGAAAACCAATTGTGGTTGTTCTGGTAACGGTAACAACTACATTATAAACTTTACATAAAATGGCTCAGTGTGCAAATTGTGGTGCAAAGGTGGGATGTGGATGTCAGTTAACAAACGGTCTATGTGCTCATTGCAACAGTAGTAATAAAGGAGTATAAACATCACATTTAATTATGTTAACACCCAGATTAACAAATTGTCAGGATTGTCACAAGATTCCTGACCTACTTAAACAGATTGATTGTAAGCTGGCAGAGCTTGCTAACAATGCATACAATGATGTTGTATTCATGTTAGGTAACTGTATATCTGCTTATGAGATCAATCAGTTGTTAGCGTATAAACGTATACTAACGTTTAAGTATTGTAACCCTCATTATGCAGGGTCTGTTTCTGTTAACGATATTGCTGGTAAAGTGATTCGTTTAACATCTGGATGTGTTAGCAGATGTAATGAACCAACTGTATGTGAAATCACTACATGTTGTGTTGATGTTGTACCAAACCCAACTACTACCACTACAAGTACTTCTAGTACTACCACTACGACAACTAGCACATCATCAACAACTACAACTACAACTACTATCTATCCAGATTGTAGAATAGAAGGATGTTTTGAAGAACTAACTACAACTACTACCACAAGTAGTACAAGTAGTACAACTACAACCACCACTACAATTATTGTTTTTGATTGTATAGAAGCATTTGATTTTACTGATCCAGAAGGTTTCCCTAATGTACAGACTGGAAATGGAACTAAAATATTGAGCAACGGAGTTCAATTAACTACAAGCTATCTTGGACTAGCACCCATTTATGTTCCATTTACACCAGGTACTAGTGAGGTATGTAATGGGGCATACCAGACAAATCAATCTGGTGGACAAGGTGCTCTTGGTATGAAGGGTGGTTCAACATTAGTAATGAATTTTAATCCTCCAATAAACGCTATAGCATTTATAAGTGGGGGTTATGGTTCAATTGAAAGACCAGGAGACGTAGAGATTCTTTCTATAACATCTCCTCAAGAAATTGCTGCCACTGAAATAATTGCATGTGGATCTTATATAACAAGTCAAATAGATCAAAACACAGTTAATTTAAGTGGAACAATTCCAGCATCATCGTCCCCAGTAACCTCTTCAGGAGTTACAGCAATTTCACCAGTTAGTGGAAATATAAGTGAACTAAAACTTGTATTGTCTCCTCCAGCTGATGCGCTAGCTGGAGTTGTACTTGATTTTTATGTGTGTCCTGGACCAACTACAACTACAACTAGTACATCTAGTACATCAACTACAACTAGTACAACAACTGTAGCACCTAATTGTTTATTATATAATAACTCAAGCCAAGATATAAACTATGCTTCGTGGTATGATAGTAATTCGAATCCTAGCATTACTAAAAATAGTTTACTTCTTAATCCTGCACCAATTGGTCCAGATATAAACACAACAGGTGAAACTTCTTGGTCAGGAATATCCACTCCTGTATATGTACAGTTTAATATAGGAGGAACAATATATGACGCATGGTATAACTATGAAAATGGGGCTCTTGGTGCAGTGGATGTTTCGTATGGTTTCTTCCGTCCAAATAGTCCGCAGCTAATTACCACTAGTGATTTTCAATTCTCATCAATAGATAAAGATGGTCAGAATCTTGATTCGATTCTTCAAAACTTTAATCCAAGCACTGACTCCTTCTTTGTTGAGTGGGGATCTTGTGCACCAACCACTACAACTACAACAACTGTAGCACCAACAACCACTACAACAACTACCACTGAGGTTCCAACTGTTAAATTAAATTGGGACTTGTCAAACGGTGGACAACCTATTGTTGTTAGAGCAACAATATCTAGAAACGGTATTAGTTCAGGTACATTGATGGCAAATGATAGTGGTTTAATTCTCTGTAACGCTGGAGATGATATAGAAATTACTATTCAAACTGAGAAAACAGGAACATTTGCATTTACAAATAGAGCTACCCTTGACGGAACTATTATATTAAATGATACATCAGTAGAAACTGATAGTAAGTTATCTACAGTAAGTTTTGTAAAATCTGCTGCTACTGAAGAGCTGGACATGACAGGTCTTACAGGAGCACCTTAATATTAAACCACAATATAGTAAGTAATATGACAATAATAATAACATTAAGTTTTGCAGGCAATGAAACAGGTCCTTTTGATTTGTATTCAGATGCAACTGGTTTTGCTATACCGTTTGCTCAAAACGTTTCTAAAGCAGCGTTATTGGCTGGTTATCAAGTAGAGGCTCCTGATGGAACTACTGTTGTTAGATTAGATAATTTAAATAGTCTTTGTGGTTCAACAGATATTTATTCTTGTGCTACACCAAACTGTGACTTTACTGGGTCTATTATTTGTGATGTTACAACAACTACAACCACCACTCCACCACCAACTACCACTACTACAACATCACTTCCACCAGCAACATTATGTACTTGGACAAGTTTTGGAGGAGATTCAGGAGAAATAGGAGTATATGATATGATAAATAATACAGTATCTGCAGTATTAGTTCCTAATGATTTTACAGTAACACAAGGAGTTACTAGACCAATATGTGCAACACAAACTAAATTGTGGTTATCTGGTGAAACAGATGAAACCTCACTTAACTTTGTAGTTAAAGAGTATAATATAAATAGTACATCAAATCCTCCAACTTTATCTTTTGTTAGAGAGATTAATGTGTCTTTAGCAAATATTAGTGAAAGTAATCTTACTTTTACAGGTATTCAATGTACTACTATAACTGCTATTAATGATACCACTTTAGTAGTAGGTTTTGGTGGACCAACTGCCACTAATACTTGCCCAACAGTTGTTGGGTATAATATTGATATATCTGATACAGGTAATATAGCTTTAAGTTTACCAAGTTCTTCTTCTGATAAAATTGGTCTTGGAGCAGCTGTAAATACTTGTAATGGAACTGTTTCAAATCCAGGTGTATTACATCTTAATAATGGTCAAGTGATTACAAATTTCAGACTTGATTATGATAATCCAGGTGATACTAGAACAGGTAACTGGATACAACAAAAAACTTTAGATTCAGGACCTAATCAAGAAAATATAACAGCTCCAATGAAGTTGCAAGATTTAGGAGTTCCAGAATTTACTAGTGCTTACACAGGTGAAAAGTACATGGATATATTCTCAAGAGAAGGTATATTGTATGTTCTTCATCCAGAAACACTTGTTTTATATACAGTAGAACAACAACCTCCATATACAGCAGCTGCAGACTTTACTGTAACATCAGATGCACCAAGTGTATTCTCAACAACTGGTTGTTCAGATGTTGATCTTTATTATGAAGATCCTTGTGATGATGTTATTGTCCTACCTTGGTTAAATGTAAGAGAGGAAAGCGGTGCAAGTGGTCCATATATAGGTCCAGTATCATTTGATTATCAAGGAATGACTGTTGAGGGAAGTAGTATTTCAGCAACATCACCTCCTACTGGTTTTACCTTATATCCATCATATACACTAGATTATGTTGGACCTTATACAGGTTTAGTTATACCAAGAGCAAATGGTGTAGGGTTATCTGGTCCTTCTGGTCAACCTTTTGACTACACAATAACATTTCCTCAGCCTGTAAACAATATTGCAATAAGAGTTGGAATACTAAACACCACTTTTTCAAACGGTGAATTTATCCAAGGAGATATTTATCAAGCAGACACAAATACAGAAACTCCAACCATTACAATATCAACTGGTTATGGAGTTAATGTTGTAGGTAATCAGTTTGGAGGAGGAGTATATAGTGATAATAGTACTAATGGAGAGTTTATTATAAGTTGTGAAACTGATTACACTGTATTAACTATATCAGGAACTGCACCAACTGGTGGACCAATTGCATTAGCTTGTACTCAACCACCTCTAACTTGTAATCTAATTTATCCTGAGGCTTACGTTAATAGTTGTGCAGCTAATCCTGGAGCATGTTATCCTGGACAAGCAGGTTATAATAGAATATATGCTTGGAATCCTGTATCATTTATAAAAGAAGAAATAGTATTACCACAAGGTAGCTATATGTCATATCCTGATTTTTCAGTTAGTGAAAACTATTTAATTGGTAATTTACTGCAAACTGGACTACCAGGTAATTTGACAAGATATGGATACACATTAGGAACTAATGGTGTTCCTGGTAATATCACATGGGATGGAGTTTTCTATACATTCCCAAATGAGTGGACTAATCCTGCTCCTGGTGTCATGGAAACAATAAATGACACTAAATTTGTAGCACTTTACCAAACTTCTTCAATAAATAAAGTTTTAGAAGTAGAAATTATTGAAGGAACTACAGAATTACAAGTTACTGAAAAGTGGGAGAATACTGATTTTAGACTTACAGGAGATGTACTTCTTACATTTAAAGAAGATGGTGTAACACCAAATAAACTAATTAGTCCAAGTCTTCCATTTGGTGGCTTTCTAGATACTGGAAATCTAAAACAATTTGATTACTTGACAGGTGCATTAGAAGGAACTATAAATTTACCAACAGGTATTAAAGGTACTGCATCTATAGGAATGGTTGATAATTACATATATATATCTGTAAGACCAGATTTAATTATAGATCCTTCACTAGATGGTTTATGGAGACTTGATGTAAATACAAGTGTTTGGAGTTTAGTTCCTTCAGAAGAAGCACCATCAGGAATAACACCAGGGGGAGCTGCTGACTTTGGAAGTAGAGCAGAATGTAGAATAAGCGATGGTATTAGATCATTTGATCCACCACCAAGTACAACAACTACAACCACTACATTACTTGAAGGTGTAAATACAATATGGACGTGGTTTGAAGCAGAAACACCAGCATAAAACTAATAGAATATGTCACTAGAATTAACACAAGAAATAAAAGATAAGATAAAAGAGATGGCAAAAGCTAATCCTAATCTTAATTCAGTAGGTTTGGGAGAAAAAGTCTCTGGAGGTACAGCCACTGGAGAACCTGCTATTGTATGTAGTGTAACTCAGAAGAAACCTATTGAAGACTTATCTCCTGAAGAAATTCTTCCATCTGAAATTACTGTAGGTGATCAAGTGATTAAAATAGATGTAATTGAAGCATCACGAGCATATCAATTAGGATGTACAACTTGTGGGGGATGGAGTGGTGCTAACTCTGGTGAATTTACAAACAGACAGTTTACTAGGCCACTTAGAGCAGGTATAACTATGAGTTCAGACAGAGGATGGCCTGCAGTAGGTACATTAGGTACAATCGTAAAAGATACAGCAACAGGAGTACTAGTAGGTCTAACTAATAATCATGTAACTATAGAAAATCCTAACTTTACAAGTGATAGGAATTTATCAAATCCTGCTGATATAACAAATGATTATGATCCAGTAAACAATGTATACCAAGCCACTGAAACACAAGCAGGTTACATTTCTCCAGTAAACATTGTTGGAAGAAGTGTAAGATATGCTCCAACATATTACCAATCTTCAGGAATCACTAACAAAGTAGATGCTGCTTTATTTTCTGTACAACAAAATGTAATTGATAACAAGTCTTGGCAACCTATTGGTCTAGATGGTATAATACCAAACGACAACCCACAGTTTGCAACAACACTTGAATTAGATAACTTATTTGCCACTAATCCAAAAATCTGGACATCAGGAAGAACTTCTGGAGCTAGAGGTGAAGGTGTTTGTGGAAATTTAAGAGTAAATCAAACAGGTCTAACACTACCAGTTGCAGCTAGTGCAACAGGTCCTGTGTGGGTGTATGAAGATATTATAGCAGTGATAAGACCAGATGATGATACACCTACATCACAACAATTTGGATGTCTTAATCCAGGACTTCAAGGTGATTCAG